>Ga0315276_10005472_pt1 | contig 11697 bp, 10 predicted proteins | sample YL17G05_0_MG_FD_204542 | JGI IMG/M metagenome (GOLD analysis project Ga0315276, IMG submission 204542) | Sediment microbial communities from Yellowstone Lake, YNP, Wyoming, USA - YL17G05_0 | ecosystem: Environmental > Aquatic > Freshwater > Lake > Sediment | place: USA: Wyoming | collected... | reverse complement strand
ATGGCGATCCCCGTCCCGACGAGGGCGCGGCCTCCCGGAGGGAGCGTGACGGGCTCGCGAAGGGAGGCCCGGAGATCCAGGCCGGAGGATCCCGTGGTGGCACAGGCGGGCAGGGGAAGATCGGAGCCGCCATCGGTCCGGCGGACGAGGATCTGCAAGGCGGAGGATTCGTCGTTTGCGCTCTGTCCCATCCGAGGATTCGCCGTCCGGAAGCGTTGGATTGCCTCGGGCCCCCTCCCCGGGGACCCGCTCTCAGAACGCCAGGTCGTCCTCCGTCATGCGGAACTGGGAAGTTTTGCCCAGGACCGCCATGGCGCAGGTGGAGCGATGGAACATTTTCTCGGCCAGGACGCGGACCTCTTCCGCCTGCACCTGGTCGATCCCCTCCAGGATCTCGTTGAGGGTGAAGGGGCGGCGGAAGTAGACCTCCTGCCGCGCCAGGTTGGACATCCGGCTGGAGCTGCTCTCCAGGCTGAGCATCAGGCTTCCCTTGAGATGGTCCCGGGCCATCTTCATCTCCCGCTCGGCGGGGGCTTTCTCTTTCAGCGCGCGGAACTCCTCCTGGACCAGCCGGACCACCTGTTCCGCCGATTCGGGCGACGTGGCGGCGTACACCATGAGGTAGCCGGTGTCCGTGAAGGAGTTCAGCGACGAGAAGACGTTATAGGCCAGGCCCCGCTCCTCCCGGATGTCCTGGAAGAGGCGGCTGGACATGGTCCCGCCCAAAAGAGTGTTCAGGACGTACTCCTGGAAGCGGGCCTCGTGGGCCAGCGGGAAGCCTCTCACGCCGAGGCAGATGTGGACCTGTCCGAGCTCCTTCTTCTCCTTCACCACGATCCCCGGGTTCAGGCGTGGCAGCGTGGAGGAGGGAGGGACCGTGCCGTTGGTGAGGGGCTCGAATGCCTTGCGGATTCCGGACACCAGCTTCTCGTGATCCAGGTTTCCGGTGGCGGTGATGAGGAGGTTGGCCGGCTGGTAGCTCTCCCGGAAGTAGCGGCCGATCCCCTCCGGAGTCATGGCCGAGACCGACTCCAGGGTCCCCTGGATGGGCCGGCCCAGGGGATGGTCCGGCCAGAGGTGCTGGTTGAAGAGGTCGTAGACCAGCTCGTCCGGCGTGTCGTCCACCATCCGGATCTCCTCGAAGATCACCTTGCGCTCCTTCTCGATCTCCGCAGGGGCGAAGTTCGGGTGGAGGACGATGTCGGAGAGGAGGTCCAGGGCTATGGGCAGGTGCTCGTCGAGCACCTTCGCATAGAAGCAGGTGTATTCCTTGGCCGTGAAGGCGTCGATCTGGCCGCCGATGGAGTCAATGGTGAGGGCGATCTCCCGGGCGGTCCGGCTGGCCGTCCCCTTGAAGAGAAGATGCTCGATGAAGTGGGAGATGCCGTTCTCGGAGGCCGCCTCATGCCGGGAGCCCTTCTTGAGCCAGACTCCGAGGGAGATGGACCGGAGATTGGGCATCCTCTCGGTCACCACCGTGAGACCGTTGCTAAGTACTTTCTTTTTTATCAGTTCCATGAAATCTTCCGGCACGGACAGGGGGCGGCTTCGAGGGGTCCCCGCCCCGGGCGCGAGGACGAGGCGGAAGTATAGCACAACGGGGAAGGCCCCTATTTCAGGGAAAAGGCCCCCCCGGGCCGGCCGGACCGCCTATCTTCAGGTCTGCGGAATCCCCCGCCACCGGCCGGCGGCGGGTGTTGAAAGGTGATCTCCTAGGGCCTGGGCGTCCGCCCCGTTCCCCGACCGGTGCCCCCCCGCCCTCCCGGCGACGTCCCGGGAGGACAGTCCTTCCCTAAGCACACCCCGTTTCCCCACATGGTCTGCTGGCCTCCGGGGCCGATTCCGACTCCGGGAGTGGCGACGGGGGTCAGGGCCTGCTGCTGGGTCTGGCCCTGCTGGCCGTCCTCGAAGATGTTGAAGGCCCACTCGGTGTAGTTCTCGTGCTCCCGGTAGATGCGGAAGGAGGCCTCGTTGAGCAGGCTGACGACGCCGACGATCGGGCCGACGGGCTGGCCGGGCGCCGTCACCGACTCCTTTCCCGCGGGGTCTCCGATGGCCGTGTCGCCCGCGGCCGGGGCGCCCGACTGGAGAGCGAACGCTTTCCCCGGGGAGGTCTTGCTCGTTCGATAGGCCCCGTACTCGTCCTTCCCGCTGTCCTTCAGCCCCTTCCCCAGGTCCTCCAGGCCCGGCACTCCTCCTTCGCCCGTGGGAGCCGGGGCGTTGGGGTTGATGTATCCCTTTCCCGACGGATGCGCCAGGAGGATCCCCCACTTCCCGTCGGGCGCCATCGGGTCCCGGAAGAGCTTCCGGATGTAGCGGAGGCGCCGGGGCCCCGGCTTGACCAGGATCTCCAGGGAGGTGGGGAGGGCCCCGCCGTGCTCCGCCTGGTAGCGCTTGATCGCCTTCACGTACTGGTTCCCGCGGAAGATCAGCTCCTCCTCGTTCTCCCGGCGCTGGACGGTGCTCCACTGCTGCACCGCCGCCCCCAGCATGATCGCCATGACTACCAGCCCCATCATGACCACCAGGAGGAGGTAGCCCGACTCTCCGCGGGTCCCGCCCCCCCCCTGCCGCCCGGCGATTCCGGAATGCACCGTCCCCGCTCTCCTCACGGAATGTTGATGCTCAAATTAACGGGAATGCTCGGGAAGGCACCGCCTTGCAGAGAGGCAACCACCTCCCCCTGACAGGCATTACCGCCGACGCATTCCGTGAAGCAGTCGGACTGGGGCGTCATCACGGTGAATGCATCGCCATTGACGTCGGTGCTGAACTGGATCGGGGTGAAGCTCACGTTGAACGTGTTGTCGCCGACGGTGTTGTCTTGAATCATGAACGCGACCACGATGTTCGGGAGCGGGTCCCCGCTCGTGTCGCGCACGGTCGCCTTGAAGCAGACTGCCTGGCTGCAGCTATCGATCACTTCGCTGCTTCCGGAGCAGCCGGTGCTGTCGATGTCGACAATCAGGAGGATCTGGCTGATGTTCCCATCCACCGTGCTGAGGCTGAGGCTTCCGGCGGCCGTCCCGGATCGGGCGTTCACCGTTGTGGTGGTTGTCGTAATCAGCTCGATATGGGCGTTTCCGAAGCTGTCGGTCCGGATGGGCAGGTTCGCCTGAGGATTGCTCGGATCTCCGATGTAGAGGATGCCCGCCGTGCTGCTGAACCGCACATCCTGGTCCGGAAGCGGCACCCCCACCGGACTGCTGACCGTCGCGACGATTTCCGCCGTACCGCACTTTGCCCCTCCGACGAAAATGCAGTCCGTCTGGTCGATCTTGACGATGGTGGTGGGATTCGCCGCCAGGTCGATGGTGGCCCCTTCGGGAGCGATCCGGTCGCCCTTGTTGCAGCCGGCCGTCACCAGCAGGGCCGCGACCAGGGCCGCCAGGACGGGCACGGTTCGATGATTCATGGGACTTCCACCCCCTCTCCGGATGAATGAAGACATTGTCTCACCACTCCGAGTAACTGGTCCCGTCCATGGCCGTGCCGGTGGCCCCGCTGTGCACGTCGTAGATGCCGCCGGCCGCCTCCTCCTCGCCCCCTTCCTCCATGGGCGCCGCCTCCGTCTGCCAGCTGTCCGCGGAGTTGGTGAAGGGATCCACGGGGATCCGGCGCAGGTAGCCGTCCTCCACCAGGGTCTCCAGGGACGCCGGATACCTCCCCTTGTCGGCGAAGTACTGGTCGATGATGTCCCTCAGGGTGAACAGGTCCTCCTTCAGGACCGCCTCCCGGGCCTTGTCGGGCGTCTTCTTGAACTGGGGCACCACGAGGGACGCCAGGATCCCGATGAGGGCGACGACGATGAGCAGCTCCAGGAGGGTGAACCCGGCCTTCCCTTCCCGGAACCGCGCCTTCACGATGATTCGCTGCCGCATGGCTCTCCCCGCCTCACCAGTCCTCATACTTGGTCCCGTCCAGGGCCGTTCCGGAATAGAGGGTGTAGACATCGTAGACGTTCTGCCGCCCCCACGATCGGGAGTCGGCCTCGTCCTGGTACGACCGCAGGCCCCACTCGTCTTTGTGGGTGAACGGATCCATCGGAATCCTCCTGAGAAACTTGATTTTCTTGGTGCTCCCGACCTGGGGGATTCCCTCGACCAGCTTCTCCAGCTCCGGCGGATACCCTTCCGAATCGATCCCCTCCTTCTCGATGAGCCCCTGGTCGGAATACTGCTTGTAGAGATCGATGGCCTGCCTCATGGTGCGCAGCGCCCGGCGCAGCTCCAGCTCCTTCTGGCGCTTCAGGGTGACCTTGGCCAGCGGCATCACCGCCCCTGCCAGGATGAGCAGCACCGCGATGGTGACCACCACCTCCACCAGGGTCAGCCCCTTCTCGCGTCGCAGCCGGAGGATTCCCATCCTTTTCCCGGACCCCCTTCTACTGAACGTTCACCTGCATCGGCGGCGCGAAGTCGGCCGGCAGGACCTGCCCTGTGGGATCCAGGACCGAGGCCTCGGTGAAGGCAAGAGTCGTGGTCCCCGCGGAGAGCGCCTGGAACTGAAAGGTGCAGAGGGTCCCGCCCCCGCTGGCGCCGGTGGGGACTCCCAGCCGCGCCGTGGCCACGAAGATCTCGTTCACTGTGGAGGCCTGGGCGTTGTAGATGGTGGAGGCCCCGTCCTGCTTCAGGAAGCCCCCTTCCTTCCCCGGCGGGAGGAACTGGAGAATCTTCGGATCGTAGGACACGTGGAACGGCACGCTCCCCACCCCGGTCGCCTGGCTGATGAACACGTCCAGTTCGAAGACCTTCCCGACACCGGCCAGGATGAGCCCCGCGGGGTTGAACGTCACCACCGCCCGGGCGGGAGGGGCCACCGGGGCCGCCGCGGCGGGAGACGGGGCGCCGCCCACGGTCACCGCCGCGCGACCCCCGGCGCCTGTTCCGGCCGCCGGGGAAGAGGGAGCCGCAGCCTGCCCATCCGGACGGATGGGGACAGGCACGACCGTGCCGGGAGGGGCTTCCTCCTCCGACCCGGCCATCGGGGCTTCCTCCTCCGACCCGTCCGGCTCGAAGAGGGTGCCGAAGGGGCTGGTGCGGGAGACGCCCCGCAGCCCCACGTTCTGGTCCGTCCCGATCCAGAGCGGCTCCAGGTCGGCGGGAGTGATGTCCGGAATCCGGATGATGTGGGGCGTCAGGGTCAGCACGATGTCCGTCTGCTGCACCGTGGTCTCGGTGCTCCCGAAGAGCCGCTTCAGCACCGGGATCCGGCTGAGGCCCGGGAAGCCACTGAGGGAGGTCCGCTCCTCCTGCCGGATGAGCCCGGCCAGAAGGTTCGTCTCGCCGTCCTTGAGCCGGATCTTGGTCTCGATCTCCCGGGTCCCGATGATGGGCTGGGTGACGCCCCCTCCGGCCGAGATCGACCCGGCCAGGGAGGAAAGCTCCACCCTCAGCTTCAGCGTGACTTCCTTGTTGTGGTGGACCCGGGGCTCCAGGTCGATGTTGATTCCGACGTTCTGGTAGGTGAAGGAGGTGATGGGCACCACCGTCGACCCCAAGGTCTGGCTGGTGTTGAAGGTGGTGGTGGGAATGGGGATCCGGTCGCCGATCTTCACCGTTGCCTTCTCCCCTTCCGAGACCCGGAGCTGCGGCTTGGCGATCACCTGGGCGCCGGCGTCGGTCAGGAGAAAGTTCAGGATGACGCTGGGGATGGGACCGATGCTGTAGCTTCCCAGGTTGTTGAGGAGGCCCAGGTTGTTCAGCGGGACCGAGGCCCCCCCTGTGTAGTTGACGGAAAGGGATTTGCCCGATCCCCCGCTGGAGCCGGTCAGGTCGATTCCCAGGTTCTGGAGCAGGTTCCTGTTGAACTCCAGGAGCTGGACGTCCACCACCAGCTCCGCCTTGGCCTTGTCGTTGGCCTCGATGATCTTCTCGGCCACCCGCACCCGCTCGGGCGTGTCGCGGATCGTGATGGCGTTGAGACGGTCGTTCTGGGCCAGCTGCCGGGCGTCCAGGAGGGACCGGAGGAGCACTTGCACGTCCTTCACGTCGGCGTTGCTCAGGTAGAAGGTCTGGATGACCAGTTCGTCGTATTCCTTGTGCTTCTGCTGGTTGTCGTCGGCGATGAGGATGGTGTTCTCGTCCCAGATCTTGTAGAAGTGCTTGTTCTGGGCCATCAGGATGTCCAGGGCCTTGGCGAAGTTTATGTCCGCCACGTCGATGTTCACCTTCTTGTTGTTCAGGTCCACCCTCTCGTCGTACATGAAATTGACGCCGCTGGCCTTGCTCAGGGCATCGTAGACCTTCCTCGCCGTCTCGTCCTTGAACTTCAGCACGATGGGGATGTTGGACTTGGGATTCAGCCGGGGTCTCACCCGGCCCGCCAGCTTGGCGTGCTCCTTCATCTTCTCGATGTCGGACGGCTCCTCGCCCTGCCGCTTCTGGTACTCGGTGATGGCCTTGCCCAGCTCGTCCGCGGCGTACTGGTTGTTGGGATCCAGGAAGACGGTCTGCTGAAGCTCGGCCATGGCGGGCTCCAGCTGCCCGGCCGCCAGGTACTTCTTGCCACGATCGAAATGATCCTGGGAGGCCCGGAGCCTCGCCCGGGCCAGCGCCACCTTGTACTGGGTGTTCCCCGGATTCTGGGCGACCGCCTTGGAGAAGGCCAGGACGGCCTTGTCCCAGTTGTCCGCGGCGGCGTACCTCTCCCCCTCATGGAAGGCGCCGGAGGAGGCGCAGGCGGCCACCAGAATCAGGAGCAGGGAGACTCCGGCTAGGAGCCCGGCCTTCCGGAAAGCTCTCGGTGTTGCCTGGCTTGGCATGGTCATCACGGTCGCCTCGCAGGGTAGCCCGTTGCGAAAAAGGTCCCTCTTCTCACGGTCCCATCCGGAGCTTCTGATACTCGTCCGCGAACTGGGGGTCAACGTACCCAATCTTAACCCACTCGTAGCCGATATCGAGAACCTTGAACTGCTTCTCCACCGTCTCGCCGATCCGCGCCAGGATAACGTCCTCCCCGCTGTAGAGCACCGCCATCCGGGCGTCGGCGGAGCCGAGCACGCCCGAGTAGCGCAGGGTGATGGCAGGCGGGGTGGGACGGGGCGGCGGCGGCGGAGTCACCCCCACCGGGAGGCCGGTGGACGGATCGATGGGGGGCTGGTTCGCCAGGGCCTGCTGCTGCGCCAGGATTCGCTCCTGCTCGGCCCGGATGGCTGCCTGGCGAGCCTCCTCCGCTTTCCTCCTCGCTTCCTCGACCCGGGCCACCTCCTCCGGGCTCGGGGGGGGAGGGGGAATGTTCCCGTAGTGGAAGATGTTTCGCTGCGTCGGATCATAGGGCGCCTTCGATTCCTGCAGCCGGTCCAGCATCACGCCGGTAATCCTCACCGAGGCGAGCTGGGCGAGGGTCCGGGCCACCGCCTGGGGCGGCTCGGTGGCCAGGATCGCCTCCTCCGCGGCCGCCCCGGCGCCGGAGGACCCCGCCCGGAGATAAAGGAAGACCACCGCGAGCGCGACCAGGACGCCCCCCAGGAAGACCTCCCGCCGGTGCTTCTTGAAATAGAGGGAACGGTCCATTCAGGTCCCCCCACCCGGCCTGGGCGCAGCCTCCTGCAGGTCCTTCATCTCAGGGACGCCGAAGAAAGTGGAGAGCTGGATGCTCAGGTCCAGCAGCGCTCCGCCGTCCTTCGAGCCGCCCAGGGTGACGCTGTCGATGGTGAGGAAGTTCTCCGAGTTCTCGATCCGGGTGATGAACTGCCGGAGGTTCCGGTAGTCCCCCACCAGGGGTACGTTGATGATGAATCGGTCCAGGCCCACTTTGTCCAGAAACTCCGACTGGTAGGAGATGCTCTCCGGGTCCATGCCCAGTCCGGCCGCGATCCGGCGCACCTCCCTCTGGATCCGAATCATCCGGTTCTCCTTGGCCCCCAGGAGATCACTGTAGAAGGTGTCCACCTTCCCCTTCTCGGTCTCGAAACGCCGATCCAGGTCCTTCATGAGGCCCACCCGCCGGGAGAGATCGCTCAGGCCCTGGGTCGCCATCTCCACCCGCCGTTCCTCCACCGACTCCCTGTGCATCCGGGGCAGGTTCAGCGTGAGGTAAAGGATCAGGTTCAGCACCGCCACCGCCGCCAGGACCGCGCCGACGCGGATCCGCTCCTCCCGGATGTCGAACCGCCTCAAGATGGCCGGGATCCTCGTCGTCATCGGGGCTGCTCCTGCCCGGGGTCCTGCCCGGCATCCTCCCCAGGGTCCTGCCCGGCATCCTGACCGCCGTCGTCGGGAGGAGCAGGCTCCTCCTCCACCGGCGGCTCCTCCAGGGGCTCGCCTCCCGACTTCGGTGAGAGGCGGTAGGCTTGGTTCCCTTCCCGGGTGACCACGCAATCCAGGGTCTTGGAGAGGATCAGGAGAACCTCCCTTTCGTCCATGTCATTGAGATCCAGGGTGACGTTCTGCCGGAGATCGAAGTCACCGGAGAAGACGAAGGCCATGCTCCGGTACTTCATCAGGTAGTCGAAGACATCCTGGAGGGGCCTGTCCGCAAAGAGGGCGGCTTCCTGCTCGACCTTTCTCCCGGGGGCCGACGCAAAGGGGGTCGCCGCACCGGTCCGGGGCGCGGACCGGCCCATGCCGCCCGGCTTTATGGGCGGACGGCGCCCGCCGCCCTGGGGGCGGGCCTGCTGGGGCGCCGGATACGCCGGGCGCTGCTGGGGGACCGCCCCCTGCCCTGCAGGAGGATGGGAGGCGACCGGAGGAGAGGAGGTCGGAGGGGAAATCACCGGGGGGGCCGGGATCGCACCCTGGGAAGAGACGCCGGGCGGCACCCGGGACGGCCCTGGCGCCGCCACGGGCGGGACTCTTGGCGGCTTCGCTCCGGTGGCGTCGGACGCTGGCACCGATCCGGCCCCCGCCACCGCGGGCAGAGGCGCGGGCATCCCCTGGGCGGCGGGTCCCTTTGCCGGAGGCTCCGGTCCCTTAACGGCGGGCACGGGGGGGGCGGTCCGGGGACTGCCATCCGGCACGTAATCGAACTTCAGGGAGAACCGGAGGTCCTGGCCCCGCTGCTCGCGGCGCTCGCTGCCGGGATAGAGGCGGGCGAACCGGGGATTGCGGATCAGGTTCTCCTCGAATTGCAGCAGCCCTTCCTGGTCCTTGGCCGAGCCCTCGGCGACAACGGAGATCCCCTCGGCCTGGATCTCGGGACGGATGGAGATCATCATCACCGCCGGGGGGACCACCTCCTCCAGGCGGTTGAAGAGCTCGGTCCAGGAGAAGATGCGCCGCCGGATGGCGTCGTTGGCGAACTCCGACTGCTGCAACAGCCCCTTGAAGTCCAGCTTGGTCAGCTTCAGGCTGAGATGCCGCTCGTCCCGGGCCAGGGCCTCGTGCCGCTGCTGCTTGGAGGTGATGTCCTCCCGGTGCCGGCGCATGGTGCTCCCGTAGCCCAGGAAGAACCAGACGTTCACAACGCTCACCGCCGCCAGGGCCAGGACCGCGGACCCGAATCCGGCCCAGTACAGGGTGTTGTTCCGGAAGGGGCGCGTCGCCAGGTTGATCTCGATGGGCCTCATGCGGACCTCCCCAGGGCGGCCCCGACGGCCGGCGCCAGCCGCTGCCAGAGCGCATCCGACGCACCGGCGCCGGGAGGGAGGACCACCAGCCGGGAGGGATCGAGGATCTGCGCCGGGCATCCCATCTCCTCCTGGACCACCCCAAGGATCACCCCCGCCTCCCCCTCCACGACCCTCACCGCCGCCGCGATCATCCCCGCGCCCGAGAGGTGCTCCCGGTAGTAGGCGGCGCAGGAGGCCAGCTCCCGGCGGATGACGGCGTGCAGTCGCTCCGGAAGCGCCCGCTCCTCGTCGGAGAGCTGCTTGCAGCGGTAGAAGTTCAGCCGACCGTCCCGGAAGAAGAGGACGGTCAGGTACCCTTCCGCCGCGTTGACGAGCGTCCGGTCCCCCGTGTCCGCGGCGCCGATCCCCCCGCCCCGGGCGAGAAGATTCGCCAGGTTGAAGCTGTCCAGGTCCACCAGGCCCGGAACCAGGTCCCGGGCACTGAAGAGCCGCTCGTACTGGAAGAGGACGGGACGCTGGATCAGCGCCACCAGGAACTCCGTTTCCTCCTCGGTGCCGTTGGAGAGGAGCTGAAAGTTCAGGGCCGCCTCCTCCAGCCGGAAGGGAAGGACCTTCTGCATCCGGAAGCGGATCAGCTCCAGGACTTCCTGGCGAGTGGCCGGCATCCGCCCGAACTTGAGGATCGAGACCCGGGCCGTGCTGTCGGGAAGGACCACCGAGATCCGGGTCTCCCGCGGCGCCACCTCACCCAGGACCGCCTCCACCGCCGCGGCAAGGGGGGCCGCATCTATCAGATGGGGGCGGGTCAGAATGGGAATCAGCACTCCGGGCGGGAGCCCCACCTCCCGGTGGGCCGCCACGACCCTTCGCGGGTCGGCCCCCCTCTTCCGGAAGGGCGGCGGGGCCAGGCGCACGGCGGAGATCCGGCCGGGCGCCACCTGCACCGCCGTCAGGGGCAGGCGGGGCTTCAGGCGCGGCGGGCGCGGGCCGGGCGCCAGCCCGATCTTCTGCAGGAACTCCTCCAGCGGCGGCATCGGCACGGTCTGCCCTACTCCACGAAGGTTACCTTGTTGATCTCGCGCAGGGTGGTCAGGCCCTCCAGGACCCGCTGCACCGCCACCTCGCGCATGAACACCATCCCCTCCTCACGGGCCGCCTTCTTGATTTCCGCCGCCGACCTCCGGTCCAGGATCAACTGCCGGATCCGGTCGGACATGTCCAGGATCTCGGCAATGGCCATCCTCCCCTTGAAGCCGGTGCCGTTGCAGTCCAGGCATCCCTTCCCCTCGTGGAAGACGTGGTCGCCGTACCGATCGGCATTGATCCCGCTCTCTTCCAGGAGGGCTCGGTCGTAGCGCACCGGGTGCCGGCACTTGGGGCAGTTCAGCCGGACCAGGCGCTGGGCCACGATGCAGTTCAGGGCCGACACGAAGTTGTAGGGCTCCACCTTCATGTTCAGGAAGCGGCCCAGGACGTCCACCACGTTGTTGGCGTGGACCGTGGTGAAGACCAGGTGGCCGGTGAGGGCCGACTGGATGGCGATTTGCGCCGTCTCCTCGTCCCGGATCTCTCCCACCATGATCTTGTCCGGGTCGTGCCGCAGGATGGACCTCAGGCCCCGGGCGAACGTCAGACCCTTCTTCTCGTTCACCGGAATCTGGGTGACCCCCTGGAGCTGGTACTCCACCGGGTCCTCGATCGTGATGATCTTGTCCTCGACGCTCTTGATCTCCGAGACTGCCGCGTAGAGGGTGGTGGTCTTGCCGCTTCCCGTGGGCCCGGTGACCAGGATCATCCCGTAAGGCTCGCGGATGAACTTCCGGAGCTTTTTCAGATCCTCGGCGGTGAAGCCCAGCACGTCCAGCCGCAGCTCGGCGAACTCCTGGTTCACCGACTCCTTGTCCAGGATCCGGATGACGGCGTCCTCGCCGTGGATGCTGGGCATGATGGAGATCCGGAAGTCGATGGCCCGCCCGCGGATCTTCAGCTTGAACCGGCCGTCCTGGGGGATGCGCTTCTCGGCGATGTCCAGCTCGGACATGACCTTGATGCGGGAGATGATCGTGGAGTGGAACTTCTTGTCGATGGGCTCCATGGCGTTGTGGAGCACGCCGTCGATCCGGTACTTGATCATCACCTCCCGGTCCCGGGTCTCGATGTGGATGTCCGAGGCGCGGCGCTGGAGG
>Ga0315276_10005471_pt1 | contig 11698 bp, 9 predicted proteins | sample YL17G05_0_MG_FD_204542 | JGI IMG/M metagenome (GOLD analysis project Ga0315276, IMG submission 204542) | Sediment microbial communities from Yellowstone Lake, YNP, Wyoming, USA - YL17G05_0 | ecosystem: Environmental > Aquatic > Freshwater > Lake > Sediment | place: USA: Wyoming | collected... | reverse complement strand
CCGGAAGCGATGAGGCCCCCGACGTTGTCGAGCACGGCCTTGTAGGCCAAAACATCCATTCCCCATTTTTCGGACTCCACCACCAGCCCCTGGGGGAAAGAGACCGCATCCGAGATTATGCTCTCCCGCGCCTTCTGGGCCTGCTGGCGGGCGGCCACAAGAAGCCGGCGGGCGGCGTCATCGTCCTGGCCCACCTTCTCCTCCGCCTGGGCAAAAAGCTCCTGGGGCCCGGAGACGTCGACCCCCAAAAGCTCCACCTCGCCAATTATCGTCCGGGTCGACTCCTCCAGGTCCTCGAGCGTCGCCTCCTCGAGACGCCCCAGACCCTCCCGCAGCCTCTCCTCGGCCGCGGCCATAAGCTCGCCGGCCTTTGCGTGGTCATTTTTGTCCAGGGCCGCCTGGATATCGTTGATGGCTCCCCCCAAGGCCTCGGTGTCGAACCCGTTCTTTCCGGCCAGAAGGACGCGTCTGCGCAATGCGGCAAGCTCCTCTTGCAGTTTCTTCTTCTTTGCAGGCTCTGCGCTCAGCTGCTTTTCCAGCGAACGGGCATATTTTATGGCGTCGAACTTGCCCTTCAAGGCCTCTCCTCCGATGGCCGGGCGTGGATGGGGCAGTCGGGGTTGCGGTCCACCTCGAGCACGTCGCTCACGTTCCTGCGGGCGTCATAGTAGAACATGTTTCGCAATGCCAGCTCGGGATGCCCGCTTGTTATCTTGAGGGCCTCCCGCACCTGGACGGCCGCAATGACGCTTGTCGTGGTTATCTCCGCGGCTAGCTTGGGGTCGAAGAAGGTGAAGTCATTCCCGGTGCAGCTGAACCTTTTTTGTATTATCCTCATGTGGGTGCGGTTCATCCCGCATTCGAGGCACGGCGTCTCTGGGGGCAAAACGACCTGCACCTTGCCGGTGGCACCCAGCGTCCCCCCGTCGACATAGGGGATGTTGAAAGGATAGGTATGGGCATTGAGGTGCAGCCTTGCCGCCAGGTTGTCCAGGCATCCCAGGACTATGCCGTGTTCTCGGATGAATCCCTCCGGGAGCTCCTCTATTCGTTCGACCCGCGCATCGATTTTTACCCGGTTTCCCAGCGGCGCGGCCCTCCGGGCAACGACCGTGGCCTTGGCCCGCCGGTGGCGTGAGTCCGCCTCCGTGAAGAAGAGGCAGCGGTTGAGGTTGGACATGACCACCCTGTCCATGTCAACGAGGGATATGCGACGGAAACCCGACAGCACGAGGTCCTTTACCACCTCGTTGCCCAGCGCTCCGGCGCCGACCACCAGGACATTCTCTTTCTCTATGCGGTCCATGTCCAGCCAGCCTATCCTCTTGGACCGGTCGAAGCGGTCCTCGTCCAGCTGTCCGGCCCTCAGAACCGCCCTGGCCTTTCGGGACGGTCGTACCCCGACCTTCCTCACGACCGTCGTCCCTTTCCCCTCCCGCACCTGGGGCACCTGCCCGCCCTCCTGAAGCACTTCGAGTGGTAATGCGCGCCGCAGGGGCACGCATGATGGTCGGAACCGGCCTTAATACTTATCTGTCGGTCGCAGAGACCGCACTGGTACGGGAGCCTGGGCCCTCCCCCCTTCTTCGTGCCCGCAGGGGCGGCCCGCCTGTCGGTCTCAAGGGCCTTCCTGATGGCGGCGCTCTCCCGCTTCTCCAGCCGCCACAGCCTGGCCGATTCGGTGATGAGGGCGCCCGCCAGCGCCATCGAGATGACCAGCACGAGCCAGGGATCGAAGCCCGCAGCCCCCGCCATTGCGAACTCTGCTACCCGGGCCAGGGGGGCGCCCGTGGGGCGTGGGTCCACGGCGAGCACGCCCTTGACCGTGGCGTTGAGCCCCCCGGGGTCCTCGACCGTCACCGTGAACTCGTACATGCCGACAGCGCCGTCGCCGGGGACGAACGATATCACGCCCGAGCTGGCATTTATCTTGAAAACCCGGCAGGTCGATGTGAAGACGAGGCGGTCGCCGTCCGGGTCGGACGAAAGAACGGCGAACCTGAACCGCTCTCCGGCCCGGGCCCTCAAAAGGCCCGGTGGCTGCAGCTGCGGCGGTCCGTTGGAGGGGATGACCGTCACGTTGTATACGACCTCGATGAAGGAACCGTTGCTGTCGGTGATCCTCACGGCGATGTGGTACTCCCCGGACTGGGGGCGCGATGGGTACCAGACCAGAAGGCCGGTGTGCCGGTCCAGCTCCATGTCGGGCAACTGCGTCACGAGGCTGTAAACAAGAACATCACCGTCGGGGTCACAGCCCTGGACGGTGGAGACATAAGGGCGCCCCTGGTACGCCTGGGGCGAGATCGTACCGACCGCCACAGGCGGGTCGTTGACATCATGGACCGTCAGCGAGAAATTCTGCGCCGCCAGGCCCCCGCGCCCGTCGGAGACGAGCACGGCAACCATCTGGACGCCCACATCGCGTTGCCCGGGTGTCCATTCAAGTTCCCCAAAACTTGCGTTGATGGTCATGCCTGCGGGTCCAAATATCAGGCTGTACCGGAGGCTGTCCCCGTCAGGGTCCCAGGCCGCGACGCGGTGGGTCCAGAGGGCCCCCTGGCGAGCGGGAGGGCGCAGCGCGTCAACAACTTGCGGCGGGTCGTTCACATCGGCGACGATGACCAGGAAGCTTTGGTTGCAGACCCCCCCATGCCCGTCCATCACCTGGACAAGGACCTGCTGCGGTCCTGTCTGGTCGGGCGCCGGCACCCATGTTATCAGCCCGGATTCAGGCACGATACTCATGTTGGTGGGGTAGGCCACGAGCAGGTATCGCAGCGTATCGTCGTCGGGATCGGTTGCCTCGACCTGGTAGCCGTAGGCCACGCCCTGGATGGCAGTGGTCACGGGGACGGACTGTATGACTGGTGGGTCGTTGGCGTTGCTCACGTTTATCTCGAAGACCTGGTAGCCCCATAGCGGGCCCGACAGCGAGGCATCCGTGACGCCGAGCACTACCCTGTTGAGGCCCACCTGGTCCGGCGCGGGCGTCCAGAGGACCTGGCCGCCGTAAGGTGTTATCGTCATGCCCTGGGGGCCGGCCACAACGGAGAACACGAGGCTATACTGGTCGTCGGGATCTTGCGCTGATGCCTTGTACGAGTACTGCTGCCCCTGGACGGCGATGAGCACAGGCGTGCTGGTGAACCGTGGAGGGTCGTTCACGTTCTGGACCGAGATGTAGTAGGACTGCCGAAGTGGAGGGCTCCTGCCGTCCGTCACCGAAAGCACGACCTTCCAGGCGCCCACGTCCTTTTGGCCGGGGGTCCACGCCACAAGTCCCAGCGCCGGGTCCACGGTCATTTCCGGAGGCCCTTCAACGAGCGAGAAGCCCAGCGGGTCCCCGTCCGGATCGCTGGCCTGGAACAGGTAGAAATATGTCTCGCCCTGGACCGCGGTCGAGGGCGGAGAGGAGATTATCGCAGGGGACCGGTTGACATTCCGCACCGTGACCGCAAGCGAGTCCTTGTCCGTGTTGCCTGCCAGGTCCGTAACAGTAAGGACCACCAGGTACATGCCGGCAGAGCCAAAGGCGTGGGAGACCGTCTGGCCGAAGGCCCGGCTGTCCGGCGCGAAATCGCCGAAAAACCAGCTCCAGTTGGCTATCCCGGCGTTGTCGGAGGAGCCGCCGCCGTCGAATAACGCCGGGGTCCCCGCGTCGACGGCGGTGTCGGCCCCCGCCTCGGCGACGGGGCCGAGCGCGTCGACCGTGACATTTCCCGTTCTTGCAGGCTCGAAGCCCAGAGGGCCGCTGTCCGCCTCGATGTCGCCGGAGCCGACGGATGCGGCAAAGTCGTCGCCGTCCGACGCCAGGGGGCTGGTCCGGACGACCAGGAAGAAGTCGGGACCGGAGTTGTTACCGAGATTGTCGGCCGGGACTGCTAGCCCGTTCGTCACCAGGGTGGTCCGCATGTCCGGCCCCGCCAGGTCCCATTGCGGCTGCGATGCAAGAGGGGCCAGCGTGTCGTTTTGGTCGAACGAGCCGAAGCTGCCAGCAGTCTTGTTGTCGATGTAGACTGCCACCCCGCTGGATGCGTTGGTGGAAAGCGGCGCAATGTCTGAGGAGTTGAACCTACCGTCCGAGCCGATATCTGTGAAATTGACAGAAATGTTTTGTAGACTTCCGGAAGCGTCCAGCGAGAACATGTCGATGCCAAGCATCGCCACCGGCCGTGATGACGGCCGTATCCAGGCGGGCGCCACCGCGGTCACGACGACCTGGTCGATGGAGCCGGAGGCCGGGCTGGCCAAAAGCCCCGCTAGGAGGCACAGGGCCGTCACCAGGACCGCCAATGCTTTTCTCAGAACTTCTCCCTCTGCCCGCTTTAAGAAAGGGAACGGAGTATTTTTAATTATTGTTATGATTCATGATAGATTATGGGGTAAAGGGTCTAGGGTTTTGGAGACGGTAGTGGAGGTCCAGATGACCGATGAATAAATGGTCGAGTACCAAAACCGCCCCCAAAACCCTAGACCCTAACCCTGAACATTCGTCACAACATCGGCCGTTTCATCTTCGCAAGACCCAGCAGGAACAGCGGGAAGACGAACAGGCCCAGAACGAACGAGAATGCGATGGTCGCGGCGGTGATGATGCCGAACTGCTGGGTGAGCGGCATCGGCGACAGCGTCAGCACCCCGAAACCGGCCCATGTCGTCAGCGCGCACAAAAATATCGGGACGCCCGTGCTCTCGATGGAGCGCCGCATCGCCTCCGCCGGCCTTTTGCCCCGAAGCTCCTCCCGGAAACGCTGGGTGATGTAGATGGTGTAATCGATGCCCAGCCCTATGGTCAGCGCGGTGACCGTGAGGGTGAGGGCGTTGAGCGATATCGACAAGAGGAACATCGTGCCCATGACCCACATCGCGGATATCGCCACCGGAAGGACGGAAAGCAGGCCCAGGGCCCAGCGCCGGTACACGACCATGAGGAACACGGCCGCGAACACCACGGAGACCACTGTCGATGATATCTGGCTCTCCCGGAAGGCGTCCAGCGTCCTGATGGTCAGAACCACCCCGCCTGTCACGGTCCCGCGTCCCCGGGCGTCCGCCTCGAGCTCCGAGTACATGCTCCTGCCCTCGGCGGTGTCCCGCACGAAGTTGTGGACCCTTACGAGTGCGGCATCGTAGCGGCCGGTCCGGGCGTCCATGTGGACGAGATGGGAGAAGGCGCCGCCATATGTCGCATTGGTCGAAAGGTGGTTGTAGAGCGAGACCACCCCGACAGCGGTGCAGCCGGGCTGGGGGCCGGAGGCTGTGATGCAGAAGCGGGGGCCGATGGACGGGTCCTGTTCCAGTGCCCGGCGTATGAGGGAGGCCACGCTGTCGACCTTTGGCACATCGCGTCCTCCGACCTGGCTTCGGACCGTGTAGCGGTCGTTCTCGGCGTCCTTTTGTACATCGAATATGTCCTGCAGCTTTGACGGAGTGGCGACATCCCCCTCGACCAGGACCCACGACTGGTACATGCTCGCCGCCGGGAAATCGTCCCGCATATCGTCCATGGTCCTCATTGCCGGCCATCCGGGCTGGACGAAGTCCTCCACCCCGAACTCAGTTCGGAGGTTCAGCGCCCCGATGAACGCTCCTGCGGTGATGACCACGACGGTTATCACGACGATCCCGGGATACCTGCTGACCGCCTGGGCGCCGAAGGTCATGCCCCGGGTGAAGAGCCTTGCGTCCCGCAATGTCCTGACCCTGGGGTTGCGGGACCTGCGGTCCAGCAGCAGTCGCGTCGCCGGGTAGAAAGTGGCCGCCAGGAGGGCGCACGAGCCCACCCCGAGGGCACATAGCAGACCGAACTCGCGGACCGGCTGGATGCCGGTGAAAACGTTTGTCAGGAATGCGGCCATGGTCGTCATCACCGCAAGGGCCATGGGCGTAAACAGCCCCGTTAGGGCAGCGCCCATCGCGCGGTCGGGTCGGGGGTCTGCCTCAAGCTCCTCCTGGTACCTTGTGGAGATGTGGATGAAGTAGTCTATCCCAAGACCTATTATCAGCGGGACCACGGCTATGTCTATGGCCATGAGCTGGATGCCCAAAAGACGCGCGGCGCCAAATGTCCAGATGCCGGCCATCATGAGCGATGCCATAGGCAGGGCGATGTAGGACGCCCTCCTGAACGAAAGCCCTATGATCACCACGACGACAATGAATATCCCCACGGCTATCGGCATGTTGTCGCGCAATGTGGCCTCGTCCACTTCCCTGGTCAGAAGGGATGTCGATGTCATGCGTGCCTCAACATCGGTGAGGTGCAGGGCACGCACCCTTGCCTCAATGAGCACAGCGGCGTCCTTGCGCCTTTCATCAGGCCAGGAGCCGTTCAGGGCCACCACCGCGACGGTGGAGCGGGCGCCGGAATCGCCGTGCCTGAAATCCCCGGGCATCAGGGAGGCCAGAAGAAGCCTGAGGTCCTCCAGGTCCAGCCCTGCCGGGAGGGGTATGCCCGCCGCGGAAATGTTGAACCCGGGGTCAAGCACGCTGAATGCCAGGGATCTGAGGCCCTCGACCTCCTTGTCGGAGATGTTGAGGATCCCCCTGCTTGCGTCCCTTGTCCAGTTGCCGCCGATGTACTGCCACCTTGCCAGCTCGTCGAGCACCCCTGCAAGGGAATAGCTCTTCACCACCCCGTCAACATAGACGGCCTGCAGTGTGACGTTGAGCTCCTCCCTCAGCGCCCGGGGAGCAAGCACGTTTGGACCGGTGAAAATGAAGTACTGAGGCTCGGGATCCTCCCCGAAATAGCCTTCCACATGGCGCGCCTCGTTTATGACCGGGTCGTCAGGGAGGAACTTCTCCAGGTCTGTGGAGAATTTCGCCTGCTGGAGAACCGGGATGAATGCCGCGGTGATCAGCAGGATTGCCACGACCACGTACTCCGACCTTGTCCGGAGGAACCTGTTGTAGGCCGCAAGGAAGGACGATATCTCCCGGGGCAGCGGCCGCGCAACCCCAAGAGCGGTTGGGTGGGCAACGGAGCGGGCGGCCGGCGTGCCGCGCCGCCCGGCCCTGTCCCGTCGTGACAGAAAGGACCCCATTTCCCCACGGCCGTTCCCGCTCATCTATTTCTTGTCGAGCTTGATGAAGTCCCCCAGCGTCAGGCCGCGGTGACCTGCCGCCCTCGGCGCCATGGACTGGGTGGGCCTCTCCTTCAGCTTGATGCCCAATGCCCGCTCCACCTTCCGGATGAGGGCGTCATCGGGGCTCATCTGTCCCGCCTCAAGCTTTAGTATCACGCTTTTTTTCTCGTTTATCTTCTTCCCGAGGTCCTCGGGCGTCCAGTTGAGCCTTTCCCGCGCCTTCCTTATCCTTTGGGAGAAATCAGGCGCCAGCTCCTCCGCGGCCTGCTGGAAAACGTCTATGGAATGGGCCCGCTTCTCCCTTTTTTCGAGCGCCTCCGATACATGCACGGGCTCGGCCGTCGTCCTCTTCGGCCTGGGGGACCTTTCCACCCCGAATTTGGCGCAGTCCTGACAGGCGTTGAGCTCGGAGCCCTCTATCGAGACCACCCGCAGCATCAGGGTCTGCTTGCCGCATACCTCGCAAAGCACGTGTTTTCCCACAACCGAATCCCGGTGCAATCATAAAGCCTTTATTGTGAATGGAAAAGGGTGCAAGGGTACGAGGGTGCAAGGGTACGATGACTGAATATGGGATGTCCGTCGTCGACCCCATGCACCCCATACCCCCATGCCCCCTTACAATATCGATTGCATTGTCGGGCGCCGTGCAGCAAAACATTTATATCAAGACCCTAATTGTGATTCCGACCGGTATCGGTGAACCCATATGGGAGAGCGCGAGGAGACAGCAGAGAGCGGGGGCGACCTTTCGCATTACCTGGCCGACAGGATATCGGCCCTCGAGAGCAAGAACGCCCAGCTGATGGAGGACGTCCGGCGGGCGGAGAGCGAGAGGCGATACGTCGAAAACGAGCTTCTCAGGCTTCAAAAGGAGATCAAGCGCCTCAGGGTCGAGCTCGAGAGGCTCAAGACGCCGCCGCTCATAGTAGGGTATGTCCGGGACACCCTGGACGACGGCCGGGTGGTCATCCGCTCCAGCACCGGCCCCGATTTCATTGTCTATTCGGCAGACTACATCGACCGAAAGAAGCTTCTGGCCGGAACAAGGGTCTCGATGAACAAGCAGACCCTGTCCATCATGGGGATACTGCCGGCATCCAAAGACCCGCTCGTGACCAGCGGCGAGGTCATCGAGAAGCCCGGGGTCGCCTACGACGATGTCGGAGGGCTGGTGGACCAGATAAGGGAGATAAAAGAGTGCGTGGAATACCCCCTCACGCGCCCGGAGCTCTACAAGAAGATCGGCATCGAGCCCCCCAAGGGCGTGCTCCTCATCGGGGCGCCCGGGACGGGCAAGACCCTCCTGGCCAAGGCCGTGGCCCAGCAGACAAAGGCCACATTCATCCGCCTTGTGGGTTCCGAACTGGTGCAGAAGTACATCGGTGAGGGCGCGCGCCTCGTGAGGGAGCTTTTCGAGTTGGCCAGGGAGAAGGCCCCCAGCATCCTTTTCATCGACGAGCTGGACGCCATCGGGGCCAGGAGGCTCGAGGTGGCCACATCCGGCGACCGCGAGGTCCAGCGGACCCTCATGCAGCTTCTTGCCGAGATGGACGGTTTCGACCCCATAGGCGATGTCAAGATAGTGGCGGCCACCAACCGCGTCGACATCATCGACGAGGCCCTTCTCCGGCCCGGAAGGTTCGACCGCATAATAGAGATCCCCGTCCCCAACATCGAATCCCGCCTGGAGATATTCAAGATACACACCAGGAAGATGAGCGTGGAGGCCGGTGTCCAGTACCACAGCCTGGCCGAGAGGTGCGAGGGGGCGACCGGAGCCGATATCAAGGCCATCTGCACCGAGGCGGGCATGTTCGCCATCCGTGACAACCGCGACAGGGTGACTGCCCGGGATTTCGAGCAGGCCCTGGACAAGATGCTCCACGGTTCCAAGATGAAATTCAACGAGGCGGGCGTCATGTTCGCCTGAGCCGGGGGTCGCAGGATTGGCCGACCAGGAGAGGCAAGGCTCCTTCCACAACATCTCAGGCGGCGGGGCCGTCCATCTGGTGGATGTCTACGCCCAGAACGCAGTCCGCGAGATCATCCAGAACGCGCGCATTATAATATCGAATGAAAGGGGGCGCTTCGCGCTACCGTCCGATTTCGTGGACCACCTGGTCATGGACTGCGAAAGATGGGTGCTGGCCAACGGTCCTACGGATGCGGAGCGCGCCGTTTGCGGCCGCATCAACGAATTCCTCGACCAGCGCAAGAGGCTCAAGCACGCTGATGACGAACGCAAGGTGAAAAAGAGCCTGGAGCGCCCGACCCTCAAGGCATCAGGTAACCCGAACTGGTGAGAAACCGATTTCCTTTCTTGGGCGGCCCGCCGGCCCCAAACCGGTTCATGATGTCTGCCATTCTGTTTCAAATATAATGAATATTATATGATATTGAACAATATCGCCACAGTCACCCCGCACATCACGAAGCAATATGGCGAAAACCATGCTATGTTGCCTTTTTTGAGGATGCGCATGAGCGCGCCCAGTGATGCATAGCCCACCACCATCGCCACCGCCATCCCCGCCAGTCCCATGAGGAGCTCCTGTCCCGGAAGGGCGACCGCGTCGGGAAGTTCCAAAATCGTCGCGCCCAGGACAGCCGGCAAGGATATCAGGAAGGAATAGCGCCCGGCCGTCTCTGCGTCCATGCCCCGGAACAGTCCAGTGCCTATGGTCAGCCCAGAGCGGGAGAAACCGGGCAGGAATGCGATTCCCTGCGCGGTCCCGACCGTCAGGGCGTCGGAGGTCTCGAGGCGGTCAAGGCCCCTCCCTTTATCATTCCCGGCCCTTTTATTTGCTGCAAAGGAAGTGGCGAGCAAAAGGACCCCTGTGACCGCAAATCCGGTCGCCACGATCGCAATGTTATCCATTATCTGCGGGCCGATGCCGAAGCGGAATATGAGAGCGATCACGGCAGTGGGCACCAGGGCCAGCACGATGCAAAACGCCATGCGGCGGTCGGTGTTGGATCGGACTGAAGCTTCCCAGCCCTTGCCCCTTGCCAGGTCGGCAAGGGCCGCCAGGGCCGAACGGCTGGCCAGCCTCACATCCTTTCTGAAGAACATGAAAAGGACAAGCATGGTCCCGAAGTGCAAAAGGATGTCGATGACGACAGGCACCTCTCCCAAGTATCGCTGGGCAAGGGCCAGGTGGCCGGAGCTGCTCACCGGCAGCCATTCGGTCAGACCCTGCAATATGCCGAGCACCAGGGCCTCTATCCAGTCCACGGCCGCCACTATGGCGGGTCTATCATAATAAAACCTCGCAAGAAAATATTGATATACGGATGCCGCCATCGGCTTCCAAGGTGATGGAATGGCACTTTGGCAGGGCAGGTCCAAGCGGAAACCCTCCGGCGGCATGTACCGCCCGCTCCGCAAGAAGCGGAAGACCGAGATAGGCAGGGAGGTCCAGCTTGCGACCATAGGCAAGAACAAGACCAAGAAGGTCAGGGTGAGGAGCGCTCACGTCAAGATACGCGTCCTCTCCGGAGAATTCATCAATCTTTTGGACCCCAAGACCGGAAAGGTGCACAAGACCAAGGTCACGACCGTCCTTGAGAATCCGGCCAATCCCCACTATGTCCAGCGCAACATCATTACCCGCGGGGCGGTGCTCAAGACGGAGATGGGGAAGGCCCGCGTGACATCGCGGCCAGGCCAGCACGGGGTCCTCAACGCGGTCCTTATAGCATAAGCCGGAGGCGCCGGGATGCCCTCGCGGAAGGAAAATCTTCTGGTCGTCTATCCCGAGTATTTCGATTCCACCCTGTCAAGAAGGGAGGGTCGGAGGGTCCCGAAGGAGCAAGCCCGCGAGAACCCGACCCTGGGGGACATCGAGAAGGCGGCAACCGCGGCCGGACTTGAACACCGTTCCGAGCCAAAAAGCGCATTCCCCCCGCGCTGGTTCGAGCGCCGCGGCAGATTGCTTGTCAAGAAGAAGGCATCCAAGGAAAAGACAATCCGGTCGATCGCCAGGAAGATGTGAAACCGAATTGGACGGGCGTGTTTCTTGTTGCAATTGGTCATCCACGGAACCATTATTAAAATTACGGCATTAGGGGACAAGAGGATGGGTCCCGGGTCCTTCCAGGACCCCTTTCGTTCACCCATATTATAAGGATAATACCATTCTATATGATTTAGAGAGGGCGGACCAGCCATAAAACTCCGGCAAATGCCGTATATTGGATATGTCAAAGGGCGAAGATTCTAAGATAAGCTCTTTATACTGGTAATGGGGTTGGTACTTCTTGTAGTTTCCCGAAAGGGAATGGTATAATGGAATATGAAAGATGTGAAAACAGGTGAGAAAAGCATGAACGAGAAGAAATTGGGTAAGAAAGGATTGACTCTGTTTGTGACGCTGGGCTTTATTCTGAGCGTCCTTGCGGCATTTGCGCCGGTAGGCGGAGCCGCAGGCAGGGCAGGGAACTTTACAGTGACCGTGACTTTTGCGAACGAAACAGGCGTCCCCTACACAGCCCCCTATAAGGCCGCCTTGGGCACCATGGTGACCATCACCGCCAACGCCTCAACCACGGTGAACGCTACGCTCTTCGAGATGGCGCTTCTCATCAATAACGAGGTATTTCCG
>Ga0315276_10005469_pt1 | contig 11700 bp, 11 predicted proteins | sample YL17G05_0_MG_FD_204542 | JGI IMG/M metagenome (GOLD analysis project Ga0315276, IMG submission 204542) | Sediment microbial communities from Yellowstone Lake, YNP, Wyoming, USA - YL17G05_0 | ecosystem: Environmental > Aquatic > Freshwater > Lake > Sediment | place: USA: Wyoming | collected... | reverse complement strand
CGACTACTATCTCGTCCATCTCGGCAGCCGCGCGCACGGCGGCGCCGGGCTCGTCTTCACCGAGATGACCTGCGTGTCGCCCGACGCGCGGATATCGCCCGGATGCGCGGGGATGTATGCCGCGGAACACCGGGTCGCATGGAAACGAATCGTCGATTACGTGCACGCGCGAACGCCGGCGAAGATCGCGATGCAGCTGGGCCATGCCGGGCCGAAAGGCTCGACGCAGCGTGGTTGGGAGGCGAGCGACGAGCCGCTGCCCGCGGCCAATTGGCCGCTGATCGCGCCGTCGGCCATTGCCTACGGCCCGCGCAACCAGGTGCCGCGGGCAATGACCCGCGTCGACATGGACCGCGTCACGGCCGAGTTCGTCCGCGCGGCTCGCTGGGCCGACGAATGCGGTTTCGACTGGCTCGAACTGCACTGCGCGCACGGGTACCTTCTGTCGGCATTCATCTGCCCGCTTGTCAACCGGCGCGCCGATGACTACGGCGGGTCGATCGAGAACCGGTGCCGGTATCCGCTGGAAGTGTTTCGGGCAGTCCGCGCCGTCTGGCCGGACCGAAGGCCGATGTCGGTGCGCATTTCTGCGCACGATTGGGCGCCCGGGGGCAACACGCCCGACGACGCGGTGGTCGTTGCCCGATTGTTCAAGGACGCCGGCGCCGACATGATCGACGTGTCGTCGGGCCAGACCACGCGCGACGCCGCGCCGGTGTACGGCCGGATGTACCAGACCCCGTTCGCCGATCGCATCCGCAACGACGTGTCCATCGCGACCATGGCGGTTGGAGCGATCTTCGAGCCCGACCACGTCAACAGCATCGTGATGGCGGGGCGCGCCGATCTCTGCGCGCTCGCGCGGCCGCATCTCGCCGACCCCTACTGGACCTTGCACGCCGCGGCGCAGCTCGGCTACCGCGACCTGCCGTGGCCACAGCAGTACCTCACCGGCCGCGACCAGCTCGAGCGCAATCTCGCGCGCGCCGCGCAGGGTTCGCCGGACCGGCCGGAGGCGAACGGATGAGGGGCCTCGTTCCGCCGTTCGCGCGCCGGCGTGCGGAATCGGGCGCACGATGAGCACGATGGACGCATCCCCGGCCGTGGCGGAGCCCGACCCCGAGTCGCGGGTCCACGACGACCATCACGAATCGCTGCGGCTGTGGTTGCGCCTCCTGACCTGCACGCTGACCATCGAGCGCCGGATCCGTGCCCGGCTGCGCGAGCGGTTCGCGACGACCTTGCCGCGCTTCGACCTGATGGCGCAACTCGAGCGCAACCCCGAGGGCCTGAGGATGGGCGAGCTTTCGCAGCGGCTGATGGTGACCGGTGGCAACGTCACCGGCATCACCGACCAGCTCGTCGCCGAGGGTCTGGTCGAGCGGCAGCCGATCGCGAACGACCGGCGCGCGTACGCGGTGCGTCTGACGCCGAAGGGCCGCCGCGCGTTCGAGACGATGGCGGTCGAGCACGAGCGGTGGGTGATCGAGGTCATGGGCGGACTTGATCCCGCCGAACGCGAGCGGCTGCATGCCCTGTTGGGCCGCCTGAAGACGACATTCCGCGCAGGCGAGTCCGCCGCGTTCGGCAATTCCGAGGAGTCCCGGCGATGAGCATGGCGCATCACCTGAAGGCGTACTCCGACTACCACGCGACGCACTTCCGCTGGCAGGCCGAGGGCGACGGCAAGGTCGCGACGATCACGCTGAACCGCCCGGAACGCAAGAATCCACTGACCTTCGAGTCCTATGCCGAGCTGCGCGACCTCTTTCGCGGGCTGGTGTACGCGACCGACGTGAAGGCGATCGTGCTGACCGGTGCGGGCGGCAATTTCAGCTCCGGCGGCGACGTCCACGAGATCATCGGGCCGCTGACCCGAATGGACATGCCGGAGCTGATCGCATTCACCCGGATGACCGGCGACCTGGTCAAGGCGATGCGCGGCTGTCCGCAGCCGATCGTGGCGGCGGTGGACGGAATCTGCGCCGGTGCCGGCGCGATGCTCGCGCTGGCTGCCGACATCCGGTTCGGCACGCCGCAGGCGAAGACGGCGTTCCTGTTCACCCGGGTCGGCCTCGCCGGCTGCGACATGGGCGCCTGCACGCTGCTGCCGCGAACGATCGGGCAGGGGCGCGCGGCCGAGCTGCTGTACACCGGTCGCACGATGACGGCCGACGAAGGCACGGCGTGGGGATTCTTCAACCGTGTCGTTTCATCGGACGCGGTGGTCGCCGAGGCGCAGGCATTGGCGCGAGCGCTCGCGGACGGACCGACCTTCGCGCATGGCATGACCAAGAAGTTGCTGCACCAGGAATGGGCGATGGATCTGGATGCGGCCATCGAGGCCGAGGCCGAGGCGCAGGCCATCTGCATGCAGACCAGCGACTTTCATCGCGCGTACGAGGCCTTCGTGGCCAGGCAGAAGCCGCGCTTCGAAGGCAATTGAGACGGTGAAATGACGTCGCGACCGGCATGAACCTGCAACACCTCGACTGGCCGTTCTTCGACGACGCGCATCGTGCGCTCGCGGCCGACCTCGGTCGCTGGGCGGCGGACGCCGGGCTCGGCGGCGAGCATGCCGATGTCGATGCCGCCTGCCGGGGCTTGGTCGGCGCGCTGGGAAAGGCGGGCTGGCTGCGCTATTGCGTACCCGGGTCGCATGGGGGCGCGCTGCCCGCCCTCGATTCGCGCGCGCTGTGCCTCGTGCGCGAGACGCTTGCCTACAGCGATGGCCTGGCCGACTTCGCGTTTGCCATGCAGGGCCTGGGCAGCGGCGCGATCACGCTTGCGGGCACCGACACGCAGAAGGCGCGCTGGCTGCCGGCGGTCGCGCGCGGCGAGGCGATCGCCGCATTCGCATTGTCCGAACCGGAGGCGGGCTCCGACGTGGCCGCAATGACGACGCGAGCGGCGCGCGATCGCGGCGAATGGGTGCTGGACGGCTGCAAGACATGGATTTCCAATGGCGGGATTGCGGATTTCTACTGCGTCTTCGCGCGCGCGGGAGGCACCTCGGGAACGCGCGGCATTTCGGCGTTCGTCGTGCCGGCCGACGCACCGGGTCTGGTGATCGCCGAGCGGATCGAGACGATGGCGCCGCATCCGCTCGCCCGCCTCGAGTTCGACGGCTGCCGGCTGCCCGCCGCCGCTTTGCTCGGCGCCGACGGCGAAGGCTTCAAGCTGGCGATGCGCACGCTCGACATCTTCCGCGCGTCGGTCGCCGCCGCGGCGCTCGGCTTCGCCCGCCGCGCGCTGGACGAAGCGACGATGCGGGCACGCGGGCGCCGGATGTTGGGCGGGACGCTGGCCGACCTGCAACTGACCCAGCTGACGCTCGGCGAGATGGCGACCGCGATCGACGCGGCCGCGCTGCTCACCTACCGCGCGGCATGGCTGCGCGACGTGAAAGGTGCGCGCACGACCGTGGAAGCCGCGATGGCCAAGCTGACGGCAACCGAATCCGCACAGCGGGTGATCGATGCCGCCGTGCAGATCTTCGGCGGCCTGGGAGTGACGCGCGGGCAGACGGTCGAGCGGCTGTACCGCGAGATCCGTGCGCTGCGGATCTACGAGGGCGCGACCGCAGTCCAGAAGCTGATCGTCGGGCGCGCGGTGCTGCGCGCCGGTTGACCGCCGGCATGGGCTGCACCCGATAGCGTGCCGAAGAGGACGGAACCATGACTTACACCGCGCACATCGACACCTTCGCCCGCGACCACCTGCCGCCGCGCGAGGCGTGGCCGGAATTCATCTTCGAGCTGCCGGAGTTGCACTATCCGGAGCGGCAGAACTGTGCGAGCGAGCTCCTCGCCCGGGCGCTCGACAGGGGATGGGGCGAACGGACGGCCATCCGGGCGCCCGGCGGATTGCATTGGACCTACGCAGAACTCAATGCAACGGCGAATCGCATCGCGCGCGTGCTGGTCGATGACCTGGGGCTCGTTCCCGGCCACCGGGTGCTGCTGCGCGCGCCCAACAATCCGATGCACGCGGCGTGCTGGTTCGCGGTGATGAAGGCCGGCGGAATCGCGGTGGGGACGATGCCCCTGCTGCGTGCCCGGGAGCTGACCGAGATCGTCACCAAGGCCGCAATCTCGCATGCGCTGTGCGACGCTCGGCTCATCGCCGAGCTCACTGCCGCGCGTCCCCACTGCCCGACGCTGTCGACCGTCGTGCTGTTCGGCACTGCCGCTGCCGATGGCCTCGAGGCGCGGCTCGCCGCCAAGCCGGCGTCGTTCACCGATACGGACACCGCGGCCGACGACGTCGCGCTGATCGCGTTCACCTCGGGGACCACCGGCAAGCCCAAGGGCACGATGCACTTCCATCGCGACCTCATCGCGATCTGCGACTGCTGGCCGAAATCGACGTTGCGGGCATCGCCCGACGATCTGTTCACCGGCAGCCCGCCACTCGCCTTCACCTTCGGCCTCGGCGGGCTGTTGCTGTTTCCGTTGCGGATCGGCGCGTCCACGCTGCTTCTGGAAAAGGCGCCGCCGGAGGCGCTGCTGCCGGCGATCGCCCTGCATCGCGCGACCGTTCTGTTCACCGCGCCGACGTCCTATCGCGCGATGGCGGGTCATGCCGCACGGCACGACCTGTCGTCACTGGTGAAGTGCGTATCGGCGGGCGAGGCGCTGCCGGCGGCGACGCGAAAGCTCTGGAAGGAGGCTACCGGGATCGAAATGATCGACGGCATCGGCTCCACCGAATTGCTGCATATTTTCATTTCGCATGACGAAGCGCACGCGAAGCCGGGCGCGACCGGCAAGCCGATTCCGGGCTATCGCGCCTGCGTGATGGATGACGCCGGCAACCCGCTGCCGCCGGGACAGGTCGGCAACCTTGCCATCAAGGGTCCCACCGGGTGCCGGTATCTCGCCGACGAGCGGCAGGCGAGCTACGTCAAGGGCGGCTGGAACCATACCGGGGACGCCTACGTTGTCGACGACGAGGGTTACTTCATCTTCCATGCCCGCACCGACGACATGATCGTCAGCGCCGGCTATAACATCGCGGGCCCGGAGGTCGAGGCGGCGCTGCTGCTGCACCCGGCCGTCGCCGAGTGCGGCGTCGTCGGCTCGCCGGACGACGAGCGGGGCCAGATCGTCAAGGCGTTCGTCGTGCTGAAGCCGGAATTTGCCCCGGGCGAGGCCATGGCGAGCGAGCTGCAGGACTACGTCAAGCAGACGATCGCCCCGTACAAGTACCCGCGCGCGGTCGATTTCGTTTCGAGCCTGCCCCGGACCGAGACCGGCAAGCTGCAGCGTTTCCGGCTGCGGCAGATGGAGACGGAGCGAACCGCCCGATGAACACCTTCCGCACCAGGCGCACCGTCCGCTTCTCGCACTGCGACCCGGCGGGCATCATTTTCTATCCGCGCTACTTCGACCTGATCCACGAAGCAAAGGAAGACTGGTTCAAGGAAGGCCTCGACTGGCCGTTCCGGTACCTGATCGACGAGTTGCAGCAGGGTTTCCCGATCGTCCGCCTCGAGGCGGATTTCCGCGGTCCGTCGCGGATCGGGGACGAACTCACCATCGCGCTGTCGGTCCCCGAAATCGGCAGCGCCTCGCTGCACCTGCATTACGCGGTGACCTGCGGCGGCGAGCCGCGGCTGGACGCCCGGACTGTCGTCGTGCACGTCGACCTCACGACGGGCAAGCCGCAACCGATCGGCGACGACCTGCGGGCGCGGATCGAACGGTTCCGGGGGGCGGCAGAGTGAGCGAGGAGGCAGCGTGAGTGAAATCGAACCCGCCCGGCGGCAATCCATCGACGTATTGCAACCGGCCGGATGGGTCGCGCCGAAGGGCTACGCGAACGGCATCGCCGCCCGCGGGCGCCTGGTGTTTGTCGGCGGCCAGATCGGTTGGAACCGCGAGCAGCGGTTCGAAGCGACCGATTTCGTCGGCCAGGCCCGGCAGGCGCTTGCCAATGTCGTCGCGGTGCTCGCCGAGGCGGGCGGGCGCCCGGAGCACCTGGTGCGGATGACCTGGTACGTGGTCGACAAGCGCGAGTACATTGCGAGCGCCAAGCCGCTCGGCGCAGCCTACCGCGAGATCATCGGCCGGCATTACCCGGCGATGACCGCGGTCGAGGTGAAGGCGCTGCTCGAGGACGCCGCGCGGGTGGAGATCGAGGCGACGGCCGTCATTCCCGACCCCGACCCCGGACAGTGACTCGCAAGGCGGCGATCTCACTGGCGCGTCGGTGGAGGCCGCGCGATAATTCGCTTTCCACTCGCTGGTTTCCCCTTCCCGCACCACCGCCAGCCCCGCGTCCGCGCGGACGACGGCGTCGACTTGGAGCCGCATGATGAACGCCCCGGAACACGTCCGTACCGCGAAGCCGAAATTCGTCTGGGAAGACCCGCTGCTTCTCGGCGACCAGCTCACCGAGGAAGAGCGGATGGTGCGCGACGCGGCCTCGGCTTACGCGCAGGAGAAGTTGCTGCCACGGGTGACCGAGGCCTTCCGCCACGAGCATTCCGATCCGGCGATCTTCCGCGAAATGGGCGGGTTGGGCCTGCTCGGCGCAACCATTCCGCCCGAGTACGGAGGCGCCGGGATGAATTATGTCTGCTACGGACTGATTGCGCGCGAGGTCGAGCGCGTGGATTCCGGCTATCGGTCGATGCTGAGCGTGCAGAGCTCGCTGGTCATGTTCCCGATCCACACCTACGGCTCGGAGGCGCAGCGGCAGAAGTACCTGCCGAAGCTCGCCCGCGGCGAATGGATCGGCTGCTTCGGCCTCACCGAACCGAACCACGGCTCGGATCCCGGCAGCATGATCACGCGCGCCAAAGGCGCCGCCGGCGGCTACAAGCTCTCCGGCAGCAAGATGTGGATCTCGAATTCCCCGATCGCCGACGTGTTCGTGGTCTGGGCGAAGACCGACGACGGCGTGATTCGCGGCTTCATCCTCGAAAAAGGCATGCAGGGCCTCTCGGCGCCGAAGATCGAAGGCAAGTTCAGCCTGCGCACCTCGATCACCGGCGAGATCGTGATGGACGAAGTGTTCGTCCCCGAGGAGAACCGGCTGCCGGAGGTCGAGGGGCTGAAAGGCCCGTTCGGCTGCCTCAACGCGGCGCGCTACGGCATCGCGTGGGGCGCGCTCGGCGCCGCGGAATTCTGCTGGCACGCGGCGCGGCAGTACACGATGGATCGGCAGCAGTTCGGGCGGCCGCTTGCGGCGAACCAGCTGATCCAGAAAAAGCTCGCCGACATGCAGACCGAAATCGCGCTCGGGCTGCAGGGCTGCCTGCGCCTCGGCCGGCTGAAGGACGAAGGCCTGGCGGCGCCCGAGATCACGTCGATCATGAAGCGCAATTCCTGCGGCAAGGCGCTCGACATCGCACGAATGGCGCGCGACATGCATGGCGGCAACGGCATCGTCGACGAGTTCCACGTGATCCGCCACGTGCTCAACCTCGAGACGGTGAACACCTACGAGGGCACCCACGACATCCATGCGCTGATCCTCGGCCGCGCGCAGACAGGCATCTCGGCGTTCTTCTGACCGGCACCGTGCAGCTCTACGACTTCTTCCGCTCATCGGCGGCGTACCGGGTCCGGATCGCGCTCAATTTCAAGGGCGTCGTGGCGGAGCGCGTGTTCGTCCACCTGCGCCACGGCGCGCAGCGCGCCGTCGACTACCTTGCCCTGAATCCGCACGGCCTGGTGCCGATGCTCGTGACCGACGACGGCGCGCGGCTCACGCAGTCGCTCGCGATCATCGAGTGGCTCGAAGAGACGCAGCCGCAGCCGGCGCTGCTGCCGCGCACGGCGGCGGAGCGGGCTCGCGTCCGGGCAATCGCGCTCGCCATTGCCTGCGACATCCACCCGCTCAACAACCTGCGCGTCCTGCAACACCTGATGGGCACGGTTGGCGTGACGGAGGACGCGAAGGACGCGTGGTACCGCCACTGGTGCGAGGTCGGGCTCGAAGCGCTGGAGATCCAGCTTGCGCGCGAAGCCGCGACCGGTCGCTTCTGTCACGGCGATGCGCCGACGCTCGCCGATGTCTGTCTCGTGCCGCAGCTCGCCAACGCCCGCCGCGTGGCGCTCGACCTGACCCGGTATCCGACGCTGCTGCGGATCGACGCCGCGTGCAACCTGTTGCCGGCCTTCGCCGACGCCGCGCCGGCGAGGCAGCCGGATGCCGAATGACCCACTCGAAGGTATCGAGACCATGACCACCGTCTTCCCTGCCTGGGCTCTCCCCACCGTTCCCGTCGCCAATACCGGCGCCCGCTTCCCGGTCCGCCACATCTATTGCGTCGGTCGCAACTATGCCGAGCACGCGAAGGAGATGGGCGGCGATGCGAGCAAGGAGCCGCCGTTTTTTTTCACCAAGCCGGCCGATGCGGTGGTGCCGGTCGTGCCGCCGGCGGTCGGCGCTGTTGCCTACCCGCTCGCGACGAAGAATTACCACCATGAAATCGAACTGGTGGTTGCGATCGGCGGTCGCGGGGCGGGGCTCGCGCCCGAGCGCGCGCTCGGCATCGTCTGGGGCTATGCGGTCGGACTCGACATGACGCGGCGCGACCTGCAGAACGACATGCGCGAGAAGAAGCGGCCCTGGGACATCGGCAAGTCGTTCGCGCAGGCGGCGCCGATCGGGGTGATGCATCCGGTGAGCGCGGTCGGACATCCGGCCACCGGCAAGATCTGGCTCGATGTCAACGGCACCCGCCGGCAGCAGGGCGATCTCGGCGACATGATCTGGGATGTCGCGCATACGATCCATTTCCTGTCGCAGTACTACGAACTGCTGCCGGGAGACCTGATCTTCAGCGGCACGCCTTCCGGCGTCGGCGCCGTCGTGCCGGGCGATCGCCTCGACGGCGGCATCGATGGCCTGGGCACGCTGTCGATCAGCATCGTGCCGCCGGTGGCGTGATGGAACTGACCGCGGAGTTCGTCGAGCGCGAGTACAACAACCGCGCGGCGGTCCCCGACCACCCGCAGTGGCTGGCGAAATACACGGAGCTGTCGGCTGCCGCCTGCGCGCGGCTCCGCCCGAAGCGCGACCTCCGCTACGGCCCGGGGCCGATGGAGACGCTCGATCTGTTCCTGCCGGCGGGTCCGGCGCGGGCAACCTTCGTGTTCATCCATGGCGGCTACTGGCGGGCGCTCGACAAGAGCGACTTCTCGTTCATTGCGGAGACTTTCGTCGCGCACGGGATCGCCGTCGCGGTGGTCAACTACGACCTCTGTCCGCAGGTGTCGATCGCGACGATCGTCGACGAATGCCGGCGCGCCATGGCATGGGTGGTGCGCGATGGCGCGGCCCAGGGCGCCAACACCGAACGCATCGTCGTGGGCGGGCACTCGGCGGGTGGCCATCTGGCCGCGATGCTGCTCACGACCGACTGGGCAGCGTTCGGGCTCGCGCACGACCCGGTCGCCGGCGCTGTCTCGCTGTCGGGGGTACACGACCTCGCGCCGCTGCTGTTGTACTCGTTCAACGCGGATTTCAGGCTCGATGCCGGCGAAGCCGCCCGTCTGTCGCCGGTAAACCTCATCCCGCGTTCCCGGGCGCCGCTGGTCATCGCGGTCGGGGCCGACGAAACCTCGGAGTTTCTTCGTCAGTCGCGGATCCTGTGGGACCGCTGGCCGGCGAACCGCCCCGCGGGAATGGGTGCGCCGCTGTTCGTGCCGGCAAGGCATCACTTCAGCGTGGTCGTCGACTACACGGATGAGGCGAGTGAACTGACCCGCGCCACGCTCGCGTTGTTCTGAGCGACCTCCGCCGGGGCGGCGCGATACGCGTTGCCGTCTGCCCCCGCTGTTCCGTTGCAAGGCCCGCCCGTTGACAACTGACCAGCGGTCATTTACGCTCTGACCCAAGTGACCCAGGGTCAGTTGACTTCTTTCGGATTCCCATGGCTATCCGCCAACGCGCCATCCAGGCTGCCGACAAGCAGGAACGCCACCACGCGATCCTCGATGCGGCGGAGCGACTTCTGCTGCGCGCCCCCGATCGCGTCGCGAACATGGCCGATGTCGCCGACGAGGCGGAGCTTGCGAAAGGCACGGTCTACCTCTATTTTCCCAGCAAGGAAGAACTGCTCCTGGCGTTGCACGAACGCAATCTCGACGAATTCTTCAGGTCGCTCAATGCGCTTCTCGACGGCGCGCGGCGGGTGACGCTCGACGATCTGCTCGCGGTCACGTTCGAACACATCGTGCGCCGGCCGGTGTTCCTGCCTCTCGCCGCGCGCAGCTTCGCGCTGATGGCGCAATCGATCCCGGCGGCGGCGGCTGTTGCCTATCGGGAGCGGATGGCCGCGCGGCTCGAGCGCGCGGGTGCCGGCCTCGAGCGGCATTTTCCCCGGCTCGAGCCCGGCGGCGGTGTCGCCAAGCTGCGGCACAGTTTCGCGCTGACCATCGGCCTGTGGCAGATGTCGGCGGCCGCAGGATGCGCGTCGTCGCCCGAAATCGCCGGCGCCGCGACACCCGGTCGCGTGATGTCGCCGGTGTTCGCCTGGAACTATCCGGACGAACTCGGCCGTGCGCTGCGCGGGCTGTGGCAGGTCGTCGCCGCAGTCCCGCCGACGCCTGCAAGCTGACAAGGAGTTGCCGATGAACCGCATGCTACTCCGTCGACTCGCGTTCGCCGCGGCGATCGTCCTCGGTGCCGCGGGCTGCGCCAAGCACGAGGCCGCGATTGAGCAGGTCCGCCCGGTGCAGCTCACGCAGGTGACCCTCGGCGCCGCCGGCGACTCGGCGGTATTTGCCGGGGAAATCAAGCCGCGGCACGAGGCGGACCTCGGCTTTCGCATCGGTGGCAAGATCGTCGCCCGTTATGTCGACGTCGGGGCGAAGGTCAAGCGCGGCCAGGTGCTGGCGCGCCTCGACCCGGCCGACGTGGGCCTGCAGACCGACGCGGCCAAAGCGCAACTCGCCGCCGCGGAAACCGAGTACAACTTTGCCAAGGCGGAGTTCGAGCGCTTTCAGGCCCTGCTCGACCAGAAATTCGTCAGTGCGTCGGCGCTCGATGCCAAGCGCAACACGATGAACGCCAACCGCGCAAAGTACGAGCAGGCGAAGGCGCAGCTTGCGGTCAGCGCCAACCAGGGGAGCTATGCGGCGCTTGCCGCCGATCAGGACGGCGTCATCACCGCGGTGAACGCCGAGGTCGGGCAGGTGGTGACCGCGGGACAGACCGTCGTGCGCCTCGCGCGCGCGGAAGAACGCGAAGTCGCCATCGCGGTGCCCGAGAATCGGATCAACGAATTGCGGACGGCCAGGGAAATGGGTGTGGTGCTGTGGGCGAACCCGACGCGGGTCTATCCGGCGCGGGTGCGCGAGGTTGCCCCGGCCGTCGACCCCGCGACCCGGACGTTCGCCGTGCGCGTGTCGATCCTCGCTCCCGATCCGGCGCTGCAATGGGGCATGACCGCCAACGTGGTGCTGCGCGGCGACGGCATCGGCGCCGCCGCTTTGCTGCCGCTGACGGCGCTCTACCAGCAGGACGGCAAGCCGGCCGTCTGGATCTACGACCCCGGCACGAAACAGGTCAGCCTGCGCGCCGTCGAGATCGGACCCTACCGCGAGGACGGCGTCGTGATCCGCTCGGGGCTCAACGTCGGGGATCTGGTCGTCACCGCCGGCGTGCACAAGCTCACCGTTGGCCAGACGGTTCGCCCGTACGAAGGCACGCCGCCGCGCGATGCCGCGGGGAAGCTCGCGC
>Ga0315276_10005465_pt1 | contig 11704 bp, 9 predicted proteins | sample YL17G05_0_MG_FD_204542 | JGI IMG/M metagenome (GOLD analysis project Ga0315276, IMG submission 204542) | Sediment microbial communities from Yellowstone Lake, YNP, Wyoming, USA - YL17G05_0 | ecosystem: Environmental > Aquatic > Freshwater > Lake > Sediment | place: USA: Wyoming | collected... | reverse complement strand
TGAAGGATGCTTCTGGGAAAGAGATGTACGATGATGCGGCCGGCCTCGATTCGTTCGGCCACAAGAAGCTGGCCGGGGCCGGGAAATTCGTCTCACAGGAGATTACCCGGCAGTTGAACAACGATCCAGAGATCAAGAGCTTCATGTTGGACCAGGGGATGTATGTCGAGGCGCTTAATGCGATTCCCGAAGTTCGCGTAATTACGCCGTCGCACCTGGTCCGCTCCGGTATCAGTTCGGCGTACGACGCCAATTTCGGCATGGAAGCGGGCGCCTGCGCCGTGACGCTGCTGTTGGCTGGGATTACGAGCGTAACGGTCACCGGCTTCCACCACGGCCGCATTCACTACATGCCGATCAAAGAAGCGATTCAGCAGCGGTATGTGGACATGAACCAGGTGACGTTATACGAGCAACTTGGCTTCACATTTGGTCGCGTGCGACAAGATTTCGACCCGAAGATGGTGCAGGTGAGCGGCTCGATAGAGCGGATATACTAACCTTGGTGCCACACCCTTTTGGGTGGATTTCCTCTTAAGGCAGATTTCTACAGTCGTTGCGCCTGTCGGGTAGAAAAGGGTTCGACGACTATCAAAACATTCAACAAATTCGCCGGTTTCTCGTCGTTGGAGAGCAAACGATGCATTTATTGAGAAAAGGTAGACTATGATGAAGCGAGTGATCGTAGCGGGAATTCTTGGGTGGGTCGTTCTGGCGGCCTGGACATTTGTGGTAAATGGTATCTTTGGGTTCAGGCAAAGCATCGATATGAAGCAGCTTGCCGGCGAACGGCCGATATACGAAATGCTGAAGAACAATGTCACGGAGCCGGGCCGGTATATCTGCAATCCGCCAATGACGGACACAGGATTCGTGTTGAATGAACCGGTGTACAGTATTCAGTACGCGGGGTTCGGTCACGAATCGGCCGGACAGGAGAGCCTGTTGCACATGCTCTTTGCATTGCTGGCAACGTTGCTTGCCGCTTGGATGTTGTCGACTTCTGCCGATCGGATACTCCGCAGCTATGGCAGACGGGTACTGTTCTTTGCGGCAATCGGTCTGTTTCTTGCCTTGGCCGGTGAAATGGGGAAGTACGGCATCGGCGGTTATTCTCTGAGCGATGCGGTCATCCTGTCCGTTCATGCTATCGTTCAATGGACCATTGTCGGACTGGTTGTCGCCTGGTCGATGAAACCGGTGGTTAGACAAGGGTAATGGTCTTAGCCCAGATAGTGCCGGTAACCGCGCGCCTAATAGCCGAGCGGTCTTGATTGACTCATGGTGTGGTGATTAGTGCAGAATGACAGAGCCACAGAGCGGGATCGAACCGCTGACCTGCTGATTACGAATCAGCTGCTCTACCAGCTGAGCTACTGTGGCTTCAACAGAACGGGCGTCCGAGGGACGCCAACCGGACCCCAATTAACCCCATAATCGGCACCTGTCAACTGGAAATGTAGTAACCGATTGTCGAAACCCTAACGGGTTTCGACCTACAAGCTCACGCCGCTGATGATTGAATTAGATGAAAGTTGGATTGAGTCATTGCGAGCCACGCTTCGGGGCGTCGCAATCTGCCAATTTGTTAAAACGCCATCAGTTCGCAACGCCGCAGCCCATCCCTAACCAATTTTCCTCAGCAACCCAACCACCTTCCCCGCTATCCGAAACTCCCGCGCCTTCTTGCTGACAATGATCGGTTGGAATTCGTCGTTTGCCGGCTGGAGCCGGACCCTGTCCCCTTCCGGCATATAACGCTTTACCGTTGCTTCACCATTGATTATCGCGACAACAATGTCTCCCTTTTGTGCTACCGCCTGCTTCTTGACCAGCACCAGATCGCCGTCGAATATACCGGCGTTCTTCATCGATTCCCCAGTCACTCTCAGACTGAACGAATCCCCTTTAGGAAGAAACGACATGTCCAGCGCAATCTCCCCTTCGATATTTTCAACTGCATCTATCGGAAGTCCCGCCGGAACCGAGCCAACCAGTGGCAACCTTCCCACCGGCCCAGCTAGCGGTCGCGCTAGCTCAAGCCCGCGCGAGATGAATTCCTCTTTCTTGAGATACCCCTTCTTGATCAGTGCCGTAAGGTGAGTCCGGACGCCGTTAGTTGAGGAAATGCCGAAAAAACTGCCGATCTCCCGAATCGTCGGGCAATGCCCCCGCTCGGTAATGCGGGACTCGATAAACTCAAGTACTTTGCGCTGCTTGTCGGTCAATGATTCTTTCAAACCAGATTCTTCTCTGCCGCTTCCAGTTACCCTTAACAGAGATCGCCACGTCGTGCTTCGCACTCCTCGCGATGACACCATGTTGCACGCCGTCATTGCGAGGAGTCCCGTTTCAGACGGGACGACAAAGCAATCTCAGTTCCACAATCATCCATCGGCAACCTACTGCCCAAATGTATAGGTGTCAATAATAAACCTGATTGAAATCGATGAAAAGTGATGTTGCTGGAAAAACAAACGGCGGGCCCAAATTGAGCCCGCCTGGTGTCAGCGCGAGTTGAAAAATAAGCGGTTCGCCTACCCTTCGGCCTCTTTCTCCGCCTTTGCCTCGGCAATGATCTTCTGAGCCGTCTCGTGCGGGACATCTTCATAATGCGAGAATGCCACCGAGTAAATCCCCTGCCCCTGGGTCATCGACCGAAGGTCCACCGAGTACTGGTACAATTCCGCTTGTGGAACCGTTGCCCGAATCCGCTGGTTGGGGCCATCAGGGTCCATACCGGACACTTTGCCGCGACGGGACGACAAGTCCCCCATGACGTCGCCGGTGTACTCGTTCGGTACGAGGACTTCGACATTGCAGATCGGTTCCAATAGCACCGGGCGGCAATCCATGAATCCCTCTTTGAACGCCATCAAGCCCGCGATCTTGAACGCCATATCGGATGAATCAACATCGTGATACGAGCCGAAATACAACGCAACTTTGACATCTACTACCGGCGCACCGGCCAGGCCGCCGTGCTGCATCTGCTCGACAATCCCTTTTTCCACAGCCGGGATATACTTACCGGGAATAACGCCGCCGGTGATCTCATCAATGAACTCAAAGCCACCGCCGCGCGTGTTCGGTTCTATGCGGATGTAAACATCCCCGTACTGCCCGCGTCCTCCCGACTGTTTCTTGTGCTTGTATTGTTTTTCGGTCTTGCCGCGAACGGTTTCGCGGTACGGGATTCTCGGTTTGACCAGTTCAGCATCGACCCCGAACCGCTTCTTGAGCTTCTCGATCAGCACTTCGATGTGGGTCGATCCCTGAGCGTACAAAATTAGTTGTTTCAGAGCCGGGTCCAGGAAAACCCTGAACGTGGGGTCTTCTTCCAACAGCTTGTTCAAGCCGGTCCCGATCTTCTCTTCTTCCCCCTTGGCCTTCGCCTTCACGGCGACATCCATGACCGGATTCGGGAACTGCACCGGCGGCACGATCACCGAAAAATCTTTCTCAGCAAGCGTATTGCCGGAGTGCGTGTCTTTGAGTTTCACCAGCGCGCCAATGTCGCCGGCGGCTGCGGAGTCCAGATCGACCCGATTCTTCCCTTGAAACGTGTATACGTGGGAAACGCGCTCGGAAGAGGAAGTCTTCTGATTTTGTAGGTCCATGCCGTTGCGAATCGTGCCGGAAAAGACCTTGAAGAACGACATCTCGCCGAGATGCCCCTCGGAAACGGTCTTGAAAATGTAGGCGACGGCCTTGCCGGACGGGCTGCACGGAAGATCAAGCAGATTCTCGGAACCGGACTTCTGCACTTTTGTAGGCGGCATATGTGCCGGCGACGGCAGGTAATCGGCCATGAACTCCATAAGCAACTTGCCGCCGATATCCCGGCTCATCGAACCGAACAGGACCGGGTGCAACTTGCCGTTGGCAATGCCGGATCGCAAACCGTTCATCATGTCGGCCTCTGATAGCGTACCCTCCGCAAAGAACTTCTCAAGGAGGGCATCGTCCGATTCGGCGGCCACTTCCAACAAGCTGTCCCGCTGTGCCTGCGCCTCGGACTTCAGATCGGCCGGTATCTCGATCTCCGAGCGTTTGCCGTCCTTGTCAAAACTGTAGGCCTTCATTTTCAGCAAATCAACGACGCCGCTGAACTTGTCAGCTTCGCCAATAGGAATCTGTACCGCCACACAATGGTTGCCGAACGCGTTCCGGATCGACTCTAACGCTGTCTTCCATTTCACGTTCTCCTTATCCATCTTATTGACAAAGAAGAACCGCGCCAGCCCTGTTTCAGGCATGGCCCGCCACTGCAACCGGGTACCGATCTCCACACCCGAGGCGGCATCGATCACCACACCGACCGACTCGGACACTTTCACCGCGGAAAGAAGTTCACCGGTGAAATCCGTATGACCCGGGCAATCCAGCAGATTGATCTTGGTATCGCCGGTCTGGCATGCCAGCAGCTTCAGCGAGATTGACGTCTTTCGAGAGATTTCCGATTCCGTGTAATCCAGCAGCGAAGTACCGTCGTCGACCCGCCCAATCCGGTTATGAAGCCCGGCCGCGAATGCAATCGCATCGGCCAGGCTGGTCTTGCCGCATCCTCTTTGACCGGCCAAACAGACGTTTCGAATTTTGTCAGTCGCGAATTCCTTCACCGAAAAACCTCCATCTCAAGTCAACGGTCCGCCCGGGACCGGCAAATATGCCCATGCAAAACCATACAATCTTGCATGATATCGCCCATTTGCCGATTTGTCAAACCCGTTTTCCATAAGAGGATACGCTGAATCGTGTCCGCTTCCCCTGTACTTTGAAGACAAAAAAGCCTGCCGGAAAGGCAGGCCTCACTAATTCCCTAACTCGCTTATTTACTGTGCCTTAGCGGCTTCCACTTCAATGTTGAGTTTAACCTCGTCGCTTACCACCAGTCCTCCGCCATCCAACGACTTGCTCCAACTGACCTTGAAATCCTGACGATTGATTGTCGCCGTGGCCGAGAACCCCGCTCTTGTCCCGCCAAACGCAGCTATAGTACCATTGGCCGTGCAATCAAACGTCACCTCTTTGGTAACCCCTCTTATCGCTAAATCGCCGGTCATTTTGAAACTATCCCCCTGACCGGGAACGATCTTGGTTGATTTGAATGTCAAAGTCGGAAAACTGTCGACCGCGAAGAAATCCGCGCTGCGCAGATGGTCATCTCGCTTCTGATTGTCAGTGCTGATCGACTTCGCCTGAACGGTAAAGGAGACCGTTCCCCTGCTCAGGTCCTTGCCGTCGTAATTGATCTCGCCGTCAAAATCCGTGAACAGCCCGTTCACTTTCGTCACCACCAGGTGTCTCACCGTGAACCCGACTGAACTGTGCGCCGGATCCACTTTCCACACCTCCGCGCGCGATACCCCGAACAGGGCAATCACTCCCGCCGCTACTATTGCCGATGTTTTCACCATACTTCTCCTCTTGAGTAGTCTTGTCCATTCATTCTGTTTCATGGCTCTTGGAACAGACGCCCGATTCGAAAGTTCCCCCCGGAATTGGCTATCACAGTCTACTTTAAAGATCCGCGTTGCCGGACCGCCTCGAATAGACATATACCCGCGGCGACAGAGACATTCAGACTCTCGACACGATTGGTTACGGGAATTCGGACTAACAGGTCGCACTTCTCGGCTGTCAGCCGTCGAAGGCCGGAGCCTTCGGAACCCATAACGAGCGCCAACGGTCCCTTCAGAGCAGTATTGAAAATGGAATCCGAAGCTTGTCCCGAAGCGCCGATCACCCATACGCCCAGCTTCCGGAGTTGATCTATCGTTCGCGCCAGGTTCGTCACCTGAAACAACGGTACTTGGTCGGCGGCTCCACATGCGATTCGTCGAACCGTATCGGTAAGCGGCGCCGACCGATCCTTGGGTGCCACGACCGCATGAACGCCGGCTGCTGCAGCCGATCGCAAACAAGCCCCCAGGTTATGCGGGTCCTGTACTTCGTCGAGAATAAGAAGAAACGGCGGTTCGGATAACTTTTCCAACAGCAACAGCAAGTCATCTTCGGTACTGATTCTTAAGCGAGATCGTGAATCACTGTGTTCGTGGTGCCGCCGTCCGGCTGATCGGGGGTTCTGTCCCATATGTATCTCCAGTTGAATCCTGGCTTCAAAAGTAGCTGGCTTCGGCGTTCTATTCAAGATAATTGTCAAGGCAGTACTCCCGAGCGTGGCCAATGGATTGGCCGTATTTGAAGCAGACGAGCTTGACACGCCACCCCTGCCGGAGATATACTACTCCATAACGTTGAAGATCAGCAGACCTGTAGCCGGACTCCCGGCTCGGAAAGGATGTCTACAATGCAGGGAAATGAGAAGATTATTGGAACGCTCAACATTCTTCTGGCGGATGAGCTGACCGCCGTCAATCAGTACATCGTGCATTCCGAAATGTGCGCCAACTGGGGATATGACCGGCTCCATGGCAAGATCGAGAAGCGAGCGGTCGAAGAGATGAAACACGCCGAGAAACTGATCGCCCGCGTCCTGTTTCTGGAGGGAAAGCCGGAGGTGAGCGCGCTCAACCCGATTCACATTGGCGCCGATGTCGAGATTCAGTTCAAGAACGATCATGCCGCCGAAGCCGGCGCCGTCAAGGCGTATAATGCGGCCGTGCGCCAGGCGGCTGATTTCGGCGACAACGCAACACGCGAATTGCTCGAGTCGATTCTGAAGGATGAGGAAGCTCATATCGACTGGCTCGAAGCCCAGCTTGACCAGATCAAGCAGATGGGTGTGCAGAATTATCTGACCCAGCAGGTTGGATAGCCGAGGCCACATGCGGCGATTCACCCTCGGTGTCATTCTCATTGCGACGCTCTGCGCCTCTGTATGCCTGGCCGCCACGATAGCGGCAAGCCCGCCCTACCTTCTTCTCTACGCCTTCGACGAAGAAGGAAGCGCGATCGCCGCGCACATGACAGTCACGCAAACCGACACCATACTCGGTCGAGCGGTGCGGTCAGGAATCGCTTCCGGCAAGAATGTCATCCTCGCTGAGTCGGGGGTCGGGATGACCAATGCGGCCATGACCACCCAACGGCTGATCGACCAGTATCATCCGGTCGCGGTGATCTTCACCGGCATTGCCGGGGCAATTGACAGCTCGGTCCAGATCGGCGACATCGTGACCGCGGCCTCATGGGTTCAGCATGATTTTGGCTACATTGGCGCTCAAGGATTCAAGCTCAATGGCATCCGCACGTTTGATCCTCAACAGGACAGCGTCGTCCGACTGATCGAGTTCCCGATTGACACGTTGCTTCTGGCTGCTGCCCGGGCCTCAAGTCACAACGGCTTGAACCTTGACTCCGTCGGCACTCGCAAACCGGCCGTGATTGTGGGCGGCGTGGGTGCATCCGGAAACACCTTTATCGACAGCAAGGAGAAGCGCGAGTGGCTGTCGCAAAATCTGAATGCCAAGATTGTCGATATGGAGTCCGCGGCGGTTGTTCAAGTCTGCATTGCGAACGGCGTTCCTGTAATCGTGATGCGGTCTGCGTCCGATTTGGCCGGAGGCTCGGGATCGTCGACCGCAAGAGCAGAGCTGGATCGGTTCTTCAAAGTCGCCGCCGGAAACTCGGCTGCCCTTGTGCTGGACATCCTCAAGCGACTGCCGGATAGCACCTTTGGCAGATGACGGCGAACCTTCGCTCTTCGAAAGCGATTCCTTCAATCTCACTCATCACGCTTCCCTGGGTATTCGACCTTGCGTCACGCGGGCTCTGTTAGTGCTCATTTTTTGAACACCAACTTCGATGCTCGTCCTGGTTTCGCGCGTGACCCTCTTGGCTCCCGACTGATAATAGGCAGACAAGTGCGCAGACATAATCGGAAGAAACCGGTCAGAGGATGAGCGCACAGGCTCACTAGTATACGCCGCATACGGTTAGCGCTACCCGACGATTGTCCACAATTCGGCCTGAAGGTTGCACTTAAGACCTCAGATGAAAAACGCACTGACATCGAGGGTTACAGCATGACTCCTAAGAAGCCTGCAGGCGCGACACTCCTCTGGCTGGCCGTCTTTCTTACTATCCTGGCTGCCGGATGCAACAAGGAAAGAATAGTCGAGTCCACTGAGTACGTGCACGATATCCGGTACATCGAATCTCCTCCTGATACCGTTATCGTCCGGGACACCGTGTTTCGATCTGATTCGGTTGTCGTCCACACGAAAGACACAATTCGCATTACCGACACTTTGCGAATCACCAACACCGTCCACGATACCGTGCGCATCACGAGTGTCGTTCATGATACGGTTCGGGTCACCAGCGTCGTGCACGACACGGTCCTCAAAGCTCAGTGCAGCGTAAGTCAGCAGATGGCGGTCGATGCCATGATCAGTCAGGCCGACCCGGCGATTCTCGATTTCCTCATGCAACAGGTGGGACAGAACGACGGCTGGGTATTTCATCTGTCTCCTTCGCAAATGAACATCACGCAGGTATCATCCACTGTCTGGGATATCGGTTCGATGGTCGACTACTGGGCCGCCGACTTCTCGGGATACTATCAGATTGAAATGCTCTGGCGCATGACCTTTAGCGGTGGCGATGCTTCCAACCCCAATAACTGGACCATGACCGATGCCCCGGCTTCGCCACAGTACAAGCCCGGCCTCAATCCGGTCGTGAAGACCGCTGTGCCGCAGGCGCTCAAACCGACAAGTCGTCAATAAAGGTATTCTCGCGGATAGGATGACCAGCTTTGCGCGGCCAGTGACGCCAGTCATCGGCCGCTTGCTGTTTCCCCCACCTGACTGATCGGCCTCTATTGCCGCTGCCCGCATTTTCGGCTATTATTGTGCGTCATGTCGAATAGTCGGGCAGCGCTCTTCATCATTGTCCTCGCCGGAATTGCTGTCTGTCTCTGTGGATTCTGGAAGTATCACGGCTTCTCTACCGATGATTCCTACATTTCCCTCCGCTACTGCCACAATCTCATCGACGGCAACGGACCGGTCTGGAATCCGGGAGAACGCGTGGAAGGATACTCCAATTTTCTCTTTGTCATTCTTGTTGGCCTCTTTGGACGTCTCGGCATCAATCTCGTCCTCGCATCCAAGGCCATCAGTGTTGCCTCGTTTGCGTTGCTTCTGGGCTATTTGATTTGGCGTGGCAGGCGGGCCTTCGGTAACGAGATAGCCGGTGCAACGATTTCCTTTCAGCCTATTCTTCTCACCGGCGCATCATACTGCATGATAATCTGGTCATTCGGCGGCTTGGAAACGACGCTGTTTAGTTTGCTCGTCACAGGAGGCGTCCTGACAGCTTGGGATGGACTCACCGGCGAGCCAAGAACCGCCATGACTGCCGGAATGGTTCTGGGGCTGGCCACCCTCACGCGCCCTGATGGCGGGCTGTTCTTCCTGATTGCGGCTTTCTTCTACCTCTTTCCGTTCATTCAGCGCCGACCAAAATCCGGTCTGCGCTTGATAGCTCTCTTTGGCCCGTTCGTTCTCCTGATCGGTGCGCATGAAATCTGGCGGTACGCGTACTATGGACAGTTTCTTCCCAATACCTGGTACGTCAAGGGGGTGGTCTCTTGGGCACGCCTCGCCATGGGCTGGCGATATCTCATCGGCTTTGCCATCACCCAGCCGTTCTTGTTGCCGGTTATGATTGCCGCGTTGATATACCGAACTATCGCGCTCAGCTGGAACACCGAACTGGCCTTCCTCTCAGTCTCCGTATTCGCGTTCATCGCTTACGTCATGGCTATCGGCGGTGACCACATGCTGGCTTATCGTCCGCTCATCGCAGTAATACCGCTGCTGGCAGTTCTGATCGCCAAAGCATTGGAGCCGATGCTCATCGGCGTCCGAGCGGTCATAGCAGCGTCCCTTCTGGCCGTTCTCATAATCTCGCAAATGGCCTTTCCGGGGCGCGGCATTCAGGGAGCTGAGATCCCCGATGGCGCCGCCTTTTGCGGCGAAATCGTCGGCAAATACATTAACGCGAACTGGCCAGCCGGCAGTCTGGTTGCACTGAATTCGGCTGGCGCCACACCGTATTTTGCGCCCAATCTCCGGTTTCTGGATATGCTTGGATTGAACGACACAACTATCGCCCGCCGCAATCCCACGCCGATGCTTCTCCCCTACCAGATTGTCCCCGGACATGCGAAAGGGGATGGCCGATACGTATTCGACCGCAAGCCGGACTATATCATCGCTGGCCCATCGAACGGGAGCGACATCTACCACGCCCGTACCCTTTCCGAGTACGAGCTGGCTCAGATCTATGACTTCAAGAGCTTGTACCGCCTCAAGAGCGTTCGGCTACCGGTACAGCAGTATGACCACTACGAACAGTATGCCGAAACCAAATCCGGCCAAATGCTCTTCACATATTACGAGCGCATGCGTTGATTTAATTATTCACATGTCGGGTTCGCTTCAACCCCGCGTTCTTGTTCGGTCAGGTCTTGCGGGTCGTGAAGCGAACCGTGTGACCTGACCGTTTTACTTCCAATTCATAGGTCGAAACCCCTTCGGGTTTCGACGCTTCGCCAAAAGTGGAGTCTCTCAGCGAAGTTGCGCTTGACAATTCCGAATTCTCTAGCATATTTACACGTAGTTGGGAGAAGGACGTGGTGGGAAAGACTTTGTCGATGTGGCAAATGAATCGTAAATATCCGCTGGCAGTCTATTTCTGGCTGTTGGTCTTGGGGACGTGCAGTGGTGTGCGGGCGGACTGGATCAAGCCCATAGTCTCGGCTCGGGCCGGGATAGACTCAATCGAACGGGTGCTGGTGATTCGGGACGTCGATTCCCTGCAACTGTTCGGCAAGCAGATGCTTGACCTTGGAGACATGGCTGGGGGCAAGGGGCATGAACTTCTGATAACAAGATGGCAGGGCGGACACGACACCAACCGTGCGTTCATCTACTATGGCGGGACTCCCCTGGACGGCAATGCCGATCTGAGCTATCCTTATATGGGCCCGAATTTGCGGGCGGTGGGGGATCTGAACCGCGACGGGTATGTTGATCTTGGGCAATATCACCTGCCATCGCAGCCCCCGATTGATTTTGACATTTTCTGGGGGGGGCCACAGTTTGATAATATCCCTGACTTCGTGATACGCAACCATTACTCCTTCAGCTATGAAGCAATAGATGTTGACGGCGACGGAGTACTTGAATTGCCGGTAATGCGGGACATGAATGATTGGCCAAGCAGGTCAATTGACTTCTACAGGACCGGGCCGTCGTTTGACACCGTTCCGGAATATACTATTACAGATACGAGCCAGGTCTTCGGACTGAGTCTTTGCACGGGTGACTTTAACGGTGACGGTTTCGGCGATATAGCTGTTTCGTCTCACATAAACATAGCAGATACCGGTAGAGTGTATGTCTACTTTGGTGGCAGGCCTTTCGATACTACTGTTGACCTGATTATCCGTGATACGTCCACGTGGTTTGGCTATACTCTGTTCAATGTCGGGGATTTCAACCAGGACGGATCTGACGATCTTCTGATCTGCGGGGATGGCCCGGGGGGGCTGTACATGGGGTCGGCGGACTTTGATGGAACGCTTGATGTTATCGTGAATCAGTATCGTGGCGGGTTCGGCTACTTTCCGCCGACCGACGTGGAGCGGGCCGGTGATATCAACCACGATGGCTATCCTGATTTCATAATCGGGTATGTCGCGGCCCCCTGGCGATATGAAGCTCAT
>Ga0315276_10005462_pt1 | contig 11706 bp, 9 predicted proteins | sample YL17G05_0_MG_FD_204542 | JGI IMG/M metagenome (GOLD analysis project Ga0315276, IMG submission 204542) | Sediment microbial communities from Yellowstone Lake, YNP, Wyoming, USA - YL17G05_0 | ecosystem: Environmental > Aquatic > Freshwater > Lake > Sediment | place: USA: Wyoming | collected... | reverse complement strand
ACCCGCGGAAACCCCCGGAGCGGCGATCTCTTCGAGTATCTCGCGGAGGCTGGGGAGGTCATCCTGCTCGACGACGAGCGCAAGGCGGCTCCGGCCGGCATCCGACGACCGTTGATAAGACGCCAGACGGACCTCTCGATCGATCGCCCGGCGGAGGAAATCGGAAAGAGCCGATCCGCTCCGATCCGAGACGACGCGAACGAGCGCGACGTTTTTCTGGGATGTAATGCTCGTGATGGACTCGTGTTCCATATCGGTTCCTTCTCCGACGACGGTGCCGCCGCCGTCAGTGAACGTAGAGAGCAGATGGAGCGGCACGGTGAAACGCCGGGCGAGATCCGCGGCCCGGTAGTGTAACACCTTCGCGCCGAGGACGGCGAGCTCGAGCATCTCTTCGTAGCTCATCCGCGGGATCCGGTGGGCATTCTCGACGATCCTCGGATCCGCGGTGAAAACGCCCGCCACGTCCGAGTAGATCTCGCACCGTGCGGCGCCGAACCGCGCGGCCAGCGCCACGGCCGTCGTGTCCGATCCCCCTCGTCCCAGGGTCGTGATTTCCTTCGCGCGGCTCACCCCCTGGAATCCGGCGACGATCACGACGTGTCCGCCGGCAAGCGCGTCCTCGATACGGCCGGCACGGATCTCCTCGATGAGCGCCCGTGTGTGACCGACGCTGGTGACGATGCCGCTCTGTGACCCCGTGAACGATATCGCCCGGCACCCGATCGAGTTGAGGGCCATGGAGAGCAGGGCCATGGAGATCCGCTCGCCGACGGTGAGAAGCATGTCGAGTTCGCGGCGGGAAGGATGCGGGGTAACTTCGTGGGCCAACTTGACCAGGCGGTCCGTCGTCGAACCCATCGCGGACACGGTGACGATGATCCGGTTGTCGGAGCGCGCCCGCGAGGCGATCTTCTCCGCCACCAGCCTGATATGACGGGAAGAACTCAACGAGCTCCCGCCGTATTTTTGAACGATCAGGGTTTCCGACATGGCGTTCACCGGGAAACGGACAGAATATAGCACCGGCACGAGGATTGCAGCAAAGATTCCTTGCGGGCCAGTTTCTGACACCCATAAAATCCTTGCTGGCAAAACGGCCGGGTGCTAGCCTCCGAGGCGGCTGGGATTTGCGGACCCGTTCCCGGGGTGTGGACGGTGTTGACCGGGACCGTGGACGAAGTAGACACCGGTGCTCGGGTGTGCGGCTGGGAAAACGGGATGGGGCGGCTTTCACCGAGAATTGACGGGTGCGGGGAGGGGGTGGAAGATGACGGGTGGCATCTCCGTGCGGGGGCTTCCGCCGGAGGATAGACCGAGGGAGAGGCTCTACCGGGTCGGTGCGGCCGAAGTATCGCTCCAGGAGCTCATCGCGATCGTTCTCGGGCGTGGTTCGAAAGAAGCGAGTGCCCTTTTTCTTGCCTACGGGCTCCTCGAGACCTTCGGAGACATCGTGGCGCTGGGGCGCGCGGATCTCGACGATCTCAAGGGGATCCCGGGGATCGGATTCGCGGGGGCGTGCCAGATCGTCGCCGCGGTCGAACTGGGGAAGAGATTCACCCGGGCGTCGACGGCGCCGGGGATCTCGATCCGGGGTCCGGCGGAGGTCGCCGGGCTTTTTATGGACGAAATGAAACACTACGACAAGGAACATTTCAAGGCGGCGCTCCTCAACACGAAGAATCAAGTCTTAAAGATCGTGACCGTGTCTATCGGTTCGCTCAACGCGTCGATCGTTCATCCACGGGAGATATTGAAACCGGCGATTTCGGCGAGCGCCGCCTCGATCATTCTCGTTCACAACCATCCCACCGGCGATCCGGCGCCGAGCAAGGAAGATGTGGAGTTCACGAGACGCTTCGCGAAGTGCGGCGAATTGATCGGGATACAGCTTCTCGATCACGTGATCATCGGGTCGGGCCGGTACCAGAGCCTAAAGGAAGCCGGGGTGTTTTGATTCGAATGCGTGAAGGCGTTCGAGAAAGGACAGTGATCATACGTGTTCTCCTGGTTCTCGAACTATCTTTCCAATGACGTCGCCATCGATCTCGGGACGGCGAACACGCTCATCTTCGTCAAGGGCGAGGGGATCGTGCTCAACGAGCCCTCGGTTGTGGCCATCGATCAGTCGACGGGGAAGGTGTACGCCGTCGGTGCCGAGGCGAAGACCATGCTGGGAAAAACGCCCGATCACATCGCCGCGATCAGGCCCCTCAAGGACGGCGTCATCGCCGATTTCGAGATCACCGAAAAAATGCTCAGAGTGTTTATCCGAAGATCGCAAAACAAGAAGCTCTTCATAAGACCGAGAATCGTTATCGCCGTGCCTTCGGGGATCACGGAGGTGGAGCGCCGGGCGGTGCGCGACAGCGCGGAGCACGCCGGAGCGAGGGAAGTCTTTTTGATCGCCGAGCCCATCGCCGCGGCGATCGGGGTGGGGCTTCCCGTCGACAAGCCCGCGGGCAACATGATCATCGACATCGGCGGAGGGACGACGGAGATCGCCGTGATCGCGCTGGACGGTATCGTGGCGAACTGCTCGATCCGCGTCGCGGGCGACGAGATGGACGAGGCGATCGTCCAGCACGTGAAAAAGAACTACAACATGCTCATCGGGGAGCAAACCGCCGAGATGATCAAGATACGGATCGGCTCCGCGTGGAAGCTCGAGAAAGAAATCGATCTCGAAATCAAGGGGCGCGATCTCGTGGCCGGGATTCCCAAGACGCTGAAATTGAGCAGCGTCGAGATCCGCGAGGCGCTGAGCGAAACGGTCACCCAGATCGTCGAAGCCCTCAAACAGGCGCTGGAGCAAACCCCACCCGAGCTCGCAGCGGACATCGTCGACCGGGGGATCGTGATGACGGGGGGAGGGGCGCTTCTGAAGGGACTCGACACCCTTCTCAAGGAACAAACCAACCTCCCTGTAAACGTTGTGGACGACCCCCTTCTCTGCGTCGTTCTTGGCGCCGGGAAAGTGCTCGACAACGTTCACATGTACGATCGCATCCTGATGAAGAGTACGCACGACTAGTATGCCGATCTTCGAGCTCGTTCGCAGACACCGTGACACGACCGTTCTCGCCGTACTCGTGGTCCTCTCCGTGTCCATGATGGTCATCCCCCAGCCGTCGAGATTCGCCGCGGCGCAATCCGCGCTCAACGCGGTGCTGTATCCCTTTTACTCGATCAAGAATTACTTCGAAGGTCTCTCTTCGGTCAGAAACTAGAACTGCGAATTGAAACGGATGGTGGCGACGCTTCTACACGAGCGAGAGCGGCTCGTCCAATTCCGCGACGAGCGGGAGAGGTTGAGGAAACTCGCGCAGTTCAAGGAGGAACAATTCCTCGACCTCGTCCCCAGCGAGGTCATCGGGAAAAACCTGGACAGGTACCAGACGACGATTGTCATCGACAAGGGCTCGGCGGATGCGATACGGGAGAGGATGCCCGTGTTGTCCTACGACGGATACGTCGGCCGGGTGTCCAAGGTGTTTCTGAACTCGTCGTGGGTCCAGCTGATCTGTAGCCGGAACAACCCGGTGAGCTGCCTCGACAAACGGAGCCGGGTCGTCGGAGTCCTGGAGTGGATTCACTCTTCGATCTTCGAGCTCGACCAGGTGAGCGTGGTCGACGATGTCCAGGTCGGCGACACCCTGATCACGAGCGGATTCGGTGGAGTGGCGCCAAAGGGTTTTCCGGTCGGGGTGGTCACCAAGGTGAAGAAGCAAATGGACGGGGTGAGCCTAAAGGTCGAGGCGGTGAGCGACACCGAGTTTCGGTCGCTCGAGGCGGTTTTCGTGGTCAAGGACGAAATACCCTGGGACCGCGCGATCTTCCACGACGCTCGCGACACCACGCTGGTCAAGGATCTGATAGGGGGTGAGCGGTGAGAGGGACGGGGATCGGGTTGGTGCTCGTCGTTTTCTTTCTCCTCCAGGCGGTTTTGTCCGATGCGTTGACTTTTGGAAAGATCGGACCGGATTTTCCGCTTCTCATCGTCGCGTACTTCGCCATATTCCGCGGGGCGCTCGCCGGCTCGATTTTCGGTTTCGCCGCGGGCCTCCTCCAGGACCTGTTCAATCCCTCGTTTCTGGGGTTGAACGCCCTGACGAAGTCCCTTACCGGTTTCGCGTTGGGCCGTGCCGGCGCGCAGACCGAGCGGGACCACCCGCTCTTTCTCCTCGCGCTCTTCGGAATCTCCGCGCTGGCCCACGATTTCCTGTACCTGCTGTTTGCCACAGAGCTCCATCTTGGGAATTTCTTTCTCACTTGGGTTACGGTATCGGTCCCCTCGGCGGTCTACACCGCCGTAGTGGGCGCCGTGGTCCACACGGTCGTGGTCTTCTTCTTGACCGAGGTGGTGAGGTACCTTGGCAAAACGCGACCCTAGAGACGAACACCGGGGCAGAGAGAAAAGCCAGTGGCTCGTGATCATCGTGGCCGCGTTGTTCGTCTTTCTTCTCATCCGGCTCTTCTATCTCCAGCGGATCAAGTACTCGTACTACGCCCAGTACGCGGAAGAAAACCAACTCCAGCGGGAGAGGATCGTTGCGCCCCGCGGAATGATCCTCGACCGGGATAGTATCCCGCTCGTCGAGAACGTCCCGAGCTTCGACGTGGTCCTCCCGTGGCAACACCGGTCACAAGTCAAGCAGATCGTGAGGGAGCTCGGAGCTTATCTGCCCATCGATTCCTTCCGGGTATTCGAGCGGTTCGAGACCTGGGAAAAGAAGCACGGCGGCGCCCCGTTCCCGATCATCCAGGAGGCGAACAAGATCGAGATCTCGTTCGTGAGAGAAAACTACGACCGGTTCCCGCGGCTTCGCGTCGAGACGCGGGCCAGTCGCCGGTACCGGCTGGGTCTGTTCGCTTCGCATCTGCTTGGCTACGTGGGGGAGGTGAACGACGATTTTCTCGCCAAGAACAAGGACAAGGGGTACTACCCGGGGGACGTCGTCGGCAAGGCGGGGGTCGAAGGAATCTGCGAGGAGTTCCTCAAGGGCAAGGACGGTCAGAGCGTAGTCGCCGTCAACGCGTCGGGGACGGTACTCGGCGATCTTCCGCATCTGTCGGAGCCGCCGGTCCCCGGGAAAGATGTGTATCTCACCATCGACGTGAAGGCCCAGCTGGCGATGGAGGGGCTCATCTCGAAACATCGGGCGGGCGCCGCGATCGTGATGGACGTCCACGACGGGTCGATACTCGCCGCGGTGAGTCTCCCCCAGTTCGACCCGAACAGCTTTGTGCGCGGGATCGAAAAAGCGGAATGGGACGCATTGTCCGAGGCCGAGGATAAGCCTCTCTTCAACAGATTTGTGACCGCCGCGTATCCTCCCGGGTCCACGCTCAAGGTTGTGAGCACGTACGCCATCCTGCTCAACCACGTCGTCAACCCCGACGCGGCGATCGTCTTCTGCAACGGGCTGCACCGCTTCGGCAACAGGGTGTTCAAATGCTGGAAGCCCGAAGGGCACGGCAATATGGAACTCTATAACGGGTTCGTACAGTCCTGCGACTCGTATTTCTTCGAGGTGGGCGAGATCCTCAACGTCAACACGTTCGCCGAGGCGAACCGCGAATTCGGGCTGGGATCGCGGACGGGGATCGAGTTCCCAAACGAGGCGAGCGGTCTTGTCCCGGACCGCGAGTACTACGACCGGAGGGACGGCAAGGGCAAGTGGACACAGGGGTTGATGCTCAACAACATCATCGGACAGGGGGAGTACCTCGCCACCGTGCTCCAGATGTGCCGGGTGGCGGCGGCGGTGGCGAACGGGGGGTACCTCGTTCAACCTCACGTGATCAAGGAGATCGAAGGCAGCGCACCGGCGGCGTACCCGAAAACGAAGATCGAGCGCATGACGCCCGCCATCCTCGGTTTTCTCCGCAGGGCGATGATCGGCGTCGTCCAGGATCCCCACGGCACGGGGCGGGGTAGCAGGATTCCGGATATGCGGGCCGCGGGCAAGACGGGGACGGCGCAGAACCCGCACGGGGACGATCACGCGTGGTTCATTGGATTCGCGCCGGCCGACGATCCGGAGATCAGTCTCGCGATCGTCGTCGAGAACGCGGGACACGGCGGGGCGATCTCGGCGCCGATCGCGCGCGATTTCTACCTCGAGTACTTCAAGAAGGCTTCTGAGGAATCCCTGATCACGCGGACGGGGACGCGCGCCGGAGCCGATATTGAGACGGATTGAATCATGAGAACAAGAGGAGACTTCGACTGGCTGATCTTCATCTGCGCGGCGATTCTCATCGTCGTCGGGTTGGGATTGATCTACTCGGTTTTTCATCCGCAACCGGGCGCGGAGACCGGGAGCGCGAAGAACCCGTTCTTTTTCAGGCAGCTTCTCTGGTTGGTGGGCGGCCTCGCCGCGATGCTCGTCGGATTCGCGGTGCCGTTCAGATACTACGAATCTCTCGCCTATGTGGCGTACGCGGCGTGCACGCTGCTGCTGGTCATCGTCCTGTTCATCGGGCGCGGTGAGGGGACGCAGCGTTGGATCTCGCTCGGTTCCATGAGGGTGCAGCCTTCCGAGTTCATGAAAATCGCGATGGTGTTTGCGTGGGCGCGGGTTCTGTCCGGTCAGCGGGGCGGCGCCGACCGGTCCAAGAAGGTTCTTCTTGCGCTCGGGTTGTCCCTGGTGCCGTTCCTCCTGGTGTTGAGGCAGCCCGATCTCGGGACGGCGATCATCATAGCCGTGATCTCGCTTCCCGTGCTGTACTGGCGCGGGGTGAGAGGTTACAGGATACTCTTTTTCATCTCACCGGTGATCGCGACGCTGCTTATCGTCTACGGGGAGAAGATCACGGGGAACCCGTGGCCCTTCGGCATCTATATCGTGCTCGTGTTCGTCGTGGCGTATCTGAAGAGATCCGATCTCAAGGCAAGCATCGCCCTGGTGGCGTCGAATCTAGGGATCGGCGTGCTCCTCCCCGTCGCGTGGGGGCACCTCAAGGGCTATCAACAGGAGAGGATCATCAGTTTTCTCGATCCCGGCTCGAACCGGCTCGACGAAGGATGGCAGGTCTTCCAGTCCAAGATCGCGATCGGATCGGGGGGGCTCGCGGGCAAGGGCTTCCTCTTCGGATCGCAGAAGGCGCTCGAGTTCCTTCCGGCGAAACACACCGACTTCATCTTTTCCGTTCTGGGTGAGGAGGAGGGGTTCATCGGCGCGCTCTTCGTTCTCATTCTGTTCGGTGTTCTCATCATCAGGGCCCTGTTTCTCGCGAACAAGGCGAAGAGCGAGTTCACCAGCACGGTGTGCATCGGGATCGCCGCCTACTTCTTCTTCCAGTCTTTCATCAACGTCGCGATGACGACGGGGATGGCCCCCGTCACCGGTATCCCGCTGCCTTTCCTGAGCTACGGGGGGAGTTCCCTCGTGGTGAGTTGTTTCGCCGTCGGACTGCTCCTGAACTGCAGCGTGCGCTGGTTCGAGTACTGAGCCTTCACCGGCGCGCCGCGGGGCCTCCTCACGCCCCCGGTCACGCGGCGCAGATCAAGGAGAGCGTATGCACCCGGTTTTGATCAAGATCGGATGGTTCAGCGTCTACTCGTTCGGGTTTATGCTCGCGGCGAGTTTTCTCGCCGGGATCTACATCTCGAGCGTTCGCTCGAAACGGCTGGGTGTCGACCCGCAGCTGGCCCTCGACCTCAGCGTTTACCTGATCGTATCCGGTGTGGTTGGGTCCAGGCTCCTCTATGTGGCGTTCCACTTCGACGAGTACAGAAACCTCATCGATGTCTTCGCCCTCTGGCAGGGTGGGGCCACGCTCTACGGGGGGTTTGCGCTCGCCCTGATGGTCGGGTACATTTTCTGCAAGAAACGCAATGTCGGTTTCCTCCTGATGGGCGACATCTTCAGCCCGGCGATCGCTCTCGGAATCGGGCTCACCCGCGTCGGGTGTTTCTTGAGCGGGTGCTGTTTCGGGAGGGAGACCGCCCATCCGTGGGGCGTATCGTTCCCCGCGGATTCGCCCGCGGGGGCGTTCGCGCGGGAAATCGCGGCCGAGCGGGGTGTGGAGTCGGTCGCGCTTCACCCCTCCCAGCTCTACGACTCCTTTCTCGCGCTTCTCACTCTCTTTCTTCTCGTCGTGGTGCATAAGCGGCTCACCAAACGGGGCGCGACGTTCGGGTTGATGCTTCTCGCGTACGGAGCGTCGCGTTTCGTCGTCGATTTCTTTCGTTATTACGAGCACAACATGCGGTTTGCGGGGAGCTTCAATCTCAATCAGATCGTGAGCGCGGTTTTCGTTGTCGCGGGCGCTTACCTGCTACTCCGGAGAAGCGGCGATAAAAAGGCCGCGGCGGCGAGATCCAGGTAGAGCGCTCGAGACCGTCGTGACGCGCCGAGGTGTGGGGATGGGCGGTGTTTTCCACCGGGAAACGCGTGACGGCGCGCGAGCGCCCGACGGCTTTCGGCCGTCCAGCGGGTGGCGCTCGCTCGATCCCCGGCCCCGGGTCGGCCGCGTCGTTCGCTATCTCCTGGGATCCGTCGTCGACTTTCTCGTCGAAGATTCGTGCGTCGTCTGTAGGCGGCCGCACGGATGGCGGCGGAGAACGCTCGTCGAGGTTCCCGATCCCGCGCGTGCTTTCCTTGAACCGGTCATCATCGGGGCGCTCCTTGGCGCGCTCTCCGTCGAAAATCGGCCCCTGTGCCCACGGTGTGCGGGGAATCTGGTGAACGCGCGCCTGGCCGGTGTGCTGGGCCGGCGTGTGGGACCCTACGGTATCGAAACGGAACTCGGGGGGGCATTTGGGAAAGCGGCCGGCGGTGCCAACGGCGTTTCCACCGCTGAGAACGTCCTTCAGGGAGCCCCTGGCGAGGGCGAGATAACAATCATATCTCCTTTTATGACAACGGATGACGCCCTTGAGATCATCCATCTTTTAAAGTTTGGCGGTCATGTGGGACTCGCGCGACCCGTGGCCCGCGCGATGGCCTGGTCGGTTCGCACCTTCGGCGTCCGGCAAGACGGGCCCCCGTTTCTCGTACCCGTCCCGATGGATGCGAGGTCCCTACGGCGCCGGGGTTTCAACCCGGCGGAGCGTGTCGCCCGGGAACTCTCGATCGAGCTAGGGTTTCCCGTCGCGGACGTTTTGAGGAAGGTCGTCCGGACACGCCCCCAATCCCAGACCCCGCGCGAAGATCGTGCCGCGAACGTGAGGGAAGCGTTCGACATCCGTCCGGAAGGGGCGGGCCGGCTAAGTGGGCGGGCCGTGCTTCTCGTTGACGACCTCGTCACAACCGGCGCGACAGCGGCCGCCTGCGGAACCGTGCTTTTCCGGGCGGGAGCTTCCACGGTGAGCGTGACCTGTTTCGGTAGGGCGCTGTAGGGGCTGTACTTGACAGGGTCGTCAGGGCTCGTTATGATGACGGTCTCAGTCGGCGCGGCAGGCCCCCGCGAGGGCTGGGCGAGATCCAGCCGCCGGGGGATTTTTTGCCGCTTTTGCGGTGTCCCCACCCGCTATCCGGCGCCCGACCGGCGCGCGGCAGGCGGGGTGCGAGCTCCACGCCCCTCGAGAGACCGAACCAAAGGGAGGTTTCGATGGCAATCAAGGTGGCAATCAACGGTTTTGGTCGAATCGGCAGGCTCTTGTATCGCCACGGTTTCGGCGACGCCTCGTTCGATCTCGTCGCCGTCAACGACATCACCAGCCCCGAGATTCTCGCTCACCTTCTCAAGTACGACTCGATTCACGGCCGTTTCCCCGCGGAGGTGAAGGCGGTCAAGGACGGGATCAAGGTCGGGACCAAAACGCTCAAGGTGCTCGCGGAAAGCGATCCGGCGAAACTGCCGTGGGCCGATCTGGGAGTGGACGTGGTGATCGAGTCCACCGGCCGTTTCACCAAACGGGACGACGCGGCGAAACACCTTGCGGCGGGGGCAAAGAAGGTTCTTATCTCCGCCCCGTCGTCGGACTGCGACCTGATGATCGTCATCGGCGTTAATCAGGCGATGTACAACAAGAAAAAGCATCATGTCGTGTCGACGGCTTCGTGCACGACGAACTGCCTCGCCCCGGTGGCGAAAGTGCTCAATGACAACTTCGAAATCGTTCGGGGGATGATGACGACGATCCACGCCTACACGAACGATCAGCGGATTCTCGATCTTCCCCACAAGGACCTGCGCCGGGCGCGGGCGGCGGCCGTCTCGATGATTCCGACGACGACGGGAGCGGCCCGGGCGGTGGCGAAGGTCTTGCCCGAGCTCGCTGGCAAGCTCGACGGCCTCGCGGTCCGCGTGCCGGTCCCCAACGGGTCGCTCGTGGACCTGGTTGTCGAGCTCAAGAAACAGACGACCGTCGAGGAGATCAATCAGGCGATGAAGAAGGCGGCAGGCGGCAAGCTCAAGGGAATTCTCGAGTACACGGAGGACAAGATCGTCTCGATCGACGTCGTGGGCAACCCCCACTCGTCCATTTTCGACGCCGGGTTGACGATGGCGATGGGCAAGAACATGTTCAAGGTGTTCGCCTGGTACGACAACGAGTACGGCTATTCGGCCCGTATGGTCGATATGCTTCGGCTTCTGGTCAAGTGAGAGTGAACGTCGATGAAGAAACTCAACATACGAGACTGCGAGGTCGCCGGGAAGCGCGTGTTGATGCGCGTGGATTTCAACGTTCCGTTCGACAGGGACCGGAACATCACGGACGACACGAGAATCGTGGCGTCGCTCCCGACGATCAAGAATGTAGTCGAGCGCGGGGGGCGCCTCATCCTGATGAGTCACCTGGGCCGCCCCAGGGGCAAGCGCGATGAGCAACTGAGTCTGGCGCCCGTGGCTTTCCATCTGGGGTCGCTGATCAACAAACCGGTGAAATTCGTCAGGGATTGCCTCGGTGACGAGGTTGTCCAAAAGATTTCCCAGTTGAGGAACGGCGAGATCCTCGTTCTGGAGAACCTGCGATTTTACCCGGGGGAGGAGGCGAACGACCCCGTCTTCTCGCGCGAGCTCGCCTCGCTGGGGGACATCTACGTCAACGACGCGTTCGGCGCGGCGCACCGCGCGCACGCGTCCACCGTGGGCGTCGGCGAGCATTTCGACGTCAGGGCGGCCGGGTTACTGATGGAAAAGGAGCTCGACGCGCTCGGGAAAGCCCTCGATAATCCCGCGCGGCCGTTCGTCGCGATCCTCGGTGGCGCCAAGATCAAGGGCAAAATCAACCTCATCCAGTCGTTGCTCTCGCGGGTCGACACGCTCCTCGTCGGCGGCGGGATGATGTTCACCTTCTTCAAGGCCACCGGGCTCGAAACGGGGAAGAGCATCGTGGACGACGAGTACCTCTCCATGTGCAAGGATCTTCTCGGCAGCTCGCGAACCGGTCGGGCCAAACTGCTTCTCCCCGTCGACTGCATCGTGGCCAAGGAGATCGACGAGTCCTCTCCCAAGGCGGAAGTCTCGAGCGCCGACATTCCGGAGGACTGGACGGGTGTGGACATCGGTCCCAAATCGATCGGTCTTTTCAAGGCGTCGCTTGCGGGAGCGAAGACGATCTTCTGGAACGGCCCCATGGGGGTGTTCGAGAAGCCGCGCTTCGCCGACGGCACGAAGGAGATCGCGAGGGCCGTCGCTGATGCCACATCGAGGGGCGCCGTGTCGATCGTGGGCGGCGGAGACAGTGTGGCGGCGATCAACCTGATGGGCATCGCCGACCGTTTTACCCACATTTCCACGGGAGGCGGC
>Ga0315276_10005460_pt1 | contig 11709 bp, 18 predicted proteins | sample YL17G05_0_MG_FD_204542 | JGI IMG/M metagenome (GOLD analysis project Ga0315276, IMG submission 204542) | Sediment microbial communities from Yellowstone Lake, YNP, Wyoming, USA - YL17G05_0 | ecosystem: Environmental > Aquatic > Freshwater > Lake > Sediment | place: USA: Wyoming | collected... | reverse complement strand
TAATTTGCAACAGTGCCATCAGAAGTAAATAGCCCCTGCAATATCAGCCCTTGTTCGCTGAGACTCAACTTAAACATCTTGTCTGAGATACATTTTTCATGTGACTGCAGATTCAAGTCAACCATCTGAGCAATTCTGCTCATAAGAATGCTGTTAGTGATTACATATTTCGCAGAAGTTTTTGTAATACGGACGCTTGCAGGCGAATTTTTATGAGTTATTCTTTCGTAGTTAGTTGCAATATAATCTGAAAATTTCTCAAGTATTTTAATCTCACTTTTATTGCTCATTGACAGAGTTATTCCCCTTGTGCTGCTTATCTTTCCGCTTCCGCCATCTCCTAAATAAACCCCCAAGATTTGGAAGAACTCTTGATCTTTAACTTCATTAATATCTGCAACAGCATATGAAGGAATCAGTACATAATCATCCTTTGTTAAATCACATGCATCAACAAATCCTCTATTGATGGTAAATACTTTGTGATCTGCAGTTAATTTTATTTCAAATCCAGACTTTGTGGTAAGTTGATATACTGGCTTTATCCCTGTTTTAAAAGAGCCTGAAATTTTACTTTCTTGAATAGTTCCAGTATTTGTTAAAATAACTGTTTCTGTCCCCAAAATAGAATCAATTCTTGTCCATCCACCATCTTTCAATAAAACTTTTGTATCCCCAGTAACACAGGGGTTACTTGCCCAAATCTCTCCAGAATTTTTGCAGGTATTCCATTTATTGACAGTATTATGATTCTGTATTCCGGGATCTCCGCATCCATGTGCGCAGAAAGCCATAAACTTTGCAAGTTTCCTTGCTGATTCCTCTTTTAAAACTTCTTTGGTTTTCACAGCAGTTATTTGATATTTTGAATCTGATTCATAAGCCTGCCAGAAAGCATCATCAGTTCTTACAGAAATATTTACATTTTGCCCTCTTAAATTCTGTATGGTGTGACTCTCCCAATTATCAGGCGAACCTGCTTTAATTAAAATTCTCGCTTTCTGTTCTTCAGCATACTTATCTCTCAAGACATCGGGCATATCCGGATGCCAAACAGGAATTCCCTGGAATGTAGCAGCTCTTCTAGTTTTTCCCCCGGATTTTATGACTCTTGCACAAGAATCCTGCAAATCCATAAATCTCTTCGCGCCAGAAGCAACACCCCCTCCAGAAACAGGTTCTCCAGCGCTTCTGACATTATGCCAGCTTCCTCCAATTCCGCTTCCCCCCTTAAACACCCTTGCGCTTACAACCGCCCCAGTATAAATCATGCTTTCAATTGAATCATCAGGAGAAGAAATAAAACATGCAGATACCTGAGGATGCTCATAAAAATTTCCAACCTTTTTTACTTTTCCATCTTCCATATAATATCCCTCACCATCCTGCTTAATCCCATAAGAATCTAATCCAAGGTTAAACCAAACAGGAGAATTAAAAGCTCCATGCTGGAATATTGTTGCAGCAGCAAGTTCTTCTTCAAGATTCTTTCCATTAACAGAATCAAAATAACCCTGCCTCTCGCCCCATCTTGAAATTGTCTTGGCAACTCTTCCTGCTAATTGTCTTATATCGGTTTCTCTCCCGCTAGACGGAACCCCTTCTTTTCTAAAGTACTTGCTTGTCACAGTATTGACCGCGTTATTGCTCCAGAATTTTGGGAAAACAACTCCTTTTAGATTCTCAACAACTTTTCCAGAGTCATCTTTTATCACCGCATCTCTCTCAGAGTAGTCCATGACCCCACTTGTATAAGGGTCTCCGCTTGCAGAAAAATACTTCTCAATAACTAACCCTCCCGCAGGTTCAATAACTCCAGTTCCATTTTCTCCTCCCATTTTTATTTACCACCTCCGTTTTCTTTTCCTTCATTCCAGTCAATCATTTTTCTCTGAACTGCTTCCTGTGTAAATCCCTGTGGAAATCTTGCAGCAAGTTTTTTTACATTCTCCCCAAGAACCTCATCCATATCCCAATTAAAAAAATTGCAAATCATTGCAGCATACCATAAAGTATCTCCAATATTTTCTCTTATTCCAGTCTTCTGGTCATTTTTATGCGCAAATGTTTTCTTTATGCATGAAGCAACATCTCCAGCCTCTCCAGTTATTCCCAAACCCCAGGTTAAAATCTCCTCAGTAGGAGAGTCATAATCTTTCTTTGCAGTTGTCTTGCATATTTCCTGATATTCTTTCAAGTTCATTTTAAATTAATTTCCTCTTGTTTAATATTAGTCTAAATTTCAATTTTTTATTAATTACTTTATCTTTCCAAACATTTGTTATTTAATCTCAATCTTTTATCAATCAAACTTCCAATTGATAGATTAACCCTGCTGTATTCCAAGTTAATTTTTTTCAATTAAATTATCCATCAAATTATCAATTACCTTGTCTCCACCCATTTTGATTTTATTTTCAGTTGTTTTTATTTTAAATCTCCTTTATCTCCCGTTTAAAGTCCTCAATATCCTTGAACTCGCGATAAACAGAAGCAAATCTTATGTAAGCAATCTTGTCCAATCTTTTCAACTGCCTCATTACCATTTCTCCAATCAATCTCGAGCTTACTTCCTGCCCGTGCTGTTTGAGTTTTTCTTCAATGTAACTTAGCGCCTGTTCAATCTGTTCAGAAGAAACAGGCCTCTTCTCGCACGCTTTTATAATTCCCTGTTTTAATTTCTCGCTTGAAAATGCTTCTCTTCTTCCATCTTTTTTTATAACAAAAATTTCAACAGGAACAATTCGCTCATAGGTTGTAAATCTCTTCCCGCACTTCAAGCACTCTCTCCTTCTTCTCGTCTCATTCTTCGAGTCTCTCTTATCAGTAACCTTAGTTTCATCATTTGAACAGTAGGGGCAAAGCATATTCTCTTTTTTCTCCTCTTTTTGATGTCAGAAACCGTGTTTCTGATCATCCTGAAAACCTCGAGGGTTTTCTTGATTTTCAAGTTACTACAACCTATTGTGTCTAAAATCTTTAAAACCACAATTTGTTGTATAGCAACCGATTCCTACCATTTCAGTACTTTATAAATATTTCTATACTCAACAGCGTTTTTTTAATTTTCAAATTTTCAATTTTTTCCAGCATCTTTTTTCTGTTGCTATTCTAAAATTAAAACTAGGCTTTAATTTTGTAAAACTTTGATAGTCATCAAAAACAAAAGTTTTTGAGATGCTCAGGAATTTACATTCCTGACGTTTCCAAAAGTAAATCTTCCTCATTGAGATAAAGGAACATTTAAAATAAACCTTTAGAAAAGGTTTCCAAAAGTAAATCTTCCTCATTGAGATAAAGGAACATTTAAAAACATAAAAAGTCTGTCATATTAAAGAAAGGAGGTAAAAAGTAATGAATCCAAATTTTGATTTAGCAGCTACTTTAGGAATTTCTCCAGCGTTGCTTGCAGTAGTCGCGGTATGGAGTCTTATCTGGATGGGAATTGCTATGTGGAAATCAGCAAGAAAAAATCACATTATATGGTTTGTAGTGTTCTTGCTTGTGCATACCCTTGGAGTACTAGAAATATTATACATCTTTGTTTTCTCAAAGATGGGAAGAAAAGCCGCAGCTCCAGCAGCAGTTAAGAAAAAAAGGAGATAACAATATTTAACATTTATTTTTTATTTTTAGTGTAAGGAGGTAAAAATGGCAAAAAAATCAGCAGATGAAAAGGAGGTGAAAATGGCAAAACAATCAGGCTTGTTGGGGATTGTAATGTGGATTGTAGGAGTCCTAGTTTCTCTTGCAGTTGGTTTCGGAATGACTTCCGGAGCGCTAACAGTTCCATATGTTCAAGCAGTAGTTCCAATCGCTGGCTGGATAGTAGTTATCGGCACAGTAATAGGAGTAATCCTTGCGATAATTGATGCAGCTAAATAAAACTTTTTAAATTTTTTTCTTTACTTTTTCTTTTTTTATCTTCTTGTCCTATTTTGTTCTTTCAAACCTGCAAAAATCAATGCTATCTGAATCATAAGAAGTTATGCCAGAATATAACCTTAATGAAAAGTTTTCTGCCGGCACTCCTATTCCCTTTACTCTTATTCGCAACTGAGTTCCATCCAGTCCCCTCTTGTTTACATAGAGAATTCTTTTTCTATCGCTCATTTTATCAATTTACTTCCGGGCATATTTTCCAACAAACTCTGCTGATAGCTTCCTGCTGTATTTTTCATCCTGCATAATGCTTATCATTCTTGCATTCAGCGCAAGCGCTTCTTCAATTGGTCTTGCCCATAAATTCCTTCCCATTATCTGCCCTTCTAATCCAGAATCCATAATTATTCTTAATGTCTTAAGCAACCCCTCTTCATTCTCAGACTTCGGCCCTCCTGAAACTATAACCTGTGTTCTTGGAGCGCACCGAGCCATAAAACTTAGCCGTTTAACATGCAGTTCAGATGGTGTCTCTTCTGAATTTTTTGGCTCAAGCTCTAATAATTTTTCAGCATCAGGCATCTTGCTTCCTAAATATCCCTTTCTTTCCAAATTCATTTTATATTCTGAAATTTTTTTATTGCTTAGAGGCATTGGAAATTTCTGCTTGACAACATCTGCCCCTAATGACTCTCCAGCAGATACTCCTTGGCTGCACCAGTATAAGCTATCTGCCCCCATCTTATCAACCAAAGGTCCGCGGGCATAAGCCCACATAAAAACAGGCTTCTCTGATTTATGAGCCTCTTCAATAATTCTGGAAACTCTTTCAACATCTTGCTGAGTTTCCTCCCCGCCTAAATAAAAAGTAAGACCAATAGCATTTGCTCCTGCATCAACAGCTCTTTTAACACTCGCCATTTCAGAATGCCTTGGATAGACGACTTCATCGCCTACTAAAAAATGCCCGTCAACCTTAACAATTAATGGAACCCCGCATTCTTTCACAAGTCTTTTATACTTTTCAGCCTGCCCTATTGAGAATGCTAATGCTGAAAATTTCCCACTTCCTGCTAATTCAATAACTGCCTCGGGATTTCCTGAATTTTCCCATGAAAGTATGTGCCCTATGCCGTGCTCAACAAGCTGGTCAAAAGGCAGGCTTAACATTGCCCCATTTCCGGGGCCATGTTTATAGAACATATTGTAAAGTTCCATTGCCCTTCTTCCAATACACCCATCTTTAGAAATTCTTTCCAAGGTTGGCCTTTCTGCAACATTCTTTTCTGCATCACTTGTCAGTTGCTTTGTTAATACCATGTTTTCGCATATTCTTTTATGTATTTAAGCATTATCAATATTGAAAGTATGATATTGCATGTACATAATCGAGAGGACCTGGAAAAAGTTAAAAAATATTTTTACTTTTTATTTCTCAGCCTCCATGATAGTCTTGCATCTATTAATCCTCTTTTTTTAACATACTATATAAAAAATTATAAAAATCAAAAAAAATAAATAAAACAACTTTGTTTACTTGCCGCAGTTGCAAGTTCCTGTTTCTGCAGCAGTGCATCCTTGCTTTCCGCAATTGTTGTCAGCAGTGCACTTTCCATTGCAACTTCCACATCCGCCTAAAACTTGCTTGTCAGCTATAACAGTTCCAGTCATTGCAATTCCTGCAACCACGATAGTCACAGCAAACAAAGCAATTATTGCTATTATTGTCCACATGTTCATTTTACCTCCCAATAAATTTAATTGAATTTAGTTTCCAGAAACAGCTTATAACCCTCACTATGAAACTAGTTTCTCTATGCTATAATTCCAAAGCTTCACTTATCTTTTCTTCATCAAATCCAATTATAATCTCTCCATCAATGTCAATCACTGGAAAACCATTCTGTCCCGTTTTTTCTATAATTTCTTCAGCAACCTCATCATTCTCTTCCACATCTATATCCTCAAATTCTACTCCTCTCTTTCTAAGAAAATCTTTCAGCTCCTCACAATGAGGACACCCGCTAATTGTATAAATCATAATCTTTTTCTTCATTTTTATATAAAATCATTTCAATAAAACGATGTTAGTCATCCCTCTTCTTTTTCTCTCAATAAGTTCTACTGCTTCTAATGAATCTAAAGTTCTTGTAACTTTAACTTTGTTCATTCCAGTTTTTTTAACCAACTCAGACTGAAACACACTCCCTTTATTCTCTAAAAGCAGGTTCACAATCTTTTTCTCATCATCATTTAACCCATCCAAACTTTTCTTACTGAACTTTTTAGGTTTCAGTTCCGCTTCCCTGATAGTTTTCATTTTCTTAAAAATAATCTTTTCACTTTCCTTGCTGAATACTAAGACTAACCCTATAATAGCAATAACCGCAATTATGGCCCCAGAAACATATGTTTGCGTTTTAATCTCCCCATACATAGTGCAGCTAGATCCATGAGCGCAAGAAGTATTAACAATATTGGTCATAGCGTTATTAAATAAAAACACAATTATTGCAATCACAACAGCAATCCCTATAATCAAAAATCCTGTCTGCTTATTTTTCATTTTCTCATTTTTTTCCTGCATTCCTTGCATCTTTTAGCCAAATCAATTGCATTTTTCTGAACATTAACTTTTCCCGCAACAACTTTTTTGAACTTCTGAATCGGGGATTTATGGTTCATATTTCTCTTCAGCATCTCCTTAGCAATCTCATCATGCCTTTTAGCGATATTGTGTATCTCCACTAATCCTTTTTCAATGTATCCTCTTACAGAAACTCCCTTATTTAGAGTTCCTGCAAACATATGCATTTCAACATGCTCCCCAAGCAAGTGCTGATTGCACATTTTTTCAGTATCAACATTCCACATTCTCATTTTCTTTCTCCATCAAATCGATTTAAAACCCTTATGAATTGTTCTTCCATAAACCGTGAATGTTGCAGTATATCCTAACCATTTCAAGTTCAGTGATGCAAAACTCCGCTTCCGGTTTCATTCCTGGCTTTAGGAATTCCTTGCAGCTTTTTCCATTGCTGATAACTTCTATCCACTCAATAAAGTGTTTTTCTTCCATTGGATGTTCAATGCTTCCAACTTTTACCCTTATTCCAGTTTCAGTCTTCTCAACAACTGGAACATGCTTCTCTTTCCCAATATCTTCAGTTTTTTCTTCAAGTCTCTTCATCTTTTCTCCGCAGCAAATCAAATCCCCACCACCAACATCAAGAACTTCAACAATATTTCCGCAGATTTCACACTTATAAACCTCTCCCATTTTTTCAACCCCCATTTTTACCTCCCGAACCATTTAATTTTGATTTATAATTCTTAATCGCCTTATGAAGCGCATCCGCCCCCAATAAAGAACAATGATGCTTAACTGCGGGCAAGTCTCCAAGCTCATTAACAATATCTTTATTAGATATCTTTTCAGCTTCTTCAATAGTTTTTCCCTTAGCCATTTGAGTTATCATTGAAGAAACAGCGATTGCTGCAGCGCATCCCAATGTGTTAAACTTAATATCTTTAATAAAATCTTCTTCCTTGCCTTTTATTTTTTTCTTCCCAACTTTTATATACAAAGTTAAAATATCCCCGCAGACAGAGTTTCCCTCTACCCCGACGCCATCAGCATTCTCAATCTTTCCCACATTTTTGGGATGTCTGAAGTTATTCATTACTTTTTCATTGTAGAGTGTGTTCATTTTGCTTTATTTTTTTTCTTTTTAATTTTTTTATTAACCTTCTTGTTAGTTTTCTTCTGGTTCAACTCATCAATCAGCTCATCAGCATCCAGTCCATGAGCTCTTGCTCCATCTTCCAAACTTTCAATTGAGGCAAACGGGCATCCAAAACAATGCATGCCTCTGTCTTCAAGTATCTTTGCCGCATCTTTATCTTCAAATATCTCGTTGAATTTCGTGCTTTTGTCTACTTTTTTCATTCAATCTAAAAATTAGGCAAGGAAATTTCTAATTTAATTCTTGAGTTACAATTAATGCTATTATATTTATTCATTTTGTTCCTTGCGCATATTTGCTTTTTAAGGGCATACTTCATTCAATCTCTCCAGATTTCAAGTCTTCCTTCTCTCCGAAGTGCTCACTTTCAATCTCTCCTTCATTCAGTCCTTCAGCTTCAACATCTTCTGCGCAATCTTCTTCATTTTTGAAGTCACATGCAAGCTCTTCAAACTTGTCTTTTTTTGTCATGCAGTTCACCTCCCGGCATTGTTTTATTTATGATATTAATCATTTTCCGTATATTCTCCTCAAATTTTCAACAGCTTTTTTTATTTCTTTAATAGCATAGCCTATTTCTCGCTCAGTATTTTGCCACCCCAAAGTTATTCTTAAACTTCCATGAGATTCTTCATCCCCAAGCCCAATTGCCCTTAAAACCGGGCTTGTTTTTAGGCTGGTTGATGAACAAGCTGAGCCAGTTGAGCAGCATATTCCTTTCTCATCCAATAATAGCACGATGGCTTCCCCCTCAGCATCATCAAATGATACATTGACATTTGTATAAATTCTTTTATCTCTCGAGCCATTTAACCTCGTTCCCCTAATCTTAAGCAGCTCGTTTATTAATTTTTCCTGCAACTTTTTTATCTTAGCAGCATTTTTCATTCTCTTTTCAGCCAGCTCAACAGCTTTTCCTAGAGCAACAATCCCAGAAACATTTTCAGTTCCGCTTCTGATTTTCTTTTCCTGCCCGCCTCCGCGCAATATTGGGTGAATCTTTACGCCTTTCCTAACATACAAAAATCCAATTCCTTTTGGAGCATTAATTTTATGCCCTGAAGCAGACAATAAATCAATCTTGCTTGCATCTATATTCAACTTTCCAAAACTCTGAACAGCATCGGTATGGAACAAAACTTTCTTAAGCCGGCAAATTCCAGCAATCTCTTCAATAGGCTGTATTGTTCCTATCTCATTATTAACATGCATAACTGAAACAATAAGAGTGTTGTCTTCCCGAATTTTTGTCTTAATTTCCTCAACATTAACAATTCCATCTTTGTCCACAGGAATGTAATCTACCTTATATCCTTGTTTCTCCAGCTGTTTGCACGTTTCCATAACTGCCGGATGCTCTATCACTGAGGTTATAATGTGCTTTTTATCCGGATTAGCAAGAGCAATCCCCATTAAAGCAAGATTATCAGATTCAGTGCCTCCCGAAGTAAAGAAAATTTCTTCGCTTGAAGCATTAATGAAATCTGCAATCCTCTCCCTTGCAGATTCAACTGCAGCTCTTGCATTTCTCCCAAGTCTATAAAGAGTTGAAGCATTCCCGTAACTTTTAATCATAAACTCATTTGCAACTTTCGCAACTTCCTTGTCAACAGGAGTTGTTGCCGCGTTATCTAAATAGATTATTTTTTTCATCTTCTTAATCTTTTAGGTATTAGTATACGGTATTGCACTTGCACATTTTAATTATTTCCTGATTATACTTCTTGCACAGGCTGCAAGAGCATTTTGACTTTTTTATCATATTGAGAATTCTCATTATCTCCTTTACTGCAAGTCTGTCATCCTTAACAACAATCTCAGCAGACTTTTCTATCTCTTTTTTGATTGCTTTTGGAATAGTAAACAAGCTCGCTCTTTTATTCTTAAGATACTGCGAAACAGCTGCTTTTGTAACTCCTATGATTCCTCCAGCTTTTTCAAGAGTCAGCCCGCGCTTCTCAACAAGAACTCTTGAAAACTCCCGCCTCACAGCAGGGATAATATACCATACTTCAATTTCCTGCGGCAGTGAATACATTTTGATGCTAAATTTCTTGCCTCCTAAGATGTACACTATTGTTTACTATTTAAATCTTTCTGACAAAGTTAACTATAGTTTACACTACTTCACAGTTGCAAATCAATAAAAAATCCCAGCCACAGCAAGCTGAAAAAGTTTTCACTTTTGAATATAAAGATTAGGATAGTAAAGTGAAAACTTTTTGCGGGGTATTTCTTAAGCCTCAAACTGAGACGTCGCAGCAAGCTGCGGAAAACGATTTGCTCTTGCAAATTTACAAGGAGGATACTCAAGAGCAAATCGTTTTGGAGTATGAACTCAGTTTGAGCAATCAAGAATAAAAAACAATTTCACTGCATTGCTTATTATCCAAACAGAATATAATTCCCACTGTATAAGTTAATGTTAATCACACAAAACATTAATTATTCCCTCCTAATAAATTAGCGGCTGCATTTATTCATAAATACGGATATCTTACTCATGCATTTGCAGCTGCTAATTTTGCGCAATAATTAAGCGGCATTGTTTAGGGCGCAGTGCAGTTAATCGTTAATTTAATAATCATAGAAATCTGCGTTTAATGAGTTTTCTTAGATTTAATCCTGCAGCTGGCTGTAGGGCATAAAAAATAAATCTCTTTATTTCAAAGATACTGCCTGAACAGGGCATGAATCAGCTGCGTCTTTCAAGCATTTCTCATTTCCCTTCCCCTTAAACTCAGCCTTTCCATCTTTCATTTTAAAGGCGTCAGGGCATAACGATTCGCACGCGCCGCATCCAATGCATTTTTCCTTGTCAATTTTTACTTTTGCCATCTTATCTCTTTATTTTAACAAAATATAGTGCTATTTTTAAATCTTTTCTTCAAGCGCCTTCTTTCTGTATGTTTTATTTAAACATTCATCCTTCCATTTTTCTCCTTCAGTATTAAATGCCTCTCTGGATATAAAATATCTTTTGCCAATCTTTTTCCCAGGAATCTTTCCTCTTTTTATGTAATAATCTACTAAAAAATGAGAAATTCCCCACGCTCTTCCAATAAACCCTGTAGTTACATACTTTTTCTTATATTTTTCTCTTGCTCCAAAATATATTCTCCACTTGTCGTACTCCTTCTTTTCCATTACGCAAAAATTTCCAATCTTCATTGTTTTTATGCCAATCTTATTTGCCCGCGCAAGCAAATATTTTGATTCCAAGCTGCAATCTCTAGCAAGATGGGACAGAGTGTAATCCTCTCCTTCTCTAATCCTGTCTATTTTTTGATAATAATCTATAATGGATGGCATAGCATCAAAAGGAACTAATCTTCTTTTTCTTACGTCTGCTTCGTCTCTTATTGCTCCATAAATCATTCCAGTGTCAATTCTATGCTTTACAGAATTTAGGGAAACCTTTATGCCTTCTTCTTTCAATCTCCCCATAACTTCATAAACCGAGAGGTATTTTATGTTTTTCGAGGGATTTGCCATGTGAATTGGTGTATTTATTTTATTCAAGATTGCACCCAGATAATTCTGCAATCTTATCCAAGCTCATCTCTCCGCTGTAAAGATTATTGCTTATTTCCCATGTCGGATATCCGCTTATTCCTTTCTCAGAACAAACATCTGCCTGAGGATTCTCTCCTCCAGCTTCACACTCAACATAAATTCCCAAATCAACAAGTATTTTTCCCCCATTCCCGAACATTTCTTTATTATTCTGGCAATGCGGACACCAGTAAGCCCCGTACATCTTTACACTTTTTTCAGAAAGGCATTTTGCAAAATCTTCATTCGGTTCATTGATTGGATTAATAGTTCCTGCAGTAATTCTGCCTAATGTCGAATAGACAGCATAAAACAAGGCAAGTATCCCAATAATTAGTCCAATGCTTATAATAATCTTGCTTTTACTCCCTTTTTTGCTGTCCATTAACTTAATAAAAAAGTATAGTTTTTAAATGTTCTTGTATTGTTAAGTCAAGTTCATAACTTAACAAATAACCTACTTGGATAATCTTTAACCCCTCGATGATACCTCTTATCATTAAACCAACATCTCCAACTTTCAATG
>Ga0315276_10005458_pt1 | contig 11713 bp, 5 predicted proteins | sample YL17G05_0_MG_FD_204542 | JGI IMG/M metagenome (GOLD analysis project Ga0315276, IMG submission 204542) | Sediment microbial communities from Yellowstone Lake, YNP, Wyoming, USA - YL17G05_0 | ecosystem: Environmental > Aquatic > Freshwater > Lake > Sediment | place: USA: Wyoming | collected... | reverse complement strand
ATCGGCGTCGATTTAAGGCCGATTCCGCGCACTCTTGCACACCGTTCGCGGTTCGCATTATTGCTAACAGTGCCCAATCCGGCTCTGGCCCTCGAAAGGAGTAGCCTGAGATGTCTGCTTCTGGCCGGGTCCGGCCGGATGCCCGATGCCCTTTCGGCAGCGAACGACCCACAGCGGCCTCTCACGAGTGTCTGCTCCCGATTCGGCCGGGGCGCCACGGCCGGCGCCGGTGGATGCGCCTCAGGGCAGAACCGCCGCACCCGCGGATCGCGTCTTCGCGCCCCAGATGGCGAGCCACAGGATGATCGGCAACTCAGCGATCTCAAGCACACTCGCGACACTGCTGACGGCCTTCGCGTATTGCGGCAGCACGAGGGTTGTCGTCGAATCCACGACATAGGCACACCCTGCGACGAGCAGCAGAATGCCGAACGCCGGCGGGATAAAGCCCGAGCGAATCGCGAGCAGCCCGAAGGGCAGCAGCCACAGGCCCCAAAAGATCGCCGCCAAGGTGGTCCCGCGGCTGTGCAGCCGAAGGAAGAGATAGGCGAGTGCATCCAGCTGGGGCCGCGGAAGCGCGGCGAGGAAATCGGCGTCGCCAACCAGCGTGAGCGCAGCAATCTCGTTGAGTACGTTGACGAGCACGATCGGCACGGATACGAGCGCGCCAAGAATCACGAGCTGTCGCGCGAGCGCCTTATTGACGCCCTCGAATAGACGGTACAGCGCGAGCACCAGGAATATTTGCACGATCTGGTGAAACAACTCGGTCGCGATGCCTGCACGCAGTAGCCATTCCGAGGCCCGAACGCGGTCCGCGGTCGCACCCGCGTCGCCGACTACGTAGAGCGCGTTCGGTACGTAGAGGAGCCCGATCCACGCCGTGGCTGCGATGAGCACGTAGAGAAGCCCCGCTTCCCGCGCCTGTCGTTTGACTGTGTCCATCGAACCCTCCTTCGCGCGCCTCCCCTGTCGGGGCGCCGCAGCCTACCGAAATCGGCCGGTCACCGGCAAACTTCCAGCGATCCACCGCGTTAGTCTCGTGTCGACCCCGAGCAGCCGGTCGAGTCTCCGCGAAGCGGCCATTCAGCGGCGCGCGCATGTTAGGACGCCGAGGGCATGCAAATGCCTGGCAACTATGCATGCGACGCCTACTTGACGACGAACCTTGGAACGGCCCAACGGCTTCACGGCAGTTGTTGCGCACCACCCGGCGCTCGACACGTCCGACCCAACCACCAATGCGAAGAGTCGCTTGGTCGAATCGCCTATCGTTCCCGGCGGCATTCGGCCCCCCCTTGCTCGCGGCAATCACTCCGCGGCCGCCTCCAGCAGATCATTTTCGTGCACTGCGCCGGTCGCCAACCCAACAGCTGCCGCGAACACCGTCATCCGGTGCTGGAACGCCTGCCACAGGACTTCTTCACAGCCTCCTGCTCGCGCACCAGTGAGTCGATCCCGGGTCACCGCAGACAGCCGTCGCCTGCCTGCCGGCGGTGACCCGGTAACGCCATCGACCTCAGACGTGCAGTTGATATCCCCCGAGAACCGGATCGGTCATGCTGTCCTCGCCGGTTTCCACGTGACCCGCCAGTCGGTATTCGAAGGCTGCGTCGCCCTCGACCCGAACGATGAGGTCGTACCAGCCATGAAAGGCGTGCAGCGACCAGTCATGGTCGAGATCGTGGTTGCGGGCCAGCGACTTCATGAACTTCTTGCCCGTGTAGGCATCTAGCACCGTCACCGCAGCGGTGTGTTTGCCGTTGTTGGTGATGCGCAGCGTTATCACGCCGTCATCGTCGGTGTCATATTTCGCGCGCACATCGAGCATGGAGCGCATGGTGCCGTCGGCAACGCTGCCCTTGAAGGACCGCAGGAAGCCGTTGGGGCCGTAGACCGAGAGATCGTAAGAGGGGCCGACGTTCCACGTGTCGGCGAGCTCCTTGCCGGCCCCGACCGTGTAACTGCGCGGTAAATCAGTCGCGTTGCCCGAACGCACCTGGAATACTGCGGCAGCTCTGCCCGTATTGCCAAATTGCAGGCGGAAGGTCTTGTCCGAGACCTTCGCGCTGCCACGCACATCGAACTCGTAGGGCAGCGCGCGCGCCGGGCGGATACCGGGTTCCTGCGTCGGCACCCCGATCAGCAGGTTTGGTTGCACAGGAGGATCAGGAGGATAGAAGTCGTCGTGAGTCTCATTGTCCGGCGGCATATAGCCCGCGGTCTTGGGCAGCTTTACCTTGTGGTCGTTGGGATTCTTGAAGTTGAAAATCGACGTCAAGTCGCCGGCCACCGCACGACGCCACTTGGTGATGTTGGGCTCGACCAGGCCCGGGTGTTCGTGTTCGAAGCGCTTTTCGATGAAGCGGATCATCGATGTGTGATCGAACACCTGCGAATTGACCCAGCCGCCCTTGCTCCAGGGCGAGATCGCGAGCAACGGCACGCGCGTGCCCATGCCATAGGGTCCGCTGACGTTGCCTGGGCTGCCGGCAAAGATCTCGTTCGTGATGTCGACCGTGGAAAGCCCGTTCGCGCTTGTCTGTGGGGGCGTCGGCGGCACCAAGTGATCGAATCCGCCGTCGTTCTCGTCCCAGTTGATGAAGAGGATGGTCTTCGACCACACGTCGGGATTGGAGGCCAGGATGTCGAGGAACCCCGAGATGTACCAGGCGCCGTAGTTCGACGGCCAGTTTGCGTGCTCGGTATACGCTTCGGGCGCGGCGATCCAGGACACCTGCGGCAGCTTGCCGGTGCGCACGTCCTCGCGGAAGACGTCGAACAGGGTTCCTCCCACCGAAATGTTGGTGCCGGTCTTGGCCCGGTCTGCAAGCGGCGTTCCCGGCAGCGCGTTCTGGTACTGGTGGAAATACAGCAGCGAGTTGTCGCCATAGTTGCCGATGTAGGGAGCCCCCCATCCCCAAAATTCCTCTGCGGTCAATCCGGCACCGACATCCTGGTAGACCTTCCAGCTGATGCCTGCGGCCAACATGCGTTCCGGGAACGTGTGCCAGTCGTAACCCGCCTCGGCGTTGCTGATGACCGGTCCTCCGCCATTGCCGTCGTTGCCACACCAGCCGGTCCACATGTGGTAGCGATTGGGGTCGGTGGGGGCCATCACCGAACTGTAGTAGGCGTCGCAGACGGTAAAGGCATCCGCCAGCGCGAAGTGGTAAGGGATGTCGACGCGCTTCAGATACGACATCGTATATGGTGTCTTGGCGGGCACCCATTGATCGAATTTGCCAAGGTTCCAGGCCTCGTGGCTGGTTTGCCAGTCATGCGGTGTCCCGGGCAGGAACGTCAGACCCAGACTGGGCAAATTGAAGCGGAAAGGCGGCAATTCAGGAATGCCGAGGCCATAGGTGTCGGGTACGTTGGGTTGATACCAGACCGGCCGGCCACTCGGCAACTTCACCGCGCGTGGATCGGAGAAACCGCGCACGCCGTTCAGGGTGCCGAAATAGTGGTCGAAGGACTGGTTTTCCTGCGTCAGGATGATTATGTGTTCCACGTCGGCAATCGTGCCGGTGCGTTTGTGTGCCGGAACGGCGAGCGCCTTACTGATGCTGTCCGGCAAGGCGGTGGCAAAGGCGCCGGAACCCAGCACCTGAAGAAATTTGCGGCGATCGATATCGCTCATGTGAGTCAATGCCTCCCTGGGTGTTAGTCGGAACAATCCCAGCCAGGCGGTAGCAGCTGAGTATTTCACAACGATGAATATCGGCGAATCAGTCGGCGCCCTCGCTTGTGCCGATCCGCCGTCAATCGCCGCCAGACGCGCCGCCCGTCAATGCTCGTTGAAAACTGACCACTGGTCAATATTCAACGTGCGCCAACGACCGATTGGGATCGATCGCGCGATGGAATGACCGCTGTCCGCGACTTTGTGTGACGACCGGTTGTGGCCGTTATGAAAATATTTCCATAACGGCCATCTGGGCTCTCCATTTAACCGGAGTTTCTCCACGGTCGGTTTGCGGGAGGGCGCTCAAAGCTCGGTGGATGCCCGGTTGCCGTCGGTGGGGTGGGCGGAACCGTACGCGCTCGCTGTGCGGCGACGAGATCCCGGTAACGCACCGGCTCGTGAGCGACAGTGAGTTCGAGCACCCGATAGAACACCATCCCGCGGCTGCGGGAGCGGCGGTGGTTGAAGCGGAACACGAACTCGTTCAGGTAGCTTGCCAAGTGCGCCCTGTTCACGGCGCCTTGGTGGGTACCCAACAGCCACCGCTTGGCCAGCGAAGCGACTCGGTGCACCCCGGGCAAGAGGTCCCCGGAGTCATCCCCGCAGGCCTTGGCTGCCCGCTGGCTGCGCGGTTGATGGATGTAGCCGCTTTGCTCCAGCCCGCCGATGTAGGTCTCGTCCACCTCCACCCTTCCGCTCAGCCGATCCCGGCCCGGTCGCACAAGCACGGAGCGCAGCCGATGCAGCATGGCCCACGCGGTCTGATAGGAGCCGATCGCGAGCGTCCGTTTCAGGCTCAGCGCCGAGATCCCGTCTTTGCCGGTGGCAAAGAGCCAGCAAGCGGTGAACCAGATCGTCAATGGCGTGCGCGTTCGATCGAAGATCGTGCCGGCGGTGACCGAACTACGACCACCGCACCCGCCGCACATGAACCGACCATCACCCAGCTGCCAGCCACCATCGCGGCCGCACGCCGGACAGACAAAGCCCGCCGGCCACCGTAGCCATTCCAGGTAGTCCAGACAGTCCGCATCAGTTCGGAACCAAGCCTGGAACTCGGCCACGGACCGAGGATAATGAATGCCGGCATGAGGATGATCCATCCCTCCAATTTACTCCGGTTAAGTGGAGAGCCCGGACGGCCATTATGCATAGTGCCCAATTATGTAGAGTTCGCGACGACGTGATGCCAATTTGGCTCGGCACGGTACGGCAATCGGCGCCAAGTCACTCTACATAATTCCGGCGCTCACAGGGGAGGCCCTCGGAGACGCTGCCAGCGCAGTTGGGCGATTGCCGGATGCGCTGCGAGCGGGGGCTCATAGGTTACGCCTTGCAACGAACCAGGCCCCGGGCCGTGCGCCGCTCGCTCCGTGTGAAAGGTCCACCGGCGGTGACGGGTTAATTATGTGGAGTGCCGCGGCCGCACTTGGCGCCGTTTCCGAGGGCGATTCGACGGTCGAGCCAACGAACTATTCATAATCGGGAACTATGCATAATGGCCGGTCTCGGGCGTCGAAGTGATGCGCCCGAACGACCGCTGAGCGACCAAAGCCGCCAACGAGGCGTGAACGGCCGCCATGGGCCGCAGAGCCGCCGGCCGGCGCGTCGGCTCCAATGGGCGCAAACGACCCTGAGCCGACGCACGGCGTGCTCACAACCGGCCATTGAAATCTGTAGCCGCGACCATTCTCAACCCTATGACGGCACGCGTCGTATTCTCCACGACCGCACCGCGGCGGGCCAGACGGAACAACATTGGCCGCGTTGTCGATAGGGCTCAATCGCAACCCTCTACGGCATCAAGGTTTGAATGTACGTTTCGATTTCCGTGGCCGTCTTGCGCGTTGCCAGCGGATCGAGTGCGTTAGCGATGAGGGCGCTACCGCGCAGACCAAACAGGTAGCGAATTATCAGCAGGCCGTCGGTCAGCGCATCGGCGCTGCCGTTGCCATCGATGTCAAGTTGGGAGCGGATGGCGTCGAGGTAGGACTTGATAATCGCCGGATCGGTGCGCGTCGCCGTCCCGCCTAATGCGCCGTTTGTCAGCGAAGATCCTGTCATGCCGAACAGGTAACGGATGACAAGCAGGCCGTCGGTGAGCGCATCATACGTGGTGACGTTGGCGCTCACGTCGACATCGAGCACCGGTGGCGCCGAAATGCAATTCGTATACCAAGGCTTAACGCCGGTTGCGGTATCCCACGCGGGCGCCGGCGTGTGGTTAAGAAAATTGGGGCAGAGGCTCGAAGCGCCTGCCGCCAAGGAACTCGGCACTGGTACCGAAGGCACATTGCCGGTCAGGCGGTTGTTCTCGACGGCGAATACGCTCAAGTTGAGGCCGGTGAGTGCCGGCATCTGCCCGGTCAACTGGTTGTGGCCAACGGAGAAGACATTCAACTCCGTAAGGCCGGTGAGTGCCGGTATGCTCCCGCTAAGCTGGTTGAAACTGACATCGAAGATTTGCAATTTCGTCAGGCCGGTGAGCGCGGGTATGCTCCCGGTCAGTTGGTTGGATTGGACGAAAAATGTGACCAAACTCGTCAGGCTGGAGAGCGAGGGAATCGAGCCGCTCAGATCGTTTCCTTCGACATCGAATCTCCGCAACTTCGGCAGACCAGAGAGGTCAGGAATGAACCCGGTCAGCTGGTTATTGCTGGCCCAGAAAGTATCCAGGTTTGTTAGCCCGGTGAACGCTGGAACCGATCCGGTCAGTTGGTTGCTCGAAGCATCGAAATCCTTCAGATTGGTCAGGGCGGTGAGCGCAGGAATCGACCCCGTCAGCTGATTGTCGTGGACCAAGAAGTACTCCAGCGCGGCCAAGCCGGTGAGCGCAGGAATCGACCCCGTCAGCTGGTTGTTGTGGACCGAGAAGTACTGCAGCGCGGTCAAGCCGGTCAGCGCGGGAATCGACCCCGTCAGCTGGTTTTCGCCCACGCTTAAGGTCTGCAAGTTCGTCGAGCCGGCCAGAGTGGGAATCGAGCCGGTAAGTTGGTTTCCAAGGGCGACAAATATAGTCAGATTCGGCAGGTCGCTGAGCACATTCGGGAGACTCCCGGTGAGGTTGTTGACGCCCAGACCGATCCCGGTCACCGTGCTCTCGGCACCATTGCACGTGACCCCGAACCAAGTGCATTCGGTCCCGACGGCGCCGTTCCAGTTGGTGTTGATGTACCAGGTGCCACCGTTCGTGCTCGTGTAAAGGTTGAGCAACGCCGCTCGTTCGCTGGCGGGGATCGTGGTATTGCAGGCTACCGTGGTGAACGTCAAATCGCCGCCATCAACAATGCCGCCCGTGCCATTGGTGGCGGTGACGTGAAAGTGATAGAGCGTGCTGCATGACAACCCGCTGATCGGGACCGACACCGTGGCGCCGGACGCGCCGGGGGGAAGCGGACTCTGCGTCGCTCCGATGATGGTGTCGTAGGCGCTCGTGGAGCCAAACTCGAAAATCACCGTCGTGCTGGCGCCGTTGGCGGTCACGGTGCCGTTCAGCGTGGCGCCGGTCTTCGTGATCGCCGTGGCGGCGGCGGTCACAGCGATGGGGGCGGCCGGGCAATTCGTATACCAAGGCGTTACGCCGGTTGCGACATCCCACGCCGGATCCGAAGTGCTGTCCAGGTAATTGGGGCAAAGGCCGGAGCCGCCCGCTAGCAGGGCGTTTGGACTAGGCACGGACGGCACGTTGCCGGTCAACTGGTTGTGATCGACATAGAACAATTGCAACTTCGTCAGACCGGTGAGCGCGGGAATGCTCCCGCTCAGAAGGTTTTCTCGGACATCGAATTCCCGCAAGTTCGGCAGCCCAGAGAGATCAGGAATCGACCCCGTCAGCTGGTTGTGATCGAGATAAAACCTGTCCATGTTCGGCAGACCGGTGAGCGAGGGAATCGCCCCGGTCAGCTGGTTGTCTGAGACTACAAATGAGCCGAGGTTCGTCAACCCAGCGAGCGAGGGAATCGCCCCGGTCAGCTGGTTGCTCCAAACAACGAATTCGGCCAGGTCGGTCAGGCCGGCGAGGGAGGGGATCGATCCGGTCAACTGGTTGAGGGCGCCGCTGAAAAACCGAAGGTTGGTCAACCCAGAGAGGTCAGGGATCGTACCGGTCAAGTGGTTATTTTCGACCCTGAAGGCAAACATGCTCGTGAGGCCGGCCAGCGCAGGAATCGACCCCGTCAGCTGGTTGTGATCGACATAGAAGAATTGCAACTTCGTCAGCCCTGTGAGCGAAGGAATCGACCCGGTCAGCAGGTTGTCATTGACATAGAAGAACTCAAGCTTCGTTAAGCCGTTGAGGGCGGGAATTGAACCGGTGAGCTGGTTGAAATGGGCGCTAAAGAAGGTCAGGTTCGGTAGGTTGTTTAGATCGCTCGGAAGACTGCCGGTGAGATTGCTTCCGCTCAGAAAAATCGCCGTCACGGTGGCATAAGTACCATCGCAGGTGATCCCGAACCACGTGCATTCGGTACCGGGAGCGCCGTTCCAGTTGGTGCTGTTCGTCCAGCCGGCCCCGTTGGTGCTTGTGTAAAGGTTGAGTAATACCGTTCGCTCACTGGCGGGAATGGTGGCCTGCACGGCGTAGGCGCCGCAGGCCAGCAGAACAAAGACAACTTGCTTAACGACGCCGTGCCGCCATGTGGTGCGGTTCATTTTCCGCCCTCCTGCGGTTCATCCTTTGATCCTTGCTCGCGTCTATCACCACGCTCGGACCATCCCGCGCGACGAAGCTAGCGATGCCTACGGGCCTCCGGTGCTCGTTGGCTCGCACTGCTCTGGCTCAACAGCCAAAATGAATGGTCGATTCATTGGCACACAGTGCCCGGTGGCGCGAACAGCTGGCGCGTAAGGCTCTTGGTCTGCTGCGTGACCGCACCGCCGGTGATCACCGAATAGGTGAAGCTCGCGTGGTTGCCATCGATCAACGTGATCGTCGCATCGCCTACCGTGGTCCTGATTACGGCATTGGGGTCGAAGGGCTCGGCGCCAAATTGGGGACCCGTGGCGGTCTTGAGCGGCCCGGAGTAGACATTGGGCGTGGCCGTTTCCGTCGCCACGACAAACAGCCACCATGGCCTGCCGCGCTGGTCATAGGTGAACCACGTCGCGAAGATGATGTTGCCCTGATGGGTGAAATTGATTCCCCAGCCCGACTCGTCACCGTTCGTGACCCACCAGAGATCCTGGTAATTGGTCGCCAGCGTCAGGTCGGGCTGCGCGCCCCATACGCACGTCGGGAGCGGAACGCCGGGCGCGAACTGCTGCGGCACGATCTGCTTGGTGTGCGTGATGCCGTTTACCGTGTAATTGAAGGTCGCGCCCTGGCCGTCGTCGGCGAAGGTGATCGTCGCCGTCCCGACCGGGGTCTTGACGTTGACGTTCGCAGGAAACGGCACTGAATTGAACGGCGGGCCGGTGAAGCTGGACACTGGCCCCGCATATACCTTGCTCTCCGTCTTCTGCGCCCGGATGGTGTACCACTGCGGCTGGTTGTCGGCACCGTAGGTGAACCACGTAGCGAAGATGATGTCGCCTTGGTGGGCAAAGTTGATATCCCAACCCGACTCCGAGCCTGCGGGCGATTTCCACCACAGACCCTGGTAGTTCGGGGGCTGGGCGGGTGCCGCCGCACCGATGAACTGACCCAGCGCATACGGCCCGCCTCCTACCTTGATGGTGGCAATGACGCTGTTGCTCGCTGCGTCGATGACCGAAACGCTGTTTGAGACACGATTGGCCACATAAACGCGCGTGCCAGTCGGGTTCACCGCAATGCCCGTGGAGTCCGTGTCCAGGCTCACCGTCGCGACGACCGTATTGGTCGCCGTGTCGATGACCGAGACGCTATTGGCGCTGGAATTACTGTTCGCGACATACACGCGAGTCCCCGCAGGGTTCATGGCAATGCCAAAGGGCGCTTCGCCCACGGCGATGGTGGCAATGACCGTGTTGGTCGTCGCATCGATGACCGATACGCTGTTGGAGGTCTGTCCGGTTACATAGACGCGTGCGCTGCTCGGGAGCACCGCGAAATGACGCGGCGTGCGCCAGATTGGAATCGTGGCAACAACAGCGTTGCTCGCTGTGTCGACGACCGAGACGGTGTTGGAATCGGCGTTCGCGACGTACGCGCGTGTCCCGGCGGGGTTTACCGCAACGCCCATCGGCATACCGCCTACGGGAATCGAAGCGACGGCCTTGAACGTCGCCGTGTCGATAACGGAAATCGATTTGGCTGGGTAACCATGAGCGACGCAGAGCCGCGTTCCTGTGGCGTCTACAGCAATATCCTCGACGGTACCGGGCACCGCAGCGGTGCTGACGAGGACATTGGCCGCCGCGTCGATGACCGACACCGTCTTCGAACCCCAGCCGCCGACATAGACCCGGCCGCCACTGGCGTTGGCCGCCACACTCATCGGGGAATCGTTTCCCGTAAACAGGGCGGCCACGAACTGATTGGTCGCCACGTCATGGACGTAAATGTTTCCGAACCAATGATTCGCGACGTGAACGCGGGTGCCCGAAGGATCTACGGCGATTCCGGTAGGCGTGCCGCCCTGCCCGACAGTCGCCACGACGGTATGGGTCGCCGTGTCGATGACGGAGTAGTTGCTCGAGCTTGCGTTCGAGACAAATGCCCGCGTACCCGAGGGGTTCAGCGCTACGCCGAGCGGCTCGTAACCAACCGGTATGCCTGCGACGATGCCCAGTGTTGCCGCGTCGATCACCGATACGGTGGCCGAGCCCTGGTTTGCCACGTAGATCCGCGTCCCCGTCGGATTCAGCGCGATTCCGCCGGGACGCGTGCCGACCGTGACATTGGTCGTGACCATGTTGCTCGCGGCATCGATTACCGAGACTGTGCCCGACGTCGAATTCGTCACGTACACGCGGCTGCCGTCGGGCTGCACAGCGACGCCGCGCGGCCCGGCCCCGACTGCAACTCGCCCGATCACCTTGTCGGTCGCCGGATCAACGACCGCCAGATCGTTGCCTCTTGCGTTCGCGACATACACCCGCGTCCCCGCTGGATTGACGGCGATGCCGGTGCAACCTTCGCCTGCCGCGATCGTCGCGCCGATCGCATTGGTCGTGGTGTCGATCACGGAGACGTCGTTCGAGCCCTGATTGGCGACGTAGAGGCGTGTCCCGGCAGGATTCAACGCGACGCCTGTCGGGTCGGTACCTCCCGGAATCGTGGTGACGAGACCATTCGTCGTGTCGATGACCGACACGAAATTCGAGGGGACCCTATTGGTGGCATACAGCCGGGTTCCCGCGGCATTCAGGACAATCCCCCACGGAGTGCCGCCCACCGCAATCGTGGTGGCCACGGTATTGGTCGCAGTGTCTATCACCGACACATTGTCGGATAGGGCGTTCGCGATGTATGCGAACGGCGCCGCCTGCGCGATGCAGGACGATAGGGCGACGACTGCCGAGGTGGCGAGGGAGCGGAACGAGGTACGCATAGCCCCTCCATCTTGGAAACTGCGGGCCGATGCGCCGCCGGGCAACAAACGACCCGACATGAAGGTCCGATTTGATCATTACGCGCGCAGTTTCGACGGCCGGTATTGACTGGCATCAATGACTTGCTGCGGCGCCGCGATGAACGCATTCGAGCATCGGCATGGCGACCTCAATGATGATCCCGGTCGCGGGTTGCCGCCGGACGGCAGCTTTGGGGAATGAGAGGGTACGTCCGGACCTGGCCGTTATGTAGAGCTCTACATAACGGCCATTATGTAGAGTCCCCAGTCATGTGCAGTCTGCGGTGCGGATCGGCGGTGTCGCTATGGATTAGGGGCCGAGGGGAGGGCGTGAGGTCAACATAATTTCCTGGCCACATCGAGGCGCCGCGTCGCGCCCGCGCGCAAGTCGAAGTCCGACCCAAGGCACCTTTGGCTGACGTAGTACCTATGACGATCCTCGGCGCCCGGACCGGCGTGAGGCTTGGCGCACGCCGAAGCTGATTCACGGATGCAGAGCCTCGCCGCCTGAATTATGTGCAGCAGCGTTACC
>Ga0315276_10005455_pt1 | contig 11725 bp, 4 predicted proteins | sample YL17G05_0_MG_FD_204542 | JGI IMG/M metagenome (GOLD analysis project Ga0315276, IMG submission 204542) | Sediment microbial communities from Yellowstone Lake, YNP, Wyoming, USA - YL17G05_0 | ecosystem: Environmental > Aquatic > Freshwater > Lake > Sediment | place: USA: Wyoming | collected... | reverse complement strand
CTGGTCGTCGGTGAGGCCCGCGCCGACCGTCTTGATGCCGTGGCGGTAAAGCACGCGAAGGCTCTCGCGCAGCCCGGCCACGCCGTAGTCGAGCACGTGGTTATTCGCGAGGCACGCCACCTCGAACGGCACGGCCGTCAGGCCCTTCACGTGCGCGGGCTCGCCTTTGAAGACGGCGCCGCTCTTCCAGGCCGGCGTCGCCGCCGACGTCAGCGCGCACTCGCAGTTGACGATACGCACGTCCGCGCGGCGGAGGACCGGGAGCAGGTCTCCGTAGACGGCCTCCGGGTCGTCCCGCACGATCGGATCGAACGCGCGAATCGGGGCCCAGTCCGACGCCACGAGCACCCGCGCGGACGATGTCTGCGCGCGAAAGGACCTGGCAGCGCGTCGACGGGGAATCATGCGGCCCATGGCAGAGAGCATTATCGCCGAGTCCCTCGCGGCCGCCTACCGGTCCGCGCGCCTGGCTGGCCTGGGGGATTCATGAACATACCCAGACGGACGGAACGTCTCGACGAAGAAGCCCTCGGAGCAAGCCGGACCCACGTCAGTCGACAAAACGGTCTGGAGCCGCCGAAGACCGCGTGGGGTGACGGAGCGTTGGGCCCATCTCGTCGCGGAGTGGGGCCCCGCGCTGCCGCCGACAGATCGGTGGAGGACCGTTTTGTCGGCTTGCGGAGCGGGCTTCGAAGCGAGATGGTCCGTCCGTCCCGCCAGGTTCATGAACCACCCAGGCTACGGCAGCGCGCGGTAGGTGAATCGGCGGAAGCGGACCTCGCCAGACCCGGCGGCGTAGATCGCCGGGCGCAGGCTCAGGAAGTCGTACGCCACGTTGTGGTGATAGCCCGACACTTCCATGCGCGTGCCGAAGCGTTCCCAGGTCTTGCCGTCGGCGCTGTAGTGGATGGTCACGATGTGGCGATCGTTCGTGAGGCGCAGATGAAGCGTGCGGCCGATGTGCGCGGGCTTGGCCATCTGGCGCTCGGTTCCGTAGCGATGCATCGTGAAGCCCGTCGCCGAGTACCCGAGCCCGGCATACAGCCGGCTGTTGTAGAACAGCAGAAGCCCGGCCGTGGCGCCAGTGTCGATGTCGATCTCCACCGAGATCTCGTACGCGTGATCGCCGCAGACGAACCACAGCGGCGAACTGTCACGCGGCGTCGTCCCGTGTGCCTTCAGCACGAGCGCGCCCTGCTCGTAGCGATACCGATCCTTGTCGGTGGCGGTGCCGCCGTAGAAGCTCCACTGGACGCCCATCTTGCTGGTCGAGAAATCGTCTGACAGCGCGAGCCCGTGCGCGACCGCCTCACCCGGGGGTTTCGGGATGGGTCTGGCCACATCCGCGCCGGCGGCCCTGAACCACCCGTCCTTGGTCCACTCCACGGGCTCCAGGATGGTCTGGCGGCCCAGGTTGTAGAAGCCGTTCTCATACGCATGATAGACGGCGTACCACGCACCGTCGGCCGCCTCTACGAGCGTGGCATGGCCTTTCGACCACCACCGCTCGGCGGCGGACGTCGTGCGGATGATCGGGTTGTACGGGGAGTTTTCCCAGGGGCCTTCAATCGACGTCGACCGGGCGGCAACCACCATGTGGCTCGTCGGGGGTCCGGCCGTGCCGCCTTCCGCCAGCACCATGTAGTAGTACTCACCGTGCTTGAGTGTCTTCGGGCCTTCCTGCGCGAAACCCTCGACGACCCAGTCGTCGGGGTACTGCCAGCCGTTGTAGACCTTCTTCAACTCGGCCGTCACCGACAACCCGTCGGGGGCGAGGGGCACCATGTAGCCGCCGCTGAGGAAGAGATAGCGTGCGCCATCGGGCCCGACGGCGTGGCCTGGATCGATGCGTCCGATCTTCAGGTCGATTGGGTCGCTCCAGGGCCCGCGGATATTGTCCGCCCAGATCACGTAGTTGGACCGGTAGGTCGACCCGATGCCCGGGAAGTAGATGTAGTACCGGCCCTTGTGGTTGACGAGATCGGGCGCCCAGACAGACCCGACGTTCTTGAACAGGCTCGGCCCGACGGGCGCCCAGTTCACCAGATCTCGCGAGTGCCAGACGACCAGGCCCGGGTAGGCATCGAAGGACGAGAACGTCATGTAGTAGTCGCGGCCGTCCTTCAACACCGAGGGGTCGGGGTGGTCGCCCGGCATGATGGGGTTGAGGTAGGTCCCGTTTCCCTGGTCGGCCTTCCGCTGGCCCTCCACGCCGACCGCCGGGGATGGGGCCGGAGCAGCCGGCGGCGCCTGGGCGGCCAGCATCGGAAACGTGGCCCAGGCGAGCACGCCGTACGCGCACAACCGGACTATTTTGGCCTTCATCGGACTCCCTCAGAGGATTTACCACTCGGACGCGCCTGGCCCTGATGGTTATGACGGCATGCCGGGCGTAGTCTGGCCAATTTCTGCCAGAATCGAGCCAATTCAATAATAGATCTTGACAATGGTCAAGGAATGGTTTTTCCTGTGCATGTGTAAATTGGACTGTCCACTTGTCCGGATGACTGTGCAGTCGGTGGCGTTGGTTCGGATGATTCGGAGTCGTCAACGTGCGCGCATCACGAACCATGCGCGTGTCTCAGGGAGAACGGTCATGAGGAAGTTCGCAACAAGGCTCGTGCTCTTCGCGTGTGTCTTCGCGATGGCGTCGATCGCCAGCGCCCAGGACTACCGTGCGCGAGTCCAGGGCGTGATCACCGACGAGAGCCAGGGCGCGCTGCCGGGCGTGACGGTCACCCTGCTCAACGAGGCTACCAACGTGTCGGTCTTCAAGGTGTCCGACCCGCAGGGCCACTACCTGTTCGACTTCGTCGACCCCGGCACCTATACGGTGTTCGCGGAGTTGACGGGGTTCAAGAAGTCCGAGCGCAAGGGCATCCGCGTCCAGCAGCGCGGTGACGTGTCGGCCAACCTCACGCTCGCCATCGGCCAACTCAGCGAGACGATCACGGTCGTCTCCGAGGCGACGCAGGTGCAGCTGAACTCGAGCAACTCGCAGTTGACCCTCGAACGGCAGATGATCGACCAGATGCCGCTGAACGGCCGCAACCCGTACAACATGGCGATGATGGACGCGACGCTGAACCCGGGCGTGGGCAACACGGCCAACGAGAACCGCCCGTACCACCACGCCTTCGCGAACGACTACGACGCCGGCGGCGGCACGCGCCGCGCCAACGACGTGCTGCTCGACGGCGTGCCGCTCAACGCCAGCTACAAGACGGCATACACCCCGTCGATGGACGCCGTCGAGGAGATCACGATCTCCAAGACGAGCGCGGACGCAGAAAACGGCAACAGTCTCGGCGGCATCATCTCGCTCAACATGAAGTCGGGCACGAACAGCTACAGGGGCACGGGCTACTTCTTCATGCGCGACCCGAGCATGAACGCGATCTCGGACCCGACGCTGGCCGTCGCGCCCGGCGCGGACGTGTCGAAACTGAAGGGCACGAAGCTGAAGATGGGCGGCGCCACCTTCGGCGGCCCGATCAAGAAGAACAAGCTGTTCAGCTTCACGTCGTACGAGCAGTGGAACGACAACCGCCCGCTGAGCATCGTCCGCACGGTGCCCACGGCCGCGGAGCGCGCCGGAGACTTCAGCCAGTCGCTGCTGAGCGGCAAGGTCCGCACGCTCTACAACCCGTACACGTCTGTGCGCGATCCCGTGACCACCCGCATTGTCCGCACGCCGTTCGCCGGCAACGTCATCCCGTCGTCGATGTTCGATCCGACGTCCATGAAGATCCTGGCGGAGATTCCGCTCCCGAACCTGCCGGGCAACCAGGACAACCTCCAGTACAGCATCTACGAGAACGCGAAGTACTGGAACTTCTCGGAGCGCCTGGACTGGAACATCTCGGACAGCTGGAAGGTCTTCGTCCGCTACGGGCAGTTCAAAGCGAACCTGTACCAGCAGAACCCCACCGACGCCTCCTACTTCCCGCTCTCGGGCAGCAACCGCTACGGTATGAGCACGGCGGGCGACGCGGTCTGGGTGATGTCGAACAAGCAGACCCTCAACATCCGCGGCAGCTACTACAACATGACCGACGAGTACTACAACCCGTCGCTGCTGTTCGGCGAGGAAGGGCTCCAGAGCTACTGGCCTAACAACCCCTGGTACTCCTCGCTCTACAACAGCGGCTACGTCTACTACCCTGCGCTGAATGTCACCAGCGGAACGGGCACCGGCGATACGAACCGCCTCGGGCGCCAGGGCAACGAGTGGTGGCAGCACCCCAACGCCTGGACGGTGTCGGCGAAAATGAACTGGTACGAGGGCAAGCACAGCATGAAGTACGGCGCGGAGATCCGCTCGTATTACGGCCAGGCCGCCCGCTTCAACCCGATGCGATTCGCGTTCAACTCGACGCTGACCGCCAACAGCTCCGACAGCCCTGACGTCGTCAACTCGGGCAATCAGTGGGCAACCTTCATGATGGGCGCGCTCGACAACTTGACCGTGGCGAACCGCGTGCCGCTGCAGACGGTCGACTCGCGCGGCTGGGGCGCCTATTTCCAGGATGACTACCGGGTCAACGATCGCCTGACGCTCAACATGGGTCTCCGCTGGGAGTACGAGCCCGGCACGACGGACGCCGAGTACCGTATGTCCCAGCGCTACGACCTTACCGTACCGAACGCGGCCATGCAGGCGACGCCGCCGACGATGAACACGACCGCCTCGGCGCTGATGGCCAGCAAGGGCTACAGCTACCTCTACAACGGCGCGTGGGTCTTCACGACGAAGGACAACCCCCACGTCGTCCACATCTCACCGTGGAACTTCCTGCCCCGCTTCGGCGCGGTCTACAATCTGGGCGGCGACCAGGTCGTGCGCTTCGCCTACGGCCGCTATCTGCGGTCCTACAGCGCAGTGCGTGAGACGCTGGGCGACTACGTCAACCAGTACACCGGCTACGCGCAGACCACCAGCCCCCTCAGCCCCTCCAACGGCGTGCCGCGGCAGGTGCTCGCGAATCCGTATCCGACCGGCGTCAACCCGGTCATCGAGCCGTACGGCCAGGCGTACGGCGTCTACACCGGTGTCGGCGGCGCCGTCAGCCTCGATCAGTACAATCAGCAGCCGCAGATCAACGACCGGTTCAACCTCTCCTACCAGCGCCGGATCTGGGGCGGCATCGTCACCGACGTCAGCTACTTCTACAACTACGGCAGCCGCGTGCCGTACGACATCAACCTGAACATGATGGACCCGATGTTCCGCTACGAGCAGAAGGCCGCCATCAACACCTCGGTGCCGAACCCGTTCCTGAACTACCTGACGGTCGCCCAGTTCCCCGGGGCGCTGCGCAACACGGCCACGGTCACCGTGGGCAGCCTGCTGGTCCCGTACCCCCATTACGGCACCATTACGCAAACCAACACCAATGGCCGCATCACCAAGTCGAACACCTTCGAGATCCGGGCCCAGCGGCCCTTCGTGAAGGGCCTCAGCTTCGTCGCCTCCTACGCCTACAGCAACGAGAAGCGGCAGGAGTGGTTCGACGACATCGCGCAGTACAAGGTCCTACAATCCGGCGGGAAGGACGGCTGGGAGTGGCGGCCCGTGGCGGATGTGCCCTTGCACCGCTTCACTGGCGCCGTCACGTGGCAGATTCCCGTCGGGAAGGACCGTCGGTTCGGGTCCACCATGCCGACGACTGTGGACTACATCGTCGGCGGCTGGCAGTACTCGCTGGCGACGCGCATGTATTCCGGACGCCCGCTGCTCTTCGCGACGAGCTACGTCGTGAGCGGCAACCCCAAGCTCGACAATCCGACCCGCGACAAGTGGTTCGACACGTCGATGTTCACGCAGGCCGACACCTTCACGCCGCGCAGCAACCCGTACTACTACGCCGGCATGAACGGCCCAGGTTGGAAGGTGACCGACATGACGCTGACCAAGATGTTCAACTTCGGGAAGCGGTACCGGCTCGAGGCGCGCGTCGAGGCCTACAATGCGCTGAACCAGATCGTCTGGGACAACCCCGATCTCACCATCACCAGCTCGAACTTCGGCAAGGTCACCCGGAAACGCGTGGACGGCAGCGGGCGCGAGATCCAGGTCGGCTTGCGGTTCATCTTCTAGGAGCCCGTCCGAGTTTCGTACGACTGGCTCCTGAACGCCGCGCTCCGCGCGGCTGCGATCACGACGGGGGGCCGCTGGGCCCCCCGTTCTGTTTCACGCCCCGGTACGAGAGAATCCGATCGCGGGGCCACGTGACTGCCATGGTTTACACGCGCGGAACATCGTCCTGTCCGGCGCGCGGACGGTGACGATCGAGGATCTCGAAGCGATCGGCCCGGTGTCCGAGATCGGCGGGTTCCGGCGGCGCGTCTTCTACACGTCCGGCCAGCCCTGGGTCGCGTGGCTGTCGGGAACGCGCCGGTAGCATACGTGGAGGGCGCACTGGTGAAATCACTCGCACTCGCGATTCTTGGTGGCGCTATCCTGCTTGTTCCGCCGGGAGGGGCGGTCCCTATGCAGATCGACTGGGTGGTTGACAACGTGACGACGATTAGCGGCCGTGCGGTGTCGGTGGTGGGCTCGCCCAGGGTCGTGCAGACGGCCATTGGCCCCGCGGTAGAGTTCAACGGCAGCACGGATGGGATCTTCGTCGACGCCAACCCGATCCAGGGGATGACCCTGTTCACGGTTGAGGCGCTCATCGAGCCGGCGCCTGAGGGTCCGGCGGAACAACGCTTCCTGCACGTGTCGGAGACCGGCTCCGAGAATCGCCTGATGCTGGAAACGCGCATTCTGCCCGATCGGTCATGGTGCCTGGACACCTTCCTGCGCCACGGTGACGCTTCGTTGACGCTGATCGATCGCCAGCGAACGCATCCGGCAGACGGCTGGCATGTGGTGGCGCTCGTGTACGACGGCACCAGAATGGCGCACTACGTCGACGGCGTGCAGGAACTCGCAGGCGACGTGGCGTTCCGGGCCCTTGGCGCCGGGCGCACGTCCATCGGCGTGCGCCAGAATCTCGTGTCGTGGTTCAAAGGGAGAATCCGGCTGCTCCGGTTCACGTCGGAGGCCCTGCCCGCGGCGCGGCTGATGACGGTTCCGCGGACGCATGTAAGGAAGTAGTCAGTAGGCAGTAGGAAGACTGACCCCTATGGCGGGTGGAGGCCGGGTCTTCAGACCCGGCTGAAGACATACGACAGGAGACTGCGTCGGAGGTTGCATGACTCGATCGTGTTGGCGTCGTTCACTTGTTGTTGGATCCTGTGTCTGGCTGATGGGCGCCGGATCGGCACCGACGGCTTCGCCCGAGCCCGGGCTGTTGTTCTATCTTTCCGCCAGCCAGGGACTCACGGCGGACTACTCCGCCGGCGGGACGCCTGAACCGAACTTCGCGAGCGACGTCACCGTCATCCCCGACGGCAAGGCGGGCCCCGGACTCCAGTGCGGGCATACGCAACTGCTGTCCTACTGGGCGCCTGGCAACATCTACGCCCAGCGCGGCACGCTGTCGTTCTTCTGGCGATCGCGCGAGCCTGTTGGCCCGACTCCGTTTCCGGTCTTCCGTGTCGGGTACGCCGATCACTCCAGCTGGGACATGGTGTGGCTGCGAATCGACTACAACGGCAAGTCCGGGTTCGACGCCTTCGTCACCGACGCCAGCCTGGCGCGCACCCGCGTGTCGCACTCCTTGCCCGTGTTTCCCGGGCCCTCCACGTGGACGCACCTGGCGCTGGCCTGGGACGAGACGCGGGGCATCCGCTTCTTCGTCAACGGCGCCCTGGTGGCCGCGCAGGATGGCGCGGCCCGCTTCGACGCCGCTCTCGACCAGTTCGGCCCGCACTCGCGCATCATCAGCCCCTACCAGGTCCAGAGCGCGTACAACTTCGTGCGCGGCGGCGACATGGACGAGTTGCGCATCTACGACCGCATGCTGTCCGACGACAACGTCGCATCGCTCGCAGGCGGGGCCGCGCCCCAGTCCGTTCCCGCGGTCAACAGGACGATTGACGCGCCCGGGTGGCAGCAGGAGTGGTGGTTCCGGTACGGCTGGAATCGCCAGGCTGACGCACCGGCGGCGATCGATTCGCCTGCGGTCAGCTTCCGCAAGGTTGAAATTCACGACGCGTACGATGTGAAGAGGTGGTGGTGGAAAGGCACGGACGGCATCCGCGAAACCACCTGGCCTGGCGTCTACAACCGATCGCGGCTTCCTGGCCGCAACGACTACTTTCAGTTGCCGGATTGGGACTGCTACTCCCTGTCGGGCAAGACGGTGTCGTTCGTCATGCCGGACGAGCCCTGGAACCAGATCGAGATCTCCGGCGCGGCCTTTGGCACGATGACCCTCGCAGCGGGGAATGCCGGCAAGGACCCTGCGGCTCCCGGACAGGTGCTGTTCGAGCGGCCGCGCGGCCAGGAGCGCACGTTCCACCGCTTGCCCAAGCCGGTTCGCGGCCAGACCCTCAGGTTCACAAACGTCGAGCAGGAGACGCCGATCGGCGAGTTATCGGCCTATAACGTGACGGCGGGCGCCGAGCCTCAGGGCATCGGGCGGCTCACGTACCGGCTGTCGGCTTTCGGCGGCGTTGACCAACCCGGCGTGGCGCCCCTCGTCAGGCACATCAACGGTCGATACGCACCGGATGAGCGGGGCATGATGGTGGCCCTTCCTGCGGGTGCGCCGCGCAGCATGCCGAAGACCGTCATTGGCGGCTTGCCGATCGTGCACATCCTCATCCCCTCCGACTTCCGCGACAGCGATCAGGGCGCGCGGCGCGCAGGGTTTACCTATTCGTGGGCGAACCTGCCGGGCGGCCTCGACGGGATCGCGATCGATCTCCCGGCGTTGAAGGTGAAGCCGACGCATGGGCCGTACTTCCCGCTGAACATCCAGGTGAAGGACCCGATCTGGCCCCTGCGCACCATGATGGACGTGAGCGTCTCGGTGAAACCCGGTGAGCCGCATACGCTCTGGCTCGATACCCGCGATCGCGTACTCCCCAACGACACCGCTCTGTATCTCACCATCGCCGGTGCGGGCCCGGACTTCGGCCCTGCGTCGCTCGAGGGCGCGGAAATCCGGTTGATCTTCAAACCGCGACGAGACGCCGCCGTCGAACACGTCGCCGATCGTTTCACCCAGGTGCGCGACAACTACGCGCACATCGTCGAAGAGTCGCCCAGGTCACGCCGCCTGAACCTCTACAACCGGTTCGAGAAGGACATCACGGATCTGCTTCGAGTCGACCCCGATCACGCGCTGGGCCGGCAGTACTGGTACGACTACAACCGGGAGCAGCCGCGGCCGCCCGTCTCGCTGCCGGCGATACCTGCGGACGTCCCGCCATGGGCGTTCAGGCAGGTGGAGTCGCTCCGCTACGTCAAGCGCCTCGTCAACTGGTACATCGACAATCGCCAGATCGAGAACGGCGAACTCGGCGGCGGTCTGTCAGATGACGGCGACTTCACGAACTACTGGCCGCCGACGGCGCTCATGGGCGCGACGCCGGACAAGATCAAGCGGTCCCTGCTTCGCGAAATGGATGCGTTCTACGAGCAGGGCATGTTCACCCGGGGCCTGTCCACGATTCAGGCGGACGAATTGCACAGCTACGAGGAAGGCGTCGACGTGCTCGGCCAGTCGATGCTGCTCGACCACGGCAGCCCGAAGCAGTTGGAACGCGCCATGGAGACCGCCGCGGCAACCGAGCGCGTGACGGCCATCAACGCGGCCGGGCACCGGCACATCCGCTCGAGCTATTTCAGCGGCACGACCATCGCCACGGAAGGCGTGTGGGGCTGGTCCAAGCCTTCGTCTTACCTCATCCTGCACCCGAGCATTGCCCTCGTCGACTTCAACGGGTCGCCGCGGGTCAGGACGTGGCTGCTCGAGCTGGCCGACAGCGCGCTCGCGCACAGCAAGCCGGACGGCACTGGAGTCAACGCGCCGAGGGCGACCGTGGAGTTCGCGACCGATCGCGATCTGCCGGGCCAGTCCGAGCGCGTCTGGCCGCTGCTCTGGGCCGCATTCCGCTGGACCGGAGACCGGAAGTACATCCAGCCGTTCCTCGACGCCGGCCCGCGAGGCCTCGCGCAGGTCAGCGGGAACGCACTGGACCTGATGGGTGTGCGCGACGGGTGGCGCGCGCCGATCATGTCGATGGCGGCCGCGCAGCCCGGCAACAATGCCCTGCGCTACCTCGCGTGGCAGGTCAGCGGGAACGTCACGCACCTCGAAGAGATGTACGCCGACCAGGCGAAGGCCGCCGCGCTGCGCGAGTACATCAACACCGAGGGCGGCTTGTGGATTGACCGGGTCAACGTCGACCATGCTGAACTGCAGCGCACACGCCTTGGGGGCGTCGCGCTGGTCCGCAACTCGTACGTGCCCGGGCACGCGGTGAGCTGGCGATTCGACGTGCCTGATGGCGACGAGCGGGTCGCCATCCTGGTGCCGGACGCCACGGCGCAACGCGTGCGCGTGATGGCGTACAACCTCGATCGCTCGCCCGTCAGCGCGCGCATGACGATGTGGAACGTCGACCCCGGGGCCTGGGAGATCACGCAGGGCACCCGCTCAGAGGCAGCAGACGGCCCCATCGACAATGCCAGCACGCGCACCGTCGAGCTCGGCCGATCGATCGGCCTGCCCGTGACGTTCGCCCCGCGCACCGTCACGGTGCTGGAACTGCGCCTCGTCTCGAAGGGCACCGCGTACTGGGCGCGCCCGGACCTGGGCATTTCGGCGGACGACGTCCGCATCAACGGGCGGGCGGTGAGCATCACCGTGCACAGCCTCGGCGCCGTGGCCGCGCCGTCGTCCCGCGTGGTTGTGCGCGATGGCGCGGGCCGTGAACTCGGCAGCGTGCATGTGCCGGCGCTCGAGGCACCGGTCGATCTTCGGCCGCGCATGGCTACGGTCAGGTTGTCGCTTCCAGGCAAGACGGATTTGGCCGGCGGGAGCGTGAGCATTGAAACGCCTGGAAGCGTGAGGGAAATCACGACGCTGAACAACACGGTGCGGTTCTAACCCGGCAGCGGACAGCTCTTCTTCTGGCTTCTGGCTTTCTACTGGCTACTCACTACTCTTCCCTGCACCGAACGTGGCCAGATCATCGAACATCCTGGCCGCCCGGGCCCAGCGTTGCGGGTCGCGCGGCTCGAAACGAACCGGGGGATGCGCCTCGGCCACCAGCCGGCGTCCTTCCGCGAGTGATCCGATCGATCCGGCAGCCAGGCCCTGTATGAGGAGGTTCCCGATGGCGGCGGCTTCGACCGGGCCGGCGAGCACGTCACGGCCCGACGCATCGGCGGTCGCCTGGTTGAGGTAACTGTTCAGCGACCCGCCGCCAACAATGTGAATGCCGGGGATGGGCCGGCCTGCCAGCCGCTCGATCGTGGCGACGACCGCGGCGTAGCGAAGGGCCAGGGAGTCGAGAATGACCTTCGCCAGCATGACCGGATCGTCTGGATTCGGCTGGCCCGATTCCGCGAGCGCGTTGCGCAACTCGCGCACCATGCTCGCCGGCGCCAGGAACCGTCGATCGTCCGGGTAGACCACCCCCGAGACGTCCTCCACTTGGGCGACGGCCGAAAGCAGCGGCGAGAGTGCCTGTGGCCGGCCTTCCGCCTCCCACTCGCGCCGGCACGACTCGAGCAGCCACAGGCCCATGACGTTGGTCAGCAGGCGCACGGTCCCGGACACGCCAGCCTCATTCGTGAGCCCGGCCAGCGAGGCATCCA
>Ga0315276_10005454_pt1 | contig 11727 bp, 10 predicted proteins | sample YL17G05_0_MG_FD_204542 | JGI IMG/M metagenome (GOLD analysis project Ga0315276, IMG submission 204542) | Sediment microbial communities from Yellowstone Lake, YNP, Wyoming, USA - YL17G05_0 | ecosystem: Environmental > Aquatic > Freshwater > Lake > Sediment | place: USA: Wyoming | collected... | reverse complement strand
GGCCAGGAGGTCATTCATGCACTGGAAGGAAACGAGAGCCAGCACCAACGACACGAGCGGCAGGAAGGACTTCATGGGGGATTTCCTTGCGCTGTGATTTGGAACACAAGATTATATTTTCGGCTGTGACAGTATAGACCAATAGTCGCGAAGTTACAAGGGGAAACCGCAGAATAATCTATTGGTTGGGGGGGATAGGCTACGTGCTCGTGCGCCAGGGGCATCCGAATTCATCCGGCGGGGGGAATATGATGGGGCTTCGAGTAACCCTTATCTTCGCGCAACTCGTACAGCGGTGGGGACAGGAGATAATCTTCCCGCCTGTATGAGCGATCGGCAGTCGGACGATTGCTGGCCGCGGAGGGCTATGCGTATTCCCTTATTGCACACGGAAACCTGAACACGGGTTCATCTGACGGAGCCAGAACGGATCCTCTCAGGGTTTGCATCAACCAGCTCAATTTTGATGGCTCGTGACTCGCCGGCGGGATTCATTTCTATCGTCTGCAGGCACGCTTGGTTTTTTCCATTGAATTCCTCTCCCGGATTCCGTACATTAGAAACCTGATACTCTGACCGATTCGGGGAGTCAGGCTATCCCCCCCCTCGATGGAGAGATTGTTCCGGGCGGCCGGACACGGAAATCCCGAACAGGGGAGGAACATCTGCTGAAGTAGCTCAGCGGTAGAGCAGCGGTTTCGTAAACCGCAGGTCGTGGGTTCAAATCCCACCTTCAGCTCCAGAATCGCCAGTTTCGGCCCCCTCCCGTAGTCCGCGCACCGTAGAACACACGTCTGAGTGCGCAGTGAAGCGTGCACATCTCACCTTTCTATCCCCACCGGGACGGCTTCCACAATGAAGTTGCCAGCGTTGGCATTGCCTCGCTTCGCCATGGACTTTGGCAAGAGTGACCCCGTTCCTAGGCCGGGAAGGCACGAACATTGAGATACCCGCCCTTTTGTCCAATTTGTGTTCCGGGAATTGGATGAGCCTCATCGGTGTTACTATTGGGAGATAGTAGTCGAACGGCTGTCCCGGGAGATGCCCTGGCCGCTGATGTCTTCAATCGTTTTGTGAGGCGATCTTATGACCCGATTCCTCTGTGCCGCAGCAATGGCGCTTGTTGTCTCCACCGCGTGGGCACAGAAGTCAGATTTGTCGTATGCGAACGTGACCCCGGCTGAAGTCGAGGCTTTGCTCGGAAAAGACACAACGATCATCCTTCTCGACGTTCGGACTCCGGCAGAGTTCGAAAGCGAAACAGGACATTTGCGATGCGCAATTCTGATTCCCATCCTGGAACTTGACCAGAGGTCGGCGGAATTAGAGAAGTTCAACGGCCGGACGATCATCGCCTATTGCAGGAGCGGAGTTCGAAGCGCCAAAGCCGCCGGGATGCTTAAGGCAAAGGGCTTTCGCATTGAGAATATGACCGGGGGGATTTCCCAATGGAACACGGAGAACAGGCCGGTCGTCAGGGAGCAACCCGTGCCGAAGCGCTGATCGGATCCCATGCTGTCCATCTCTTATGTGGTGGCGAAGCTACCGCGATCTCTCTCTTTTGCACACCCGGTTGGCCAAATCGACAGGTACAGAAAATCTCCGCATCGGCGCCGAACGGATCAACGTGCCGACAGAGCTCCCCGATGAGTGGCGTGGAGTCATCCCGGCCATCCCCCTGCCTCACATTCACATGTCGATCCAGTGAAGGTCCAATGAAAGACAGAAAGACCTCCGCGGGGAATGCCGCTGGCTGCCGCCGGAATACATCGTGAAGGTCCGGGCGGCCTGGCATTGGTTCATTCTGTGCATGAATTGCAGAGAGAGAGCGGACATGAACAGAAACATCTGAGAATTCCGGAGATCGCCATGCATAGATTTGCCGTTGTCTTCGCCTTTGTCCTTGTTCTTGCCCCGGCACTGAGGGCGCAGGATTCCACCTCATCACTACCGTATGAACGGACTGCGGTCAGATCCGGAGAGCGATGCTTCGTCTGCGGCGGCCTTCTTGAAACGACGAACGGGTTCGCTCTCATCGTGAAAGGACGGCGGGTGCCTCTTGACCGGATCCATGTCGGAGAATTCCTGAAAAACCAAGAGAAGTACTTTGCCCGGTTGCAGCCGGCCGGCGCGCTCTTTGCGGAGTCCTTCGACGCGAAGAACGGGAATGCGTCCGGTGGCGTAAGCTGGGGGTGGTTCCTCGCAGGTCTCTACGTCCTCATTGCTCTCCTGTTCGCGGGCCTGAGCGGCTATGTGGCCGTGGGAAAAGGCCTCACGCCCATTCCCTCGTTCTTCACCGGACTTGCATTCAGCGCGGCCGGGTTTCTCTACATTCTGACCAGGCCATCGGTCGCCCGGGCCGGAACAATCCCGCCCGGCTTCGTGAAAGTCCCCACGACCAGCAACTCCCTCCCGTGCGGGAAATGCGGGACCCGTAACCACCCTTCCGCACGCCGGTGCGCCGGTTGTGGTACGGCTCTGAAACCGCTCGTGGAGTCCGACGTGGCGCGTGCACGGTGATCATCGAACAACGACCTCCGGGAAGGATCAGTATGCCAGAAAAGCAGGAACACCCCTCCTTTGTGCAGAAACTGCGGAATGGGATCGTGGCGGTGCTTCACTCCGGCAGCGGTACGAACGAACGGCCCTACCTCAAGAAGCATAACGAAAGCAACATCCCGGGCCTGTTCATCATCGGTGACCTCGCCGGGGCACCCGTAATCAAATATGCGATGGCCCAGGGTCATGACGCCATCGAGCACATCGCCTCCCTGCCAGGTGCGGTCGGCGGGACAGACGCCGGGCTCCACGACGTGATTATCATCGGCGCGGGCGCGGCGGGTCTGAACGCAGGTCTGCAGGCGAAGGAGCGCGGCATGCGGCATCTGATCCTCGAAAAGGAGCGCATCGCCAACACCATCGAGAATTTTCCGGAAGGAAAATGGGTCTATGCGGAGCCGGACAGTCAGCCGCCCAGAGGGAAACTCTGGCTCGACGGCGCGACCAAGGAAGACCTGACCCGCCGGTGGAACCAGATTGCCACGGAGAATCAGTTGAATCTCCGCACGATGGAACCGGTCATGAAGTGCGAAAAAGAGGACGGCGTGTTTCATGTCACGACGCCGAAAGAAACGTACCGCTCGAAGCGGGTCGTCCTGGCGACGGGCCAGCGCGGAAACCCTCGCAAGCTTAAGGCGAAAGGGGAAGACAGGGAGCGGGTCTATCACCGGCTCTACTCACCCAAAAAATACAAGGGAGAGAACCTCCTGGTGATCGGCGGGGGGAACAGCGCCATCGAGGCGGCGATCACCCTGAGCCAGCAGAACAGTGTCGTTCTTTCCTACCGCGGGACCGGGATCAGCCGCATCTTCAAGGACAATGAAGGCAAATTGCAGGAGGCGATCGCCGCGGGGAAGATCGAGCCGGTCCTGAACTCATCGGTAACGGAATTCGGCGAGAGCGAAGCGATTCTCAAGATCAGTGACGCGGGCTCGGACCGGCTCCGGAGTATACCGTATGATCATGCATTCGTCCTGGTGGGCGCAGATGTTCCGCGGGAGTTCCTGAAATCTCTTGGCATCCGGATGGAAAACGAGTGGCAGGGGAGCATCGTGAGGGCCCTCGTGCTGACGCTGCTGGGGTTCGTCGGGGTAGCGATCGTCGGCGCCGCTCATGGCGGCACAGGGAGCCTCTTCGGGCTCGACCTTTCGACCGTCCCGCCGCTTGTCGGCGCTCTGGTCTGGGCCCTCAGTCTTGGAGCGCTCATCCGCTTCGGGGTCAAGGGTGACCGGTTTGCCTGGCTCGGCCTTTCGTTCTTCGTCTGGTATACCGTCTACGGCGCCAAACTGGGCAAGGGAGATGAGCTGTGGCCATACAAGGACTGGGGGTACAAATTCCTCTCGTTCTTTGACAGGCCGTGGTCGTTCTGGTATACCGTGCTCTATACGACGCTCATGACGGTGTTCGGTCTCAACGCTCTGAAGCGGTGGGGACTGGAGAAGAAGGACAAGTTTCAGATCTGGCGGTATGTGAGCCTGCTGAGTTTCCAGTGGATCTTCTTTTTTCTGATCCCGGAGTTCCTTTTCCAGTATGCCGTCAAGTTCCAGTGGGTGGGAGAGAGGCTTGCGTCCGATCCGACGTTTGCAGACCAGGCGTGGAGGAGCTACGGCATAGTGTATGCGTGGCCGCTCTTCTTCTACACCTTCTTCTATAATCCCCACCAGATCTGGGTGGTCTGGAGTATTCTCCTCACGTTCGTCATCATTCCTGTCTTTGTTCTCTTCCAGGGGAAGAGATATTGCTCCTGGATTTGCGGCTGCGGCGGACTCGCGGAGACCTTCGGCGACCAATGGCGGCATCTCGCGCCAAAGGGGAAGAGGGCGGTCACACTGGAATGGATGGGACACGTCATTCTCGGGGCGGCGGTCGTTATCACCGCCATCGTCCTGGCGAAGGACATCTGGGGAATCTTCGCGGGGGAAGCCGAAGTGGGAATCCGGGTCTACCGGCTCTTCGCCGACGTCTGGTTGGTCGGGATTCTGCCGGTGACCCTCTACCCTTTCCTTGGCGGCAAGGTCTGGTGCCGTTACTGGTGCCCCCTGGCCAAGCTCATGAACCTCCAGTCGGCGTTTTTTGCGCGCATGCAGTGGAGCAGGTTCAAGATCACTGCCAACGAAAAATGCATCGCATGCAATGAGTGCTCCCGGAACTGTCAGGTGGGGATCGACGTGATGAGTTATGCCCTGAAGCAGGAGACCCTCGACAACGCAACAAGTTCGTGCATCGGATGCGGCATTTGTGTTACCGTGTGTCCGATGGATACTCTTTCCTTTCACTAATTGTGCAGGTAGTCCAATGAGAGGCGTCATAGTCTGGTTTGTGTCGTGTTTCCTGGTGATGGTCGGCTGCGCAAAGGGTACTACCGCGGGTACCGGCGCCGGTCCGGGTTCTGGGGCGGGGACCCAGAAGAGCGAAGCACCGGCTCCGCTCCCGGACTCGGACAGGGGTTTGGAAAAGGCCACGTTCGCCGGAGGATGTTTCTGGTGCGTGGACGCCGCCTTTGAGGATCTTGAAGGAGTCAAAGAAATCGTCTCCGGATTCACGGGGGGCCACGTCAAGAACCCCACGTACGAGCAGGTGGGGAAGGGCGAAACAGGTCACCTCGAGGCGATCCAGGTCATCTTCGACCCGGCAATCATCAGCTACGCGGAACTCCTTCGCGTGTACTGGAGGCAGTTTGATCCTACCGACGATGGAGGGTCGTTCCATGACCGGGGGCCGGAGTACGTCTCCGCGATCTTCTATCACGACGAGACGCAGAAAGCGCTGGCGGAAGCGTCCAGAACACTCCTTGCGAAAAGCGGACTTTTCGGAAAACCGATCGTCACGAAGATCCTCAGATTTGAGGTCTTCTATCAGGCCGAAGAGTACCATCAACATTACTGCAGGAAGAGCACCGACAGCTATCACAGCTACCGGACGGCATCCGGGCGCGATAACTACATCGGAAGCGTCTGGGGAAAAAACAGGTGGAGCGAGTTTCAGAAACCGTCGGACGTCGAGCTGAAGAAGACGCTGTTGCCACTTGAGTTCACCGTTACCCAGATGAGCGGGACCGAGAGATCGTTCGACAACGCCTACTGGAACAACGAGCAGGAAGGACTCTACGTCGATCGCGTGTCGGGCGAACCGCTGTTCAGCTCGAGGGACAAGTTCGATTCCGGGACGGGGTGGCCGAGTTTTACCGCTCCCGTCGACCCGAGGTTCGTTCGAAAAAAGGTGGACCGGTCTCCGAGTGAGGAGCAGATTGAAGTCAGGAGCAGGTACAGCGACTCGCATCTGGGACACGTGTTTGATGACGGTCCCGCGCCCGGCCATTTGCGATACTGCATGAACTCCGCCTCGTTACGATTCATTCCGAAGGCAAAGTTGCAGAGCGAAGGCTACGGTGATTATACCTGGCTGTTCAACAAGTAGGGGCATGCTTCCTCCCGGGTGATGGCCCGGTGATCATTTCGGAAACGGATCTTGATTCTCGGTTGCCGAGTGTGTAGTTTCTAAAACTGCAGAGCGCAGGCGAAACATAGTGTCATGCACGTCGGGACGTCACATCGATGGCCGCTGAAGACATTGTCGTCATCATTCCCGCGCGCAACGAGGAGAGGTCCATCGGGCTCGTGATCCGTGACATCCCCCGGGATGGCATTGCGGAGATCATCGTCGTTGACAACGGCTCAACGGATCGCACGGCAGCGGTGGCCCGTGCGGCCGGGGCGACCGTTCTGAGTGAATCCCGGAGGGGGTACGGCTATGCCTGTCTTGCAGGAATGGCCCACGTGACCCCCTCTCCCCGCAGGGTTATAGTCTTCCTCGATGGCGACTACAGCGACTATCCGGAGGAACTCCCTCTGGTGGCAGGACCTGTTCTTCGCGGGGAGGCCGATATGGTGATTGGTTCCCGGATCACGGGGAAGAGGGAATCCGGTGCCATGCTCCCGCAGGCCCTCATCGGTAACCGGATTGCGTGCGGACTCATCAAACTCTTCTGGGGATACAGATTTACGGATCTCGGCCCGTTCCGTGCGGTCCGCATGGACGCGCTTCAACACATGCAGATGAACGAACCGACGTTCGGGTGGACAGTTGAAATGCAGATTAAGGGGGCAAAAATGAAGATGCGCTGCACCGAGGTGCCCGTTCGCTATCGGAGGCGCATCGGACAATCAAAAGTCACCGGCACGCTGACGGGAACAGTGATGGCGTCGGTCATGATTCTCTTCTCCATAGCGAAGCATCTGGTCAGGAAGGGGTAGCGGTGTCTAGGACACACGTCATAGCCATCGGCATCATGATGGAGCTCTGCTACATCGGCGTGTACTTCGTCCGTGACCCGCTTCAGGACATAGTCGCGTTCATCGTCGTGAACAGTTTGGCCTTCGTGCTGCTGGCGGCCGCGCTCATCCGGTCGCGACGGGTGAAGGGGGGAGGCCCGGAGCGCGAATCGACAGTACCTCTGATAGTAGCCTTCGGCATTCTCTTTCGCCTGACGCTCGTTGCCCATGGTCCTGTCGCTTCCGATGACATCTACAGGTACCTGTGGGACGGCAAGGTTGCCGCCGCCGGCATCAATCCGTTTTCGTATCCGCCATCCGATACACGGTTGCAGGCGCTGAAGACTGACACGTTGCCGGAAAGGATCAATTTCCCCGGGATGCGCACAATCTATCCTCCACTCTCCCAGGGACTCTTTTATCTCTCAACGGTGATCTTCGGGGCATCCATCCCCGGGTTGAAATTATTGCTTGTTATGTGCGACATCGGTTCTGTGGGAATCCTCATCGCGCTCCTGCGTGCGCTTGGCCTCCCGTCCGAAGGCGTCCTGGCCTATGCCTGGTCTCCGCTTCCCGTCATGTACTTCGGCCTTGACGGCCACGTGGATGCACTGGGAATTCTTCTGTTGCTTCTGTCTGTTCTGTTGCTCCTGAAGAACAGGCGGGCCCTTGCCGCGATTGCCCTGGGAGGTGCAGCGCTTGCCAAGCTCGTTCCGCTGGTTCTGGCCCCCTTGACCATGAAACGCCCGCGCAACCTTCGGGACATCTGGCTTCCGCTTATCAGCATTCTGGTGTTCATAGCCGGCTATCTGGTTTTCCTCGAGCCGACGGGAGGGCTGATTGAATCACTGTCGATCTACGGCGCACGATGGGAGTTCAACGGTTCGATGTTTGCACTCGTGTATGCGCTAGCCGAATCGAACGAAGTCGCGCATGCCTATTGTGCAGCCCTGACACTCCTCTGGATAGCGGGAGTCGTTCTTATGGATCGTCCCGCCGTGGAGAAGACGTTTCTGATCTTCCTGGGAATGATCTTCTTCGCACCGGTCGTCCATCCGTGGTATCTGACCTGGATAGCCGCTCTCCTGGCGCTGCGCTGGTCGACCGCGGTCTTCGTCTTGCTCGGGTTGTCCAACATCAGCAACCTTGTCGTGTACCAGTACCGTCTGACAGTAGTCTGGCAGGAAAGCCTGCCGTTGCTCCTCCTGGAATATGTGCCATTCTACTCGCTCCTTGCATGGGAGATCATTAAAGGGGAATTTGGCAGGAGGGGGGCGATTGCCCGGTGGCCCGCCGGAGGAACTGTGGCGCCGGAGAGGGGCTGAGACCAACGGATGACCGACCGATGAAGGCGAGAAAGGTTCCATGACGAGCGCGCTCATCATCTTCGTCAAGTATCCGGAACCGGGAGGGGTCAAGACCCGTCTCGGAAGCAGGATCGGAATGGGTCAGGCGGCCGCCCTCTACCGGGAGTTCGCCGAGAGGATCTTCAGGATGGCCCTGGGAATGGCATCGGATGTTGCGAAGGTCTATGTCTGCTTCGCGCCGGGACCCGACCCCGCCGCAATCCGCGCCTGGGTAGGTGATGATCGATGTGCGTACGCGGAACAGAAGGGTGAATCACTGGGAGACCGCATGCGGTACGCCTTCCAGGAAGCCTTCAGTCAGGGGGCGATGAACGCCGTGCTTATTGGAACAGATGTGCCGGACATCGATGCGTCGATCGTGCAACGGGCATTCGAAGGGCTTCAGGGTCACGATGCAGTTCTTGGTCCTGCGACGGACGGCGGCTACTACCTTCTGGGAATGAGAGCGCCGGGGTATGAGGTTTTTGAGGGCGTTCCCTGGAGCACACCGGATGTGCTTCCCGCAACACTCCGACTCCTGACATTAGAGAAACTGAGCGTTGATCTTCTCCCCCGGTTGTCGGACATCGACACCGAGGAGGACTACCGGCTGTATCTGTCACGGCAGAGCGCGACGGGAGAGAAAGGCCGCGCATAACACAGATCCGTATTATCACGGGAGCACGAATGGCATCCTATTACGAGTCAAAAGACCTGGCGAAATTTCCGGATGTGGGAAAGAACCGAAAGCCGTTGTGGGACAAGTTCATCGCCTGGTATGTCGAGGCCACGGCGACAGAGGGAGCCCTGACAAAACGTGAAAAGTCTCTTGTCGGACTTGCTGTGGCTCACGCGATTCAGTGTCCCTACTGCATCGATGCGTACACCCAGCAATGCCTGGAATCGGGAGCAAACCTGGACCAGATGACGGAGGCCATGCACGTCACCGCCGCCGTCAGGGGCGGTGCCTCTCTGGCGCACGGTGTCCAGTGTCGAAACATTGTAGAACGACTCTCGATGTGACGGATGTGCCTGTCAGCGTGACCCCCGGGACAACAGACTGTGAGGAACGATGGAATTCGAAGCCGCACTCCAGGAGCACGGGCTCGACCTTCGGCCGTTAGGCATCGACACACTTCAGGTTAACCTCGGGAAACTTTGCAACCAGGCCTGTAAGCACTGTCATGTCGATGCCGGGCCCAAACGAACGGAGACGATGAGCCGTGCCCTGATCGGTCGGTGTCTCGATATCCTCAGCTCATATCCGCAGATCGCGAATCTGGACATCACGGGCGGAGCTCCGGAACTAAACGATAACTTCGAATATTTTGTGGGAGAGGCGAAGAAGCTCGGTAAACGTGTGATGGTCCGGCACAATCTGACGGTCACACTCGATCCGCACCCGGCAAGCGGGAGAAGTATGCACCATCTACCCCGATTCTTCAGCGAGCATCAGTGTGAGGTGATCTCTTCCTTGCCCTATTTCCTGGAGCATGAGACCGACGGGCAGCGGGGAGGAGGCGTGTTCGCAAAAAGTATAGAATCGATGAGGCGACTCAACGCCCTCGGATACGGCCGGGAGGAGACAGGCCTATCGCTTCACCTCGTCTACAATCCGGTGGGCGCGTATCTTCCCCCTTCCCAGCAGGCGAGTGAACGACAGTTCAAGGAGGAACTCGAGAAGCGTCACGGGCTGTATTTCAACAGTCTGTACGTCATGACGAATATGCCGATCAACCGGTTCCGGCATTTTCTCGAACGTGCGGAGTTGTATGATGACTATATGGACAGGCTCGTCAGGGCATTCAATCCAGGTGCAGCCGGGGGAGTGATGTGCCGGAGTCTTATCAGCGTCGGCTACGACGGGACGTTGTACGACTGCGACTTCAACCAGATGCTCGAATGGCGCGTCAATCACAGCACACCGGCCTCGATCTGGGATTTCGACTTCGACCGGCTCATTCGACGGGAGATCGTGTTCGGCCCTCACTGTTTTGGTTGCGCGGCGGGATCAGGGAGCAGCTGTGGGGGAGCGGTTGTGAAGTAGGCGCTCCCCTCTCAGGCCTTGACATACAATGTGGAAAGCCGATCAAGCGGCTCCCTGCGTTGGCACTTTGTAGACATCGAAGGTCGTCAAAGAATTCCGGACTGATTTTGGGCTTGAGCGAAGAGATGGTGCGAACGGTCAAGATTCGTAAACCGCAGGTCGTGGGTTCAAATCCCACCTTCAGCTCGAAAAACCGCAGTTTCGGCCCTATGCGTTAGCGACTGCTAACAGTTTTGCAAACAGTCGTCTCTCGCTAAGGGGTCACCTCATGTCACTTCTCTTTCGCCGCTCCAACGGGATCTACTACCTCGTCACGTACAACAACGGGCATCGCGTCTGGCGCTCTACCGGCAAACGTCGTAGATCGGATGCAGACAAATACTTGCGCGGCACGCTGCTCCAAGCAGAATCAACTCCATGCCGGACAGTTCATCACTGGGAGGTACGAGGGTGGGAAAGATTGCCACGTTCCTGCGAGCACTTTTTGGAGTCACCTGCAGGCGTTGAAAAGAATGGGAAATCTTGACATCAAATCAGACAACAGGAACTCAATTGTTACCGTTGTGACATTGGGCCCAATATCAGAGTCAGGCTTCCACCAATGACACGATACCTGACAACAACCCAACAGCAACCGAACACAGACAAGAAGGAGAAAACAACAAAAATGATTTTGTCCGAAGGGCGGAGGCATTCGTCGCGAACAAGGGAATCAAGTACGATCCTTTCGTCTTCAAAAACCGCATGCTGAGTGAGCTCAAGCGGCATGACGAAGAGGCCATCAAGTCTGCAATCAGCGAGGCAGTTCGTGGCTGGTTAAGATCAAAAAATAGGGGCAATTTCAATACTTACCTCTTCTCGATCCTCAGGAACAATTATGTTCCCAACTTGGATACGTCTAGCGCTAACAAGCGAAGAACTCAAGGGCGGAACGCCAAACCGTTGCAGACATCTGCTTTTCAGGCGTCAGACGCAGATCGGAATGCCGAATTGAGTCAGGATCCTGGTGGCGAATAGGAACTGCTCGGACGCGGATGGCGCGGTGGGTTTTATAGGATGCCGGCAGAGCCAATCTCAGCAACCCGCGGCTTGCAAGGCCGAAGTTCGTGTGATCGAGTACAGACAAGGTCGTAATTATCGTGACATTTCGTTGGGTCGCCGAATAGGGAGAACAAATCCTTCAAGAGCGTCGCTTCTCCGGAAGCAGTCAGTCGGCATGCGTTACCGGCGGCGAGTTGCGCGGCGCCAACGAAGCGCTATCACGTTACAAAGTGGAGATGACATGTAGGCAGCTTGCGATGAACAGCGATTGAATTTGGAGGTGTTCTGTGTCCAGCAACTTGGGCGAATTGAACCGAACATAAGTGTCAATGATCACATAAACTCAGTACTGTCCAACTACAAGTTAAATAATGACAACTGATTAGGATTGTACTCGTTGTCGATCAGGGGTTGCGTTCTCGTAAGTACTTGATTTATCGGCTCTTTCTCAAAAAGGGTCACG
>Ga0315276_10005453_pt1 | contig 11727 bp, 8 predicted proteins | sample YL17G05_0_MG_FD_204542 | JGI IMG/M metagenome (GOLD analysis project Ga0315276, IMG submission 204542) | Sediment microbial communities from Yellowstone Lake, YNP, Wyoming, USA - YL17G05_0 | ecosystem: Environmental > Aquatic > Freshwater > Lake > Sediment | place: USA: Wyoming | collected... | reverse complement strand
TGAACGGCCGTATGACGCGCGCGTTCGACTACGTGCAGAGCCAGCGGCGCCGCTACCTGCTCGTGGGCAAGTGGGCGGAGTACATGAAGGACCTCGACATGTTCATCGGCAACCCGCAGGCCGACGTCGGGGCGAACGCGCAGACCGGCCATCCGTGCGTCGTCGTGCCGTACAAGTTCGACGTACCGCAGCAGGGCGGCGGCCGCGGCGCAACGGCGCAGCCCACGCCGGAGCTCAAGGCCCAGCCCATCGGCGCGGTCATCGTCGGCAGCCTGTTCGCAGACGATCTGATTCTGTCGGTGGCGCACCAGCTGCAGATTCACACGGACATCCATCGGAAGCGGCCGGCGATCTGAGCGAGTACGCCGATGCGAATCGCGGTCAGCCGATCGTCCTACGCGCTCGTGTTCGCCGCGTCGCTGCTGGCGGCCGGTCCGTCGGCCGCGCAGGTCACGCTGTCCACCATCGACCTCGCCGTGCGGGTTGACGCCCGCGGCCAGGTCATCAGCATGCGCGACCCCGGCCGGGGACAGGAGTATCTCGCGGCAGGACAGCCCGCGCCGCTGCTCCAGATCCGCATCGGCGCGCGCGTCGAATCGCCCGCCTCCATGACGCGGGACGCGCGGGCCGGCGTGATGATGCTGCGTTTCGAGCCGAGCGGCGTGCGCGTGCAGGTGAAGGCCACGGCGCGGCCGACGCATGCGACGTTCGCCATCACCCACGTGGAGCCGGCCGGATTGGTCGATGCGGTGACCTGGGGGCCGTACCCGATCACCATTGGCGAGACCGTCGGCGAGATCATCGGCGTCGTGCGCGACTCGACCTTCGCCGTCGGCTTGCAGGTCCTCAACATCAAGACGCTCGGGGGCATGCCGGCTCACGACGAGGGCAGCGATCCATCACGCAGCCGGGTGGCGCAGGCCGCGCCGTGGGGCAGCGTCCTGCAGGCGTATTCGCTCGATCGATCGCGCTCCCGCCGCGTGTCGGGATGGACGGGCCAGTTTCCGAACATGCCGGTGGCGCCCATCCCCGGCGAGACCGTCGTCGGCTCGAGCATCGCGCTCTTCGGCGCGCCGGCCGCGCAGACGCTCGATCGGATTGGCGCCATCGAACTCGCCGAAGGCCTGCCGCATCCCACCATCGACGGAGTATGGGTGAAGCAGTGGAAGGACCTCGGGCGGTCGTACCTGATTGCGGCCTTCACCGAGGCCACGGTGGGTGAGCTGCTCGCGTATACGAAGCGCGCCAACCTGCTGTCTCTCTATCATCCCGAGCCGTTCGCGAGCTGGGGGCACTACGGCCTCGATCCGAAGGCGTTCCCGAACGGCAACGCCGGCATGCGCGCGGCTGTGGAGAAGGGGCGGGCGCTGGGCATCCGAATCGGCGCGCACACGCTGACCAACTTCATCAACACGAACGACGCCTACGTCACGCCGGTCCCCGACCCGCGTCTGTCGCGGACGGGCGAGAGCACGCTCACGGCGGCGATCGACGCCGCCGCGACGAGGCTGCCCGTCGCGGCCCCCGAGTACTTCGCGAACGAGAAAGCAAACTGGCTCCACACCGTCGTCATCGGCCAGGAGTTGATTCGTTATCGCGCGGTGTCGCCCGGGGTGCCGTGGATACTGCTCGACTGCGAGCGCGGGGCGTTCGGCACAACGGCGGCGGCGCATCACGCGGGAGCGGTGATCGGCAAGTTGCTCGACCACCCGTACAAAGTGTTCTACCCGACCATCGAGATGCAGGACGAGATCGCCCGCAACCTGGCGAAATGGTTCAACGAGACGGGCGTCAGCCACATGGATTTCGACGGCCACGAGGGCGGCCTCGGCACGGGCCAGGGCGACTACGGGGTCGAGCGCTTCGCCAAGGTCTTCTACGACGCGCTCGATCATCCCGTGCTCAACGGCACCAGCAACTCCGAGCCGTTCTACTGGCACATCAACACCTACTGCAACTGGGGCGAGCCCTGGTACGGCGGCTTTCGCGAGAGCATGCAGGAGTACCGCCTGCAGAACCAGGCGCTGTTCGAGCGGAACTTCATCCCGCACATGCTCGGCTGGTACCGGCTGACGGCCACCACGAGCCTGCCGGAGATGGAGTGGATGCTGGCGCGGGCGGCCGGCCACGACGCTGGATTTGCCATGTCCACAACGCTGCGTGAGCTGCAGGCGAATGCGGACACCGGCATCCTGCTCGACGCCATTCGCGAGTGGGAGGCCGCACGGCGATCGGGCGCCTTCTCGGCGGAACAACGGGAACGGCTGAAGGACCCGGCGCGCGCGTTCCATCTCGAACCGGTCGCCGATCGCGTCTGGGACCTCTTTCCGTTTCACGCCGCCGGCCCGTTCCTGCACGAGCGCGCCGTCCGTCAACCCGGAGAGCCGACGGCGACGACATGGACGGTGGCGAACCCGGACGAGGCGCAGCCGGTCCAGTTCCGGCTGCAGGTCGTGGGGGACGCCGGCAGCGTCTCACGGCCGATTGTCGAGATCGACGGCGCGGCCAGGCTCGGGCTGCCGATCGACCTGAAGGCGGGGGAGTCGCTGGTCTGCGACGGAACGGCCCTGGTCCGCGTCTACGACGCCAAGGGCCGCCAGACGGCCACGCTGACACTGGCAGCGCCACCGCCCCGGCTCACACCGGGCAGTCATCGCATCAGCTTCGACGCCGCGCGGTCGGAAGGCGAGGGGCCGCGCGTGGAGGCCACATTCACCACGCGAGGGGCGGCCGAACGCGTACGGGCGGGGCGCAGATGAACTAGGCCGACCCGCCTCCGCGCGCTGAAGCGCTGGCTGCAGGGTGAACGGGACCGGAGGGCGACGGGCCGCGGCGCATGAGCAGGATCGCGATGGTGCCGATCACGGCGCTGCCGACCAGGCCGGCCGCAAAAAGCGGCGAGAGCCAACCCGCGCGCTCGAGCCCGATCAGGCTCATCGCGATCGACACCCACATGGCGGCGATCGCGATGACGCGGGCGCGACGCGGCATCGGGGCACCCTGCCGGACGTAGGGGGCGTACGGCGCGAACAGCCGGTGGCTCAAGAGTCGTTCCTCGAGCCACGGGCAGCTGCGCGTGAAGCAGTACGACGCGATGATCAGGAAGATCGTCGTCGGTACGCCCGGCAGGATCGCGCCGACGACCGCAAGGACCGTCGCGAGAGCGCCGAGTGCGGCAAAGAGCCAGCGGCGCGTGCGGCTGAGGGCGGCCGATCCGGTGCCGGCATGACGCGGTGCGTTGGCGCAGGCGACCGGGGGCTGGTCCATCCCTTCATCTTACCGGTGTCGGCTCGTTCGGCGGAACAGGCGATGCACGCACGCATTTCCGCCGGTCATCGACTGGCCGCCGGGCTGATAATCCGCCCCGTGCCCCGGGGGACCCTTGTATGATGGAACAGGGACATGTTCGCTATCTGGCGATGAAGACGGCGCACCAACGGCCGGCCGGGGTGTGCTACGCGGGAGTTGTGTACGCATGGCATTGACGGCGGGATCGCGGCTCGGCCCATATGAAATCGTCTCGCCCCTTGGCGTAGGCGGAATGGGCGAGGTCTACCGCGCGAAAGACACCCGGCTCGATCGGACCGTCGCCATCAAGGTGCTGTCGGGCACGTTGTCGTCCGATGCCCAGGCCCGCGAGCGGTTTGAGCGGGAGGCGCGCGCCATTTCCGCGCTCGATCACCCGAACATCTGCCCGCTCTACGACGTTGGTGAGCAGGACGGCTGCGCCTATCTGGTGATGCCCTGTCTGGACGGCGAGACGCTGGCGAACCGCCTGGCCGGATCGGCGCTCCCGGTCGATCGGGCGCTGCGGATCGCCATCGAGATCTGCGATGCGCTCGATCGCGCCCACCGCCACGGGATCGTGCATCGCGATCTGAAGCCGGGCAACATCATGCTGACCAAGTCGGGCGCGAAACTGCTCGACTTCGGCCTCGCGAAGCGGAGCGTTGCCGCCACGCCAGCCGCCGGCATCGACGTCACCATGGCGCCCCGGGGCGGCAGCGGCCCGCTCACCGAGAAGGGGACGATTCTCGGTACGTTCCATTACATGGCGCCCGAGCAGGTGCGCGGCGAAGAGGCGGACGCACGCAGCGACATCTATGCGCTCGGCGCCGTGATCTACGAGATGGTGTCGGGGCAGCGGCCCTTCGACGCCGCCGACACGGCGACGCTCATCGCCGCGATTCTCGATCGCGAGCCGCGGCCGCTGACCTCCGTCGCCGGTCTGCCGTCGCGCCTCGATCGCGCGGTCCGCGTGTGCCTCGAGAAAGACCCCGCGGAGCGCTGGCAGTCGGCCCGCGACCTCCTGCGTGAACTGAAGTGGATCGCCGACGAACTGAACCAGCCGGCGGCGGGCATCGGGACAACGGCCGCGTTTCGCACGGCGACCTCTGCCCCGGGCCGCTTCGGCGTCTCGCGGCGCGCGTGGATCGCCGGCGCGGTGATCATCGGCCTTGCCACCCTCGGCGGGTTCGCCGCGTGGGCGAAATACGGCACGGCGCCACCGGTCTCACCGGTCGGCACCCCGGTCATCGTGATGATGGACTCGTCCCATCCTGCCCGTGTCTACGACCCCGCGACGCTGAAGGCCGGCGGCACCAACGCGGATGACCTGACCGATCTCCTGCGCGACCTGCCGGTGGAACTCGTGAAGGAAACGTCCAGCACGTCGTGGCGCCGCGAAGACCAGTTGCTGCGCGAGAGTCCCTCGATCTTCCTCGTCCACCGCTCGTCCTTCTACGACGCGACGCTGCTTGGCGAGCCCGCCCTCGACGACAAGTACGCGGGGCTCCTGTATCCGCCGGCCGCGGACAAGCTCGAGGTGCTGCTCGGGTACATCGCGCTCGCCAACCCGCGCACACGTTTCGTGGTGTACAGCCGCGGCAGCTGGAAGACCGAGGCTGACAAGCTTGCCTGGGTGGTGGGCATGACGCAGCGATTCCCGAAGCTGAAGGGACGGCTGGTCGCCTACAAGGTGCCGCTCGATCGCGCGACCTATCGAAACCCGCAGACGGGCGCGGAGATCAAGGCCATCGTGCAGCAACAGTTGGCGGCCTTCGCAGTGGAAAGCGGTGGACGATGAGCCGTTCGCCTGGCGCTGACCGAGATCGCGCGGCACCGATTCCGGACGCCCAGGCGCTCGAGCAGCACTTCGAGCCGTTCCGCCGGAACATCGTCGGTTACGACCAGGTGTTCCGGTCGCCGTTTGGCGAGCATCGGATCGTGTACGCCGACTGGACGGCGAGCGGCCGGCTCTACCGGCCGATCGAGGAGCGCCTGCTCGACCAGTTCGGGCCGTTTGTCGGCAACACGCACTCGGAGTCCAGCGTGACGGGCACGGCGATGACGCTGGCGTACAACGAGGCGAAGCGGATCCTGAAGGCCCACGTCCACGCGGGCGACGAGGACCTCATCATCACCGGCGGATCGGGCATGACCGGCGTGGTGAACAAGTTCCAGCGCATTCTCGGCCTGAAAGCGCCCGAGCACCTGCGCGCCTGCCTCGAACGGCCAGCGGCGGAGCGGCCGGTCGTGTTCGTCACACACATGGAGCATCACTCCAACCACACGTCGTGGTACGAGACGCTGGCCGACGTCGTGGTGGTGCCGCCCGATGATAGGGGCGTGGTGGACCTGGGCGCGCTCGAGCACCTGCTGCACGAGTATCGCGATCGGCCCGTCAAGATCGGGGCGTTCACGGCGTGCTCGAACGTGACCGGCATCTTCACGCCGTATCATGCGATGGCGAAACTGATGCACCGGGGCGGCGGCGTGGCCGTCATCGACTTCGCCGCCTCGGCGCCGTACGTGGCGGTCGACATGCACCCGCCCGACCCGGACCAGCGGCTCGACGCCGTGCTGTTCTCGCCGCACAAGTTCCTGGGCGGCCCCGGATCGGCGGGCGTCCTGATCTTCAGCCGCGATCTCTATCGCAACTCTGTGCCCGATGACTCGGGCGGCGGGACCGTGGCGTGGACCAACCCGTGGGGCCAGTACGCGTTTCTCGACGACATCGAGGCGCGCGAGGACGCGGGCACGCCGGGGTTCCTTCAGACCATCAAGGCCGCGCTCGCCGTCAGACTCAAGGATGCCATGGGCATCGAGGCCATGTGGCGGCGCGAGGAGGCGATCGTCCCCGCGGCCATGGATGCGCTGCAGGCGATCCCACGGGTCCGGCTGCTCGCGCCCGGCGGCCGCCACCGGCTCGCGATGCTGTCGTTCTACGTAGAGGACGTGCACTACAACCTGATGGTGCGCCTGCTGAACGATCGCTTCGGCGTGCAGGCGCGGGGCGGCTGCTCCTGCGCCGGCACCTACGGGCACTATCTGCTACACGTGGATCCGGCACGGTCGCGGTCGATCACGGACCGAATCGACAGCGGCGATCTGTCGGCCAAGCCCGGCTGGGTGCGCCTGTCGTTCCATCCCACCACCACCGACGCCGAGATCGCCTTCTGCGTGGACGCCGTGCGCGAGACCGTCGCGCGGGTCGACGAGTGGTCGGCCGACTACGAGTACTCCCGGCGGACCAACGAGTACCTGCCGCGCCATGGGACCGACGCGCTCCACGCGCAGGTCAGGACCTGGTTCGATCTGGGCTGAGCGCCCCGCACGGCAGATTCCCGCCACTACCCCCGAACTCCCCGCGATCCGCGCCCGGCGGATGCTAAGATAAGAAAAGGGATTCCCCAATTGAGCCTAGCCCCCGGCAGCCGTCTCGGCGCCTATGAGATTGTGTCCCCGCTCGGCGCGGGCGGCATGGGCGAGGTGTATCGCGCGCGCGATACGAAGCTGAACCGCGACGTCGCAATCAAGATCCTGCCCGACCTGTTCGCGCACGACAGCGAGCGCGTGGCGCGCTTCGCGCGCGAGGCGCAGACGCTGGCCGCGCTGAATCATCCCAACATCGCGCAGATCTACGGGATTCTGGAAGAGGGCGGGGAGACCCACCTCCACGCCCTCGTGATGGAACTGGTCGAGGGCGACGATTTGTCGGTACTGATCGCGCGCCCTTCGACCTCGGCTCAGGGCGTCCCGAGCAGCGTCGAGGGACGCGGCGCGATGCCCCTCGCCGATGTCCTTCCGATTGCGAAACAGATCGCCGACGCGCTCGAAGCGGCGCACGAGCAGGGCATCGTCCATCGCGATCTCAAGCCCGCGAACATCAAAGTCCGCGCCGACGGCACGGTAAAGGTGCTGGACTTCGGCCTCGCCAAAGCGCTCGACCCGGCCGGCACCTCAGCCAGCGGGGATGCCGCGCACTCGCCGACGATGACCGCCGCCGCCTTCGCGCAAGGCTTCGGCGGGCCAGGCACCCAGATGGGCATGATCATCGGCACCGCGGCCTACATGGCGCCCGAGCAGGCCAAAGGGAAGGCCGTCGATCGCCGCGCCGACATCTGGGCCTTCGGCGTCGTCCTCTACGAGATGCTCACCGGACGCCGGGCGTTTCCTGGTGACGATGTGTCCGAGGTGCTGGCGTCGGTGCTGAAGAGCGACCCGGACTGGGGCGTCGTCCCGGCGGGCTTGCCTGCCGGCGTGCGCCGCCTGCTGCGGCGCTGCCTTGAGAAGGATCCACGCAAGCGACTGAGTGCCATCGGCGACGCGCGGTTCGACCTCGATGACGTCGAGCCCGCGGCGGCGCCCGCGCCATCAACGGTGCGCCCCCCGTCGCGCTGGCGCTGGGTGCCGTGGGCGATTGCCGCAGCGTCGGTCGTCGCCGCCGCCGCACTGGCGGTCAACCAGTTCCGGCCCGCATCGCGCGAGCCGGGTCGGACGATCCGTTTCCACGTCGAGACGCCCGAGTCGTCCAGCCAGACGCGCCGCGGACGCGGGTTCCAACTGTCGCCCGATGGACGCTTCCTGGTCATCTCCTCGGCGGGGGAGTTATGGGTCCGGCCGCTCGACTCGGTGAGCTTTCGCCGAATCGAAGGCAGCGACGGCGCGACCTACCCCTTCTGGTCGCCCGACAGCGCGTGGATCGGGTTCTTCGCGGACGGTCAGCTCAAGAAGGTGGCGCGCGACGGCGGGACGGTACAGCGGATCTGCGATGCGCCCGATGGGCGGGGCGCGGCCTGGGGCCCGGACCATGTCGTCGTCTTCAGTGCCGCGCAGGGCAGGGCAGGGCTGCTGCGCGTCAACGACCAGGGCGGTCAACCGACGGCGGTCACCCATGTGCCCGCAGCCGAGTCCAACCGTTACCACCGGTACCCGCAATTCCTCCCCGACGGCCGCAGTTTCCTCTTTCAGTTCCTGACGCCGTCGGCGGAGGCCGCCGGCATCTACGTCGGTACCACCGACGGCGGCGCGCCGGTCCACGTCCTGAGCGGCGCGGATCAGGCGATGTATGCGCCGGCGCCCGGCGGATCCACAGGCTTCCTGCTGTACCGGCGTCAGAACGCGCTCCTGGCGCAGCCGTTCGATCCCGTGGCTCGACGGACCATCGGGGATGCGATGCCGGTTGCCGATGCCGTTGGCTCAGGGCCGAATACCGGATCGGGCGCATTCTCGGTTTCGCCGGCGGGGTTGTTGGCGTTCAGCGGCGACTGGACGCAGAGCGGCGAGCTCGTCTGGGTCGATCGTGCGGGACAGCGGCTCGGGGCCATCAACGGGGAGTCGCGAGAAATACAGGGTCTCTCCCTGGCACGAGGATCGACGCGGGTCGCGTACGGCGCGGGCACCCCCTCGGACGTCTGGGTCCAGTCGCTCCCGGGCGGGGAGCCCTCGCGGTTCACGTTCGGGCCGGCGCCTGGCTGGGCCTATCCGTTGTGGTCACCCGATGGTCGCGAGTTGGTCTACACCACGTTCGATCTGGTGGGCTTTCCGACGTACGAGATCCGTCGCCGCCGAGCCGACCGAGGTGGCGCCGAAGAGACGCTGTTGAAAGCGACGGAGACACTGTACCCGTGGGACTGGTCGCCCGATGGCCGGTTCCTGGTGTTCAGCGACGAGGCGTTCGATCTGGCCCTCCTGCCGCTCCTGGGGGATCACCGTCCCGTTTCCCTGTTGACGGCGCCGGGGATCCAGGCGCTTGCACAGTTCTCACCCGACGGCCGCTTCCTCGCGTACACGAGCGACCAGCAGGGTCAGACCGACGTCTTCGTCGGCACGGTGCCCACAAGCGGGGCCGTGTGGCAGGTGTCGACCAACGGCGGGTCGATGCCGCGCTGGCGCCGTGACGGGCGCGAACTCTACTACCGCGCGGTCGACGGCACCCTCATGGTCGTCGCATTCGGTACTGGTGCGGGCTCGGGCGGAGCGACGGTGATGGACGACCGACTCGCGCCCCGACCGCTCTTCAAGGGCATCCCATCGTCGGGCAACACGCCCCTCTTCACCTATGCGGCGGCCGACGATGGACAGCGATTCCTGGTCGGCGCGAGCCGGAAGACGGACCAGCCGCCGATCACGCTGGTCGTCAATTGGCAGGCGGCGTTTGGCGCCGCGCACACGGAGCCGCGTCGATGAGCCTCGTTCCGGGAACCCGACTCGGCTCGTACGAAGTCGTCGCTGCGCTCGGGGCAGGCGGCATGGGCGAGGTCTATCGCGCGCGGGACACGAAGCTGAACCGCGACGTGGTGATCAAGATTCTTCCCGACGTCTTCGCGCACGACGCGGGGCGCGTCGCGCGCTTCACCCGCGAGGCGCAGACGCTAGCGTCGCTGAATCACCCGAACATCGCGCAGATCTTCGGGATCCTGGAGGAGGCCGGGGACGGGGCGGGTTTCTCGGGCGCGGCTGCGCCGGGCGAGAAACCCGCCCCGTCCCCGGCCGCTCACGTCCACGCGCTCGTCATGGAACTGGTCGAGGGCGAGGACCTGTCAGTGCTCATCGCGCGTCACGCCGGGTCTAAAGACACGGCCCCTACACGCTGGATCTCGTTGGGCACCAGCGCGAAGACGTGTCGGCCGACGGACGTCGCTTTCTGATGGTCGAGAACAGCGACGACTTCCCGATTGTGATCGTGCAGAACTGGGCGCTGGAACTCGGACGCCTGGTCCGATGAGCGGCGGTGGAATCCCATGACGAAGGCGATTCAACCATGTCCTTGACTGCCGGCACGCGCGTCGGCTCCCATGAGGTCGTCGCCGCGATCGGCGCCGGCGGCATGGGTGAGGTCTATCGCGCGCCGTGCCCATGCGACGCCACTCTCGCCGAGATCCACGCGGGACAGCGATGAGCCTCTACGTCGCGGGCCTGTGGCGCTACCCGGTGAAGACGCTGGCCGGCGAACGGCTCCCGATGACGACGCTGACGGCCGATGGCATGCCGTTCGACCGCATCGTGCAGGTGTACGGGCCCGAGGGCGTGCGCACATCACGCAAGCACTACCGGCTGTTGGGCCTGCGAGGGACCCTGGGCGACGATGGCCGACCGCTCGTCAACGGCCACCCGTGGGACAGTCCGGAGGCACTGGCGCTGGTGAAGCGCGCGGCCGGTGACGACGCGTGGCTCGAGGCCTATGCCGGTCCAGACCGGATCGACGTACTCCCGTTGCTGGTGGCCACCGATGGCGCCGTCGAAGCATTCGGACGCGACATCCGGCGACTCCGCCCCAACATCCTCATCGGTGGCGTCGAGGGGATGGACGAAATTCAGTGGCCCGGCGCCGACCTGCGCATCGGCGACGCCGTGGTGCGCCTCGACTCGCTGCGCGGTCGGTGCCCGATGACGACCGTTGATCCCGATACGCTGGAACGCGATCCCGAAGTGCTGCGCGACATCGGCCGTCGCTTCGGCGGACGACTTGCGCTCAACGCCGATGTCGCGCACGGGGGCGACGTCCGGGTGGGGGATACCGTAGAGCTCATACCCGCGAGTGGGCGGCTCCGCGGACAGGACACGAATCGCCCGCTTCGACAGTGACCAGTCTCAACCTCTGGTAGGATGCTCGGCCATGGAGCGATGCGGTAGCATGCTCATGCAGCGACACCTCGGCGCGGTCCTGGCGGCGGACCGGGGCCCGGGCGCCTTATCGGCCAGCCGCTCGACCGCTTCGCGGCGGCTGCGCGTGGAGGATCAGCGTCATGCTCGTCTCTCGTGGGGTCCGATCCTTGATGCCGCGACTCCGCCACCTGCTGCTCGCGCTCCTGACGGCAGCCACGGCCAGCCCGGCGCTGGCCGCCGGTCCCCCGCACATCGTCGTCATCCTCGTGGATGACATGGGCTACGGGGACCTGCGTTCCTACAACCCGCAGTCGAAGATCCCGACGCCGCACATCGACCGCCTGGCCGCCGAAGGCATGCGTTTCACCGACGCGCACGCGCCGGGGCCGCTGTGCCACCCGTCGCGTTACGGGCTGATGACCGGACGCTATCCGTTTCGCACCGATATCAGCCAGTGGCCGACCCGGCCGCTCATCGACGAAGGGCAGGTCACGCTCCCCTCGATGCTCCGCGATGCCGGCTACGCCACCGCCATGGTGGGGAAGTGGCATCTCGGGTTCGCGGAGGACGGCTACGACAAGCCGCTGCGCGGCGGGCCGGTGGATCGCGGGTTCGACAGCTTCTTCGGCCTCCGCGCCTCGACCGACATTTCGCCCTATTTCTACATCCGCGGCGACCGCGCCGTGACGCCGCCGACCGGGCACATCGACGCCGGCGCGTCGCCGATTCAAGGCGCGTTCTGGCGTGAGGGCGGAATCGCGCCCGATCTGAAGCTGGGCGACGTGCTGCCACGGCTCACGGACGAGGCGATCTCGGTGATCGAGAAGAGGCGCGGTG
>Ga0315276_10005451_pt1 | contig 11730 bp, 12 predicted proteins | sample YL17G05_0_MG_FD_204542 | JGI IMG/M metagenome (GOLD analysis project Ga0315276, IMG submission 204542) | Sediment microbial communities from Yellowstone Lake, YNP, Wyoming, USA - YL17G05_0 | ecosystem: Environmental > Aquatic > Freshwater > Lake > Sediment | place: USA: Wyoming | collected... | reverse complement strand
CCTCAAGGGAGGGGAGAGTAACACGTTGAAAACTAAGTGAATTTCTATCATCACCTTATATGAAAATACAAAAACCTATCATCGCACCCCCTGTGTCCAGCAAAAAGATATGGGACACGATCAGTTTAGAAAAGGGGGTCGAGGGGGGATTTAAGATTAGGAAAATCCCCCTCAATCCCCCTTTGTCAAAGGGGGAGGTTACTAAGGAGTCCATAAGTAGGATAGACATCCTCGAATTGAAGGCTTGCCCGTTTAAAAAACTTGGGCTGGACTCCGGCTGGAGTTTACCCCGGTGGAAATCGGGGCCGGAGAGACGAATTTGAGGCATCGTCCCTTTTCGTCATTCCGGCCCCGCATCAAGTGCGGGATAAACTCCAACCGACATCCAGTGGTATAGAAGAAGAGTTTGTTGTCTATACAATTACGGCCTTATTAGTAACATTTCAAAATTAGCAATTATCAATTTATTTCTTCTCATTGATCGCTTTGTATTGCTAATTTTATATTTTGCAATGATCCTTTTTCTCTACTTCTTCATCCAGGGAGGCAGTTTAACCTCGCCCACGGCAATTTTGGGCGGGAAAACCACGACCCTTTTCCCTGCCTGCCACTGAAAGATTGTTCCCACAGCACCCTCATTTGGATCAACGCTTGGGATGATTTGATGGTTTTTGGGATTAAATTTTATTTTACCATAGACTCCCATCAAGTCTGTCTTCTCAAGTGCAGCTATCACGGCTTCTGAATCAAGAGAGCCTGCACGTTCAATGGCATCTTTCAAAGTATAAACCGCCATATAGCTCGATGAAGTCCCATAACCTTCAGGTTCTACCTTCCATTTTTTCGTATAGGCTTCAACGAACTTCATCGTCCATGGAGTCGCTTTAGATGGAGCATTTCCCGCATTGACGACACTGGCCATGGCGTATTCCCCTTTTCCTTCTGTGGCCTTCCAAAATCCAGGCTCCTCAGCCGCAGAAATGATCGTGCCGAAGGGAAGTGCAGGGATCTTCATATCATACCATTGCTTCAGGAGGATGGAAGTCTCAGGCATATCCATCCAAATGAGGATCACCTGGGCATTCTCCTTCTTAGCCTTCATCAGCCCGACAGAATAGTCTGTTGTTCCAGTTGGGTAGATTTCTTTCCCCACAACCTCCCAACCTTTCTCTGAAGCCAATTTGGCCACGAGATCGCCTCCGCCACGTGCATGGGCGACATCCTGGATCATAATGAAGAGTCTGTTGAGATTATGTTTCGCCTTAATTTCCATAAGACAGGGGATGAATTCCCCTACTACCATCCAGCTCACCTCACCAGAGATTCTAAAACAATACTTAAATTTATCATATTCAGCTTCCACTCGTTTGTGATACGCGGGGGTTAGAACCCCTGTCGTCAATATGGATACTTTTTTGTACTTGGAGAGTAAGTCCATTGCTGCAAGAGCTGCTTCAGATCGAACAGGGCCACCCACGATAAAATCAGCATTTTTCTCCAGGATAAGTTTTTCTACCACCAACAAAGCATCACTGGTTGGCACTCCGGGTTCGAGATCCCGGGTATCCATGACTTCTACTTTAAAAGGCCTCTTTTCTTTACCGACCTTAACACCTCCTGCGGCATTAATTTCTTCGACAGCCAGCTTGATTGCCCTTTCTGCATCCCAGCCGTAAAGAAAGGCTGTGGCAAGGGGGGCTCCAATCACGATGGGTTTCTCCGCCGCCTTAGCCTCAAGTCCTAAAAACGGAATGTTCAATAAGCCAAAAATCCCCCAAAAGACTCCTACCAGAACCAATAGCTTTCCCTTTTTCATCGAATTACCTCCTTCTATTAATTTCTCCCACCCTTAAGGTGTGCCATCGAACGTTTTTTCTGAAAGGGTCGAATGTAGTATTTTAAATCTTAGTTTTCCATATTTGTCAAGGGGAAAATAAGAGATTTCGTAAAAAGTCCAGAAATTTTTGATGACACCGATTAGAGGACGATGGCACAGATGACAGAACACTAAGAGATCATAAGAGTCTGTGTAATCAAAAGAGCGCAAAGCAGCCTTTCAGAGCTCTCCCTTTCTATCTCCCGACGGAGATGAAACCGGTGTATCGTGAAATCTTTCCATCCCTGATGATGAAGACCCTGGATTCCACATTGGGTCGATGATCCTTGGAAGTGATCGTGATGGGGGGAACAAGGCCCCCTGTCAAGAAATCTTTAAAACCTTCCAAAACAATTTTTACCTTTTCACGAGAGAGCCCTTGTTCTGGAAGCGATCTTCCCAGAGCCTCTGAGATCACCTGAACGGTTGCCCATCCTTCGACATATGAAGGCGTATGGGCATCGTAGGGATGCCATCTTTGATGGGCCTCTTTGATCCCAGCCATCCCGGGGACATCTTCTCCAAAAGGAGAGATAGGTTGTACTCCAAAAACTCCATCGAAGGACGAAAGATTTTCATCAAACGCCTTCATGTTGCAAATCCATTTTGTTTTTAGCCCCATTTCCTTGGCTTTCTGCAGGATGGCGTAAGCTTCTTTAGAAGTGAGACTCAGGTAGGCGAAGTCAGGATCATATGAACTCATCGTCGATAAGAGGAAAGATATGGTTTGTGCTACTCTGTCTGTGGACTGCGATAGATCGGGGATCCAAATCTCAGGTCCGATATCGAGCCCCAAGGTCTTTGCATATCCATTCGCTTCATCCAGAAAATGTCGTCCGAAATGGTCAGGAGATCCGACAAAGACAACTTTAGGCCTTCTCCCTTTGATACCGGATCTTTCTGAAATAAACTTCATGCCAATTTTTGACAAATCGAGAGGAGTCGGAGTGATCGAAAAAATATACGGGTACTTGAGTGGGTTGGCCAAATGGGAAGGGAAGAAACTCACCAAGGCAGGAATTCGATCATAGTGGAGATGAGGAAGGAGGGCAAGGGCTGTCTCTGCGGAATAAAGGTAGAGGAGAAGAATGCGGTCCGCCTCATTTAATTTTCGGTAGGCAGCCATGGTTTCAGCCGGTTGAGAGGTATCGTCAATGAGGACGATCTCCAATTTCCTTCCAAAGATTCCCTCTCGTTGATTGATCCATTTCCCGGCATCTAACATGCCTTTGGCACATTCTCTGCCTGAATCCCCCCATCGACCGGTGAAGGGAATAAGGGCTCCCACTTTGAGATGTGACTGGCTAAGAACAAGATCAGGCAACGATAAAATGAGAGAAATAGCGAGAAGGAAAAAGAAGATAGGCCGTTTGTTCATCTTGTTTGTATTGGCTATATTGACCTTTGAAAGATCCCCCTCACCCCCTCCCTCTCCCCGATGGGGAGAGGGGAAGGGTGAGGGGTGTTAAACTTACAACGATCATTCCTTTGTATCGGAAGCATAGAGTACGGCTAAAATTTTGGTTATCTTCTCCTGATGGCATTGGACTCGATGAGGAATGGTTGAATCGTAATAGATGGAGTCCCCCGGGTAGAGGATATCGGTATGGTTTCCGAAGATCACCTCCATTTCACCCTCGAGGACAAAAATGAATTCCTCACCTTCATGGACAGAGGTCTTTGACGTTTTAACTGTGGCGGGTTCCAGAGTCACGATGAAAGGTTCCATATGGCGGTCTTTCTTATCAAACCCCAAGGACTCGTACGAATAGCCATATTTTACCCCTTCCTTTGAGGCGAATCGAGAAATGTTTTTTCGTTCGTCCTTCCTCACGATGGTGAAGGGTTCCCCCTGGGTTTCACCGAGAAAATCCCCTACTTTCACCCCTAATGCGTTCGCCAGCTTGATTATCGTTCCAAGGGATGGGGAGACAAGATGGTTTTCCATCTGAGAGAGCAGGGCTGTAGAAAATCCTGTCAAATCGGCCAGCTCTTTCAATGAAAGTCCCTTGCTCTCTCTTAACGTCTTAACCTTTTCTCCAACACGAATTTCCTCAAAATCATTCTTTTCTTCCATAATTTCCCCTCTTGGAAAGCTAAACCCCTATCCCCCTCACCCTATCCCTCTCCCACCAAGGGAGAGGGGAGTAATTTGGGTCCTTTACAAATCCCCTCCCCCTGGACGGGGGAGGGTGAGGGTGGGGGTAAAATTATTAAGAACGAATTCGGCCCCAATTTGGATAGCCTTGATATTGGATGGGATGAGATGGTGGTAACGGTCATCCAATACCTTTTCCAAGGACTCAAATAGAGAAGTCATCTGAACCAATTTGGTTTTTTCATTGAAAGCGCCTAAAGCCACCATATTCGCGAGCTTAGGGTTTCCATTTTCAATGGCGATCTCGTTGACAGGGGTTGGAAGAAGCTCGATGTCTTGCCGGGAGGTCTCCTTCGGATCGATGAGAGAGGAATTGATCAGCAAAAGCCCATTGGGCAGAATCCGGGGTTCGTACTTGACCAACGACGGCAGATTCATGACAATGGCAGCATGGGGTCTTCCCACAACAGGGGAACCGATCTCCCGAGAGGAAATCACCACGGTACAGTTGGCCGTTCCCCCTCTCATCTCCACTCCATAAGTGGGGAGATAGGTGACATATCTTCCTTCCTTCATGGCAGCATAGGCCAGAAGGTTTCCGATGGCCAGTACTCCCTGTCCCCCAAACCCAGAGATGATGAGATCATAATAGAAACGATTATTTTTCATATTGCAAAATCCAAATGACAAAATCCAAATGTCAAAGTTCAAATTTTGAATTTTGAAACAAAGGTTAAGGCTGAGGTTAAGCTTAAAAAACTAAAATTCTAAACCTTAGCCTAAACCTTAACCTGGATTTTTGATATTCATTTGGCATTCGAGCTTTGACATTTGACATTGCTGTTTATAAATAGTCTGCCATTTTTCGTTCCTTCAAGGTACCCAATGGGAAGTAAGGAATCAGCTCCTCTTCGACCCGGCGATTTGCCTCCAACGGGGTCATTCCCCAGTTGGTGGGGCAGGCCAATAGGACTTCGACAAAAGAGAAGCCCATCTCCTCGATCTGCATCTGAAAGGCCTTACGAATCGCTCTTTTGGTCTTCATCAAATTGGCAGGATTATTTACAGCTACCCTTGCCACGAAGGCGCTTCCTTCTAAGGTGGCCAGCATCTCTGCCATTCGAATTGGATAACCATCGTAGGTAAAATCTCTTCCGTAAGGGCTCGTGGTGGTCTTTTGTCCGAGAAGTGTTGTGGGCGCCATCTGGCCTCCGGTCATCCCGTAGACCGTATTGTTGGCAAAGATGATGGTGATGTTTTCACCACGGTTGGCGGTATGGATGACCTCTGAAATTCCAATGGCAGCCAGATCCCCATCTCCCTGGTAGGTGAAGACAATCCGGTCCTTTCTGGCCCGTTTCACTCCGGAGGCCACAGCAGAGGCTCTTCCGTGAGGCGCCTCCAGGACATCAATATTGAAATAATCATACATCAAGACCGAACAACCCACTGAGGCGACTCCAATCGTCCTCTCTCTGATCTTGAAATAGTCAATCGCCTCTGCGACCAATCGATGGGCGATACCATGGTGGCATCCGGGACAGAAATGGAAGGGAATATCGATCAGACATTCCGGACGTTTGAAGACAAGTTCCATATTTTTGAACCCTCCAAATCCGAAATCCAAATATCAACGCCTTGATTTAGGAATTGAGGGATTTAGGAATTTGGGGATTTGGGGATTTAATTCCCCAATCCCTTAATTCCCAATCTCTTAATTCATTTCGAATTTCGTGCTTCGAATTTCGAATTTTAACCATAATATTTTCTTATTTCTTCCAGTATTTCTTCTGGAGCAGGAAGAGACCCCGGAGGTCTCCCATAGAAATAAACCTCGGCATTGCGACTCACGGAAAGCTTCACATCCTCTACCATCTGCCCCGTGTTCAATTCAACAGTCAAAAATAGCTTGGTCTGTTTTGAAAGCTCATAAAGGGCCTTTTCTGGAAAGGGGAAGAGAGTAATGGGCCGGAAAAGACCAACTTTCATCCCTTCTTCCCTCGCCAGCTCGACAGAGGTCTTTGAAACCCTGGCCATGCTCCCAAAGGCTGCAACGATCAGTTGAGCGTCCCCCTCCCAAAAAGTTTCAAAACGGACCTCCTCTTTTTTCATCCTCTCATATTTCTGATGGAGCTTCCAATTATGTTCCGAAAGTTCACCGTCCTGGAGATAAAGCGATTTAAGTCGGTTGGGATTTCTCCCTTTTGCTCCGGCCAAAGCCCAATCCTTGGGTGGAAGGTCCATCTTTTCACATTTTCTCCGGAGGAGGGGCTCCTTCATCTGTCCGATAAGGGCGTCCCCCAGAATCATGGCAGGGTTCCGGTATTTATCGGAGAGGTCAAAAGCAAGACAGGTCAAGTCATACATTTCTTGGACCGTGGAAGGAGCAAGTATGATGACCCGATAATCTCCATGTCCTCCGCCTCGGGTGGCTTGAAAATAATCACCCTGAGAAGGAGAAATCCCCCCAAGACCTGGTCCGCTTCTCGAGATATTGACGATCAGGGCAGGAAGTTCACTTCCCGCCATATAGGAAATTCCTTCCTGCATGAGGGAGATGCCCGGACTGGAGGAAGAGGTCATGGCCCTTGCCCCTGTGGCAGAAGCCCCTAAGAGCAGGTTAATAGAGGCAATTTCACTCTCTGCCTGAATGAACACCCCGCCCAGAGCAGGGAGGTGTTTAGAAAAATATTCTGGAATGTCGTTCTGAGGGGTAATGGGATATCCGAAATAGAGGAGACATCCGGAATCAATGGCAGCCATGGCAATGGCTTCGTTCCCTTTTGCCAATATTTTTTCAGGTTCTTGGTCCATAAAGTTTTAAGCCCTTTTTTTTTAAAATCATGTTTTTCTTTTTGCCATTTACCCCGTTAGAAAGCTCCGGCATTTATGTCGGGGATGTTATAAATAGAAAGCATGAGCTCCTTGTAAAGGCGGGGTCAAAGCCCTACCTTTCTAACGGGGTTTACTCCTTCCATACTCGGATGGCCACATCCGGACAGATCTCTCCGCAGATGGCACATCCAGTGCATGTTTCATTCCCATCCCAGAGGACATAAAAATATCCCTGGCGATTGATTTCCTCTCCCATCCGTATTAATCCTTTCGGACAGGAGATGGTACAAAGCCCACATCCTTTGCATCTTTCGCGATCAATTTCAATCTGGCCCATCACTCGTAACCCATAAATCCGAAATTCGAATATCGAAACAAATCCAAAATTCAAATGTTCTAAACATTCATAAATTCCTCAAATTTAGAATTTTGCATATTTAAGTCTGAGAATTTCTTTCTAACATTTTGGCCCCCTCACCCCCACCCTCTCCCCGCTGGGGAGAGGGGAAGGGTGAGGGGAAATTTCAAATACGTTTGGTTAGAATTTTGGTCATTTGAATCTGTTTCGTGCTTCGAATTTCGAGATTCGGATTTCATTGCTATTTAGATTGCCTTCACTTTCTTAAAATGATTGATCTCTTCCTCCGAATATCCGATCGCTTTCAGAACCTCCATCGTATGTTCTCCCCATGAGGGTGGAGGGATACGAATTTCAAAAGAGAATTGGGATGATTTGATGGGGCCTCCGATCTGTCGGATTTTTCCTTCGGTAGGATGTTCGAGCTCCTTAACCATTTGCCGGTGGAGAACCTGAGGATGGCAGAAAACCTCTTCGAGGTTTAAGATAGGTTCACAGCATGCATCCACATTCTTGAAAAAGTCAACCCACTCCTCTTGAGCTTTGGTCTTGAAAAGTTTTTGGATCTCTTCGATCACGCGAGACTGTTCCTCTCCCTCGATGAATTGTTTCTGGATGAGATCTCTGCGTCCAATCGCCTCACAGAAATTTTTCCAAAATTTCGGCTCCAGTGCTCCCAAGGACATATATCTGTTATCCTTGGTCGGATAGACCTGGTAGCAGGCATATCTCCCCGTTAGGAGCATATCCCCGCGTTTCGGAAGTTCTTGATCCACGAAATATTTTGCTCCATGGATAGAGAGCCAAGAAATGACGCCATCCAACATGGAGACATCGAGGAATTGCCCTTCCCCCGTTTTTTCCCGGTGGGCGACAGCGGCGAGAATAGCGATGGCTGCCATCATTCCCCCTCCCCCGATATCTGCGATTTGAACCCCCGGGAGGGTAGGGGCTCCGTTTTTCGGTCCGGTTATCTCAAGTGCTCCTGCCAGGCCTAAATAATTAATATCGTGACCAGACCTTTCTCGATAGGGTCCATCTTGTCCATATCCCGAGAGGGAGCAGAGGATCACGCGGGAGTTTCTCTTCGTCAGTTCCTGATAACCGATGCCAAGACGGTCCATCACCCCTGGCCTGAAGCTTTCTAAGACGATGTCATATAATTGGATGAGTTTATAAAAAATCTCCTTCCCTTCTTCCGTCTTAAGGTTTAATGCCATACTCTTCTTATTTCGATTTAGAGTGAGGAAATAAGCACTATCCTTCTTTTGAACAGGGCCCATTATCCGCATATAATCCCCCTGTTCAAGGTCTTCGATCTTCAATACCTCCATTCCTAAATCTGCCAGCAGAAGGGAACAAAAGGGGCCTGGCAGAAGCCTTGAAAGATCAAGCATTTTTAACCCTGTTAAGAGTCCCACTCGTCCCTCCTGTAAGATAACATAAAAAATTAATAACATACTTGGGTAGAAAAAAAAAGCTCTGGTCTTACGTTAAGTTTAAGCAGGTGGCTGACGCTATGCGCCTAATGTTTCACCCTTTCAGAGGATGGTAAATACTTCTTGACGGAAAAGATTAGGAATGATATTAAATGAACGCAAAATTGCAAAAAAAAATTTAACTTGAAAGGAGGATGTTTATGAAGCAGCCTTTGTGGAAACCATCAGAAGATAAGATCAAGAATGCCAATATGACGCGTTTCATAGAATTTGTTAACCGAGAGTGTGGAAAAAAATTAAAGACGTATGATGATTTATATCAGTGGTCTGTTGATTCTATTCCTGATTTCTGGGCAGCCATGTGGGACTTTGCTGAGGTCAAAGCCTCAAAAAAGTGCGATCAGGTGGTCGACGACCTGAAGAAGTTCCCAGGAGCAAAGTGGTTTCCCGGGGCGAAGCTGAACTTTGCAGAGAATCTCCTGCGCTATCGAGATGATCGATTGGCTTTTGTTTTCAAGGGAGAAACACAGAAATCCTGGAAGATGACGTACAAAGAGCTTTATAACACAGTGGCCCGACTGGCGAAATCTTTGCGTGGAATAGGGATTCAGCCAGGAGATCGGGTCGCAGGCTATATGCCGAACATGATGGAGACAGCTATTGGCATGCTGGCCGCGGCCAGTATCGGGGCTGTCTGGTCCTCTTGCGCCACAGACATCGGGGCCCAAGCTGCTCTGGATCGGCTCGGTCAAATAGAGCCAAAGGTCTTGTTTTCGGTGGACGGTTATTTTTACAAGGCGAAACCCTTTAATACCCTGGGGAATGCGGCAGAGGTGGCCAAAGCCATCCCTTCCCTCAAGAAAGTTGTCATCGTTTCCTATACGGAAACTAAGCCGGATATCGGAATTATTCCTAATGCCGTCCATTATGAAGATTTCTTGGCCCCGGAAAAAGAGCCCGCCCTTGAGTTTGAACAATTGCCCTTTGACCATCCCATCTTTATCATGTTCTCCTCCGGGACGACCGGCAAGCCCAAATGCATGGTGCAGGGGGCAGGTGGCATTTTACTTCACCATTTGAAAGAACTGATGCTCCATAGCGATCTAAAGCGCGATGACAAAGTCTTTTACATCACCACATGCAGTTGGATGATGTGGAACTGGCTGCTCAGCTCACTGGGCGTGGGTGCCACCGTTGTCCTGTATGATGGCAACCCGAACTATCCCGACGCCTATGCCATGTGGAAAATGGTACAGGACGAAAAGATAACTTTTTTTGGCCTGAGTGCAAGCTACATCAACTATCTCCGAAGCGAGGGGATCCAGCCCGGAAAGAAATATGATCTCTCTTCCCTGAGAGAGATTTCTCAAACTGGCTCTGTTCTCTCAGCAGAAGGCTTCGAGTGGGTCTATCGGGAGATCAAGAAGGATCTCCATTTCAATTCCATTGCTGGGGGCACGGATATTAACGGCTGCTTTGCCATTGGCAGCCCCATCCAAGCCGTCTATGCCGGGGAACTGCAAGGCCCAGGTCTAGGCATGAAAGTGAAGGCTTACGATGAGAATGGGAAACCGATATGGGATAAGGAAGGAGAGCTGGTATGCGAAGCTCCGGCTCCATGCATGCCTCTCTATTTTTGGAACGATCCCAATGGGGAAAAGTATAAAAACGCCTACTTTGAGTACTATCCCAACGTATGGCGTCATGGCGACTACGTCGTCATGCACAGTGACACCCAGGGTATCACTTTCTATGGCCGTTCTGATGCGGTTCTGAAACCTTCTGGAGTCCGAATCGGTACAGCTGAAATTTATAATGTGGTGGAAAGGATAGAAGGAGTTGCTGACAGCCTTGCCATCGGACAAAATTGGGAAGGGGAACAGCGTATTCTCCTCTTCGTGAAACTTGCTCAAGGGGTTAGTTTGACAAAAGAATTGATGGATAAGATTAGAAAGACCCTACGGGAAAAAGCCTCTCCTCGACATGTTCCAGCAATTATCATGGAGATGCCTGATGCTCCATATACCATGAATATGAAGAAGGTAGAGAGTGCTGTCACCAATATCATCCATGGAAGGCCGGTTCTCAACAGGGATGCTCTGAGTAACCCACAGGTCCTGGATTACTTCGAGAAGATCGTCCCGGAGCTCCAAAAATAATAAATAAAGGAACGAATGATAGCGAATGACTCGAATAGGGTTATCCAATAGGATTCGTCAAATTCGGTACCATTCGAATTATTCGTTTCCCCCGCAATGAAATTGAGCCGAAGAGAGTTTGAGGAGATTGTCGTTTCGGGGCTGAAGAGGCTTCCTAAATTTTTTAGAAAAAAGATGAAGAATGTAGATGTGGTGGTAGAGGATAGAGCCTCACGAGAGCTCCTTTCAGAAATGGGACTTCGATCACCCTTCGAATTGTTGGGACTCTACCAAGGTGTCCCATTAGATCGGAGGGGATTTTACTATGGGAATGTCCTTCCGGATAAAATTACTCTCTTTCAGATCCCCATCGAATCGATGTGTCAAACAAAGGAAGAACTTGAAGAGAAGGTGAGAGAGGTAGTGATCCATGAGGTCGGGCATTATTTTGGGCTGGATGATAAAAAGTTAAGAGAACTCGAGAGCGAATAAATTTACGTTATTGGATAAAGGTTAGAGGTCGGAGGCAGGAAATGATAGAGGATCGTCCTGCTTCGAAGGACTTGAGGAGAGAGGCTGAAGGCAAATATTTTAAGCCTCAAACCTCAAGTGAAACGATCCTCAAGCGTAGCGCTCCTCAAACGATTTTCAAGATGTCTTTTATCAAATTTTTAGGCACGGCAGGTGCCAGATTTGTGGTGATGAAGCAACTCCGAGCCTCTGGAGGGGTTTGGCTCTCTGCGGGTAAGACGAGCCTTTACATTGATCCAGGGCCGGGCGCATTGGTCCGGTGTCTCAATAGCAAACCCAAATTAGAACCTTCCGCATTGGATGGCATTCTCCTCACGCATAAACATATAGACCATTCTGGTGATGTCAATGTTATGATTGAGGCGATGACCGAAGGAGGTTTTAAGAAGAGAGGGATCCTGTTCGCTCCCAGGGATGCCTTTGAGGAAGACCCGGTTGTATTAAAATATGTAAGA
>Ga0315276_10005448_pt1 | contig 11731 bp, 6 predicted proteins | sample YL17G05_0_MG_FD_204542 | JGI IMG/M metagenome (GOLD analysis project Ga0315276, IMG submission 204542) | Sediment microbial communities from Yellowstone Lake, YNP, Wyoming, USA - YL17G05_0 | ecosystem: Environmental > Aquatic > Freshwater > Lake > Sediment | place: USA: Wyoming | collected... | reverse complement strand
GATCTCCACATAGGTCGCCTGTCCCAGCATCTCGATCTGGAGGACAAGGCGGGTGACCTTCTTCATCTCCAGGACGATCCCCTCGAGCCCCATCAACGGACCGGCGATTACCCGGCACCACTGGCCTTTACGGATGTAGTCATGAGGCAGCAGCGGTACGCCTGCGCGGAGGGCCTGCTCGATCCGGGCCAGTTCCGCGACCAGCTTCGTCTGATCTGCCACGTCGATGATACCAGCCACGCGGTTGGTCCGGAGGACCTCCACACGTTCCAGGTCTTTCCCGCAGAAGAACAGATACCCCGTGAACACCGGCAGCAGGGACTTGAAGGTCCGTGTCCGGTGGCGCCGGATGTTCCAGTTCATCGGCAGAAAATACTGGATCTGCCTGGCCATCAGGTCCTGGGCCAGGGCCTTTTCGTTACGGCTCTTGGTATGGGCGACCCACCACTGGCCCGTGAACTGAGGGATAGCCAGGCCTTCTGGATAGGCGATCGGCGGGTTGTCAGTTTCCTTCAACATTGGTTCCTAACAGACTAATCATGGAACTCTCTGATCGTAGTGGCGACGTATTCGATCTGCTCGTTCGAGAGTTCGGGATAAATCGGCAACGAAAGGACCTCTTGACAGGTCTTCTCGGCAATCGGGAAGTCACCTGCCGAAAGCCCCAGATACGCGAAGCACGGCTGCAGGTGCAAGGGTCTGGGATAGAATATGGCAGAGCCTATGCCGTGGTCTGCCAGGGCCTTCTGTAGAAGGTCCCGACTCGATGCACGGATCGTGTACTGGTGGTATACAGAGCCGTTGTTAGGTTCGATCTTGGGCGTCTTGGCGCCTGAGCCAACCAAGAGCCTGTCGTACAGGGCGGCGTGGTCTTGGCGAGTTCGGTTCCACTGATTCAGGTAACGGAGCTTTACCGAAAGGACTGCGCCTTGGATGCCGTCGAGCCGGAAGTTGCCGCCGATTAGGTGGTAATAATAGCGAGGATTCTGGCCGTGGTCTCGCAGAATCCGCAGCTTGGCGGCGATGGCGTCGTCATTGGTCGTAATCAGACCGCCGTCGCCAAAACCGCCCAGGTTCTTGGTCGGGTAGAACGAGAAGCAGCCGATCTGGCCGATGGTGCCGCACAGGAGGCCGTCCTGGGTTGCGCCTATGGCCTGGGCTGCATCCTCTACTACGGTCAGGTTGTGCCTGCGGGCGATCTCCAGGATGGGCTTCATCCGGGCGACCTGTCCAAAGAGATGGACAGGTATGATGGCCTTGGTCCTGGACGTGATCCTGGCCTCGATCAGATCCGGATTGATGTTGAAGGTCTCTTGGTCGATATCTACGAATACCGGTTTGGCCCCCAGCCGGGCCACGGCCCCGGCCGTGGCAAAGAACGTAAACGGAGTGGTGACGACCTCGTCGCCAGGACCGACGTCGATTGCCATCAGAGAGACCAGCAGGGCGTCTGATCCACTGGATACCCCGATGGCGTGCCTGCACCCGCAATACTGGGCGATCTGTCTTTCGAATTGTTCGACTGCCGGTCCCAGACAGAGATGTTGACCTGCGCAGACCACGGCGATGGCAGACAGGATTTCCTCCTTGATCGACACATATTGCGCTTTCAGGTCTAACATCGGGACCTGCATTCAGGCTCCTTTCCAGACGCTCCTACTTCCTTCTTCGCAGGCCGGACCTTCCTCTAAACTGACCTGCATCATAGGTCGATAATCCATAAAGCCAGTAATAATAGTTGGGCAACCTCAAAAAGTCAAAGGAATTGGATTAGGGACCGCCAGTGGCCGGACTGCATCAGCATATCTCAGTCGTTTGCACACATAGAGCCCGGCCTGACAAGGGCCTCGGCGGGACGTCCGTGAACCTCCTGTTTACCTGTGTGGGTAGGCGGGTCTGTCTGGTAGAGGCGTTCCGTCGAGCGGCCAGAGGCCTGCGGATCAAGGCGGGATTATTTGGTACCGATACCACACCGCTCAGTCCCGCCCTCCAGAGTTGCGATATGGGTTTCTTGGTGGCCCCGATCTTGCATCGGGACTACATCAGGCACCTGCTGTCGATAGTAAAGGCCTATCAGGTCAGGCTCCTTGTCCCAACCGTGGATCTGGATCTAAAGGTCCTGGCGGAGTGCCGACAGCGGTTTGAGTCACTCGGTTGCCTGGTCCTGGTCTCGAATCCCAAGGTCATTGACATCTGCCAGGACAAGCGCAAGACCTTTCGTTTTCTAATCCGACAGGGTTTTGACTCGCCGCTAACGGCCAGTCCGCGCAGCCTGCTGACGGATCTAAAGGGCCGCAGGCCCTGCTATCCCTGCATACTCAAACCGTGGGATGGATATGCCAGCCGTGACAACGTCCATGTCAAGAATCGCCAAGACCTGGTGTTCTTCTCCAGGCGCGTACCCCACGCCATCTGCCAACCCTATATTCAGGGCACGGAGTACACCTGTGACGTGTACATGGATTTTCACGGGCAGGTCAGGACTGTGGTGCCCCGCCGGCGTATGGAGGTTAGGGCCGGTGAAGTCAGCAAGGCCCAGGTGGTTAAGGACCGCCGGATCATGGAGACCGTTGCCAACCTGGTCACTGCCCTGGGTGCAGGACCAGGCGTGGTCACGGTCCAACTGATCATGACCGACGACGGCTCCATGAAGATCATCGAGATCAATCCTCGCTTCGGCGGGGGGGCGCCGCTGTCGATCAAGGCTGGGGCCTGCTTTCCAAGGTGGCTATTCCAGGAACTCCTGGGCAAGGAACCGAGGATTCGGTTCGACGGATTTCTGGACGGGCTGGTGATGCTCCGGTATGACAGCCAGGTGTGGCTTGATCCTGCTCCTGCGGAGCAGGTCGGTAATTGACGGACGGACCTCCGCCTCGACCCCGTTTGCTTGCGCAAGACGGCGTTTGTCGCATTGAAAACCCCTCTGAGTTCTGATACAAGGGAACCGGCCGGTAAGTCATGGAAGGACGCTATGTCGGTTCAGTTCATACTAGGTAGGAGCGGTACAGGCAAGACGCACTCCTGCGTCCATGCCATCACCGAGCAGCTCTGTCAGGGCGAGCAGGGGCCTGCCCTGGTCTTGCTGGTCCCTGAACAGGCGACCTATCAGGCCGAGAGGATGGTCCTGTTAGATCCCCACATAGCGGGATTCAGTCGGTTGCGGATTCTCTCTTTTGATCGTCTGCAGTTTCTGCTGGCTGGGATCAGGCCTGGCCGGACCGAGTTGTCCCGCATCGGCCAGGAGCTGCTGGTCCACAAGGTCCTGCGGTCCTGTAAGGACCGGTTGACGTTCTTTCGCGACGTGTCCGGCGCACCGGGCCTGGCCATAGAATTCTCTCGGGTCATCACCGAACTGCATCAAGATGACAAGCAGCCTGAGGATATAGACAGGCTGTTGGGGACCTTGGCAGGGGGAGGCGACGCCACCCAAGCAGCAGCCAAGTTCCAAGACCTCAAGGTGGTTTTCGACGCCTACGTACAATATCTGCAGGGCCCCGGCCATACCTTGCTCAATCTGAATGGCCAGTTGACCCAGGTCCGTACCGCCATCCGGGAGGCCGATTGGTTGAAAGGGGCACTGGTATGGGTGGATGGGTTTGCCGGTTTCACGGACCAGGAGATGGGGGTCTTGATCGAGCTGATCCAGGTCAGCTCGATGTCTCATGTGGCCTTGTGTCTGGACCCCGAACAAATCGATCTGCAGGTTCGTGACGAGTCAAAACTGAACACGGACAACCTGTTTTACGCCGCAGAGCGGACATACGTCCAACTCTGCAGGGCCTTTGACCGGATCGGCATCTCAATCACAAGGCCGCTCCTGCTCCACCAGACCCATAGGTTTGCACAGGCCCCGGACCTGGCGCATCTGGAGAAGGCATTGTTCTCCACCACTCTGAACTCTGAACTCCGAACTCCGAACTCTGGATCTGGCAGTCAGATCCAGATCACTACCGCACCCAACCGCAGGGCGGAGATCGAGTGGGTTGCTGGCCAGGTCATGGACCTGGTCCGCCACGGGTCGATCCGGTTCCGTGACATTGCGGTGATCGTCTCGGATCTGGCCTGTTATCAGCCCCTGATCGAGGCGGCGTTTGGGGATCGAGGGATTCCATACTTCATCGACCGGCCCCAGTCCTTTGACCGACATCCGGTCATTGAGCTGATTCAGACGGCCCTGAAGGTGGCGGTGGGGGGCATTGAGACCCCGGATGTCCTGGCCTTTCTCAAGACAGGCCTGGGGCCGCTGACCCTCGATAAGGTCTATCAACTGGAGACCTACTGCCTCGCCTATGGGATCGACAAGGACCCGTGGCTCCAGGCAGAACCCTGGGCCCACGCCGATCCGGCGGAGTTTGACTTGGCGACGATCGACCGATTGCGTCGCGAGGCGGTGAAGGACATGGTGACCTTGTGCGAGGGCCTGGGCCTGGACCGCATGATGACCGCCGCAGGGCTGATTGCCGAGATCTGGGCCTTGGTGGAGCGATTGGATGTCCATTCCCGGTTGGCGACGTGGTGCAAGGACGATCCTGCGGACCGGCAGGGTCACCGTCAACTCATGGACAAGCTCGTCCATTTCCTGGATGAGTTCGTGGAGATCTTCGACAAAGAGCACATGCCGCTGGAAGACCTGTGCTCGATCCTTGGTCAGGCCTTGGCCCGCCTGACCTTCAAGTTGATCCCCCCAACCCTGGACCAGGTCCTGGTGGGCGCGATCGAGCGGAGCCGCCACCCAGAGATCAAGGCCGCGTTCCTGATCGGCGCGACACAACGGCAATTCCCCATGCCCGTGACCTTTGACAAGGTCCTGAGCGACGAGGATCGGGCACTGGCCCGTGAGCACGGTTTTGAGATGGCAGCCACCCTGGAGCAGGACCTGGCTTCGCGTCCCTATCTGGCCTACATCGCCATGACCCGACCCTCCCACAGGTTGGTCCTCACCTACCCAAGGGTCGACGAGCGGGGTGCGGCAGTTACAGCCTCGCCCCTGGTCGATCAGGTGCGGTCCCTGTTTGCCGACCTGGCCATAGGCCGGACCGAGGCACGATCTATAGAGCGGGCCGGCAGTGTCGCGGATCTGACCGACGGCCTGAGTCTGATGCTCAGCCGTGACAATGTCACAGACGAACCGACCTGGAACGAGAGTGCCTCGATCCTGGCGGCCCTCTGTCTGCACCCCGATCCCCGCCTGAGACAGGCCGGTTGCAGGGTCCTGGAGTCCCTGCAGTATGCAAACCAGGTGGACCTCTCTGAGACCGTGGCAGGGGCGGCCTTTGGCGAGTCCATGGTCTGCTCCGTCAGTCGCTTGACCAGCCTTGCTGCCTGTCCCTTCCAGCACTTCGCCAAATACGTCCTGGAGCTGCGGCCCCGCCGGACGTTCGGGCTTGAGCCCGTGGACCTGGGGACCTTCTATCACGCGGTCCTGGATCAGGTCTTAAGGACCCTCGCATCGCAGGGGCAGGACCTCAAGGCGATCGACGATGCGGCCCTGTTGGCCTTGACCGACGGTCTGATCGACCGCCAGATCCGATCCGACCTGCGTCTGGCCGCGTTTGTCCGCGGAGGTCAGCACCAGGCCTTTATCATGGAGTCGGCCAGGGAGGTCCTCAAAGACTGTGTGCTCGACCTGGCTGCAATGAGCAGGGCCGGTGCGTTTGAACCGGCCGGCTCCGAGGTGGGGTTCGGGCCTGACACCCAGATCGGTCCCGTGGAGATGACCTTGCCTGGCGGACGGCGGATCCTGGTGCAAGGCCGGATCGACCGCGTTGATGTCACGGGCGGGGCCCAAGGCCATCACGCGATCGTCATAGACTACAAGAGAACGACCGGCGGACGTTTTTCCTGGGGGGAGTTCTTCCACGGCCTGGACCTCCAGTTGCCGACCTATCTCTTGGCCCTGCACGGAAGGACCATCGAGTCAAAGACAATTCGGGCCGCTGTGGGGGCCTTCATTGTGCCCATCGAGGTCCCGGCCAAGGATGTGGATGTCAGCGAGCTGGCCTCTAGGGAACGTAGGTTTTTACGCAAGGCCAAGGGCTTGTTCCATGCCGGCTATGCAGCGGCCCTGGATGCCGGGTGCCAGTCCGGGCGGAGCCGTTACTTCGATCTCGCCATCAAGAAGGATGGTGAGCCGTACGGTAGCAGCGTGGTAGGACCGGAGTCCTTTGACCGGGTCCTGGACCATGCCCACAGTACCCTGGTAGCCCTGGCCGATAGCATGGTGTCTGGTAGGATTGAGGTCCGTCCGTATCGGATGGGGACCGACTCTCCGTGCAGCCACTGCGACTATGGCCCTGTGTGCAGGTTCGACTGGCAGATCAATGAGTACAGGGCACTGGAGGCCCTGGGCAAGGGCCAGGTCCTGGAGCGGTTGGAGAAGGATCATGGATAGCCGTAAATGGACCGAGTCTCAACGTCTGGCGATCCATACCCGCGGCCGTGACGTGCTCGTGGCGGCCTCCGCAGGGACCGGCAAGACCGCAGTGCTGACCGAGCGGGTGGTGCAGTTCGTGGCAGAGGCCGGCCTGGATGTCACTCGTATGGTCGTCCTGACCTTTACAGAGGCGGCTGCAGAGGAGATGCGGTCCAGGATCACGGCACGCCTGCGTCAACTCTATGTGTTGGGCCACGATCCACGCCTTCGCAGTCAACTGCTCCGGCTCGACGCAGCCCCCATCAGCACCATCCACGCCTTCTGCAAGCGTCTGTGCGATCGGTATTACCCAAGGCTGGGCATGGACCCGGTGTACACCATCCTGACCGACGACGAGCGGAGGCTCCTGAAATCCGAGGTCCTGGGCAGGACCGTGGACCAGGCCTGGCAGGACCCCGGCCTTGCGCAGGGCCTGGCGGCATTGCTCGCCCATCGGAATGTCAAGGCCAAGGGTGAGGACTTCCTGTGGAACGTCATCCGGATCAGTGACTTTCTGGAGGCCGTGGTCGATCCCCAAGGGTGGCTACAACGGGCCAGGCTCCTGACGGGCGTATCCCTGGACGATCCCCGGATGCGCAAGGCCCGTACGCAGATCCTCTTGGATAAGCTCCGTACGTGCGAGGGCCGACTGGAGTATGCTGCTTCGATCGAGGCCCGGTTGCTGGATCAGGTGTACCTGGGTCAGCAGATCAGCGAGGTGTTCCTGCCGCAGGTCCGCACGCTCCTCTGCCTCCTGGACCAGGACCGCCTGGAGGACTGCATCCAGGCGATCGGTCAACTCAACCTTCCCAGGCTCAAGACCAGGCCACAGGACCTGACCGAGGAACAGGCCGCCCTCATCAAGACGCCTGTGACGAAGGTGAAGGACACGATCAAGGACCTGATTGACCTATCCCTCTTCAGCAGCGACTATGCCGCACAGGTCGCCCCTCTGGCGGATGGCCAGGGCCGGGCCCTGGTCGATCTGGTTGGCTTGTTCAGAGACAACTACGCAGTAGCCAAGCGGCGTCTACGCTGCATGGACTTTGCCGACCTGGAGCATGGGGTGCTACGGTTGTTGGACGACCACCAGGACGTGGCCCAGGCCCAGACACGGGCCTTTGACCTGATCTTTGTAGATGAATACCAGGACGTCAACGGCGTACAGAGGGCGATCCTGCAACGGCTCCACAGGGGCGACAACCTGTTCGCCGTAGGGGACGTCAAGCAGTGCATCTACGCCTTCCGCCAGAGCAGGCCGGAGATCTTCCTGGGCCAGCTCCGGCAGGCAGGCGACCCGGCCGGCCCTGCTACGACCCCGATCCGGATCGACCTCCAGGAAAACTTCCGGTCCCGCATGGAGGTCCTGGCGTTTGCCAACCACCTCTTTTCCAGGATCATGCGCGAGGAGGTGGTGGGTCTCGCGTATGACCGCTCCGCCCAGTTGGTGTATGGGGCCTCGTACGAGCATATGGTACAGACCGGCCTACCGGTGGAACTGGTGATCCTGGACCAGCAGGAGGCTGAGCCGCAGGAGGATGAGGAGGGACATGGAGAGGACGAGGCCGCCACGCACCTTACCTCCGCATGCCAGCGCCAGGCCGCGTACATCGCCCATCGCATCAGGCGTATGGTAGGTGCGGATACGGGCAGGCCCGAGTTCCAGGTCTTCGACAAGGCGGCCAATCGGTATAGGGACGTGACCTGGGGTGACATCGTGATCCTGATGCGGTCCATGTCCGGCCGTGCCCCTCAATACGTGGAGATCCTCCGTCTGGCCGGCGTGCCGGTCAGCAGCCAGAGCGGGGCAGGGTTCTTTGCCGCAACCGAGATCATGGACATGGTGGCCCTGCTCAAGGTCCTGGACAATCCCCTTCGGGACATTGAGCTGGCTGCTGTGCTGCGAAGCCCGCTGTTTGGTCTGACCGAGGACCAACTGGCCGCGATCCGACTGCACGGCCGCGCCGGAGGTCGCAGGATCGGATATTACGAGTGCGTGCTTCGGTATGTCCAGTCTGGCCCGGACGAGGCCCTGCGCACGCGTCTTTACGCGATCTGTCGGCAGCTCGATCAGTGGCGCGATCTGGCTCGCCAGGGCCGTATTGCGGGACTGCTGTGGCAGGTGTACCGCGGAACCGGGTACCTCTCGTTTGCGACTGCCTTGCCCAATGGCCGCCAGCGGAGGGCCAACCTCTTAAAGCTCCACGACCGGGCCATCCAGTTTGAGGGCCTGACGTTCGGCGCACTGGGCCGGTCTTTGGGCAGGTTTGTGGAGTTCCTGGAGGACCTGCTCGAACAGGGCCAGGACTGGGCCCCTGCTGAGCCGGATAACTCCACAGAGGATGCAGTGAGGATACAGAGCATCCACAAGTGCAAGGGCCTGGAGTTCCCGGTGGTCTTCCTGGTTGACCTGGACCGGGCGTTCAACAGGTCGGACCTCAGGGCCGAGTGTCTGTTCAACGAAGAGGATACACTGGGGATCAAGGCAGTCCATCCGGGCACCAGGACCAAGGTCCGGTCCGCTGCGTTCGAGGTCATACGCGAGAGACAGCGGCTCAGCACCCTGGCAGAGGAGATGCGGATTCTGTACGTGGCTATCACGAGGGCCAGGGAACACCTGGTCCTGTGCGGCAACGCCAAGGCAGATCGGTGCAGGGCGATCCTCCGGAGGTGTGCCGTGCCTACCGGCAGGCAGGCGGCCGTCCCTGATAAGGCGGTGCCCGCGTGGGAATTGCTGGAGGCAAACACCCACCTGGACTGGCTCTTGTGGGGCCTGGGCGATCAGGGGACCTTGCACCAGGCATTTGCCCTGACACCAGTGGCCGGGGATGATCGGCTCTTCCATGCAGAGGTCATCGGCTCTGACCGGGTCCGATCCATCACCGAACAGATCCAGGACCTGAAGCGATCCCGATGCACCCCGAGGGGACTAAACCAACTGGATGGGACCGGTACGGACCTGGGCGTTGTACGGGCAATTGAACGGTCCTTGGCATGGCAATACCCCCATGCCGCTGCGACCAAGATCCAGGCCAAACAGTCGGTCAGCGACCTGTCACACAGGGACGACGTCTTTGCTCAATTGGATCTGGGCAGGGCCTTGTCGCAGCGTCCCCTGGCTGCCAGGACCGAATCTCCTAGGGCGGAGCCAAAGGTCGATCCCTTCGAGATGGGCACTGCCATGCACCTGGTCCTCCAGACCCTGGACCTGTCGGACGTCACCGTTGAGGGCATCCGCAGGCATGCTCGTAGCCTGGCCCAGGCCGGCCGGATCAGGCAGGAGATCCTGGACCTGATGGGCTACCAGGCCATGGCCGGCTTCTTCGCCAGCGAAGTGGGCCGGCTCTGCCTGGCCCGGGACAGCCTGGTATATCGCGAGTGGCCGTTCACGATCCGAATGCCTGCGTCGATCGGTGTGGACAAGGGGATTGCCGCGGCCATAGCCGAGGATGAGACCGTGATCGTGCAGGGGATCGTGGACCTGGTCATCCAGACCCAGGAAGGGACCCTCGTGGTAGACTTCAAGTCCGACGCCATAGACGCACGTCAGGTCCCTGACCGAGCCATGCTCTACCAAGGACAGTTGCGACTCTATGCCACGGCTGTGGAGTCGGTCCTCCATTGCCGGGTTGCAGGGGGTTGGTTGTATTTCCTCTGCCCAGGCCAAGCCTTTTACAGCCCTTTGGGAGGCCGTTTCGGCGAACCTTGGCCTTAATTCATAGCCACACAATTCACTCTGATGGCGTTACGGCGTGAAGCTTCTTGACCAGAGCGGCCACGCGTTTACCTAGCTTGACGGCGTCTTGACTCGTGGTCTGGTCCGGCGCGCCCACGCAGGCCACGCCGTAGTGACCGCTGGCCTCCAGGGGGTCTCCAACAACGATCATACCGTAGATCAGGAAGGCCTCCAGGATGGAAAGCATCGTGGTTTCCTTGCCGCCGGCCGCATGGCCGGAGGTAACAAACGCGGCGCCGATCTTGTCTGCCATACGGCGTCGTAGGCCCACGAACTCTTCAAAGAGCCTCTTGAGATCAGCAGCCATGGTCCCAAAGTAGACAGGCGAACCGGCGACAATCCCGTCGGAGGCTAAAAAGTCCTCCTTGGTCACCTCGGTTACGGGCTTGACCACACAGGTCACGCCCGTAACCTGCTTGACCCCTTTGGCGACCTCGTCGGCGAGCGTCTTGGTGTTGCCGGTCCTGGAGTAGTACGTGATGAGTACCTGCATGGCCAATCTTCCCTGGCTACTTGGACGCTGGGGCCGGCTTGGCGGCCGTTGCTGGGTTCGGATCGGACGTGGCCACGGAGAGCAGCTCGACCTCGAAGATCAGTACCGAGTTTGGAGGAATGGGACCGCCGCCGGCCTCCCCATATGCCAGGTCCGCCGGGATATAGAACTCGTACTTGGCCCCTTCCTTCATCAGTTGCAGTCCCTCGGTCCAGCCTTTGATCACCCCGTTGACGGCAAACTCGGCAGGCGTGCCTCGCTTGTACGAGCTGTCGAACTCCATACCGTTGACGAGTGTCCCTCGATACTGGACCTTGACCTGGTCCGTGGCCGACGGATTCTTGCCGGTCCCCTCTTTGAGGACCTTGTATTGCAGGCCGCTGGGCCGGACCTTGACCCCGTCTTTCTTGGCGTTGGCCTCCAGATAGGACTTTCCCGCGGTCAGATTCGTGGCCGCCATTTCTTGGCGTTTCTTGGCCATCTTGTCCTGCAGGTCCTTCCCGAAGGCCGTGAGGACCTGAGTGGCCTGGTCCTCAGGCAAGGCCGGCTTCTGTCCGGCAAGGCCGTCCTTAATGCCCTGGATGAGCAGATTAAGATCGACCTGGGCGTCCTGGGACCGGAGCCTACTGCCGGCTTGGTAGCCGATTGCATAGCTGATCTTTTCTTTGTCGGTCTTGAACGTGATGTTGGAGGCCGTATCCGTCTTGAGTGTAACGTTGGGGATCGTCTCCGCGGACCAGAGGATGCCGATTCCAACAACCAGACAAGCGCCTACAACGACAATTTTAACCAATCTCATGTCGAGCTCCTTTGATGAGTCCTTGCACGAGTCCATCGGCCACCATCGGATGGCCGATACAAGGCGGGCATAATAGCACAATCGAGGGGGTAAAGCAAGCCTTGATCTGTTCATAGCTTGAAGGAACTTGAAGGCATATACCTTGCGAATGACCAAGTCTTCGCAGTTCGTGTTCTTCAGGCACAATGCAAACCGAATGGGTGCTGTCTTTTTAATGGTTTTAATGCTGTCAATTACCTGATACCAGCCTGACCTCTCCTGGTGTCTGTATGTTCGCCGCTGGCGAGTACG
>Ga0315276_10005445_pt1 | contig 11733 bp, 11 predicted proteins | sample YL17G05_0_MG_FD_204542 | JGI IMG/M metagenome (GOLD analysis project Ga0315276, IMG submission 204542) | Sediment microbial communities from Yellowstone Lake, YNP, Wyoming, USA - YL17G05_0 | ecosystem: Environmental > Aquatic > Freshwater > Lake > Sediment | place: USA: Wyoming | collected... | reverse complement strand
CTTTGAGAACTCAAGCCATTGGGTCCAGCATGATGAGGCCGAGGCAGTCAACAAATATCTGCTGGATTTCTTTTTCACGACTAAAGATTCCGATGGATGACATTGTCCCTGAACCTGCCCAAGTTTACCTTCAGCTTCGCAATCGCATCCTCAGCCTCAACCCTACAGAGGCGGGTTTATCTCCCTCGAACGCTGCTCCCCATGCGTGGGGCGTTTTGATGGAAACCGGCTACCCGGTGGGATACGCTTCTGTTATCTCACTGGCAGATGGTACCACCAGCTTGTATTACAGCACTGGAGGTGGAATGCTTGGCAGCGGTGAATACACCCCCGTTGCTGAGGCTTCCAAGACATTGGTAGCCCAGGCTGAAAACCATCTTCAATATGTATCATTGGTCAATGAATTTCCGTTACCTGAGGTGGGACAGGTCAGGTTCATCATCCTGACCTATTCTGGCATGTATGCGGGGGAAGCTTTTGAAAAAACGCTTGCTGCCGGTAAGCATCCTCTCTCCCCCCTCTTTGTCAGAGCCCAGGAGACCTTGGAACAATTACGATTACTGGCAGAAAAGAAACACACTCATCAGATGTAATGAGTATTTTGGGCGAATGAAATAATGGTAATATCTGGACGCATCATTCAACATGAACAATCACATCGCGCTGGTAAAAGATATTGTCCCTCCCCGGGGCATATTAAATTAGTACACTAAATACTGCCTTAATCGAGCCTAAACACAGAAGGCTCCAAGAGCATTATAGGAGATTTTTTAATGTCTATTGAAAAAAACAAGGCTTTGGTTCGGCGCTATTTTGAAGAAGCCCCTTATAACATTGAGATTTGTGACCAGATATTTGCTCCATAGGTTTTCTGGCATGCCCTTAACCATTCAAGCGACCCCGATTTTATCTCTGACCCACAAGCCGAGAAGACTGCCTATACCAAGCACAAGACATTATGGGGAGGTTGGAGTGAATCTATTGATGAAATGATTGCTGAAGGCGACCGCGTGATGGTTCGCTGGACATTTCGTGGGATGCATCAGGGAGAATACCTGGGGATTCCACCCACTAATAAAACTGTAACCTTTTCTGGCATCTACATTTTTCGTATTCAGGATAATCATATTGGAGAAGTGTGGAATCTTTGGGATCAGGTGGGCGAATGGCAGCAATTGGGCATTCTCCCAGAGACAGCAGAGATCCTATATCAGATCAAGGATCGAGGTTTATCAGGTGCAGCGAAGGAATAGTTCTTCGCTGGCGTAGTTGGGGTAAAATTACTGCCGGAACTTAGAAACCAAATAACATGAACATCGAAATCAGTCCTGCGTCTGTCAATGAACGCCCCATCCTGCGTCAACTGATGGAATTGTACCAGTATGATTTCAGCGAGTTTGATAATGCTGACCTTACTCCTCTGGGTTTATATGATTATCCATACCTCGACCACTATTGGGTCGAACCGGAGCGCACTCCATTCCTAGCCCGTGTTAACGGCAACCTGGCAGGCTTTGTGCTGGTTGCCCGCTACAACTACCTCACAGGGCAAAAAGATTGCTGGGTGATGGCAGAATTTTTTATTATACGCAAATATCGCCATCAGGGTATTGGCGAGTATGTCGCCCGGTATATATTTGACCAGTTCCCGGGTGCCTGGCAGGTGGGTCAAATTACTGAAAACCAACCCGCAATTTCCTTCTGGCGAAAAGTGATCGGCCGTTACTCACAGGGTGATTTCCAGGAGCATACTCTCAACAATGAAAATTGGCGAGGCCCTATTCAAACTTTCATTTCGCCATCATCCCCACCTCAAAATGTTGGAAATGAATAAAATTACGTTCATAACCACATGATATGAGCTATAAACCATGAAAGCAAGCTAAAGGATTTATGCCAAAACCGCTGATCGGACTCACCACCACCCGCCTGCTCAAAAAGACCGCACGTCCCGCGTTTGGTACCAATGAACTCTATGCCAAAGCCATCTCAAATTCTGGTGGCTTGCCTGTACTCATTCCACTGACCCTATCAAATGATGATCTAGATGCCCTCCTGGTACGGCTGGATGGCATACTGTTCACCGGCGGTTATGACATTGACCCTCGCCAATATGGCAATCAGCCCCATCCCAAAGTTGATGGGATCGATAAGGATCGTGACCGGATAGAGGTCTACCTTGTGCGGGAAGTGATCCAATCCCCAAAACCTTTCCTGGGTATCTGCCGCGGACTTCAGGTGATCAATGTCGCCATGGGTGGCAGCTTGTATGAGCACCTCCCCGACCAATTGCCTGGCAGTATCATCCATGATAATCATCATCGCGCAAGGGATTTTCTAGCTCACAGTGTAACTGTGAAACCCGATAACCGTCTATCACAGATCATCTCCAGTAACCAGGTACCGGTCAACAGCCTTCACCACCAAGGTGTACGCAAAATTGCGCCTGAGCTGTTTCCAACCGCGCATGCCCCAGATGGTCTTATTGAAGCCTTCGAAATGCCTGGGCGTCCTTTTGGCTTAGCAGTGCAATGGCATCCTGAAGAGTTGCAGGAGTATGAAGTTATGCGTAAACTCTTCCAGACATTCATTCATTCGTGTGAAGATGTGAATTTAAAAAAGAAGTGAATATCCTATGACTCAAAAATATCAGTTTCGAGCCGTGATTGAGAATGCTGGAGACGGTGGTGCATACGTATTTGTACCATTAGAGATTGAAAATACTTTTGGCCAGAAGCGCCTCAAGATCAAAGCTACCATCGACGGTGAGCCATACCGCGGTACCCTCGTCCGCATGGGCGGTCCACAGCATATACTTTTGGTGCTCAAGGAAATCCGCGAAAGGATTGGTAAAAGTTTTGGGGATGAGGTATCCGTTGAATTCGAGGAGGACCTGGAACCACGCAAGGTTGATGTACCGCCAGATCTCCAGCAAGCCTTGGATGGAGAGCCTGAAGCATATGCCTATTTCGATCACCTCTCATATAGCCATCAAAAAGAGTATATCCGCTGGATAACAGACGCCAAACGTGACCAAACCCGCCAGAAGCGGATTCAGCAAACCATTGACATGCTCAAGCAAGGCAAAAAATGAACACTGAACCATTGCGCCCTATCGGGATATTTGATTCTGGTATTGGTGGTTTGACAGTCTTGCGTGCCATCCACCAGTTGATGCCGGATGAACCCCTGCTCTACCTGGCTGATCAGGCTCACGTTCCCTATGGGCCACGCTCCATGCAGGAAGTGCGTTTTTTTTCTGAAGCGATCACCCACTACTTGCTCGCTCAAGGCTCAAGACTAATCGTAGTGGCCTGTAACACGGCTTCTGCGGCCGCTCTTATATATTTACGCCAAGTTTTTCCAGATATCCCTTTTGTAGGGATGGAGCCCGCCGTCAAGCCCGCCGCTGAGCACACTCGTAGTGGTGTGGTGGGTGTGCTGGCCACCCCTGCCACGTTCCAGGGTGAGTTATACGCTTCTGTCGTCGAGCGTTTCGGGCAAGGCGTAAAGCTGTTACAGCATACCTGCCCGGATCTGGTGGCACAGATTGAAAATGGCGCGTTGGAATCCAAAAAGACCTACCACATCTTGGAAGAAGCACTTCAACCCATGTTGGAGCAGGGTATAGACACCGTGGTTCTGGGCTGTACGCATTACCCCTTTGTCATCCCACTCATCCAACGCATCACCGGACCGGATGTGCGTGTCATCGATCCTGCCCCGGCCGTCGCCCGCCAGGTTCAGCGCTTGCTGGTTGCAAGTAATTTACTGGACATTGAATCACCCGAACGGGGAGATGTATTAAGGAAACCCCAGCATCTGCTGCATTTCCTGACCACCGGGACTCCCGCCCGCCTGGAAAGGATGCTTCCCGATCTGCTTGGTGAAAAATACCCGGTTGAAGGTTTAACCTGGAGTGACGGCGAGTTATCTTCAATGTGATACAATCCCGTACACACCCTGGTAACGCAACCATTTATCTAATTCATGATCCCTGGAGGTACTATCAATGCTGAACCGATTGGATAATTTTTCCAGACCCTTGCTGGTAGGGGGGCTGGTCATATTTGTGTCACTCTTGCTTGGCATTCGCTTGGACGCGGCTGCCCAGAGCCCCGATCAAAACCCACCCATTAACTGGTTGTTCAATGCTAAAGCCAATTCCGACCTTACTAATTATGGTCAACACGAGCCGCATTTAGCGATCAGCCGCACTAATCCAAATGTTGTCGTTGCGGTATCCAAGGATTATCGTGAAGGAAATGTTAAACATGTCTGGATATATGTCTCACATGATGGAGGCCAGACCTGGCCTTTAGAATGGCAGCGCCAGATACCAGTCACCACGTATGACGTTCCCCTACAATCTGACCCGATAGCGATGGCGCGCGATGATGGTCGCCTATATGTAGTTTCCCTCGGATATGATTCAGGCCATGGTTTGTTCATCACCTGGTCGGATGATGACGGACTTACCTGGGTCGATCCTGCGGTAGCTATCACCTACAACCAAACACCCGGCGGGCTGGATGACAAGGAATGGCTGGCAATAGACAACAACCCCTCCAGCCCCTATTACCACAACATGTACGTCGCCTGGGCGACGGGTGGCATCCAGTACAAACGTTCCACGGATGGTGGTCTGACCTGGACAACAAATTACGTAACCATAGCTCCCGGCGATACTGAATACCCATACCCAGTAGTTGGTCCAGACGGTACACTGTATGTTTTTTATATGGATGGCTGGGGTTACTGTGCACGAGGATATATTAAATATGTGAAATCGACAGATGGTGGGCTTAATTTCACCGGTCCGTACACCGTTACGTACGCTTCACAGCCTTGCAGTCCTATCCATGGGGGAGGATTTGACCAGTTCCGCTTCTTCTCCATTATCACCGCTGCGGTTAATCCGACCAATGAGAATGATATCTGGGTCGGATGGACAGATGACAATGGTGTTTACTACGGTAAGACGGATGTCTTATATGTTCATTCAATAGATGGGGGGTCTACATGGAGTGACCCTGCCCGGCTCAGCCATGATGATCCGGATGCTTACATTGACCATATAACCCCGGTATTTTCAATGAACCTCGACGGACGCCTGCACGCTTTCTGGCTCGACCGTCGCGCAGATCCCGCTAATCAATTATGGCACGGGTATCACACTTCTACAAAAGATGGTGTCACTTGGGAAGTTGATTCCCAGGTGAGTGAGCAGCCATTCGATATTAACCTCAACTTCCCACCTGGCAGTAATAATGCTGCAGGAGATTATTGGGGTCTGGATACGGTCGGTAACATCGTCATGGCAGCCTGGAATACTACAATCATCAATAATCAACAAGACATATTTGTGGCTGGAGGCATTTATAGTTCCACTACAGTCACCCTCACCGGGCAGGTGCTCGATGCACAGCGCCTGTTGCCCATCTCGGGGGCAGATGTATCAGTTGATACCGGTGAATATACTACCACCAACAGCTCCGGATACTATACAATGACGTTGGATGCTGGTGTTTATACAGCCACTGCTTCAGCTGTAGGTTATTTTCCCCAAGCAGTCGCGGATCTTCCGCTTTGGTCGGGTACCGTTGTACAAGACTTCTCCTTACAACCTGAAGTGACTCTGACAGGACTGATCAAAGACGCTACAACCGATGCTCCAATCCCAGACGCAGAGGTATTGCTTGATACAGGTGCCTTCACATACACCAACCCGAGCGGAATATACTCTTTCGTCTTGCCTCCGGAGATCTATGACGTCACCGCATCAGCCGCTGGCTATTCTTCAGAAACAATACCAGGGATTGAGTTGATCACTGGTACGGTCACCCAAGACTTCGCTCTTATGCCACTCATTTGTCCAACTCCCCAAATCCTTGGTGTAACTGTCGATGTCTTCGATCAATTAACGGTGTCCTTTTCTCCAACGGTTTCATCCACTCTGCCTGTTGAATACTTATGGGCCTTCGGTGACAGCTCCACCAGTACCGAACCATCCCCGGTACATACATATATTGATTACGGTACATACACCACAAATTTGGATGTAACAAATACCTGTGGCACTTCGAACTGGAGCCTCACCCTCGAGTTGAATCGTTTTATATTCATGCCCTTACTAATGAGGGTAAATCCATAACATAAAAAAGAGACCCGGCTTTCTTCCTGAGCCGGGTCTCTGCTTCATGCCATGTTATTTTAGGATAGGTCCGCCACCAATACTCCCAATACTTCCGGGGTTACCGTCAATCCCTTGAAATTCTCAAAACTCAAATCACGAAAATCAAAACCAAACTTCGCACGCGCAACTTCGAATAAAACTGTATAGCTGTCCATGATGCGAGCATCCCAATTAATATCCAATTGCTGAGCTGCTGTTTGAATGCTTTGTCCATCTGGTCCTTCGATCTCAGCAAAACCACCATACGGCATCTCATCCAGCACAACCTCCAGGTTGCCCAGTTTATAGGTTGTGCGATATTTTTCGTACATCATATACACTTCATATCCGAGCGCTTCCAACAATGCCCGGGCTGTGTCAAAATTTGATACGGTAAATTCGAGCTCCTGTCGCAGGCGTGCCCCACCTTCAATACTGCCCATACCCTTGTAAGTCACACGTGCTCTAGAATCGAGCCGCAATCGCAATAATCTTCCCGAATTTAGTAAAGATAGATCGGGCGTATCAAAGCGCAGGTTAATTTCATGAACCCTCGGCTCTTTTAACTGTCCTCCCTGCGCGATTAATCTTTCCTCCAGCTCCTTGCTCCTGGAGAGATAGAATTTAACTTCCAGTTCCCTATCCTTGTCGCTCATAATGTCTCTCCTGTTATTTATTCAAACCACGCTAAGCAAAGTCTCTTTCTGCTCAACCCGATCACCGGATTTCACCCGCACTCGAACCACTTTACCATTCCTTGGCGAGCGCAGCTCATTCTGCATCTTCATCGACTCCAAAACCACCAATACATCGCCTTTCTGTATCTCTTGCCCTTCGTTAACCGGAATGGAAACGACCATACCAGGCATGGGTGCTTTCATGTGGTAGTCCACGTGCTCTGCCACCTTGCCCGCCAATGAAGCCCGGAGGCGTTTCTCGCGCTCGTCTTCCACAGTTGCAATGAACATGTTCCCATGGAACAACACCTGCCAGGTGTCCTCATTTGGGTAGACATGGCCATCAAAGGATTGACCATCCAACACTAGTGAGTATACTGGTTGGTCTCCGACCGGCATAAAGTCCACCTGGTAAATCACACCATCCACACTTACCCGATGCTCATCAAGGATGTCTACAATATATTCATGTCCCTTAATGGTTGTCACGTATTTCATGGCTATCTCCTTAACCTCTCCCACCGACTCAGCCATTTCCAGTTGCTGGTATCACGCTCATTTCGATGGATAATGTGCGCGGCCCGCTCTGTTTGACGGTGAGCTACAAGAGTTGCCAGAATGGCAGCAACCTCCGGGCGTGATTCGATCCCTTCCTCAGCTTCCTCAATGGAAAAACGTTCCTCCACAAAACGGGTATCATACTGCCCACCCATGAATCGGTGTGAATCCATTAAACGTTGGTGGAATGGAATATTGCTGTGCACACCCAGGATTTTATATTCCTCCAGTGCCCGGCGCATGCGTAAGATAGCTTCACCACGCGTCTCGCCCCATACGATCAATTTCGAAATGAGCGAATCATAATAGGGTGAAATCTCAAAACCAATATACACTCCTGTATCCACACGCACACCTGGTCCAGTCGGCAGCAGAGTATGGGTGATGCGACCGGTGGAGGGGATAAAGTTATTATAAGGATCTTCGGCGTTGATCCTGCATTCAATCGACCAGCCATTTTGATGGATATCTTCCTGTCTGTGATGCAAGCTTCGTCCGCGTGCAATTCGCATTTGTTCTTTAACGATGTCAACTCCGGTGACCATCTCGGTGACTGGATGTTCCACTTGTAAACGGGTGTTCATCTCCAAGAAATAAAAGTTTTTATTCTTGTCCACCAGAAACTCAATAGTCCCAGCATTGACGTAATTTACTGCCTGAGCAGCCCGGACTGCGACTGCCCCAATTTTCTGGCGAAATTCTTCATCCTCGGCCACGAAGGGTGAAGGGGATTCCTCCAACAGTTTTTGGTGCCTGCGTTGAATGGAACATTCCCGCTCCCCCAAATGGATCACATTGTCCTGCCCATCTGCCAGGATCTGAATCTCAATGTGCCGCGCCCCTTCGACCAGCTTTTCTAAATAAACATCACCGTCCCCGAAGGACGCCTCCGCCTCTCTCCGGGCAGCAGTTAGTAAGGTGGGCATTTCTTCTATGTTATTCACCTCACGCATACCTTTGCCTCCGCCACCCGCCGTGGCTTTTACGAGCAATGGAAAACCAATCGAGGGAGCCAGCGCCAGTAGTTCCTCATCCCGCAGGGAGCCTTCCCCTTCGGTGCCGGGTACCACCTGTACCCCAGCCCGTGAAACTGTGTTGCGCGCTACAGCCTTGTCCCCCATGGCTGCAATCGATGATGGGTTAGGTCCTACAAATACCACACCTGCCTGCCGGCAAGCCTCTGCGAAATCTGCCCTTTCTGCCAGGAAACCATAACCTGGGTGGATCGCCCCTGCTCCAGTTTTACGGGCAATATCGATAATCTTATCTGCCCGCAGATAAGAGTCGCGGGATGGGGCTGGTCCAAGGCGATAAGCCTCATCTGCGTAGCGCACGTGCAGTGCCTGGCGATCTGCATCGGAATAGACTGCCACTGTATTAAGCCCCAGCTCTCGACAGGCACGTATAATCCGCACCGCAATCTCACCCCGGTTGGCGATCAATACCTTATTGAACATGCGTTTGCTCCATTTGCAAATAACTCTATTCTAGTGTTGTTCATTGTTGACATGATCCTTCAAAAACCGAAGTATCTTTGTGTTGAATTCAGCCACTTTTTCCTGTGGCAACATATGCTTGGCGCCTGGGATAAGCCACAAGTCTGCATCAGGAATTGACTCGGCGATGTCCATCGCGTGCTGTGGGGTGGCATGTTCATCCTCTTCACCCTGCGCGATCAAAGCTGGGCACCTGATCTGACTCAATAACGGCCGCATGTCCCAGGCAATCGATTCAGGTTTGTGCCAGCCATCAAACCAGTTTTGAAATACCGCCTCGTACTTATCTCCATGGGCATATCGCAGACCAGCCCTGAAGCGCTCATCGGTCATGAACGCCTGCTGGATACCCAGGATACCGGGCTCCATCTTTGTTTCTATATAAATATGGGCTGCCATGGTCACCAGGCAGCTCACCCGCTCGGGTTGCTGAGCAGCAAAATAAAGCGCTATCGTTCCACCATCACTATGACCTAGCAGAGCTGCTCGTTGAATTTTAAATTGATCCAACAAGCTGTTTAAATCCTTCAGGTCAGTACGGAAGGATGGTAAATCCAATTCCTGACGAGCGTCTGACTCGCCATAACCCCAGCGATCATAGGCAATTACCTTATAACCTGCCTCAGCCAATGACGCCACCTGCTCTCGCCATGCCATAATGGAACCTAATCCATGGTGCAATAGCACCACAGGTGGGCCATTTTCAGGACCTGAGCTTTCAACATGAAGGTTATGCCCGTTAACGAAGATAATCAAATTACACACTGATGTTTATGGATACCGGTATATTTACGAGAACAGGTCACGCTTCTTGAATGGTGCCGTGAGGAATTTACCCATCATCCGGATCGATGAGGAATAGGAGATAGTTACTCCGTTCTTTTTATTTTCAAGGATTTTTTCAACGAGAACTGGGGCAACAGTCTCCGCACGCTCACCGATTATGCTCAATATCCGTTTAGACTTTTCCAGCTCCGCTTCTCTCCCAATGAATTGTCGGGTGATCATGTCTGTAATCACCATCCCAGGAGCAACTGCACCGGTGATCACTGGTGTTCCCTCAATTTCCATTGCTAAAGATCGATTGATGAAATGTACAGACGCCTTCGTACTGCCATATAGTGTCATCCCATGCATGCCTCGCCCCTTGGCACCAAATCCCTCCAGATTGTAAAGTGCACCGGAACCTTGTGCCAGCATGCCGGTTAGTGACACTTTTGTCCCGTACATTGTTCCTATAATGTTCGTAAGGACCACCTCATCATACTGCTCAGGTGAGAGCTCCCAGAATTTCATCATGGGTGCGGCAGTCCCGGCATTGTTGATCCAGATATCGATCCTGCCAAAATGTGCCTGGGCTTTCTCCCACAGCATCTGCACCTGGATAAAGTCAGTCACATCGCAAGCGAAACCGTAGATAAGCTCCTTGGAATACTTCGTACCGAGTTTTGTGACAGCCTCATTCACCGCCTCTGCGGTACGCCCACTTATCATGATGGCACAATCTCTCTCTAAAAATGCCGTAGCCAGGCTGTAGCCAATTCCACGTGTGCTACCAGTAATTACAACCGATTTATTCATAATGGGATGCAACCATGTTTTTTGGGTGGGTTCGAATCACGTTTGTTGGATAACATTTCCAGAGCATTGATCAAACGTGGACGTGTCTCCCAGGGCTCTATAACATCATCAATGTAACCCCTTGAGGCTGCAATATACGGGTTGGCAAATTTTTCCCGATAATCAGCCACCAATTTTTGTTGCAGCTTTTCCGGATCTTTAGACTGCGCTAACTCTTTGCGGAAGATGATTTTCACTGCACCTTCCGGACCCATTACAGCGATCTCAGCGGACGGCCAGGCGAGGTTCACATCCCCTCGCACATGCTTGCTGCTCATCACATCATAGGCACCACCATAAGCTTTACGGGTAATCACCGTGAGCTTCGGTACAGTAGCCTCACAATATGCATATAGTAATTTTGCGCCCGAACGGATGATGCCTCCATGCTCCTGGGCAATACCCGGTAGGAAGCCTGGCACATCTACGAAGGTGATGATTGGGATATTGAACGCATCGCAGAAGCGAACAAAGCGAGCTGCTTTCTCTGATGAATTGATGTCCAAAACCCCCGCCAATACCGCTGGTTGGTCTGCCACAATTCCAACGCTGTGCCCACCCAAACGGGCAAACCCGATGACGATATTCTGAGCGTACGCCTCCTGGATCTCAAAGAATATATTCCCATCCACAATTAAACGGATGGCATCCTTGATATTATACGGCTTGCTTGGGTCTTCAGGAATGAGTGTATTCAACGCTTCTTCCATGCGCAACGGATCATCGTCGTTGTTTGTATCTGGCGGATCTTCCATGTTGTTTTGCGGAATATAAGAAAGCAACTTGCGGATCAGGTAAAGCGCGTCCGGTTCAGAATCCGCAGCCAGGTGACATACCCCTGATATTTCTGAGTGCACATCCGCACCCCCTAACTCTTCAAAGGTTACTTCTTCATGTGTAATAGCTTTGACCACATCTGGGCCTGTGATAAACATATATGAAGATTTTCGTACCATGATAATGAAATCCGTCAGCGCTGGTGAGTAAACCGCCCCACCCGCACATGGACCCATGATTACACTGATTTGTGGGATTACCCCTGAGACGAGAGTATTACGCAAAAAGATATCTGCATATCCTCCTAAGGATACGACTCCCTCCTGGATGCGCGCCCCGCCAGAATCATTCAAACCAATCACCGGCGCACCATTTTTAAGCGCCATTTCCATGATCTTACAGACTTTTTCAGAATGCACCTCCCCCAAGC
>Ga0315276_10005441_pt1 | contig 11735 bp, 11 predicted proteins | sample YL17G05_0_MG_FD_204542 | JGI IMG/M metagenome (GOLD analysis project Ga0315276, IMG submission 204542) | Sediment microbial communities from Yellowstone Lake, YNP, Wyoming, USA - YL17G05_0 | ecosystem: Environmental > Aquatic > Freshwater > Lake > Sediment | place: USA: Wyoming | collected... | reverse complement strand
GGGGGGATTTGTCTGGTGAATAGGAAAAGCCGAGATATCTTTCGGTGCAGTGCGAATCAAAGGTTTTTTCAGGCGATCAGGGCTGTGGATGAATCCGTAGCCGAACCTGCCCTTCGCACAGAGCCAGCCTTCGTTCAATGTCTCCTCTTTTGAAGAAACCCTTCTCACCTCGTTGCGCCATATATGGAGTGTTATGTTGCAGCCGCATCCACAATATGGGCAGACTGTATCAACTTCTTTGAAATTCTGTCTTCCCTTTTGATCCCACATCTTACCTGTGAGAGCTCCTGTCGGGCAGACTGCAACACATTGACCACAGAACTCGCAGTTGAGGTCATTTTCGAATGGTGGACAGATCTTTGTTCTTAGTCCTCTATAAGCAAAGTCTATTGCTCCGACTCCCTGTATCTCATCACAGATACGAACACACTGTCCGCAGAGAATACATTTCTCCATATCCCTTGCGATAAATGGATTATTATCCTTTTTCTCGTAAACCCTCTGTTCCCCCCCGAAACGGTTTTCTCTGATACCATAAAAATATGCCAGTTCCTGAAGCTTGCAATCACCTGCCCTTTCACAAACCATACAATCTTTTGGATGGTCAGAAAGGATAAGTTCCAATGTTGTTTTCCTCAGTTTCTCTAAACGGGGGCTTGTTGTTGTCACGTCCATTCCGTTCCGGGCGAACGTCGTACATGATGCAAACGGTTTCGGCGATCCGTTGATTTCTACCAGACAGAGCCTGCATCCGCCGAAAGGGGAAAGTTCAGGATGGTGGCATAGTGTCGGTATAGGAATATCCAGTTTTCTCGCAGCATCGAGGATTGTGGATAATTTTCTTACTGTAACTTTTTGTCCGTCTATTTTGAGGGTTACCATGTTATATAGTGCTCACACCTTCGTAATTGCCTTGAACTTGCATGCATCAAAGCATGTCCCGCATTTGACGCATAATTCTGTGTTAATACGGTGCGGTTTCTTTCTGACACCTCTTATTGCATCTGCAGGGCAGACGCGCTTACATGCTCCACAACCATTACAGATGTCTTCAAGAATTGAATAAGTAATTAAATCTTTGCAAACAGCAGCAGGACACTTCTTGTCTCTGATATGTGCTTCATACTCATTTCTAAAATACCTGAGGGTACTTAAAACAGGATTGGGAGCAGTCATGCCCAATCCGCATAATGAAGTTGCGCGTATGTAATGTCCGAGTTCTTCGAGCAGTTCAAGGTCGCCTTCTTTGCCTCTTCCGGTTGTGATCCTTTCCAGAATTTCGAGCATCCTTTTCGTTCCGATCCTGCAGGGGGTACATTTGCCGCATGACTCGGACTGAGTGAATTCCAGGAAGAATTTTGCCGTATTCACCATACAGCTTGTCTCATCCAATACAACCATACCGCCGGATCCCATGATGGAGCCTGCCAGCGCGAGTGATTCATAGTCTACTTCAGTGTCAAGTAACTCCTCAGGTATGCATCCGCCTGAAGGTCCGCCTGTCTGCAATGCCTTGAAGGACTTGCCACCTTCGATGCCTCCGCCTATCTCATAAACAATCTCCCTGAGAGTGACACCTAATGGTACCTCAATCAAACCGGTATTCTTTACCTTTCCCGAGAGTGAAATGACTTTGGTGCCACCGCTCCTCTCTGTGCCAAGACGCGTGAACCAGTCCGCACCACGGAGAATGATCCTGGGAATATTTGCGAAGGTCTCGACATTATTCAAGACCGTCGGTCTGTCCCATAAGCCCTTTTCGGCTGAACGCCATAACTTCGGTGTCGGCATACCCCGTTTTCCCTCGATCGAGCGCATCAATGCTGTAGCCTCTCCGCATACAAAGGCACCGGCACCCTGAAAAATCTTGAGATCAAAATCAAAGCCGGAACCAAAAGTATTTTTCCCGAGGAATCCTGCCTCGTAGCACTGTTCTATTGCCATCTGAAGACGTTTGACTGCCAACGGGTACTCAGCCCTTACATAGATATATCCATGATGGGATTCAGTTGCCTTTGCACAGATAATCATGCCTTCTATAACTGCGTGAGGATCCCCTTCCATGACAGACCTGTCCATGAACGCACCCGGATCACCCTCATCACCATTGCAGATCACGTATTTGATGTCTGAAGCAATCCGTAATCCGAGTTCCCATTTCAGTCCTGTCGGAAAGCCTGCGCCGCCTCTCCCCCTCAAATTGGAATTTTTTACGATATTGACAATCTCTTGAGAACTCATCGAGGTAAGAGCCATTTTTGCTGCTTTGTAACCGTCAACAGCCCTATAGGCATGAATATCTTCAGGATCTATCTCGCCACAATGGGAGAGAACCACCTTGGTCTGTTTTTGATGAAAGGTGTGATAGTCTTTATCAACAATCCACTCTGCGACAGGTGTTCCGTTGAGGATGTGCTCAGTAAAAATTTTTCCTACCATATCCGGCTTGACATGCTTGTATGTTGTCTTTTCTCCGTTGATGATGACATCCACGAGTACATCCTGTGCGCAGAATCCCCTGCAGCCAACTCTCTGTGCTGAACACCTCTCGGAGAAAGATGCTGCAATGCCGGCTGATGAGATTGTTCCTTTGAAGGTTTCCAGAACCTCTTTGCTGCCTGAAGCGACTCCGCCTGTTCCGGTGCATACCTTTATGAGAATATCCTTGTCCATTATTCGCGTGCTTTGATCTTTTTTACTTCTTTCATCAGGTTATCGAGGGTCATTTTGCCGAGCACTTCTTTGTTCAGAATTGTGACGGGAGCAATACCGCAGGCACCAATACAATTAACCTTTTCAATCGTGAATTTGGAATCTGTGCTCGTTTCTTCATCAGGCGGGATATCGAGTTCCAGGAAAAGCCTGTTGAGCAGTTTTTCAGAACCCTTTACATGGCAGGCTGTGCCGCGGCAGACAGTAATGATATTTTTGCCTCTTGGTTTGAGATGAAACTGGGAATAGAAGGTGGCTGTTCCGAAAAAACGGCTTGCAGGGATATCAAGTTTTTTTGAAAACCAGGTTACCGTTTCTTCAGGGATAAAACCGAATGCTTTTTCTATATCCTGAAGGATGGATATAATATTTCCCTCATTTTCCCTGTACTCACCGAGTATCTTCTGAAGAATTTCTTCCATACTGAACTCATCTCATTTTTTGTATACTCAACAGACTGAGCGTTTCTCCCGCTTTTTCAGAGGAGTCGAAAAAACTGTTCCGAAATCCACCTTCGCAAGGTGTTTGTTTAGTATAATAGAATAACTTTCTCCGGGAAAACAAGCAAACGCACAGTTTGAGTTTACTCCGTTTCTTGTGGTATATAAGTGGTATATAAATAGTCGATGAAAAGTATTATTATTAGAGAAAGGAAATGGATTCATTTGATGGTACAACGGCATATAGCAGCTTTGCTCATCAGTGTATGTGCATTGCTTCTCTTTCACCATGCAGTACATGCAGCCATATTGCTTGACCGTGTCGTTGCGGTGGTGAACAAAGAGGTGATCACCTGGAGCGAGCTTTACCGGATCATGGAATCAGAAGCGTCCGAGCAGGTGAAGGCTTTAACCGATGAGGAGAGAAGTAAGGTTTTTAAAAACAATGAGGCTGCTTTTCTCGAAAAGCTCGTCGATATGAAGCTCCAGATCCAGGAGGCCGGCAGACTCGGTCTTCAGGTGCGTGAAGAAGAAGTAAAGGAGGCTATCGAAAACATCAAAAAGAAATACCAAATGACTGATGCGCTACTTGAGGAGTCACTGAAAAAAGAAGGACTGACCTTTGAGGAATACAGGAAGAGACTCTCCGATCAGATTCTTATCAGCCAGGGTATCAACCATCAGATTAGAAACAAGGTTGTGATCACTGATGAGCAGGTGAATAAATATATGGAGTCGCATCAGATGAACCTTGCGGGTGAAGAAGAGTTCAGGCTGAGGCAGATATTTATCAGGAAGCCAAAGGATGATAGCAGGAGAAAAGAACTCGAAGAGAAAGGTGCCATGATCGTTCAGAGATTGAAGGCGGGAGAGGATTTTGCTGCTCTCGCATGGGAATATTCGGAAGACCCATCCGCTAAAATCGGAAGCGATCTTGGTTACGTGAAAAAAAGCTACATGGCAAAAGAATTCATCAATGTCCTGTCCGTAATGAAGATAGGGGATGTCAGCATACCGTTCTGGACTGACCAGGGACTGCACATCATCAAGCTTGAGGACAGAGTCTCTGCAAAAAGCACTGAGGAACAAAAAGAAACTGTGCGCAAACAACTCGAAGAAGAGGCGTTTCTTGAGAAATACAAAAGTTATATGAAGGGTCTTCGGGAAAATGCACGGATAGAAATCAGATTATGATCGGAGGTAACGATAGCAGCTCTGAGAATTGGTGTCCTTGCTTCGGGGAGAGGTTCAAATTTCCAGTCAATCATAAATGCTGTCAGCGAAGGAAAACTTTCTGCTGAAATAGCTGTTCTGATAACCGATAATCCCTCAGCATTTGCAGGGGAGAGAGCAAGGAAGCACAATATAGAACATCTTGTCATCAGTCCAAAGGAATTCAGCTCAACGGACGCAATGTATACGAAAATTGCTGGTGAGCTGCAGGCAAGGAATGTGGGGCTGGTTGTTTTAGCTGGATTCATGAGAATTGTCGGGAAACCGCTCATCAACGCTTTCCCCAACAGGATCATGAATATCCATCCTGCTCTCCTGCCGTCATTTCCGGGATTGCATGGACAGAAACAGGCGCTTGATTACGGCGTAAAAATATCGGGCTGTACTGTTCACTTTGTGGATGAAGGCATGGACACCGGACCGATCATCATACAGGCTGCTGTGCCGGTTTATCATCACGATACCGAGGAAACCCTCTCAGAGAGAATCCTTAAACTGGAGCACAAAATTTATCCTGAGGCCATCTGTTTATTCTCAGAAGGAAAGTTGCAGGTTGACGGCAAAATCGTGCGGATTACCGGTGGTGTTACTATCGATCAGTCTTTCGTGAATCCACTCCTCAAAACTTAACCTATAGAGTATTCCCCAGTTGCGTGTCTTGTTATCTGTTTCCATAATAGTGCATCCATATTATAAGCAAATAGTCCATGTTTCTATTATAATTACAGAATGAGAAAAGGGATATATATCCTTCCGAATACCCTCACCCTGTGCAGCATGCTCCTCGGATTTTATTCTATCCTTGCCTCGCTGAAGGGAAATTATATCCATGCAGCATGGGGCATTCTTTTTGCTATGGTCTTCGATGGACTCGACGGATGGGTAGCACGCCTCACGCACAGTACCACTCGATTCGGAATCGAGCTCGATTCGCTCTCTGACCTTGTTGCATTTGGTGTGGCACCGTCTGTGATGATTTACAAATGGGCGCTTACACCATTCGGCAGAATAGGGTGGGTAGCAGCTTTCTGGTTTCTGGCATGCGGCGCCCTCAGGCTCGCCCGTTACAATGTTCAGATGGGGTCCTCCGAATCCAAGTCATTCACTGGAATGCCGATTCCTGCTGCCGCAACCATTGTCGCGTCTCTGGTACTCTTCTTCTATGAGGTGTGGGATACCTCCCCGAGTAAGAATATCTATATTCTCGGACTTACCATACTCCTGGCATTTCTCATGGTAAGCACGCTGCGATTCCATGGTGCAAAGGAAGTGGATTTACGGAAACGCAAACCATTCTGGATTCTCGTGGCTTTTGTGATTGTTCTGATGCTCATCGTTATGCACCCCCCCATATCGTTATTTGTATTTGCAATGATTTACCTGATTGGGGGTATAATTGAAAACATTATCCTCTTCTCCAGGGGAAAGAAACAAAAGAGCAAGGCAGGTGTAAAAGAATGAGAATGATAAGGATATTTGATACAACGTTGCGTGACGGCGAGCAGTCACCAGGTGCATCCATGAATGTTCATGAAAAACTAACTGTTGCAAAACAGCTTGCAAAGCTCGGTGTTGATGTTATCGAGGCCGGCTTTGCCTACAGTTCATTAGGTGATTTCGAGGCAATAAAGACCATAGGGGGCGAGGTCGAAGGTCCGATTATCTGCAGTCTTGCACGGGCAAGAGAGGAAGACATAAAGAGTGCGTGGGAAGCCTTAAAAGATGCACCCAAAAAGAGAATACACACGTTTCATTCAACATCTGATATCCACCTCAAGCATCAGTTCCGCGTCAGCAGAGAGGAGGCCCTGAAAAGATCCGTTGAGATGGTTAAGCTTGCAAGGAGTTTTGTCGATGATGTTGAGTTCTCACCGATGGATGCGACAAGAACGGATATCGGGTATCTCTGCGAAGTTGTCGAGGCTGTCATAGAGGCAGGCGCTTCAACCGTCAATATCCCTGATACTGTGGGATACAGTATTCCCGCAGAATTTGGTGCGACGATCAAGACAATCCACGACAGGGTCAAGAATATCCGCAAGGTAGTGATTGCAGTGCACTGTCACAACGACCTTGGACTGGCCACTGCCAATTCATTAGCCGCGGTGCTGAACGGTGCAGGACAGATTGAATGCACGATTAACGGGATTGGAGAACGTGCAGGCAACTGCTCAATGGAAGAGGTTGTCATGGCACTGAGGACAAGGCGCGACATTTTCAATGCTGATACAAAGATCCATACAGAAGAGATTATGCGGAGCAGCAGGCTTGTGACCAAAATAACAGGCATATCTGTACAACCCAATAAGGCAATCGTTGGGGCAAATGCGTTTGCACATGAATCAGGGATACACCAGGACGGACTTCTGAAGGAGAAGTCTACGTATGAAATTATCAGGCCGGAGAGCATCGGACTGTATTCTACAAAGCTTGTTATGGGTAAGCACTCAGGAAGGCATGCTTTTAAATCGAGACTGAAAGATCTCGGTTATGTATTAAGAGATGACGAGCTTAATGCGGCATTCGAACGGTTCAAGAGACTTGCCGATCAGAAGAAGGACATATTCGATGAAGATATCGAAGCTTTGGTTTCAGAAGGGGTCACCAAGGTGCCGGAGATTTACAGCCTTGTTGATCTCCATATTGTCAGCGGCATCAACCAGAAGCCGACTGCTGCAGTGAAGCTGAAAGTGGGTGAAAACATTCTTGATAAGTTTGAATATGGTGACGGGCCTGTTGATGCGACCTACAAGGCTATTGCATTACTGACCGGTACGAAAAGCAGACTTCTGAAATTTGAAGTCAAAGGGATCACCGGCGGCACCGATGCCCTCGGAGAGGTTGTGGTTTCTCTTGAGGAAGACGACAGGAACGCTCGCGGCCATGGTGCTGATACCGACATCATCGTTGCAGCTGCTAAAGCGTATATCAATGCACTGAATAAGCTCGAAGCAAGGAAGAAGCAGATATAGAGATCTTTTATTTCCTGATCAAACCAGCACTCTGAATGATTATCTTTTCATATTTATTCACACAACAAATACGCACCGCTGCAACCTTTGAACACCGTGTATTTCCTTTTCAAACAGGCACGTTCAATTTTCTTTCTGAGTAGTCAAGACTACCTTTGGAAACATTCAGGAAAGATATCTTCCTGAACTAAACGGGCTACAAGTGTTCCACACAGGTATATAGTTCGTTGGAAAACAGTGAATCAAATCGATATCTTGCTATAATACGTAAAAAGCTGTCTCGTGAAGGAGAGAATTGATGAATAAGAATGTCTTGAAAATAATTTCACTGATAACAGTAGTATTGTTTATAAGCATTGCTGTACTCGAACTCGATGCACATGCAAGAGTTGGAGGAGGGGGGTCTTTTGGCAGCAGAGGCTCAAGGAGTTATTCCTCTCCAAGCAGGCCGTATTCAAATCCTGGTCCTTCCAGACAGCAAGCTACACCTTCTCCTGTCCAGCCTACACCCACCCAACAGCCAGCAGGTGGTGGATTTCTTAGAAGCCTTGGAGGAGGGCTTCTTGGTGGATTGATCGGCGGGATGCTCTTTAGAAGTCTTGGTTTTGGCGGACTTGGAAATGGTTTCGGTGGCAGCGGCATAGGCATTTTTGAAATTCTGCTGATCGGTGGTATTGGCTACTTTATATTCAGGACCATGAGAAGAAAAAGGAGCGACGAGAATCTTCCTTATCAGAATTCGTATCAACAGGGAAATTACCAAACAGAAAGTCTTCCTTCATATGAACGTACCGGACAGGAATATAAAGAAGACACATCTGTAGGGATATCACATATTCGGCAGATGGATCCAGTCTTTGATGAGAACCGTTTTAAAGACACTGCAATGGATATCTTTTTTAAGATACAAGGAGCATGGATGAATCGGGATTTATCACCGGTAAATAGCCTATTAACAGATGAAATGAGAACTATTATTCAGGAAGATGTTAATAAATTATTGAGAGAGAAACAAGTGAACAAGCTCGAAAATATCGCTGTTAGAAATGTAGATATAACTGAAGCATGGCAGGAATCAGGACAGGATTTTCTAACAGTGCTATTCCGGGCAAATCTTCTGGATTATACAACTGATGATGCCACTGGAGAAGTCATAGAAGGAAGTAAGATAGACCCAATTAAATTTGAAGAATACTGGACTGTTACAAGGACTATTGGAAATAATCCATGGCAACTTTCAGCAATTAATCAGCCATGAGATAATTCGAAATTGACGTATTAAGGATGTTCGGTAGAAATGCCGTTTCTGTTACAGTGTGTGTAATACTCACCCGCTACGTCTTTGAAGTTTTCTTCATGGAGCAGAGACCCCCGGCGCATGTTACAATGGTGTGGAGTACTCTTAGGAATGAATAAAAACTCTACGTTGAATTGTCTGCGTAACGGGGAGCTTGCAACATGAAGTGGAAAACAACGAATCTGCAAACACGCCTTTACCTCATTAGCGCTATTATCCTGCTGGTTGGTTTGAGTAGCTCCATCTGGATCTATCTGACGGCCGAGAATGATTCGAAACGAGTTTTTGGTTATGAAATAGTAGGTGGCAATGCTTATCTAATCACGCCTGAAAATTCCAAGAAGTATGTACATGATTTGGAACTCTATGGTGGAAAGGCGAATGTACTTGCGGATGAGTTGATGAGTTGGTTTGTCGGTTTATGGCATGGGAAATCACTCGCATTCACAGTAGCCTGCATTACCTTCTTTATATCCCTTGGGTTTTTCTTTGTTGCCAGAAGCTCACCATCCTACTTAGAATATGACGCCCATGATAAAAATAATCGGGTCGGGAGTAAATAATCTTGGGTAAAACATTCATCGTCATGTCCTTCCTGTAACAACCTATCATGCATTTGATATAATTATGCAGACTTCAGATATTACTCAATAAGCAGTTTATGCTTCATAGAAGATATTATGTTTGAGCATCATAAAGAACCTTTACTGAGCCGCAAGGAATTCTACCGCAGGCAGTTACGATATGGATGTTTTTCTCTATTAATACTTTTTTTATCAATTGGAATTGGAATGTCTGGTTATCACTATTGGGGTGAACTGTCTTGGATTGATTCTTTTCTAAACGCCTCAATGATTTTAACTGGAATGGGACCTGTAGATCATATTAATACAGAAGGGGGTAAGCTTTTTTCTGCGATTTATGCATTGTTCAGCGGGATATCATTCCTTACCTTTGTGGCTGTACTTGTTACGCCTATTTATCATCGCTTCTTACATAAATTCCACTTAAAGATTGAAGATGATGAGGGCAATTGATTGTTCAACAATCCTTCCTGTAGTCAGGACGTTCCGGGCATGACATAATTTTGCGGAGTACAAGGGCGAATAATTAGATACTGACAAAATTCCTATGTTACACCGACCCCTTCTTATGTCCTTGTTCCCATAAAATACGGGATAAACCAATGTTCAGGGCTTTGATTTTACTTATCATCAGAATTGTGCCACATTTCCGATCATGCCGTTTGATAGGTACCCCTCTGCCCTACCTTTCATATTGTCTATTCTGTCTCTAATTCGTTACAATTTCCTTCAATGAAGATAAAGCTGTCACCTCCGCAGATCCTCGTTCTCGGATTCTTCTCCATAATAATTATTGGCGCCATCCTTCTAACATTGCCGTTGTCAAATACAAAAGAGTGCACTTTCATCGATGCGCTCTTTACATCCACATCTGCAGTCTGTGTGACGGGATTGATTGTGAAAGACACACCGAATGACTTCAGCCTCTTCGGACAGATGGTCATTATGATGCTCATACAGATCGGCGGGCTTGGTTACATGACATCAGCCACAATAATTTTTCTCATTATAGGGAAAAAAATAGGGATCACTGAAAGGCTTACTATAAAAGAAGGATTAAATGTAGAAAACCTCGAAGGAATCATCAGATTTACAAAAGGTGTTTTACTGTTTACGGTGATTTTCGAACTCATAGGCACATTGATATTAACCACAAGATTCCTTTTGGATTATCCCCTTAAAGATGCATTCTTATATGGTATGTTCCATTCTGTTTCTGCCTTTAATAACGCTGGATTCAGTCTTTTTACAGATAACCTTCTCAGCTATAGGGGTGATATCACAGTAAACCTTACGATAACGACTCTTATTATCTCAGGGGGGATTGGGTTCATAGTCGTGAGAGACTTGTACAAGTATCATAGAAAAGAAGTCCCCAGGCTTTCACAGCACACCAAAATAGTACTGGCGACAACAGCCATCCTTATCTTAGGCGGCGCTGTCTCTATATATTTGTTGGAGGCAACAAACCCTAAGACTTTTGTGGGCATGTCATTAATGGAAAAAATGCTTGTTTCTTATTTTTCTTCAGTTACCCCTCGAACAGCAGGGTTTAATACGGTTGATTATTCCTTATTGAGAACCGAAACCCTTTTTCTGACGATAGTCCTCATGTTCATCGGAGCTTCGCCTGGAAGTACCGGAGGAGGAGTCAAAACATCTACGTTTGCGATTGTTATTGCAAGCCTGTATGCCACAGTGAGAGGACTGAGAGACACGGTGCTTTTTAAAAGACGAGTTCCTTCTGATACCATATCAAAATCATTTCTGCTTATCACCCTTGCTGCCATCTTTTGCACATTGAGCACCCATTTCATCATTACAACGCAGAGCACACAATATCTATCCGGCATGTTTGAAGTCACCTCTGCCTTCGGCACAGTAGGACTTTCCGTTGGGGATGGCGGGGTGAGGAGCCTTTCAGCGCTTTTTACCCCTATCGGAAAGCTTGCGATTAGTTTTACAATGTTTGTCGGAAGACTCGGGCCTCTGACGCTCGCTGTTGCAGTTACAAGAAAAACCCAGGAGCGTTTTAGATACCCTGAAGGTGGGGTGACAATAGGATGAAAAAACATTTTGCAGTAATAGGACTGGGGCGGTTCGGTTTTTCAGTTGCAAAAACACTGGCGAAATATGGCTCAGAGGTAATAGCGATAGACCGTGGAGAAGAGCGGGTAAAAAAATTGGCTGAATTTGTCGCATATGCAGTTCAGCTTGATGCTATGGACGAGAAGGCTTTACGTTCAGTCGGCGTCCAGAACGTTGACACTGCAATCGTTAGTATCGGTGAAAATATTGAGGCGAGCATCCTCGTTGTTATGCTTCTGAAGGAGATGGGGATAAAGAATATCATTGCGAAGGCTGTCACAACACTTCATGGTAAAGTCCTTGAAAATCTTGGCGTCAGAAGAATTATTTATCCTGAACGTGACATGGCAATCCGTGTTGCACACAGTCTCATCCGTCCACAGGTTCTTGAACAGCTTGAGCTCTCTGA
>Ga0315276_10005440_pt1 | contig 11737 bp, 10 predicted proteins | sample YL17G05_0_MG_FD_204542 | JGI IMG/M metagenome (GOLD analysis project Ga0315276, IMG submission 204542) | Sediment microbial communities from Yellowstone Lake, YNP, Wyoming, USA - YL17G05_0 | ecosystem: Environmental > Aquatic > Freshwater > Lake > Sediment | place: USA: Wyoming | collected... | reverse complement strand
CGGCCCTGTCCCCCTTTCCTTTGGTCACCGTGATCCGGCCCGTCTGGGCGCTCACGGTGAAATCGTGCGCGGAGACGATGCCTTCGGTCCCCACGATCTCTATGAACGACCGCCGCAGGGGGGCGGTATAGGAGCAGAATATCGATGCCACGACTCCACGGGTGAAACGGAGCGAGACAAAAGCCGACTCTTCGGTCACCTCCTCGGTCGGCAGCGGCGAGAGAGCGCTCGCCACGTCCACGGGTTCATCGTCAAGGATGAACCGGAGGGTGTCCAGACAATGGACCCCGACGTCGAAGATGGGCCCACCTCCTGCAATCGCCCGGTCAATAAGCCAGGTCCGGTGACTCATCCGGGCATCATAAAAAAATTCTGCCCGCGCCGCCTTTACCGTCCCGATCATTCCGGAATCCGCGATCTGCTTGACACGCTTCACGAGAGGGGAGAGCCGGACCATGTGACCGACCATCAGCCTGACCTGGTGGGCGTCGCAGGCATCGATCATCCTTGCCGCTTCGGCGGCATTCATCGCCATCGGCTTTTCCACGATGACGTGCTTGCCCGCCTCGGCCGCGGCGATCGTCTCGGTGCAATGGACGGCGTTTGCTGATGTGATGAAAACCGCATCGACGTCGGGGTGGCGGACGAGGTCGCCGACCGAATGAAACGCCAGGGGGACTGCATGCTCGTCCGCCTTCGCGCGGGCGAGCTCGATCTGGCGTTTCTGGAGGGCAACCAGGGCGGAGTTTTCCGCATTGCGGATCGCAGGGGCGATGGCTCTCTCCGCGAAGCGGCCAAACCCGATAATCCCGTACCGGATGGTGCGTTGCTGCATGGTGCCTGTCGACAATGGTGCGAGCGGGCGACGGATTTCTTGAAGATACGCCCATGGAATCTTGTATGCAAGGTGAAAGGAAAGGGGGGGCGTTTGCAGGTGCAGGAGCGGTTTGCTATCTTCGGGTATGCGCAGCATGCACTTGATCGGTCTGACCGTTCTCCTTTTTCTCCCCCTCCGGCTTGGAGCACAGCCCAGCCTCCTCCGTACGGCGCTTCAGGAGGAAGGAGCGTGTGCTGCGAAGGCTCTGTGGCCTCACATGCCTGCCGTGACCCAGGGGACGTACGCCGATGAACATATCGACGTCGGCTATTACCGGATCGATCTGAACGTCCATCCTTTCCTCTCCATGCTCCACGGAGCGGTTCTGATCCGGGGAACGAGCCTCGTCGACAGCCTGCGTCAAATCTCGCTTGACCTTGACGCAGCGATGCGGGTCGATTCCGTCCGCAGCGGTCACACCGGCCTTTCTTTCTCCCGTTTTCCCCTTGGCCTCGTGGTCACGCTCGACCGCATGTATGCCAGGGGGGACCCCTTCGCCCTCGAGGTGTTCTACGCCGGGACTCCGACCGTCAACGGTTTCGGGAGCTTCGTGTTCACCGCCGTGACGGGCGTGCCGTGGGTCTGGTCGCTGAGCGAGCCCTACGGCGCGCGTAACTGGTGGCCCTGCAAGGATACGCCGAACGACAAAGCAGATTCGGCGGACATCCTGATCACATGCCCCATCGAATTGAAGGTCGGGTCGAACGGACGACTCGTCGGTGTCCGCGAGAACGGCGACGGCACGCACACCTACCAGTGGGCCGAGCGATACCCGATTGCGACCTACCTTGTCTCCGTTGCGATCAGCAACTACTCCGAGTTTACACAGTGGTTCAGGTACAGTCCGACCGATTCGATGCCCATCCTCAACTACGTTCTTCCCCGCGACCTGAATCAGGCGGTACCCGCCCTTGCCCTCACGCCCGAGATGCTGCGCGTGTTCTCCGCGACGTACGGACTCTATCCCTTCATCAGGGAAAAATACGGTCATTCCCAGTTCGGCTGGGGAGGCGCGATGGAGCACCAGACGATGACCTCGACATCGAATTTCACGGAGGGCACCATCGCACACGAGCTGGCGCATCAGTGGTTCGGCGACATGATCACCTGCGCCAACTGGCCGAGTCTCTGGCTCAATGAAGGATTCGCGGTCTACAGCGAGGCGGTGTGGCAGGAGGCCCGGTACGGAAAGGCCGCCTACCGGATCCATTTGTCCGACAGGATGTCCGCTGCGATGGGGGCAAGCGGGACACTCTTTGTGCAGGATACGAACGACGTCAGAAATCTCTTCAATTTCAACAGGGTGTACGCGAAAGGGGGATGGGTGCTCCACATGTTACGGCATGTGCTGGGTGACTCGGTCTTCTTCCAGTCCATGCGGGCATACGCCGCGGACCCCCGCTTCCGGTTCGGGAGCGCGACAACGGAGGGATTTGAAAGTGTCTGTGAGGCAGTGGCGGGAAAATCGCTGGCGTATTTCTTCAACGAGTGGGTGTTCGGGGAAGGGTTCCCGCGGTACACCACCACGTGGCATTCGGCAAGCGTGGGAGGAGCCTATGAGGTGACCGTCCGGATCGATCAGACGACCGGAGGAACAAACCCCGCGTTCTTCACGATGCCCGTGGACCTCATGTTCTCCGGCGGGACTCAAGACACGACCGTGGTCGCTTTCAATACCGTCCCCGGCGAAACCTTCACCTACCATCTGCCGTTCAGACCGACGGATGTCGTGCTCGATCCGGAGAACTGGATCCTCCGCGAGATCGTGGCGCCGGAAAGTCTCCTCCCCGACGCCTACGCCCTGGAACAGAACTTCCCCAACCCATTCAACCCCGGGACTTCCATCAACTTCTCCCTTCCCCGGCGGTCCGACATCTCGCTCACGGTGTACGACCTCCTTGGACGGGAAGTGGCCCTTCTCGCCCGAGGAAGGTACGAGGCAGGGAAACACACCATCCGGTGGGAAGGGACCGGCACCACGGGGGTCCCGGTCGCCTCGGGCGTCTACCTCTGCCGCCTCACCGCCGAATCCTTCAGCACTGCCCGAACGATGCTCTTGCTGCGCTAGTGTCCCGCGCTCCGGGCGGCCAGCTGGCGGTCGATCATGAGGAGCGGGGTGCCGCTCTCACCGATCATCTTCAGCTGCTCCACGATCGCCAGTGCTTTCTTCTCCTCCTCCACCTGCTCCTTGATGAACCACTGGATCTCCACCTGGGCGGCGTAGTCGTTTTCCTTGATCGCGCTCTCATACAGCCGGTTGACCGACGCAGTGATCTTTTGCTCGTGGGCCAGAACCTGCTGGAAGACGTCGAGGGGGGATTTATACTCCGCAGGCGGCTTCTCGATGGCCTGCAATGTCACGCGTCCGTCCCGGTCGTGCACGATGTCCATCAGTTTCATCGCGTGACCGAGCTCCTCCTGCCACTGAACCCGGAGCCAGGCAGCGAAGCCGGAGAGATTGATCGACTCGGTGTACAGCGACATGCCGAGGTAGAGGTAGGCAGACTGGAGCTCGTGCTTGATCTGTTCGTTGACCGCATCCTGCAGCGCTTTGCTCAGCATGGGGGCTCTTCCCTTTCGTTCTTGGTGGAATGAATGATAATCTGAATGTCAGCTTCCCCGGGACGAAAATCCCTGAAGCAGTTCCTCGATCAACGCCGCATCCTGGGCGGCTGCATCGTCCTCCATGCGGCGGAAGGCGTTCATGAGATTCCGGAGCACGCGTGTGATGATGACGGGAGCGTCGCATTCGAGGGCTGCAAGATCGGAGGTGCTGACCGGGGCGCTGGAGCTGAGGCGGACCAGGTCGGTATCCAGGAGCACGACACCGCCGTTGAAGCAATCGATCACGAACCTCCTGCCCCCGTGGCTGGCGAGAGCGAGGAAATGGCCCGGGAGGTTGCACCCTTCAACAATCAGCCCGCACCGGTACGCCACGAGGATGTACACGCAGGCGAGGGAGATGGGGAGGCCGCGGCGTCGCGTGATCACATGGACGAGGTTGCTGCTCTGCGGGTTGTAGTAGGAGTCCCGCGCGCCGGCGAGCCCCTTCGTCTGAAAAAGGAACTCAGCCAGCGCGAGGGTATCCTGTTGATACGGCCCGCCGTTGAACCCGTCGGCGAGGGCATCGAGTAACGCAGTAAGCGATTCCGTGGCGCGGGGATGCTGGAGAAACTCGGCCAGGAGGCCGAGGCCGGACTCGAGCAGTTCCTTGTCGTCTACGATGCTTCCCAGCGACGGCCACTCTTCGCGCAGTCTCTTCCGCCTCCCGAGCCTGATGAGCCCGTCGATCAGCCGGCGGTGATGCCCGGGCAGATCGAGTTCGAGGAGATGGTCCTCCAGCAACGGGCCGAACGCCTCGAACTCGCTCATCACTGCGTCGCGGACCTCCGGTGATTCATCCTCGAGCAGGCGGAGGAGATACGGTATCTGGCGCGGATCGGGCATGACCGGAACCGGACGTCACTTTACCGCAATGAGTTCGACCTGGAAGATTAGCGTCGCATTCGGTGGTATCACGTTCCCCGCTCCGCTCTCGCCATACGCGAGATTCGAGGGAACGTAGATCTCCCACGTCGCGCCTTCCTTCATCATCAGCAGCGCTTCGGTCCATCCCTTGATCACGCCGCTACACGGGAAGGTCGCCGGCTGGCCCCGCTTGTAGGAACTGTCAAACTCCGTCCCGTCAAGAAGCCTTCCGCTGTAGTTGGTGGTCACGCTCGACGTCGTCTTTGGCGATTTTCCCTTCCCGTCGGCGATGACTTTATACTGCAGACCGCTCGGCAGGGTGATGATGCCGGGCTTCTTCCCGTTTTCGGCAAGGAATTCGGCCCCTTCCTTCGCGTTCTTTTCTCCGGCCGCGCGCGCTTTCTCCATCTGCTTCGTCCTCATATCCTGTTGGAATCCGGTCATGGTCTCCTGTATCTGCGCTTCGGTCATCAGCCGCTTCGCACTATCGGCCCATGCATCCGTCACGCCCCGGAGGAAGGCATCGGAATTGATGGCAATCGAGTCGCGTTTCAGGTTCATCCCCACGCTCATACCGATGGAATAGCTCACCTTGTCCTGCTTCGTCTCGAGTTTCACGTTCTTCTCCCCCGTCGATTGACACCCGATAAGTCCGACCATCAATGCGGCCACTACGAACCCGTTCATGCCTGTCCCTTTCGTTGATGTATAGTGAAGAATCTTTTAATTTACCAACTTCGCGGCTCAGATGCAACGAGACGAGAGAGCACGGAGCGGCGGCTTCTCAGATGCCATCGAAGAGGTCGTTCAGGAGTTCCAGCGCCCGCGGCACGAATTCACGCGGCACGTACACATCGGCCGGGAAGCCCGAGGCGCCCCCGGCCCCAAGAATTCCCACATCGATCGACTGGATGATCGAGGGGATCCCTTCGGCATCAAGGCTTTGGCGGGCCCGCTCCGCATACAGGCGGTCCGGAAAATTCTTGACCTTGACAAGATCCATTCCCACCTCCGCTTCTCAGCTTTTCTTCTGGACCAGGAACCGTTTCACTTTCTGCGTCGTCGTCTTTTCGAACTCGCGGTCGCGGATGTAGAACTTGCGTATCTGCTTGAAGGCGGGGACCTCTCTGTTGACCTTCGCGATCTCCCCGGCGATCACCCCCTTCATCAGCTCGTCGGTGATCGGTGTTCCCCGGGTTTCCGCGATCTCGATGAATGCCTCTGCGTCCACGACGATCTGCGCGGCGATGATCTCGTCATGCTTGGCATCGTCCTCCCCGTACACAAGCGACTCCATGATGAAAGGGCTCCGGTTGAGCAGATCCTCCAGCTCCTCCGGATAGACGTTCTCGCCGCTCTTTGAAATGATGACGTTTTTCATCCTCCCGGCAATGTGGAGGAATCCGTCCTCATCGATCTTGCCCAGATCTCCCGTTTTGAACCATCCGTCCTCGAAGACGTCGGCGGTCGCCGCTTTGTTCTTGTAGTATCCCGGCATGACGTTGGCCCCCCGCGCCCAAATTTCACCGACCCCCAGGTGATCGGGGTGGTCAATGCGGAGCGTGACCCCCGGCAAGGGCTGTCCCGCCGAATCATCCTTGGAGTTCCCGATCTGGTTAAGCGTCAGGATGGGCCCGGTCTCCGTGAGACCGTAGCCCTGGATAAAACTGAAACCGAATTCCTGCAATCCACGCGCCACGAGCGGGTCCTGCGCGGCACCTCCGGTGATAAAACACCGGATCGAACCGCCGAACTTCTCGTGGATCTCGCCGAAGATCCGCCGCCGGTAACTCTTCCAGCCGACCTTCTCCGCGATCGTCCCGGCCTTGATGAGCGGACCGATCAGCATCGAGGTCAACTTTTTCTCGTTGATCGATTTGTAGATCCGCTTGTACAATTTGTCATAGAGCAAAGGGACGCCAAGCAGCATCGTCGCGTGGACCCTCTGCAGATCGTCGGCGATCGTCTTCAACGATTGTGCGAAGTGAACCGACGCCCCGGTGTACATCGGACAGAGGAATCCGCATGTACAGGCGTAGGTATGGTGGATCGGGAGCACGCACAGGAATCTGTCCTCGGGATAGATCCACATCATGCTGACCATCGCGGTCAGATTGGCCGCGAGGTTCTTCTGGGTGAGCACCACCCCCTTTGCCCGACCGAGCGATCCCGAGGTGTAAATGATCTCCGCCGGCTCATCCGGATCGATCTCGGGCAGCTTCTCGACGGGGAATGGCTTGCTCCGCTCGATGAGTTCCACCATGGAAAGGGTGCGCCCCTTCGCGGCGGGGACGTCCATGTTGATGTACTGCTTCAGCCTTTTCAGGGAACCCCGCATGTCCCGAAACGTCGGCTCAAACGTGTCGGAGTAAATGACCGCAGAGGCCTCCGACTCGTGCAGGATGTTCAACACCTCGTTGGTCGGGAGGTTCCGGTCGACAGGTACCACCACGTAGTTGAAACACATGCCGGTGAGGAACGAGAGCGACCACTGCACCCTGTTTTCCCCGATCACCGCCACGTGACTTCGCTCCTTGATCCCGAGCGCGCGGAGTGCACTGCCGAACATCAGGATATGCTTCAGGAGCGAGCCGTACGTGAGGTAACGGATCGGCGTTTCCTTGAGGTCTTCGAGAGCGACCTTCTCACCGTAGACCCGCGCGGAGCGGAGGATCATGTCCTGCAACGAGGTGATCGCGGGAACCGTATTCAGTTTCGCTGGCATGAGGGTACTCTTCTGCGTGAGGTGATTACAGTGCGGCCGGTGCCGCGTACTTGGCCAGCTCTCCCGCCGAGGCCTTCTCCACATCCGCGTGCAGACTGTTCCCGTGCGCGTCCATGGTGACGATCGCGGGAAACTCGCTGACCCGGATATGCCACATCGCCTCGGGTATACCGAACTCGATGAAATCGACTCCATCCACGGCGGTGATGCATTTCGCGTAGTATTGAGCCGCGCCGCCGATTGCGTTGAGATAGACGGCGCCGTGTTCCTGGAGGGCGGCGAGCGTCCTGGCCCCCATCCCCCCTTTGCCGATCACGGCCCGGAGGCCGAATTTCTTGATGACGTCCGCCTGGTAGGGCTCCTCGCGGTTGCTCGTCGTCGGTCCCGCGGCGTTCATGAACCAGGCGTCGCCCCGCTTCAGGGCGACCGGCCCACAGTGGTAAAGAGCCGCCCCCGCCAGATTCACGGGGGCGTCGTGGGTCATCAAATGATGGTGGATCGAATCACGCCCGGTGTGCATCGGCCCGCTCAGGAGCACCACATCGCCGACCTTGAGCGAACGGACCTGCGCGTCCGAAAGCGGAGTGTTGAGACGGATCTCGCGGCCCGTCAGAGGGATTCCCTCCCCGCGCGCCATCTTCACCGCAGGCGTGTCATCCTTGTACAGCCAGCGCTTGATCGCGCCGGTCGTCGCGTCAAGGACGACGCCGAGACGACGGAACGCCCAACAATCGTATGCGACCGAGACAAAGAAACTCGCCGGGAGCCGGTGATAGGAGCCGATCTTGCAGCCTATGAGCGAGACCGCGCCGCCGAATCCCATCGTCCCGATCCCGAGCTTATTGGCGTTCGTCATGATGTACGCCTCAAGCGTCGCGAGCTCGGCGTGAGGATTGATGTCGTCGAGCGAACGGAAGAGCTGCTCTTTGGCGTAGTGGTATCCCGAGGCCCGGTCGCCACCGATGGCGACGCCTATCGCCCCGACGCTGCAACCGTGTCCCTGCGCCTGGAATACCGCATGCATGATGCACTTGCGCACGCCGTCGAGGTTGCGGTCCGCCCGCCCGAGGTTCGGAAGCTCGCAGGGGACGGAATACTGGATGTTCTTGTTTTCGCACCCTCCCCCCTTCAGGATCAAACGAACCTCGACTTCGCTCCCCTCCCACTGTTCGTAATGGATCACCGGCGACCCCTCGCCCAGATTGTTGCCGCTGTTCTTGCCCGTCAGTGAATCGACGGCGTTCGGACGGAGTTTTCCCGTCCTGGTGGCTTCCGCGATCACATCCCTGATGACGCCGGTCATCGCGATCTGATTGACCCCGACCGGCGTCCTGATTTCGAAGGTGGGCATGCCGGTATCCTGGCAGATCGGCGCCACGACGTCACAGGCCATATCAATGTTCACGGCGATCGTATCAAGGGCAAAGGAAGATTGCGTACCGGGCCTTTCCACCTCCATCGCACGGGAGAGAGCCCTCCGTACGTCCGGAGGAAGGTTCGTCGAGGTCTCGACCACCAGCTTCATCATACTGTCTTTCAACTGTTCCATGACTCATCTCCTGTGGAAAAAAGTCGGTGAACCGACGCGCTAGGGATAGTCCGGCCTGGCGGCGTACGGGATCGGGTCTTCTAAGCCGGCCCGGCGGAATCCGCGCAGCCGGAGGGCACAACTGTCACAGAGACCGCACGCCACGTCCTCTCGCGCATAGCAGGACCAGGTCAGATCGAGTGGGGCGCCCAGCGCCGCCGCCGTGAGCACAATCTCCCGCTTGGTCATCCGGATCACCGGGGTGATCAGGCGAATGTGCGTGCCGGGCTTTGTTCCGGCACGGACGGCCCCCTCGAACGCATCGTAGAATTCACGGCGGCAGTCGGGATAGCCCGACGAATCCTCCTCCACCGCGCCGATGAAGATCGCCCCCGCACCGATCACCTCCCCCCAGCTGACTGCCACGGCAAGCATGTTGGCATTCCGGAATGGAACGTACGAGGTGGGGATGCCCTTCCCGTCGAGGTCTGCCCCGGAAACGGGGATGGAAGGATCGGTGAGACTCGAGCCACCAATCTTCGCAAGGTGCTCCATGGAGATCACGAGGCGATGCTCAACCCTGTAGTGGTCGGCTATGTCAGAGAACGCTCTGCGCTCACGGGATTCCGTCCGCTGGCCGTAATCGAGATGGAGAAGGCTGATGTCGTGGGTCTGCCGCGCGATCGCAATCGTGACACAACTGTCCATCCCGCCGCTGGCGAGCACGACAGCCCGTTCCCGCGCCATCACACCCCCCGCGTGAGGGGTTCCCAGATGTACTTATGCATCTGAAGCTGAAACCTGACGTCGATCCGGCTCTCGAGAATCCATTCGGCCAGACGCGCGGGCTCAAGGAGGCCAAAGACGACCGACATCAGAACCGGGCAGCGTCCGTCAAGCTCGTGTTCCTTCATCCGTGCCACGGCCCAGTCGAAGTCGGCACGGTCGCCGATCACAAACTTCACCTCATCGCCGGCCCGGAGATGGGTCACGTTCGACCAGAGATTCTTCTTCTCCATCCCGCTGGCGGGAGTCTTGAAGTCGACGATCATCCGGGCGCGGCGGTCAAACCGGCTGATGTCAAGACTTCCGCCGGTCTCGACGAGGGTCTGATAGCCTCTGTCACACAACGCTGCCAATAGATCATTGACCCCAGCCTGCATCAGCGGCTCCCCTCCGGTCACTTCCACGAAGTTACAGCCGAAGCCGTCGACCGTATGGAGAATCTCATCAACCGACATGCTCCGTCCCTCTGTAAAAGCATACTCCGTGTCGCAGTATGTGCAGCGGAGGTTACAGTACGTCAGCCGGATGAAGACACAGGGGCGCCCCATGTGGGTGGATTCCCCCTGGATGCTATGGAATATCTCGTTGACGACGAGTTCAGTCATGGAGAGAAGATGCGCTTCGGTGCTGTGCCGGAAAGATACACAGATGTGGAGGGAAAATCAAGGAAACGGAAGGAGGGACGTCCAACCGAGGGACGTCCAACCGGAAGGAGTCGTACGGCAGGTGCACGCCCGATCAGGCGTGCAGGGGGATGGCCTTTCTGCGTGCAAGACAATTGATGACGGAGGCAATCACCACGTCGTCATCGACGGGCTTCAGAATCAGATCGTCCACCCCGAACCGTTTTCCCGCGATGAGAGTGTCGCGATCGATACGCGTGGCCAGAAACAGGAACGACATGCCGTCGTTCCCCGCATTGGTCTTGAGCCAGAGATAAAGGTCGAATCCCATGGGTCCGGCCTCGAAATTCACCTCCGAAATGACGACATCGGGCTTGAGCATTGAAAATGTCTGGATCGCCTCTTCATAGCTGGATGCGCCCACTGCCATGAATCCATACCGACCGAGTGTGGCAATAAGGGAAGCCAGCAGCGGTTCGTCCTGATCGACCACCATCACGAGCTCCGTCCGCCTCGGCCTGGAGGCCGGAGCCTCTTCACCGAGCTTGGCGGTTTGCCCGTTCCGGGCCCGGTGCAGCATCTGGGTCAATGCATCGTCCACCAATTTGCGCAACTCTTTCCCCTCCTCGTTTCCTCTGTCGAGCCCAAAGACGCTGTTCAGCGCCTTTACCGCGGCCAAGTAGCGTCCCATCTCAACGTCCTCGCGGGCATGCTGCAGGAAATGTTCGGCTTTTGCCTTCCTGTACGCTTCGGCGGGGGTGAGACCCTGGAGCTCGTCATCATCGCTGTGCAAGGCAAATCTCCCGGTATAATGCGTTTACAGATTCCACCCTAAAATATGAAGGAAGATCTTCTCCCACTGTGCGTTGAATCACTTTGCGGCGAATTCCGGTGTGCGCGATGACCGATGGGGCGAGGACCCCCTGAAAGGGGAAATCCCCCTAAACTCTTGTAGATCAATCGCCTGCAGGGGGGGGAGCCGACCTTCATTCAAACGACGCGTGTCAGGGAGATGGTCGATGCCTCCGGAGCCCGCGATGGCCGACGCGATGCCCCGGGGAGCCCGGTAAATGAGGAGGAGAGAGGTATGGCCCGAGAACGAAGAGAGTTCTCCCGGCCGTCATTGAAGAACTTCTCACGGCTGAAGAATGCCCTGCAGAAGAAGAAGAGTAAGCAGAAAACCGAGTGCGAACCTGTACCACACGAACGCCATGGTCGTGTTCTTCATCAGATACTTCAGGAGCCAGGCGATCGCGGCATATCCGGAAATGCCGGAGACGACCGTTGCGATGACAAGGTTGGTGACGCCGAGGTCGAATGTCCCGTGGATCCGGGACATTTCAAAAACGCCGCTCGCCAGGACGGCCGGTATGCTCAGCAGAAACGAAAAACGCGCTGCCGTCTCACGCGTAAACCCCAGGAAGAGAGCGGCGGTCATGGTCGTACCGGAGCGGGACGATCCGGGGATGAGCGCTATCGCCTGGGCGCAGCCGATCAGCAGGGCATCGGTCCATTTCACGTCCTGCAGCGTGCGGATATGCCGCGCTGCCTTCTCCGCGATCCAGAGGAGCGCCGCAAGAGCGACGAGACTCGCGACAATGACTAGCGTCGTCTTCGTCAGGGCTCCCTCGATAATATGTTTGAAACCGTAGCCGAGAAACCCGACAGGCAGCGTACCCAGCACGATGAAGAGCGCCATCCGGGATTCCTGGGAATAGCCCGAGAACCCG
>Ga0315276_10005439_pt1 | contig 11737 bp, 15 predicted proteins | sample YL17G05_0_MG_FD_204542 | JGI IMG/M metagenome (GOLD analysis project Ga0315276, IMG submission 204542) | Sediment microbial communities from Yellowstone Lake, YNP, Wyoming, USA - YL17G05_0 | ecosystem: Environmental > Aquatic > Freshwater > Lake > Sediment | place: USA: Wyoming | collected... | reverse complement strand
AGGTGTGTGGCATGCTGGACAGGTATACGGAACAGTGAGTTGTGTAGATCCAAGAGTAGAGATCTTACGGAGTAAGCCTATATATAGTAAATCCGCTACAGTCAGATCCAGTAAGTCAAAAGAGGAGGTGATCCCCTTCATGACATACTCAAGATTCTGCTTAGCGGATAACTTGGATTGAGTGATATACTTTACTTCGCCGTAAGTGTACGGACGATATGTAATCACTGATCCATTAGGATAAGACAGTGACTTAGATGGTAAAGTATCTATGGTAAGGTTAATATCTGGTACAGAGGATGCTACTTGGGTAACTCTTGATTCACTCTTGTGTTGGAGTGGATTGACCCCAATATCGAATGATGATGTCACTTATTAACTCCATTCAGGTCCCCAATATTACCCCAGCTACTATGAATGGGACAGTGTAGAGTTGTGCATCTGAGTGGCTAGATCCGTTAAATGCTAGATCTATTTCAGGATACACATGGTAGCTGGCGGTCTGTAGAATGGTACGCTGTGAAGTTAATTTGGTGACTTGAAGTAATTTAACACACTTATCTAATGTTGAGACGAACTCACCATTATTTAATATCTCTATGTTTATCCAATCCCTTATCCAATTAATTAAAGTCTGTGACTCATCATCATAGAATGTTAACTTAACCTCTTTTAGGCTACTACCCATAGGTACTTTGTGGGTACTCATCTGGGAGTTGAAGCTGTAGGAGTTTAGACTAGCTACACCCTCATCAACATCTACTGCCGGGAACCAATCAGTGAATGGGGTTGGAGCTCCCTGGAACTTAACGTCCCAGAGATACTTCTTGCCCCATTCAACAGATCTGATCTGTTCAATATTGAGAACTGCCACATCGTTACCTTACACTAACGATTTATCATCAAAGTAGTCATACGAGATAATCATCTGAGGCTTCATAGCATCAGAAGTTTGACCATCCAATTGACCGAATTCGTAATCTTCCAACCAAGAACCATTAAGTTTGTATTCCCAGATCGGGTTATCCAAGTTATCTAGGCGTTGAATCAGGATGATAGCCTGCAGAGTGCTAGAAGGACCAGATTGGACACCAGTCTTGGTTGCCCAGATAGCTTCACGCCAGTTGCGGATGAAGTTGTGGATCTTATTATCTACAGTTTCAACGAACGTAAAGGTAAGAGTAGGAGAGTACTCTTGGATACCGTTACGACGGATCTTGTGACCACGAATACCAACTTCGAATTTCTGATTGGTAGACTTGGGGATATCAGTCGATTCACAACGAAGGTTAACCTCGTCGATAGAAGGAAGACCAGTTACACCAGTGGGGAACTGTGCGAAGGTCAGGTTCCAACGGAACAGACTAGCGAAGTCTCCAAGACCACGGATCTGTTCAATTTGCGGACGTGCCATATTATTATCCTCCTAGTTAAATGAAGTAAAGTTAGAATAAAGAGAGGGGATTACCACCCCAATCTATTAGATAGCCGCTGCAGCAGTATCAAACGACACACCAGTACTAACAATAACCGCTCGGAGAGGGATTTCTTCAATTGCCCGAGTAGGCTTCATAAAGACATCCACATTCAGACGATTATTATCGATATCGTCTGGGGTATTGTTGGTGCTGTCACAGACAACACGGAAGTCAATCAAGCCACGGCGACTGAGGATATTGTTAAGATACCCTTCGATAATCGCCGTAACCAGCGACTGAGTAGCAATGTCGTTCAGCTCGAAGAGGAAATCCTCTAGAGCCTCAGCGATTGCTGGCTCAACCGTGATCAAGAGTAGTCGCACGTTCAATCGATCTAGTGCACTAGGACGTGACAATAGGGTCTTTTGACCCCAGATAGCAATACCCTTACCAGGAGTAAAGCGAAGAGGATTGATACCCGCATTATACAGTGTATCCATCTCACCCTGAGTGAACCTACGACGAAGATCAAGGACGCGGACCAAGCCACGACGGAAGCCTGCCGGTGGGAACCAGATCTCGAAAGTAGAAGCAGTTTCAGAAATAGCTCCGGCTGCATAACCTTCAGGAGACACATAGATATTCCGATCGTTGAACCGATCGTAGATCTTGACGTGAGGTGTATACAGAGCAGAGTAACTTGAGTTCAAGTTGAGCTCTGCTTTACGGTAGTCAACGATATCAGTAATGTAGGAGGCAGATGATTCATCAGAGAATGGAACACTAAGAACAGATACGCTATCTTGACGAGAGCTGACAAGTCCATCTAGTTGTTGACCATAGGCGGGAGTAGCAAAACCACCGTCCATGAACACCGTTAGTGGGTAGCTATCTTTAGCAGCCAACTGATTGGAGGTAGAGATCATTTCTGCATCAGTAACAGCAAGACCATCACTACCAAAGGTCATTGCTAGGTAGGATGCTTGATCCTTAGGCTGGACAGATGAGGTGATGGCTACGTTATCAATTGCACGGATGTACTGAGAGGATCCGAGGACATCTTCGACATAGATATTACGACCAAATCCATCCTTAGCACCTGGAACACGAGAGCAGATAAATGTCTCGACAGGCACAACAGTATTCGAAGACTTAAAGACTTCGATCATGAAGGAGTTAGGCTCTTTAACCTTATCAGGGTTGGTAACATAGCGAGTGACTTTCACACCCACACTATTGTTCCAGACACCCTGGTTAGCACCATGGAGAAGGATTGCTTCATCAACAGTGGTGACTGCAGCAGCACCTTGAGTAGTAACAGATATTGCAGCAGCAGTACCAGTAGCAGTTGCATTAGTAGCGGTGCCAGCAGTAGCGTTAGTAACGTTGACCACACCAGCAGATGGGTTAGCTGCAGTAAAGGCTGCAACAACCAAAGCTACTTGAGTGAAGAACTTAGTAGCGACTTGAGCTGCAGTATCAGCCAAGAGTACATCCACTTGGTGACCAGTACCAGTACCTGTAGGATCTGTCTGAGGAGTGTTAACCCCATCAGTAACATTGAACCAGAAGTAGTGGCCCACAGCAAGAGAGTTGAATAGCTGGAGAGACTTACCAGCACCAATCACATCATAGAAGGAGCCAGGTTGGGAGAACGTGAATTGAGTAACTTCAGCGACTGCAGCTGCATCAACACCAGCATCAAAGACGTAGGCAGTTGGGTCAGCCATACCAGCTGCAACACCTAGGTTGGTATATGCAGATGTGGAGGACTTAAGTACTAAGCCACCATAGAGAGCACTCTTTACTGCACGAGTAACCCAGAGTTTATTAGACTTCTGTAGGTATGCTAGAGCAGAGAAGTATGACAAGTCATAACCGACTTCAATCCTACCATCTGGAGAGAATAAGCTAAGGAATTGTGTGTCGCTAGTGACCAATGTAGGTTTGGTTGTATCTCCCTTAGTAGCAGGGATGACGATACCGCCGAAGACACCGGGGAAACTAGGCACTCTAGTGGAGAGATCAATTTCTTTTAATGTAACTTGTGCGGCTACCATATTAAATATCCTCCTGAATTAAAGTAATTAGGTGAAGTAAAATAATTATCTATTATACCTTGCGTAGATCTGGCTTAGGTACTACTGTGGTGCCACGTGGACAAGCACCTAACTTAGCTGCATCGGCAACTAGGTTACGACCCCTAGGAGGAACAATCATCGACAGGCCATTATAGGAGATAGTAACAGGATGATCAAGACGAGAAATAACCTCAGCTGGGTTACTCATAGCCTCTGGGACAAGGTCTTCAGAGTGGGCCAGACCTTGGTAATACTCGGTACTACCCTTAGACTCAGCAAAACTCTCAGCATCGCCGAGAACTCCAACCTTCATCGAAGCAATACGAGGATTGGATTTATGGGCAGTCTCCTTGAGTACTACCTCATCGTTGTTCGTGCCTAGCTCTTTCTTAGCCATAACTGATTCCTCCTAATAAGTGAAGTAAAATTAACCAGCTGTTACACTGATTTCGGTCATAAGATGACTAGCAGCAATAGTCTCTAGGAACGAGAGGATTCTTGCTCTGATACTTAGTATCACAGGAGAGGTGCCAGTTAATACTGGGTAGAATCCTCGGAGAGTAGTCTGTCCCTGTATCATCTTATAGTGGTTACCCGAATCCTCAAAGGTCTTATCCTGTAAGTCACCAGGAGTTTGGAAGTATGGGAGGTAACCACCCAATGCTTCATCAAAATTGACTCTCAGCTCTTTATTACCAGAGAAACTCTCATCACACAGGTAGGCTATCTCGAATCTCTCAAGGTCTTCAGTGGACTTAGTGATGTAGAGGAAGTCAATATCAAACTCACCATAGACTGATCTAAAGATCTTAACCTTAGTCTCATCTATGGTGTGCTTTTGCCTATCACTTATACCCCTACGACCAACACCATCCTTGGCGTGACGGAGAACGGACCTACGAAAAGCAAACAGAGGATAAGTATTCTTGTGGTCAAGATCACTATTCTGATCTGCACGTAACTTAGTTACAGCTGTTTCATAGCTCAATTTCTCGTCATACACTAGCTTAACATCAGGTATCTCGATCTGGATACCAGAGATGAATTGCTCGATAACCAATACTACGGTTGAAACAACATTAGCTCGGCTATCGGAAGCATTACTCATCAATCACCTAGAGCGGATATACGGTATTTATAGAATACTGCTTGAGTTAAACCAAGATCTTCCACTGACTCTACCTTGTACCTAGATGTAGAACTATCTTTCCTTTTAATCTCAATCCTATCACCTGCTCTAACTATGTCACTAGTGGTATACATGTAACCTTCAGTAAGAGCACCAGATTCAGATGAGTCAGCAGGGAAGAAAGCATCTCCGATAACAATGCCATCAATAGTCCCTATTGGACTAGAGTTCTCTGCACCAGCAACAGTACCATACACAGATTTGTGTACATTCTGTTGAGAACGATAAACTTCGATAACAAGACCAAACCTAAGAATCAGATTCTTTAGATATGTTACATTGTGTATCTTAGCATTATCTTCTATTCTCTGGAGTAGAGAGCCAGGCAAATGTTAGCCTCGTCCGCTAAGATGTTTCTTAGCCATGCCTAGGTGCATCTTGGCTTCAGACAATGCAGACTTGTCATCATCTGTTCCAGGGGTATAACACGAATCATCATCTTCGTCGAGATATTTCTCGCAATGAGATTCCATTTGCCCAACCATATCGGCCATCTTATCAGGATGGTCCATATCCTCAACTACCTTGGTTGCATCAGCTGGTTCATCTTCAGCTGGTTCATCTTCAGCTGGTTCATCAATAGGTTCTTCTGGTTCTTCATCTGCAGGCATCTCAGATGCATCTGGATCAGGCATGAGTTTATCCGGATCTTGAACTTGACCATCATCTTCCAGAAAACGAGCGGCACGTGACTTAGTAGCCATGATATCTCCTAGGGTAAATTAGTCTATGACTCTCTTTGAATCATGTAGAGCTGTTAAAAGTGACATTACGTGTTTACACAGACCCATATAATGTTCAGGATTTCTAGGTGGCCTAGTACTACCTGGTACTCTCCTATACTTACGATATGCACCAATTAGACCTTTGTGGTCATATAGCTCTTTTTCCCACGTGAATCTAAAGTCTGGGCAGCTACACTTAAGATTGACAGGATTAGCCTTGGAACTAGGCTTGGCATGGTATACTGCCCTATCATCAACCTTAGCCGCTTCAGTGTGTATTACAGACTTCTGATCATTGAAAGATATTTGAAAGAACTGTACATAGGTAGTGTATTTATCTTTACTCTCACCCTGAATAACTGCTTTATAGAATACAGACTTAGTACCAGGAGATGCACGAGACTCTAGAGATTTCATCTGAAGTTTAGGATAATCTGCTGGGTTCCTAGGAAACTTCAGCATCTCTTTACGTACATCTACTAACTTAACAGGCATATTCAAATTCTCTAACTATGTTATTCAGCCCCACTAACGATCTCTAGGCTCACATAACCAGTCCCAACACTAGCCTTAGGATTGACAACAACACCTTTCTTGGCTAGAAAGGAGATAAGTTCTTTATAGTCAATAACTAAGTAGTCTCCTTTTAGAAAAACCTTTGGGTGTGGGATACCCGGTGGTAGAGCCTTCAGACTTTCAACAGTAGGTGGTTCGTCTACTGGTTCAGCCCCACATGTGCAGTCCTCCACAGACTTATCACAGACTGAACATAGTTCTTCAGCATCTGGATCAATATTAGCACCAGCCATAGGGTTATTGTTTGGCTCTTCGCCACCAATATCTGCGACCAGTTTAATTAGTTGTTCAGATTTCATCTTTAACCCCATGCTAACCACCATTTCATTTTATTCTCAGTCATATCTTGATCTGCTTTCTCATCCAACTCTTTACCTTCAGCTATCATCTCAGATGAGTCCATAGTAATAGGTATATCCTGGATAGTGAAAGCATTACGGGACCTGCCGAGAGCTATGAGGAATTTACCTACCATTAGGTTAAAGAATTCATCTGCATTATGATCAATAGTATCTACACGCCAAGGATCCTCGCTAGATCCAGTACCTTCGATTACATGACCCCTAGCTGCATGTATCTCGTATTGACCTTCTACTGGTACAACAAGAGTAGGTTTACGGTACTGGTATGGATAATTAGACTTAGGCTGTAGTAGCACACCAGGTGACCAATCATTAAGATAGAATGGATAAACACCACTTATCTTGATAGGAAGAATCTCAGATATATAATCTGGAATACCTTCAGGAGAGTTCACTGAGTTAAAGGTGAATTGTCTTGTTCCTGTTACATCGATAGTCTTACGATAATCGATAGGAACATAACCGTTGTACTTACCTATTACGGTTTGTACAAGGATCTTGAAATTCTGTTCCTTCAGTTCTATACCCTCTGCAGGTATTAAGAACTGACCAGAATCTACCATTACCTTTTCGAACATCTCTTGAAGATTCATGAGATATTACTTCTTCTTGAGGATCCTGGAGTCAGAGTCGGTCTTATCTTCAACCTTAGGTGCTACTACCTTAGGTGCTTCAGCCTTAGGTGCTTCAGCCAACTTCTCTTTGTGACCCATAGGATCAACACTTACATGATCAACCACAGAGTCATCAAGAATAGTACACTTCAAGCTGCCAAGATCACTTAGACCTTGAACACCTAGTTTGTATGCTTTCCATTCATGCTCAGTAGCCCATTCTTTTGTATCACCCTTATTGAATTCAATAGTAGGGTAATCCATATTTACTGGAGCCAAAGTGCATGGTCCCAGGATACATTCAACTAGTACTTTCATATACCCTCCAGTGAGGTAAAGCGATAAATGAACAGGTATTCCCCCCTTGTAGGAGAGAATACCACCTTGGCAAAGAAGGTGGCAGCCCACCCAGACTCACCACTATAGCAGGTGACACTAATATGAATTAAGGGATAACGTTGAACTTCGTGACGTAGTTCGGCACGAGTGCATCGATACCAGCCCACACAGCAGCAGCACGCATGCTCTGGAGTGGGTTAGGCGACTGAGGAAGGGTGCCAGTAACGGTCAGTGGCATGTATGGCGAGTACACACAAGCTGCTTCGAACGGCGAGAGGCCTTTCCACAGAGCCAAGCCTTCGTCAACAGCCAGGATGTTCGATTCCATGACCCGAACGACCGTGATACCATCCAAGGTACCAAAGACGTGCGAACCTAGAGTCGAGCCATCAGTCAGCTTGACGAATCCAGGCAACGTCGAGATCAACGATGCATGGTTACGACCGACGATTAGGACCGAAATCGTTCCACGACCAGCATTACCAACTAAGGTCGAATCAGCAACAGCCAATGCATCCTTGTAGGTCTGCTTGTGCTCGAAGTACGAAACACCAGCAGGTGCCGTACGAGAGAACGTCGTCGTACCAACAGCGACAGCCTTCAGTTTACGAACTGCATCACCGCCTAATTCACGATTGATTTCAACCGTGAGGTCCTTAGCCAATTCATCTTCAGCAACCAAGCCGAACCGCTTGGTCATACCGAAGGATTGGAGGATACCCATCGTTCCCTTCAGTGCATACACGCGAGCAAGGATGCTCTGCGATGCAAAGTAGGTATCGATTTGTGGGATGTCAGTTGACAATTCGTAGTTTTGTTGGTAGCTAACAACGATCTGAGCAACACCTGGGTCAGCCGAGAACGTGATGCTAACTGCACCAGTCGAGTAGTTGATCGTACCAGACAGGCCAACTCCGAAGATCTCACCGATAGCACTACCAGAGGCAGGACCGAAGTCACGACCCTTAACAGCAGTGTTAGTGGATAGCAAGCAGCTGAACGACTCAGCCTTAACTGGAGCACCAGCCAAGGTAAAGTTGTAGGGACCAAGGTTGGCCGCTGCAGTAGCTTGGGCGTTAACAGACTCGAATGCGTTATTCGAGTAAGCAGAAGGGGTGACAATGTTCGAACGGGGATCGACAACAACGTTACCAGCAGTCTGGCTACCACGAGTAGTAGCAGAACGAGTGGTTTTGAAGTAGACGATACCTTGCTCTTCGTCGATCGGCTGAACCGATGCAACTACAGGCAAGATCGATGCGCCTTGAACAGCAGTAATAACGTCGTATGCAACACTAGGCAATTTGCCCAGCAAGTTGACGTTACCTTGCTCTTCAGTCATGATCATGCGTTGAAGATCGAATGCTTCCAACTGCTTACCCAACACGAACAAGTCGTATGGAGTGATTGAGCGTACTTTCGAAAGCATAGACTTGCTCTCAAAAGACTGCATGTGTTTCTTATAGCGGTTATAGTACACTTCAGCTTGGCGCTCAACAGTCTTTAGCTTAACATCTAGCATTTCGTCCATCTGGACATCGCCTTTACCCATGGTATAATCCCTTTAAGTTTAGTTTAAATTAAGACACTACAAAGATGATCGAATACCTGGGAGTGCAGGCTACTCAACCTAGGTACAAATATTACAGAGAAGTTAAGAGGCGATCTACTCGTGACATTTCAAAGAGTGGGGAATTCCCGTCTTTCTTGTCAGCAACTCGGCCAGACTCATTAACAGAACCAGTCTTGCGATAAGTAGTCGCAATTCGAGACTGCTCGTTAACTCCCTTGTAGACTTCTTTGATTTCATCATCAGTCATCTTCTTACTAACAAGCTTACGAATCTTGTCGGCAGAGACGTTTAGTAGGTCAGACAGTTTCTCTACGCGGCGATCCGCAGATTCTTTAACACTCTTCTTCTTAATGCTTTCGAATTTATCGAAGCACTTACGCACTTCAGGGATAGTGCCGAATTCATCCTTGTAGATCTTGACGACTGCAGTGGACTTGTCCAGTGCCTCTTCAATCTCACCAACACTACTACCGATCTTCTTAACTCGCTCAGCTAACTTAATGCCAGCATCAAGTGCTCTCTCGACATCACGAGGAGACTTACCGAGTTTACGGAATTCAAACAGTTCTTTTCTGTTCTTCTCAGCTACTTCAAGTACCTTAGTCATCTCAGCAGCAGAACCATTCTTACGGTGAGATTCAACAGTGGCACGAAGAGCCTTCAGCTCAGTCTGTGCTTTATCACTAGCAAACTTCAATTTCTTGTTAGAGTCTACAAGAATAGTGTTCTCATTTTTCAGAGACACATTTTCGTCAGCAGCTTTGGTTAGGTCACCCTTGATACGACCATTCTCCTCAGCGATCCGCTCAATTACTTTCTCACTCATATCAGAATCTCCTTGAATTGTGTTAGATTGAATATTATTTAAAGCTTCAACCAATGCTGGGTTAGCCTGGAGAAATCCAGGATCTACTACAAAGTCGAACGTAGTGAGCGTGTAAGTCTCAGGATCAACCATGGGGATGCCATTCCGCTCTCCCTTGAATGTCCCATCTGCACGACTAGACACGAACAACTTAGAACCAGCACGGATAAGAGTATTAAGTGCACGGCCTGCAAGAGTGTCGAGAATTAATGCTTCTCCGACTCCCCTATTACCCTCTACTTGAAGAGTGGTAACGATGTGACTAATCTTACCATTGAGCACAGCATCGTCATCGATACGTTGCTCATGTCCAATAGTACCCAGCATTCGTTTCTCTTTTAACCTAGAAACGACTGAAGGATCCTTACAGACTTTCTCCCAAAGATCACGAGGATAGTAACGGTTATTCCTAGAGGTACCATCAGGAACAAAGAATGTCCCCTTGACCTTACCAAGAATATGATTACCGTCAACTTCTCCAGATGCTTCTTCAATAGAAAGAGCTACATCGGATTCGAAATAATCACGTAACATAGATATCTCCACTAAGGCTTAGTACCACTCTAGTGTAGTGCGTACTTGCTAAAAAGGATAAAATTCCCTTTCCTATGGAAAACGGGAATATGGTGGGGTCACGAATATTTTCAGGTATTGTATTTAATAATCATTGTCTATTGGTGGTATGACCAGTTGGCATAAGGGACCGCTGCCCCCGCAGCTTGAGCGTGACCACCGCCGCCGAAGACCTTAGCTACAGCAGAACAGTCAAAGTCTTTTCTAGATCTAAAAGATAGTTTAACTTGGCCGTCGCCTGCTCGGTACCAGGAGACTGCGAATTTATTATCGGGGTAGCGTGCTAAAAGCTCATGACCCACTTCAGACCAGAACCCAGTAGCGTTGACTACGGGGACTTCATAGCCAGCGATCTCGCACAGCTCTGCTTGGTCGCAGGTTTGCTTAACTTGAGAATCGCGAAAACGGACTATGGCAATACCAGACTCAATAGCCGCTTTGCGCCCAACGTCTTGCTCTAGGCTCTCGCAGATTTCGTCCCATTTGCAAAAATCAAACGGATAGCTTTGCAGGTACGTATGGATCTCTTTGGAGCCTAGTATCTCGAATTTCCAGAGGTCTCTGTCGGAAACTGCAGCGATTAAATGAGGGGGTCTCTTATCTGGGTTAAAATAATCCCAGGTGATTAAAGCGCCGCTGCGCGCCATATCAAAGACGACCTCTAAGTTTGGGTGCTCTAGGCCTTTTAAAGCTTCCTGGGCTGTAACATGGTGGTCGAGACACACCACTTTTTTATGTGTTTCTGCGAGTTCTAGCATAACTTCCCGTGAGTACGAAAAGTCGAGAATATAGACTACGGAGCCTGCCGGTATAGTAGGAACAGGATGCCCATAAGCTACCGGTAGATACTCGACATCGGCTTTATAGCCAAAATGTTTTCGTGCTGCCCACGCTGAGGCGAAGCCGTCGTAACATAGACCGTGGTATAGAACGTAGGTTTTAATGGCCAGCTCCTGGCGTAGTGCGAGTCTTTGGCAGCGACTTTGTTGGGGTGTCAACAGGTCTTAGTTTATGGTTGACTATTTCCGGCCGGCCCACAACAAAGCTCATTCTATCCGCGGGGACAGTAAACTGCCCTGGGTGCGCTTCATCTTCTTGGGCGTCCTCTAAGGCACAAGCCCAGTCCGTAGTTATACGCTCATGCGCATCGTTAGAGGTCTCTATGCAAAAGATCTCGCCACGCTTGAGGTCACGAAAATCTATCTCGCTTTGCCTCAAAACAATGCACCTTCTTACAGCTTGGCTTTCAGACATAATAGCCTCACGAGCAACCAAGGCCGAAGCCCTGGTGCTTAGCTAACTGCTTAGACCCGTGCGCCGTTAGGCTGCGCTTGAGAAACCTTGCCAGCAACCGCACCGGCGACCGCGCCAGTATTCTTAGGCGTGCGCGTGCGCGTTTTGACTTCAACGGGATTCGATAAG
>Ga0315276_10005438_pt1 | contig 11738 bp, 10 predicted proteins | sample YL17G05_0_MG_FD_204542 | JGI IMG/M metagenome (GOLD analysis project Ga0315276, IMG submission 204542) | Sediment microbial communities from Yellowstone Lake, YNP, Wyoming, USA - YL17G05_0 | ecosystem: Environmental > Aquatic > Freshwater > Lake > Sediment | place: USA: Wyoming | collected... | reverse complement strand
GCATACGAAACAAGTTTCAAATGTCTTTCGTCAATGTCTAATCCCTGTGATTCAATAACTTTATGAATCTCATTTAAAATTGTTTGTTTCGCGGCCTCAACTCCAAGAACGTCTGCAACTTCATGAATATTGTTTGTAATTGTTTTGTTTGCATTAATTCCCTTAAACTCAAGTATATCTTTTAAATTCGAGCCTGCAGTCAGAATCACATAATCGCTCTCTCTTTTTACAACTAATATCTGGCTTATTCCTGATATTCCAGAGACAGAAATCTCCTTCATCTTCTCCTTCATCTTGTATATCTCTTTAAAATCTGCTTTGTTATCTGCATACGTTAAAGAATTATCTCTGATTTTCATTTTAAACCCGCTTTCCTGCAATTTATCTGCAATGCTCTGAACAGACATATGCGTGCTTTTTACAGACTGATTATTCAAAGTGATATCAACTTTCTTGTCCACAAAATTAATTTTAATCTCAGAAACAATTTCTTTTAATTTAACTTCCTTTATCTTCTCAGCAATCACTCTCGCATCTTTTTCATTATTATGCTCTTTGTCAAGATGAATCTCCATCATAGGGGTTGAAGGATTCTTTCTTGCGTCAAATATTTCTATTAATCTTGGCAAGCCCATAGTAATCTGCATTTCCTGGACTCCTGCCGAGTGGAATACATTCAGCGCCATTTGTGTTGAAGGTTCTCCAAAAGACTGCGCAGTAATCATTCCAATAGCCTCTCCAGGACAAACCTTCCCATTTAAATGCATGGCTGAAACATCTAATCCATCATCGCCATATGCATACTGCACAATATTTCCAGAAGCATCTCTTACAGTTCTGTCATATTCAACTTTTAAATCTTGCAAAGCATTTGCCAATCTTCTGTATAAATATCCTGACTTAGGAGTTCTAAGAGCAGTATCCATTAAAGCATCTCTTCCAGTTATTCCTCCAAAAAAGAATTCATATGGCTTTAGTCCTTTCATATAGCTTGAATAAATAAATCCTCTCGCCTTAGGCGATAAATCATTTTCTTTAAAGAATGACAATGTTCTTTGAGTATATCCAAAAGAAATTCTTCTCCCTCCCAAAGCCTGCTGGCCTACACAACACGCAATCTGAGTAACATTAAGAATTGAACCTCCGGAACCCGCTAAAATCATAGTATTTACGGGGTTCTCTTTTGAAGCTTCTTGCTTGACAATCATCCCTATTTTTGTTCTTACTTCATTTAATATTTGCAGCATTTTTATTTCTCTTGAATCTTCTTTGCTCTTTCCAGGGATTAATTCCAATTCTCCTGAATAATAATCCTGAATTATCTTTTGCGCTCTTGCCTCAACTTCTTGAATTATCTCACGAGTTGATTTTTTAGTTTTCTCGTTAACGTTCAAATCTTCCAGTGAAATAGTAAATCCATTTCTTGACAAGTAATTAGTTCCAAGAGCAAACACTGCTCTTAACGTTTCAATAGTCTTCATTCTGCCAACTTTTTTGTCCAATTCTTTCATCAAAACCCCTTCCTCAACTCCAAACAGCTTGCTGTTAATTTCTGAGAAATTTTCACTCTGTATTTCTTTAGGCAATATTTCAATAAATAAATCCTTCCCCTCAATGCTCTTCTTGCTAATTTCAACTTCTTTTCCAGCATTGTAAAGAAGCTGTTCAGCTTCAGCTCTTTGAATCATTCTTTTTCCAAGCAAAAAATTTCCTGTAACAGCATCAGTTATGCATCCAAGAAGGTTGCACGCATTCTTAGGAGAAATCAAATTCTGCTTTACATCAAGCAATACTTTAGCTTCTGCTCTCGCTTCCTCGGTCTGCGGGGAGTGAATATTCATTTCGTCTCCATCAAAGTCTGCATTATACGGGAAAGCTGCTGCTGGATGCAGTCTGAATGTTCTCGAAGGCAAGACTTTTACATAATGGGACATTAAACTTGCTCTGTGAAGGCTTGGATGCCTGTTGAATAACACTATGTCTCCATCTCTCAAATGCCTCTCAACAATATATCCGGGCGCAAGCTCTTCTATAATCTCTGCTTTCAATTCAGCAGTAATTCTTTTTCTCTTCCCATCCGGCCTAATTACATAATTTGCTCCTGGATATTTATCACTCATGACTAAAGTTTTCAAACTCTCCAAATTCAAAGTCGTGACAGATTCTGCAACAGTTATAACTTTTGCAATTTCAAAAGGCACCCCAATTTCATTAATGTCTAAGAAAGGGTCAGGAGAAATAACCGTTCTTGAAGAAAAATTAACTCTTTTTCCTGCAAGGTTATGCCTTATTCTTCCTTCTTTTCCCTTGATTCTCTCAGTTATAGTCTTAAGCGGCTGTCCGCTTCTATGTCTTGCAGGGGGTATTCTTGTAATTGTATTATCAAAAAAAGTTGTGACATGATACTGCAATAAATCCCATAAGTCCTCAATAATAACTTCAGGAGCTCCAGCATTCAAATTCTCCCATAATCTCTGGTTTGCTCTGATTATGTCGGATAATTTATGAGTCAAATCATCCTCGCTTCTCTCTCCAGATTCTAAAGTAATTGAAGGGCGAACAGTAACGGGAGGAACAATCAGCAAAGTTAAAACAGCCCATTCAGGCCGGCATGTTGCCGGATTAACTCCCGCTAATTTTACTTGCTCATCAGTAATCTTCACAAGCCTTTCTCTTATTTCCGTAGGAAATATTCTCCTTTTCCCAGCATGGAACGTTGTCGGTTTTTCCAGTTTAATTTTATCCTGGGCAATATTGCAATGCGGGCATTTTTTAGCGTCTCTTGCTTTTTTAATTCTCTGCGCAACAGTGTATTTTTTTGAATCTTCCTCGTTGACAAGCATCTTTCCGCATGCAAAACAATAGCTTCTAAGGAACATTTCAACAATTGGAATATACTTAACATGCATTAGCGATCTTGCTAATTCAATGCTTCCCGGATGTCCTAAACATTCCTTCAATCCCCCCCCGCAAGTTCTGCATCTTACTCCAGGATCAATTGCTCCTAATCTTAAATCCATTAATCCCCCATCAACAGGGTAACCATCAACATCATAAAGTTCGGGAGTAACTATCTTTGCAGTTGATATTTTTTTAATAATTTCCGGAGAAAGCAGGCTGAATGATATTGCCTTAACTTGTTTCTTAATTATGTCTGTCATTTTTCATAAACTCCATCAAATTTTATTTGATAATCAATTGAATTAGCTCCATTCATTTTAGTATCACCCAATAGAACTTCTCCAGCTATAACTTCCTCTCCAGTATCCTCATCAGTTCCCCTAAAAATTAACTTCATGCTTATATCTTCTCTCATTTTAATTTTCTGCTGGTTTTGATTTAGCATCTTTAATTCTCTGCTGCACAATTTCTTCCATCCTATTTGAGCAATAATCACACCATCTTAGGTGAGCTTGAATATTTACTAACTGTTCTCTTCCAAAATGCTGATATCCTGCAGAATACAACTTAATTCCAGTCTCATCAACATGCCCGTCGCTTCCAAGCCCTTCAGCAGGCTGATATAAAGTTGACACCCTTCCAGTATCTTCAGCCACTTCTATAGCAAGACCTCCTTGATTAGGTTCCCTTCTTGTTTTTATCATATCCTTCGCCATTTTTTATCTTTGTCTCCCGTTTTCTCTTAAATAAGCTTCATCACTTAACATGTTTAATCCAAAAACGCTTTTATCAACGCCTGAATCATTATCCGCATCAGAAACTCTGAAACCCCATTCTCGCGGTCTCTCATTTAACTGTAATCTTCCATCAAGTTTTCTAACTTCAACTTTGCAAGCTCTCTCGTCATTCTTATCGTCTGCAATATAGCTTATTCCTATTTTTTTCATTTTACTTTCTTCTCCCTGTGTTTAATTCTTTAACTTGATTTTTTGCTCTTGCTAAATCAAAAGCAGCTTTAAAAGTTTGATATCTAAACTCAGAACAAGGATGACCCAATTTAAAAAAATCACCCATAACATATCCTTTTTCTAAATTTACTTCTCTAATTTTATCAGGAGCAGCTTCATAAGCATAAACAATTGGTGCAGAATCATGCAAGCCTTGTTCTATATCACTAACAAATACATGAACTTCATGTGTGCCTTTAGCAGACGGAGAATGCCCCGCATAAGCTGCTCGTCTCCATAAACCCGGATCATCCGCAAGTATTACTGTAACCTCTGTACCAAACTCTAACTGGCTTAGTTTCTCAGCTTCTACTCTCTCTAATGTCTGGCTATTCATACTTATTCTTCAACTCAAAATGAGTTGCGACATGCATTCCATTTAATTCTTCTAACAATAATTTGAAAGCATATGATATCTCAACAGGCTCAACTTCATTCGAATTGCATACCGGGCATATAATCCTGTTCCTTATAGTGTCTTTTATTGCCATAGCCCCGCATTTTGTGCAAATATGCACAACAACTTTATCAGAATCATATCTCTCTTTCAATAATAATGATGAACCATGCGCAACTAATGCCTGCTGCTCCATCTCTCCCAATCTTAAAGCTCCGCCCTTGCTTCTTCCTTCAATCGGCTGTCTTGTAAGCATTGTAACCTTTCCTGAAGCTCTTGCATGCATCTTGTTAGCAACCATATACTTTAGTTTCAAATAATACATATTTCCAATAAATATTTTAGATCTCATCATCTTTCCAGTAATTCCATTGTACATTGTTTCTTTTCCATCAAATCTGAACCCTAAATCTTTTAATTGTTTTTCCAAATCTTCTGCTTTAGTATCTGAAAACGCAGTTCCATCAAGTATTTTTCCAGAATTTGCAGCAACTTTTCCAGATATTAATTCCATCAAATATCCGACTGACATTCTTCCAGGAATTCCATGCGGATTGAATATTAAATCAGGCCTGACTCCTCTTGAAGTAAACGGAATATCCTCCTCAGGCACAATCATTCCAACAACTCCCTTCTGCCCATGCGGAGCGGAGAATTTATCCCCAGGCTCGGGTATTCTTTGGTCCCTTGTTCTGACTTGAATAACTTTATTTCCTTCCCCGTCTTCCGTAATAAAAACCATGTCAACTGTCGCTTTCTCTTCCTGTCTTATTGCAACGCTATTTTCTTTCTTTGTTTTTATTGTAATCTCTCTGGCTTCAGACAGGAATTTAGGAGGAGAAGTTTTCCCAATTACCACTTCACCTGACTCCATCCTTGCTTCAGGATAGGATATTCCATCATCTTCTAAGAACTTATAACTCTGCTCAAGCCTATATCCTGAAGTGTCCTTATCTGGAATCTCAATTCTATCAGCTAATCCTCCTGGATAATTTAACTCAGCGCTTGAGTATGGTCTGAAATATGTGCTTCTTCCAAATCCCCTGTCAACCGATGCCTTATTGAGAACAACGGCATCTTCCATGTTATACCCTTCATAAGTCATTACCGCGACAATAATATTTTGTCCAGCCGGATACATATTTAATGTATCATAAACAAAGCTTCTGACTATTGGCTTTTGAGGATAATGAAGTATAGAAACATCAGTGTCTAATCTTACCGGGAAATTTGCAGCATAAATACTAAGAGACTGTTTTTGTCCCTTGCTTCCTTTGATAAGTCTAGGCGGATGGTCATGGTCTGCATACGGAACTAAACTTGTAATAATTCCCAAACATGAAACAACATCAACTTCAAGATGAGTGTGCTCCTCAGTTATATCTTCATTTGTGAGCGCAACAAGTATATTTTCTTCCTCGCTTGCGTCTAAATATTCAATTATTCCCTGCCTGACTAAATCATCCCACTTAATTTTATCTTGCTCTAACATTAACAAATGTTCATCATTTATTTTAGATTTTCCGTTCTCAACTATGATCAATGGCCTTAGAACTCTTCCCACTTCAGTAGAAATCATAATAGTATCCATATGCTTGTCATATCTTATGCTTAATTCACTTGGAAGTTTTGTCCGTCTTCTTAAATTTTTGATTTCATTCACAAACTTCCCGTGTTCATTTGAACTTCCAATAAATCTCCCATTAAAGAAAATGTCTGTCTTCCCATGTTCAGCATTTTCTTTTTCCCTGATCATCCCAATTCTTTCAGCTTCTTTTATGAACTCATCTTCTTTCATTTCAACAGCAGTTGAAATTCTCGTTAATAACGCAAGATTCTTTCTCAATCCAATTTCTGTTCCTTCAGGAGTTTCAATAGGGCAGAATCTCCCATAATGAGTAGGGTGCAGAGTTCTAGCAGCAAAATTTTCCTGTTCCCCGGGAAGCATAGAAGAAACTCTTTGCAATTGGGATAATATTGCCAGATAATTTGTCTTGTCCATATTTTGAGTAACTCCTGTTCTCTCGCCTATCCAGCTTCCAGTTGCAATAGCTGATTCTACTCTATGCGAAAACAACGTGGACTTTGCTATTGTCTTTAAGCTGTAGAATTTCTTTCTTTTTGCAACTTTCTGAAGAGAATACTGGATGTCTCTAAGAAGAATATTTAAGTTAACTCTGAATAAATCAGCAAGCAAATCCCCGCTTAATCTAACTCTTTTATTTGCATAATGGTCCTTGTCAGTGTGTGTGTCCGGATTGTCTTTTGCAACCAAGAATTGCTTGATAAATTTGCAAAGAGTAACCGCTTTCTCATATCTATCATCTTTTTCCACGCCAATGTGGGGCATGAAATATGAGTCTATTCTTTGCTTGACTCTGTCAAGCATTTCTTTCTTTGTCCCCTGCAAACTTGTTTTCTCAGCAATAAACATCATTGCATCCTCGGATGAAGCAATATTTGCGTATTCATACAAATTAACTATAAAACTATCGCTTTCTAATCTAACTAATCTTGCAATCTCCGCTTCTTTCAGCATTCCCAACGCTTTCAGCAAAACTACTGCAGGAATATTTCTAAATCTTGAGAAAGAAATTTCCAAAATCCCTTCATTAGTTTCAGTAATCGAGACAGGAATTTTGTAAGCCCCTCTTTGTGAAAACAACCTTAGCATTAACTTCCCTCTTCCAGTTTCAATAAACGGCTGGTTTGCAGCCAAATCTTCAGTCATAACCATTACTCTTTCATTCCCATTAACTATAAAATATCCCCCGGGATCCAATGGATCAACATACTCTTTTTCTAATTCTTCTTTTCCTAATCCATAAAGATTGCAAATTTTGCTTTTCACAAGAATCGGAATTCTTCCAATTTCAACATCGTGAGTCTCAAGTTGATTTCCTTGCTTAACCGAAACTTCCAAATAAATTGGCGCAGAATAAGTTAAATCTCTTAATCTGGCTTCAGTAGGGGTTATTAAATTTTGACTCCCGTCCGCCTCTATTATATTCGGTCTCTCTATTCGTATTTTTCCAAGTCTTATTTCAATTTCTTCATTATTCAAACTTTTGGAAAGCTCATCAACAATCTGCTGCATTCTATGCTCGACAAAATTATTGAAAGACACTATATTGCTTTCAACAAGCGAATGCTGCTGCAAATATCTTTTTATTATTAAATGCTTGTCAATTTGTTTCATATTAACATTCCTTTGGAATTTAATAGGCAAAAATTATCAAATTTTTTCATGTTTTTATCTATTAAGTCTTATTGAATTTATTCCTAAATCTTTATCAGCAAAATTATCTGCCATTTCCCTCTGATGCTTCGGAGATAAATGATGTAAAAGCAAATCTTCTCTCATTGCTGCAACATATTTTCCACTTAACTCACTATGCATTCCTCTCATTTCTTCATCATCCACTATCTGAATAATTTTTCTTGTCTTAAAATAATTCACACAAGCCATGTTATACTGCAACTCTGTAATAATTTACTGTTTTTTCATTGAATTTTCTTTCAATTTTTATAACATCTCCCGGCTGAATTCCTTCTGGAAGCGCAGGATCGTCAAATTTTATCTTTGGCAACTGAGAAAGAGAAACATTTAATCCTTGAAGCAGCTCATTTACCTCTTCTGCCTTCAGCTTCGAGTGTTTTGGCTGGAGTATATGCATTTTTAGAAAATTTCGGCTTTTTTGAGGGAGTATTTATTTTTGCTAGTCGCATAATTCTACTTCAGAATTCCTTACACTACTTTGGAATTCTGACAGTGTTCAGGAACACGGTTGTTCCTGACATTACGACTTAACAATACTAAAAGGAATTAAAAGTAGCTTTAAAAAGCTTTCGCTTTTTAAAAGGGATTTTAGCATGAAGTGGTCCCGAGGGGATATATCCTTATATCAAAGAATGTCAATTTATTATATTCCAAAGTGAAAACTTTTTCTACCGGACGTGGAGTTGTTAATCGGGGTATTATGTGCTATTTTTAACCATGCCCCATTAACATACCTGCAAAATCTGGGAAACCTTTTTCATAGGGTATTTTAATATCTGATTGAGGTATTCTTTTAAACCGGGCAATTAAAACATCTCTAGCTTCTCTTAACATCTCATATGCTCTTGGTAAACTCGTTTTAGGAACTTCTTTAAAATAAACTCCCCTGCTCTTTCCTTCAGCAGGCAGGATTACCCAAAGATTTAATCCTAGTCTCTCATCTCCTATCGGGATAAAACCATGTCCATGGCATTTAGAACAAAGGTGCTTAACCCTTTCTTTTCTTGTCCTGTGTTTTGTTAGAATATGTGCACTTAAAGAGTCTATTTCTAAAGGGCCGCCAAGAGGTCTTCCTGCTTGTTCTAATACACGCCTTTCCTCTTCGCTTAATGCCTGAAATGAATCCAGACCTGTTCCTAGACTGTATATCTGTTTTTCTATTTCTAATGCTCTTGGACTGTAACCAGTATGGTGACATGCCTCGCAATTTTTTGAAGGAACATTTTTATTGAAATAAAAATCAATAATCTCAGTAGGTTGTCTAAAAAATCTTCCTTTTGCGCCCAGGCTCTCAAGGAATAGACTTTTCTCAGCCATCGAATCTTCGCAAGGATTCCATCCTTTGTATCCTTCTCTTAACTTTAATGGATTTGCCCTGCCAGGGGATTCTGGAATATTCTGAAAGCGAGAAATTAGTTCTTTGCCCATATCTCTTAAAAAGGCATATATCTGAGGCAGATCACTTTTATAAACTTCATTTATAGAAATTACTCTGCTGGCTCCCTTTCTTGGGTGTGTCATCCATAAATTTAGTGAAACATTATCCCCTGCCCGTTTAAATGAATAATCAACAAGGCGATTATAATCTTTATCCATTGGAAACCATTCTTGAGTAAACTGATTCCAAGTGCCTTTCTCTTGCTTGCAATCCCAATAATTTCCGGTCTTTGCCAGGTCTCCTTTTTCTGGAGTCCATAGCGGGAAAGTTCCCCTCATATTCTCTATCTTTCTTATAAGATTTTTCTCCATTTTTTCTTAATTATTACAGAAAATTGTTCCTTTTAAATCTTTACATTTATAACTACTAAAAAATTACAATATTATGGTCCCGAGGGGATTTGGACCCCCGACACCTGGCTTTCTTCTTTCAATTGGTTTTGTTTCTTTTCCCAAAAGAAAGGATTAAAAGGCCAGTGCTCTAACCAGGCTGAGCTACGGAACCGTAGTTCAGAAAGCAATCTTTCATTTTTAAATGTTATTAAGAATGGCAATGTCCATAAAATAAACTTAATAGTTACCTTTACTTTTAAAAATTTCTAGTTCTTCTTAACTCCGACATTTGCTCGATTTCTTCTTGAGTAATGTCTTTTAAGTTTAAAAAGTAACTTGCTTCTTTTTTTAAATCCGATACATTGCTTAAGAGCGGATCGCCTTCAGTATAATATGCAACTACAATAACCGTTTTTGATAGGGCTTCTTTAACCAGTTTAACACATTCTACTAAATCCGTGTCTCCGCCCAATACCAGAGCGATATCATAAGAATCAGTGTATGCTAAGTTTATTAAGTCGGTCGCTAACTTCACATCAACTCCTTTTTGGTATATCTCCCCGTCCGCTTGTTTTAATAAAGTAGTCCTTAAGTCCATAAAAGGATTACTTTCTATTTTTTTAAAAAATTCTGCTTGCCCGATTCTATTCTTTACTTGTTTATTTATCTTGTCTAAGTAATCCTTTTTTCTTTTCTCAAAAATATCTATGATACTTATAACATGAGAGGTTATTTTGTCATTAATATCTTTGTCGAGATTATGTTTAGAGATGTTACTCAATAACCCTTTCTCTCTATCAATAATTTCCTGTAACTCTTTAATTTTATTTCCACAACCCCATTTAATGCCCGCAATAATCTTGGAGTTGTATCTTCCGGAGTAGATAAAAGTCTTAATTAGTCTCAGTTCTTCTTTGTTAAATTTATCTTTATCAAGATTTTTAATTTTCTCTAACAAAAAGGGGATATACTTATCGATATTCCAGAATCTTCTCTTCCCCTTTGGAAGGTTTTTATTAACGAGATTTAGACAACCATCAAAGTTTTTTATGTCATTAAATATTATCACCCTCATAGAAATATGAAGAGAGCTACACTTTAAAAAAGTATAGCCCCCTGTTATTCGTATTAATAATATTACAATCAAGTACTATATAAACTTTACTAATTCCCAGAATTTGTTTTAGCAGAGTATACATCAAGAATCGTTCTTATCATAATATCTCATACTTCCAAAACCAAAGGCAGTTCTCCAGAACTCATCAGGCACATCATACCCAGACTGCTTTAATTTTTCTACTATCTCTTCAAGTTGTTCAAAATTTGCCCCTATGAATCTAATCTTTCTAAAAAATCTAATCTGCCCATGCATGCAATCAATTGGCTCAATTATCGCCTGCGCACCAGGAATATTCTTTTCCGCATAATCAATTATTTTTTTTGCCTCTGCATCACTTTTTACAAAATGCATGCACCTCATCCCCCAGCCAATTCTTATTGCATATTCCAACGGGGAGTTTAACTCTCGTTGGATAATTTTCGCCGCAGTTTGTTTTGCATCCCGATATAATCTTTGCAAAAAGGGATTATCACTCTGACTGCTTGAATCATTAAATCTGGTCTCAGGGCATCCATGACTGCTGCACAGCCCCATATACAATTCTAACTCTAAACTCTGGCTTTCAGGCATGTTCTCACTGATTTCGCTTACTTTATAAAGATTTATTTTCTCCAAAATCCTATTTCAGAACTAACTTTCCCGAGAAAGCATCACACTCTTAACTGCATCATGAAGCTCTTGAGTATATCCTTCTCTCAAACTTCTAATTCTCCCGCACGGTCCAAAAGGTTTTCCTTCAGTGCACATCCCAATATTGCACTTTGGCTGTAAAAAGTAATCGAGTTCAGGAACAGCCTGAGCAATAACTTCTCTCTTTGCCCATGAATTTCTCTGTCTTTCAGGCTCGCAAGAAGAGCATAATCTCAAAGGATGCTCCAAATCAATTAAATTAATTAAATCATAATTTTCAAGAGTTCTCAGCCGTATATTTTTAGGAACAATATACAAAGCATCTCTTTCTTCAAATCCCTCTTGAATCATTTTTCCGTAAAACATTAATTGTTTCGCCGTATGATAAACATAAGCATTTAGTAATTCAGGATTATTTCTCAATTTTTCATCAACTACAATTATCTTGTCTATCTCACCGAGAGGAAGTTGTCCTTCCCCGCCCTCTCCAATAGCTTTTATTCTTGACCATAACTCTTTCATAGAATTATAAGCCCTTGGCCCAGCAGAATAAACAGATTCAACATGTTGTCTTAGTGTAGCATGTCTCTTCTGCTCGCTCCATACTCTCCACGACAAAGTATCAGCGACTTT
>Ga0315276_10005437_pt1 | contig 11738 bp, 10 predicted proteins | sample YL17G05_0_MG_FD_204542 | JGI IMG/M metagenome (GOLD analysis project Ga0315276, IMG submission 204542) | Sediment microbial communities from Yellowstone Lake, YNP, Wyoming, USA - YL17G05_0 | ecosystem: Environmental > Aquatic > Freshwater > Lake > Sediment | place: USA: Wyoming | collected... | reverse complement strand
CCGGCGACGTCCGCGACGTCATCGGCGAGGCCGACGTCATCTACATGGAGCCGGTCGTCCAGGCCGACTACACGGCGTCGCGCGTCGAGCGCGCCGGCGAGACCGGCCTCACCCCGCCGGAGTACGTTGTCACGCGGCAGCTCCTGCGCGAGAAGGCCAAGCGGTCCTCGATCATCCTCCATTCGCTCCCGCGCATGGACGAGCTGCCCGAGGACGTCGACGCCACGCGCCACCAGCGCTACTGGGTCGAGGCCTTCAACGGCGTCTGCCTCCGGATGTCGCTCCTCTCGCTCGTCCTCGGCGCGGCGGAGTAGGGGGCCGTCATGCAGACGGACCTGCGCGGCCGGGACCTCATCAGCCTCCAGGAGTGGACGAAGGAGGAGATCGACACCGTCCTCGAGGTCGCCCTCCAGCTGAAGCGAGAGCGGGCCCTCGGGATTCCGCACCCGCTCCTGCGGGACCGCGTCCTGGCCATGCTCTTCTTCTTCTCCTCCACCCGGACCCGGGCCTCGTTCGAGGCCGGGATGGCCCAGCTGGGCGGCCACGCCCAGTTCATCGAGAGCCGGACCACCCAGATCGCCCACGGCGACACGCCCAAGGAGATCGGGGAGATCCTGGGCCGCTACAACGACGGCATCGCGATCCGCAACGTCGACTGGGGCGTGGGCAACCAGTACATCCGGGACGTCGCCGCCGCCAGCCGGGTGCCCGTCCTCAACATGCAGTGCGACCTCTTCCACCCCCACCAGTCGCTGGCCGACCTCCTGACGATCTTCGAGAAGAAGCGCGACCCGCGGGGCCGGACGATCGCGATCAGCTGGGCCTACGCGGCGAGCTACCAGAAGCCGATCAGCGTCCCCGTGGACCTCTCGCTCCTGACGTCTCGCTACGGGATGAACGTGCGCCTGGTCCACCCGCCCGAGTTCAGGCTCCCGGCCGACATCGTCGAGCAGGCGGCCGAGAACGCCCGCCGCTCCGGCGGCAGCTTCGAGCTGATGGACGACTTCGACGCCGGGATGCGCGGAGCCGACGTCGTCTACGCCAAGAGCTGGGGCGCCCTGCTCACGGCGAAGGACGAGACCGAGGGCGCCGAGATCGCCAAGAAGTACACGGACTGGATCGCGGACGAGCGGCGGATCGGGATGGCCGCGGAGGACGCGATCTACATGCACCCGCTCCCCGCCGACCGCGGCGTCGAGGTGGCGGACGCCGTCATCGACGGGCCGCACTCGGTCGTCTACGACGAGGCGGAGAACCGGCTCCACGCCCAGAAGGCGGTGATGGCCCTCACGATGCGGTGATCGAGCGACCGAGCGGTGCGTCCGGCCGCGGCCCCTGGCCACGGCCGGACCGCCTGACCGAGCAGAACACGGCCACAGGGCCGGGGAGGGACGGGATGACGAGTCCCCTCATGGTGGTGGCGATCGGCGGCAACGCGCTGATCCTGGACAAGCACCATCAGACCGTTCCCGATCAGATGGCGGCGCTGGAAGAGACGAGCCGCCACATCGCGGCGCTCGTCGCCGACGGCTGGCGCCTGGCGATCGGACATGGCAACGGTCCGCAGGTGGGATTCATCCTGCGGCGATCCGAGCTCGCGGCGCACGAGCTGCACGAGGTGCCGCTCGACGTCTGCGGCGCCGACTCGCAGGGTGCCATCGGCTACGAGTTCCAGCAGGCGCTCGGGCACGAATTCGCCCGCCGCGGGCTGGACATGCAGGCCGTCACAGTGGTGACCCAGACCGAAGTCGACGCGAACGACCCGGCGTTTGCCGACCCGACCAAGCCGATCGGTTCGTTCCTCGATGGCGAAGCGGCGGCGCGCCGCCGGGCCGATGGCTGGACGGTCGTCGAGGACGCAGGCCGCGGCAACCGCGTCGTGGTCGCCTCGCCGAAGCCGATGCGCATCGTCGAGTTGCCGGCCGTCAAGGCGCTCGTCGAGGCGGGCTTCGTGGTGATCACCGTCGGCGGCGGCGGAATCCCCGTGGTCGCGGACAAGGAGGGCCTCCTCCACGGTGTGCCCGCCGTGATCGACAAGGACTTCGCGAGCTCGCTGCTCGCGACGGAGCTCGGCGCCGACCTTCTCGTGATCGCGACGGCCGTCGAGCGGGTGGCGCTCGACTTCGGCAGGCCGGAGCAGCGCTGGGTAGACCGGCTGACGGTGTCGGAGGCCAGGAGATACCTTGCCGAAGGCACCCACTTCGCCCAGGGCAGCATGGCGCCCAAGATCGAGGCCTGCATCTGGTTCCTCGACAAGGGCGGCAGGGAGGCCGTCATCACGGACCCGGAGCACCTCCGCGCCGCCGTGCGCGGGGAGGCCGGCACGCACATCGTCAGGGGCGAGTAGCCGCCCGGCGGTCCGGGCGGCTGCAGGTCGCCCGCTCAGGAGGCGATGGCGGCCTCGTCGAGGTTCGACATCGACGCGATCAGGTCGAGGTCGACCGGCCGGGCGTCGGCGCGATCGGCCGGGCGGCCCAGGAGGTAGCCCTGGGCGGCAGTGATGCCCAGACGCCGGAGGGCAACGAGCTGCTCTGGCGTCTCCACGCCCTCCGCGACGACGGTCGCGCCCGACCGGCGGGCCATCTCGCGGAGCCCGCGCAGGACCGCCAGGGACGACTCCTGCAGCACGCCTCGCTGGACGAGCGAGAGGTCGATCTTGACGATGTCGAACGTGATCTCGCTCAGCATCCGCAGGCCGGCATTCCTGGCCCCGACGTCGTCGGCGGCGATCCGGATCCCGGCCGCCCGGACGCGTTCCAGGTTCGCCTTGAGACGGGAGAGATCCTCGATCGCCTCACGCTCCGTCAGCTCGACCACCACCTGGCCCGGATCCAGCCGGTAGCGCCGCAGGATCCCGATCAGCTCGCCAACGTGGAACTGCTCCGTCTCGAGCGTCCGTGGGGACATGTTGAGGCTGAGGTACTGCCCTGGCGGGATCCGCTCGACGTGCGCCACGATCGTCTCGATGGCGGCCATGTCCAGCTCCACGATCCGGTCGGCGAGCTCGGCGGCGGTGAACAGGCTCTGGGCGTTCGGGAACCCGGAGTCCGGCGCCGGCCTGACGAGCCCCTCGTAGCCGATCGGGCACCCTGTCACGAGGGAGATGATCGGCTGATAGACGGGTCGGAGCGCACGCCGGGCCGCGACGACCGCCACGGCCTCGGCCAGCTGCTCGGCGGAGCGCTCGTCGTCGACGGCTCCGTGGCGAGCAGGATCGAAGACCTGGATGTCGGTCCGCCCGTGGCGTTTCGCCCAGTACAGGGCGGCGTCGGCATGGTGCGTCAGGCGAACGCCGTCGGCGGACGGGCTGGGGCAGGTGGAGATGCCCGCCGAGAACGAGAACCGCTGGATGCCGCGCAGGACCGGGTGGCCGCCGGTCGCGCTGGCCAGGAGCCGCCGGGCCACCCCGTAGGCCGTCTCGCTGCTCGTGGCCGGGAGCAGCAGCGCGAACTCGTCGCCGCCGACCCGGAACGAGCGATCGGAGGCCCGGTTCGTCGCCCGGATCAGCCGGCCGACGGTGGCCAGCAGCTGGTCCCCCGCGGCGTGGCCGTCGGCGTCGTTGAGTCGCTTCAGGTCATCGAGGTCGAGGATCACGAGCGAGAGTGGCCGGTCCTCGCGGACGGCGTCCGCCACCTGGCGCGCCAGCTCCTCCTGGAAGGCCCGGTGGTTTCCCAGGCCGGTGAGGGGGTCCATGCGCGCGTCGAGGCGGGCCCGGTCGTACGCGTCGAGGACCTCGCGGAGATGCGCCTCCAGGGCCGCCACGGGCCGCACGGCCCGGCGGATGGAGATCGCGGCGAGCAGCGCGGCGGCGAACGCAGCACCCGCCAGGGCGGCGACGACGATGGGACCGCGGGTCAGCGCCGCGACGACGAGACTCGTGGCGGCGATGGCCCCGACGGCCCCGAACCCGAGCACGAGGGATCCCCGCACGGCGGAGGCGGTGTCTGGCGCGCCGTCGGCCTCGACTCCGGTCCCGGGGAGCGCGGAGGTAGATGCCCGCGATTCCATGGCACCCACCATTCAAGCGGATGCGGCGGACGAGGACCCCTGCCCGGAAGTACTGGGCACCGCCGGTCAGGCGCCCGGAAGCGTCCCCGCCGCCCCACCCGCCGCCGCTACCCGACGAGCATGTCCGCCTGGGAGGCCCGGGCCATGAGGCGCGCGTAGCCCGGCTTGATCTGCTCGTTGATGATCCGCAGCCGCTGGTCGAACGAGCAGAAGGCGCTCTTCATCGCGTTGAGGGCCAGCCACTGCATCTCGGCGAGATCGAGGCCGAAGGCGTGCACCAGCGCCTCGAACTCCGACGAGAGCGTCACCCCGCTCATGAGGCGGTTGTCCGTGTTCACCGTGACCCGGAAGCGGAGGCGGCGCAGGAGGTCGATCGGGTGCTCCTCGATCGAGGCGACGGCGCCCGTGTGGACGTTCGAGGTCGGGCACATCTCCAGGGGGATCCGCCGGTCGCGGACGTACGCCGCCAGCCGACCCAGCGCCACCCGGCCGTTCTCTCCGACGACGATGTCGTCGACGATCCGCACCCCGTGGCCCAGCCGTTCGGCGCCGCACCACTGCAGCGCCTCCCAGATGGACGGCAGCCCGAAGGCCTCTCCGGCGTGGATCGTGAAGTGGAAGTTCTCGCGGGCGATGTAGTGGAAGGCGTCCAGGTGGCGCGTCGGCGGATAGCCGGCTTCCGCACCGGCGATGTCGAAGCCGACGACCCCCTCGTCGCGGTGGCGGACGGCGACCTCCGCGATCTCGAGCGAGCGGGCGGCCGTGCGCATCGCCGTGACGAGGGCGCGCATCTCGATCGGGCGGCCCGCGCTCCCGCGTCGGAAGCCGCGGAGCACCGCCTCGACCACCGCGTCGAGGGTCATCCCGCGTTCGAGGTGGAGCTCCGGCGCGAAGCGGACCTCGGCGTAGGCGATCCCGTCGTTCGCGAAGTCCTCCGCGCATTCGGCCGCCACCCGCTCCAGGGCCTCCGGCGTCTGCATGACGCCGACGGTGTGGGCGAAGCCCTGCAGGTAGAGCTCCAGGCTCTTGCGGTCGGCGCCGCGACGGAACCAGGCGGAGAGCTCCTCCGGGTCGGTGGTTGGGAGGCCGGCGTAGCCGCCGTCGCGGGCGAGCTCGATCACCGTCCGGGGCCGCAGCCCGCCGTCGAGGTGGTCGTGGAGGAGCACCTTGGGAGCGGCGACGATCGTCGCGAGGTCCAGGCCGCCCCGTCGGTTCGTGTCGCTCATCCGGGACCTCCACCGTGCCCGCCACCCACGCCGACAGCCTACACCCGGGGGAAACGGCGAAGCCGGCCCGGGGGGCCGGGCCGGCTTCGCGAAGGGAGGTTGGGGTGGGCTACTTCTCGACGCGGCGGGTCGCGAGCCGGCGGGTCATCGCCAGCGAGCCGATCCCGGCGAGGCCGAGGACGGCGAGGATGGCGAGGAGGCTCCCGTTCGGTGAGCCTTCCGGCGTCGTGCCGATCGTGTCGGTCGGCGGCGGGGTGACGGTGCTCGCAGGGGGCGCGGTATCGGTGGGTGCGGGCGTGGCGACGGCCGCCTGGAGCGAGCCGACCGCAAAGACGCTGTAGGCCTTGCCGGCGGCCAGGTTGAGGGCGCCCGGATCGAGCGGGCAGACCGTGTTGTCGGCGTTGGCGCAGACCTTCAGGTCGTAGGAGCCGGCGGGCAGGGCCAGGTAGGCCGTGGCGTTCGGGTAGGCGAGGTTGTCGACCACCACGGTCGCGCCGTCCTGGGTGAGGACGTCGACGGCGGGCGTGTCGGCCGAGAAGTGGATCACCCGGACCTGGGCCTTGTCCGCGTTCGGAGCGGCCTTGTCCTCGAGGACCTGGGCCTCGATGCTGGCGAGGAGGTTCGTGGCGGCGACCGTGTACTTCTTGCCGGCGGCGAAGGGCAGGTTGGCGTCGATGACGCAGGTGGAGGTGCCGGCCGCGCAGACCTTGATGTTGTAGGTGCCGGCGTCGACCGGGAGGTAGTCGGAGATCACGCCGAAGGGGACGTTGGTGAGGATGTTGGCGCCGTTGGCCTTGACGTCGACGGCGGGCGCGTCGGGCGAGGCGTGGAGGACGCGGACCCAGGCCTTGCCGGCCGCGGGGGCGTCGGTCGAGTCGACCGCGACGACCGCGGTCAGCTTGGCGGGGCCGGCGGCGAACGCCGGGGTGACGACGGCGAGGGCGAGGGCCCCGGCGCCGAGGATGGCCGCGAGACGGCCGAAGCTGCGCTGCATCAGATCGTTTCTCCCTGGTCTGTGCTGTCGAGCGAGCCTGACCGTCGTCGGTCCCTGGGCGGATGCTCGGTTCGCCCCCTTTTCGGGACCGCGGCGGATCCGGATTGCCACGGTCGTCCGCCGGGGTGGGGCGGGGGCCATTCGTCACTGGCGGATCGCGGGACAGCGTCGGACCATCCACACATCCACCGAGGGGGCGGCCACGTCCCCGGGAAGGGGCTGGAGAGGGCGATGGAGGTCGCGGCCGACGTCCGCGCGATCCGCCTGGTCCGCGTGCGCGCGCACGCCATCCTCGAGCCCGAGCTGACCCTCATCGACGCCGGGTTCGCCGGCTCCCGCGGGCGCATCGAGCGCTACCTGGAGCGGCAGGGGCGCGCCCTGGCCGACCTGCGGCGGATCATCTGCACGCACGGGCACCCCGACCACGCCGGCGGGGTGCGCGAGCTGGAGAGGCCGGAAGTCGAGATCTGCATGCACCCGGCCGACTTCGAGCGCCTCCAGCTGGGGATCCGGGATGCCCTTCGCCGCCCGTCGCGCGGCCGGATCCTGGCCTCCATCACCCAACCGCCGAGCCGGATCCGCCCGATCGAGGACGGCGACGTCCTCCCCGTCCTCGGCGGCCTCCGGGTCGTCCACACGCCGGGCCACACCCCGGGCAGCGTGTGCCTCTACGCGCCCCGCGACCGCCTCCTCTTCACCGGCGACGTCCTCCAGCGGAAGCGTGGACGCGTCGTCTTCGCGAGCCCGATCTTCAGCGACGACCACGCCGCGGCGCGGGCGAGCATCCGCCGGCTGGCCGACCTCGATGTCGAAACGATCGTGTTCAGCCACTACCCGCCCCTGACCGAGGGCGCGAACGAGACACTTGCGAACCTGGCGCGCGAGGTCGGGAGCTGAGCCCGCCCGCTCTTCCTGGGAGGTCACAACGATGGAGACGCTCGCCGAGCTGGTAGGGGAGGTCGGCGCCCGGTTCGACCGACGGCCGGCACTTCTGATCCGGCCCTCGTTCCGGACGCGCACGATGCGCTATCGCGACCTCAGATCGATGGTGCCCCGCGCCGCGCGCGTCCTCGCCGACGAGGGCCTGGCTCCCGGGGACCGGGCGATCATCTGGTCCGTGAACCGGCCCGAGTGGGGCCTGGCGTTCTTCGCGCTCGCCCACGCCGGCGGTGTCTCCGTCCCCCTCGACGTGCGCCACACGCCCGACTTCGCCCGCAAGATCGTCGAGCGCACCGAGGCGTCCCTGGTCATCGCCTCTCGCCAGACCGAGAAGGCGGCCCGTGCGCTGGGCCTGCCGGTGGTCATGGTCGAGACGCTCCCCGACCGCGCCCGGCGCGCGGAGCCGCTCCCGATGGCTCCCGCCGCGCCCGACGACCTCGCCGAGATCGTGTTCACCAGCGGCACGACCGGCGAGCCGAAGGGCGCGATGCTGTCCCACCGCAATCTGCTCGCCTGCGCGCGGGGGATGACCGCCGTCGTGCCCTTCGGCAAGAACGACCGGCTGGTGTCCGTCCTGCCCCTCTCCCACCTCTACGAGCAGGTCCTGGGGCTCATCGCGCCGATGACCGTGGGGGCGAGCATCGTCTACCCGGTGAGCCGCCAGCCGATCGTGCTGCTGCGCACCTTCCGCGACTTCCGGGCCTCGATCCTGCTGATCGTCCCGCAGGGCCTCCGCCTCCTCGACAATGCGATCGAGCGGCGGGTCGACCAGGCGGGACGCCGCCAGGCGTTCGAGCGCCTCCACGCCATCGCCCGGGGGCTCCCGAAGGGCGCCCGCCGGATCATCTTCCAGCCGGTCCTGGCGCCGATCGGCGGTCGGCTGCATACGGTCGGCGTCGGGGCCTCCGCGATGGAGGTGGATCTCGCCGAGCGCTGGATCGAGATGGGCGTCGACGTCCTGCAGGGCTACGGGGCGACCGAGATGGGGCCCGTCGTCACCTTCACCCGGCCCGGCCGCAACCGGCCCGGGACGGTGGGCGAGCCCATCCCCGGCGTCGAGATGCGACTGGCGGCCGACGGTGAGATCCTTGCCCGCGGCCCCGGCCGCTTCGCGGGGTATTGGCGCAACCCGGAGGCAACCGCCGCCGCGATCGACGCCGACGGCTGGTACCACACCGGCGACCTGGGCGAGATGTCGCCCGAGGGGTTCCTCGTCTTCCGCGGCCGCAAGAAGGACATGCTCGCTCTCCCGGACGGGCAGAAGGTCTACCCGGAGGACGTGGAGGCGATCCTGCGCCTCGATCCCCGCCTCACCGACGCCGCCGTCGTCGGCTGGCCGCCCGGGGCAGACCTGCGGGTCCACGCCGTGCTGCTCCTGGACGACCCGGCGGAGGCCGCGGACGTCGTGCGGGGGGCCAATGAGCGCCTGGCCCCGCACCAGCGGATCCGCGGGACGACGGTCTGGCCCGACGAGGATCTCCCGCGCACCCATACGCTGAAGGTCAAGAAGCTGGAGGTGCTGGCCCGTCTCCCGGACCTGACCGCGCCGCGGAGCGACCCGGTGGCGGCTCCGGGCGCGACCCGGATCGGAGCCCACCTCGAGACGGTCCCTGCGGATCCCGTCACGGCCGTCATCGCGTCGGTGGCCGGCGTCCCCGCCGACCGGCTCGTCCCCACGGCGCGCCTCGAATCCGACCTGGAGATGGATTCCCTCCGGCGCGTGGAGCTGCTCGGCGTCATCGAGGAGGAGCTCGGCATCTACCTGGACGACGACGCGCTGGACCCCGACGCCACCGTCGCCGAGGTCGCCGCGATGGTGGAGGCGGCCCGCGGCGCGAAGCGCAAGCCGATGCGCTGGAGCTGGCCGCTGAGCCCGGCCGTGCGGGCCGTCGGCCTTGCCTTCCAGCTGCTTCTCATGTACCCGTTCGTGGCTCTCTTCTACCGCGTCCGGACGACCGGGATGGAGACGTTGCACGGCTTCGATGGTCCCGTCCTGATCACGCCGAACCACTGCCTCCACCTGGACAACGCGATCATCCTCAGCCGTCTCCCGCTCTCGGTCCGCTGGAAGCTCTCCGTGGCGGCCGGCGCCGAGACGATCTACGGAAACCCGTTCCGCGGCATCCTTGCCTCGATCCTGGCCAATGCCTTCCCGCTCTCGCGGGAGGGCTCGGTGCGACGGAGCCTGGAGCTCCTGGGCTCGCGCCTCGACCGTGGCTTCAACATCCTCCTCTACCCGGAGGGCAAGCTGACCCTCGGGGGGCCGTTGCAGCCGTTCAAGGCGGGCGCCGGGCTGATCGCGGTGGAGGGCGGCACGCCGATCGTCCCCGTCAGGCTGCGGGTCAACCGCATGTCGGTCATCGACCGGCGCCGGCTGCCGAGCTCCTTCCGGGGCGACGTTGAGCTCGTGGTCGGCGCGCCCATCACCTTCGACTCCGACACCGACGCGGCGGTCGCGACGCGAAGGCTGGAGGAGGCGATCGCCGCGCTGTAGGGCCATGCTTCGGGGCGCTGCCTGGACTCGACCACCTGCCGAGCTGAGCCCGCCCACGCGGCGCCGAGGGTCAGCCCCCGGCCGGAATCGCCCGGTCCTCGATCTCCCAGGCGTGGTCCAGCCAGTGCCACGTGGCGTAGCGCACGTACCAGCGCGGCGTCCAGGGGGTGACGGCGCGGCTGGGGTTCGGGACCGGCAGGCCCAGGGCGCGCGCCCGCAGCGTCGCGAGCGCACCCGCGTGGAGCTCCGCCATCTGCGCCGGCCCGACGGGGCCCTTGGGCGGCCGGCTGCCGAGCTTCACGAGGTAGGCCTCGTCGGCGCCCCTGACGTGCTCGATGATCTTGGACAGGTCCCGCCCGCCGCCCCGCGGCCCCGTGCGCAGCTCGTCGCCGGCGTGGCGGGCGGCGGCGGCATCGAACGCGGCCCACGCTCCCTGCAGGATCGCGGCGTGGCGCTCCAGCTCCGCGCCGTCGAGAGGAGCCTCGTCGCCCGGGAGGTGCACGGACGGCGCCCCGAACTCCGTGCCGGCATTGCCGGGCAGCCGATCCACGACGGCCAGGGCGGACCGATCCGCCGGCGGATCGAAGGGCAGGCCCGCCGCGGCGAGCGCGGCTGCATAGCGAGGTCCCGCTCGCACCAGCGCGTCGAGCGCCGCGTCCTCGTCGCGCCCGCCGCGCGTCCAGCCCGGCCAGTCGACGGCGACGGCGAACGCGCGGGTGGGCACCACCTCCAGGACGACGCGCAGCTGTGGCTCCATCATGACGTGATGGTACGGCGGGGCGCCGGCCGGCGGGGGCATCCCGGGCCGGCCGCCGCGCATCGAGCGCCTCTGCGCCTAGACTCACCGCAGAGAGCCGGGCCGTGCCGGGTTCGCCATGGAGCAGGAGGAACCGCCCGCCGTGCGTCGCGCCCCGTGGATCCTGGCCGCCCTTCTCGTCGCCGGCTGCGCGGGCGCACCGAGCGCGGCCACGCCCGTCCCCACCCCGGCGCCGGCGGCGCTCCCGGCCGGAACCTACACCTCGAGCGCCTTCCAGCCGGCCGTGACCTACACGGTCCCGGCCGGGTGGCGGATCGCGTCCGACTCGCCCGACTACTTCGCGCTCCAGCCGGTCAACTCGGAGATCACCGGCATCCACCTCTTCCGCGACCCCCTCGCGGCATCACAGGACGCAGCCTGCCCGCGGAGCGCGGAACCGGGCGTCGGGATGCTCTCGCCCCAGCTCGCGACCTGGATCCGCGGCCTCCCCGGGATGATCGCCAGCAGCCCTCGGATCGTCACCATCGGCGGGCTGCGCGGGGTCGAGCTCGACCTGGCCCTCAACACGGGGTGGACCGCGTCCTGCCCCGTCGCCGACGGGATACCCTCGGTGCCGCTCTTCACCGGGGCGGACGGCAACCTCCACTGGATCGTCGCCGGCAACGAGCGCCTCCGCGTCGCCCTCCTGGACGTGCCGGGCGGCGGGACGGTGGTCGTGGACGTCGACGCCTACGACGGCACGCTGATGGACGGCCTGGTGGCCGCCGCGGCGCCGATCGTGCGGAGCCTCTCGTTCGCGGCTCCATGACGGAGGGCCGTGCGCGGCGACGGGAGCCGGCCGCGGGCGGCGGCGCTACCCGCCGTTGCGAGATATCCCGTCGATCTCGTCGAATGCGCGGTCGAACGTCAGGATCCTCTCGACGCCGCGGCGACGCATGATCGCGAGGTGGACCGCGTCGCGAGCCGACAGCCGCGTGCCGAGGACGATCTGGCGGGCCCGCTCGACGTCGGCCCGCTCGACCGGGAACACCTCGTCGACCACGCGAGAAGGGCCGCGGTCGCGGGCTCGATCGCGTCCCTCCGGTCGATCGCGACGTAGCGGTGGAGGATCTCCTGCAGGACCCCCGCATCGGTCACGAGCAGCTTGCCGTCGGTGATCGCGCGCTCGAGGAGGCTTCGCGCGGCGGCCTTGTTCGGGTGCTCGGCGCCGACGAGGTAGATCGGGAAGTTCGAGTCGACGAAGATCACTCTGGTCCGCCATCGGCATATCCGCGCTCGATCTCCTCGAGGAGGTCATCGATCTGCCCGGCAGGGTAGGAG
>Ga0315276_10005436_pt1 | contig 11739 bp, 10 predicted proteins | sample YL17G05_0_MG_FD_204542 | JGI IMG/M metagenome (GOLD analysis project Ga0315276, IMG submission 204542) | Sediment microbial communities from Yellowstone Lake, YNP, Wyoming, USA - YL17G05_0 | ecosystem: Environmental > Aquatic > Freshwater > Lake > Sediment | place: USA: Wyoming | collected... | reverse complement strand
TTGCTATCGCGACCAGTGGTGTGGATGAACAAAATGCCTCTGTGGCATGCGATTCGGTAAATTATCTGGTCGTCTGGCAAGGCGACTACAGTAACGAAACCAACATCTATGGCCAGCGGATTGGAGCTGATGGGTCGTTGATTGGAGGTCAAATTGGGATTGCCACCTGGGAATTAGACCAGTTTGTACCACGGCTGACTTATAACAGCGCTGATGCCCACTATTTTGTGGTGTGGGAAGACCATCATTTTTCCCCTTATGAAATTTATGGTCAGCGATTGGATACGAATGGAAATTTTGTTGGGAATCAGGTGGGTATCTCTTTGGGTGGTAATAATAACCGCACAGACGCGGATGTTGCCTATCTTCCAGGAGCACGTAGCTATTTGGTAGTATGGCAGTTCGAGTATTCGACTAGCGACCATGATATCTACGGTCGGCGGGTGGTTTATGATGGCTCGCTTCCTGAAAACGAATATATCATCACGGGTTCGACTCCAGAAGAAAAGCTCCCGGTAGTGGCATCCAACGGTGTGAATGAGAGCTTGGTCGTTTGGGAGGATGCGCGAAATTACGATTCAAGCGGAGTGGATATTTATGGCTCGGTGGAGACCATAAACATCCCAGTATTTTCCGGTGTAGTGTATAAGGGAGATTTTGGATATACTGCTGACCCGCTGCCAGGAGTGATGGTGCAGCTGGGATGCTCCAGTGATCAGGGCAATTTTGGAGAATTAATTGGTGTGACGGAGACCACAATTCAAGGGGAGTACCAGCTACCCGCCGTCATCAATTGTGAATTCTATAATATTGTCGAGGTTGACCCGGAAGGATATTATTCCATTGGTGCCCAATCTGTGGATGGAACGGTTTTCAACAGCAATTGGATCTATTACAGCCTGCCGCTGGCAGGTAAAGTACTTTCTGATAACCTCTTCTGGGATAAAGTGCAAGGATCAGGGGATGATACACCTCCTGGCAATTGGGCGAACTTCCAACCGCCCGATTGGGTGAATGTCCAGACCGTTCCGGTGAGTGAACAGGTGGAAGACACACAATCCGGATTGGATGTCTCCACAGCGGAGTATCAATATTCCATCGATGGAGGCGCTTCCTGGAGTGGGTGGTTACCGGCTATGATCACAGGAGAGAATGGTACCACCGTCCCACAGGTGATATCCGCGAATGTACCATTTGGGAGAGATTCAGGACCTCAGAGCCAAAACCTGGTCCAGTTCAGGGTGGCGGATATGTCAGGAAACCTGGGGGAAGGACCCCTCCATGCGGTAAAAATTGATTCTGTGGTGCCATTAAATCCCACCAGCATATCGAGCACGACGCACACTCCCAATGTGTGGTCAAATAATCAGTATATTAGCATCCAATGGTCAGGTGCCTCCGATGAGCGCAGTGGGATCTATGGCTATTCAACCAGCTTCGATCAAACTCCAAACACCATCCCGGATATCTACCGGGACACCGCAGATCCCTATCTGACGAATTATGCCTATGTCGATTCGAGCAGCTGGTGGTTCCATGTGCGCACGCTGGATTTTGCCGGGAATGCTGCAGTTGGAGCGGTGCACTATGGGCCATTCCTGATCGATACCGAGCCACCCCTCGCCTGGTTCACCTCGCAAGGCGGTCAGGTTAATGTGCCCACCATCACTGTCTCTTGGGCAGGGGGAGATACCCTTTCCGGGGTGTATAGCTACGATGTACAGACCAATACCGACGGGGGCGGTTGGACCGACTGGCAGGTCAATAACCCTGCTCTATCCGCCTCCTTCACGGGTCTCAATGGTCAGACCGTGAGCTTTCGTGTACGCGCCCATGATAATGCTGGTAATATCAGCGATTGGTCTTCAACGATAACCGTAGCCTTTGGGGTGACCGTGACAGTGAATGTGCGTAATGAATCTGGGTTAAATTTGCTGCATGCCAAGGTATACCACAACGATCAATATATTGGATTTACCGACTCAAATGGCAATATCACCGTTACGGGAACCATGCTGGGTGATACTTTAACGGCATTAATGATGGTTTACGTGGAAGAGGCTGGAAAACCTGATCATATGAGAGACGGCGCCACCAATTGGGGCTGGCGGGTGTACATAACCAACATTAAGATCCCAAATGATGGCACGCCACAGCTGTTTCAAGTGACAGACACCAATGTTACCCAGCAATTGACGGTGCGCAAAGACCAGGCATTGATTGGTGTGCATATCATCATCGTGGTAGGGTGGGATACCAGTGCGGCTTACCTGGAAGATCTCCGGCAAGGAGCGATGAATGCCTCCTCCTTTCTCTACGATGTAACCGATGGGCAATTCTTCTATGAAACAGTGGAGATATTTGACAACGGTGAAAACGGACCAGCTAATGATATGTATATTTATACAGACAATACCGTGTGGCCCAATGCATTTGTCAGAGCAATAAAAGATGTGACCGGGAGGATGATGTTCCCACCCGTCTTCGGTGGACCATGGGCAAATAAATATGGTTATGGCACGATGATCCATGAATTCGGGCATTATGGATTATGGCTGTATGATGAGTATTTACAGCGGGATGGGTCTGGTGGTGGGTTCTGCACTTTTAATCGCAAAACCGCCACTGAAGAAACCAGAGCAAGCATCATGGATGGATCGGATGATGCGAGTGAGCTGTGCTCCAAGGCTGATCCCAACCATTTACACAACACCAATACAGACCAGGATGCATCGAATAATGGTGAATCAACCTGGGAAACAGTCATGCGGGTATATAAGGATACTCAAAACCCCGGCAGGTGGACCTTGCAATCACCGGATACCCGCCAGGTGCCAGTTGTGCCTGGACCGACTATGCTACCAGTGGCAGGATGGATGCATGTATACGTGGATGATAATGTAACCGGTGTCTGTGCACCTTTTACCGCATTGGTCGTTTACCCCGACGCCAAGCCAGTACCCGACGCTACTGTATTGGTGGAGGATAGTTTCTTGGGTCCAAGCCTGGTCCAAGGAAAGACTGACCAGCCAGGCCAGATCACGATTCGAGGCGCACACAATGGGGACATATTATCTGCCAGAAAAGGTGACGCCTCTGGATATATCACCATCACCTGCTCGCCAGCTGGATTGGTTGAGCAGTCCCCAATCGGTCTGCCCACAGTCATGATCTATCCTGAGATCAATTTCCCATTGATCCGATATATGCCCTTGTATCAGGATACCGTTGAAATCCAGGTGATCACGCCTGAAATCCTGCCGCAACCTCCGCAAGCTCAATTGTGGCAGGATGCAGCAAGCGAACCGATCATTGTCTCTCTCGTTTATGATAGTGGATCAGGTATGTATCTCGGCCAGGCGACACTCAATGCATCGTTGGATCTTAGAGGAAGCACACATGTGGAAGCCAACGATGGCCAGGGACATAGTGTGTTTACAGATGTTCCCTTCATGCTGCAGACTGTTGTTTCGGATGAGTTTACCAGACTACAATCCTTTGATGGAAATATAGAAATCTTCCTACCCGCGGGCAGCCTGCCCGGTAGCCCAGCAGTGATCATCCAGGCGGATCCCCAGGTGGTCCTGCAGCAAGGCGGATTGAGAGTGATTGGCAGTCCATACACGGTGGTGCCCTCGAATGGGGACTATTCACTGGAACAACCAGCCGTACTGAATATTCATTATTCCACAAACCAGTTTGGTGCTCAACAAAGCGAAGGGTTTGGGTTATACCGGTGGGATGAAGTTAATCAAATTTGGATCCTGATCAGCACGGACATAGATGTGGAACATCATATGATTTCGGCACAAATCACGCAACTTGGTACATTCGCAATTCTGGCTCCGCCGCTGTATTTCATTCGCATGCCGCTGGTCATCCGGTGAGCATGTCGGCTTGGGAGCCTGGTTTAATAATGGATATGGTCTACTATAAGTTTCAATATCAAAATCTGCACCCGGAGCAATTGCTCCGGGTGTTTTTGAACCAGCGTAATAAGTCGGTGGTATAGTCAATAATTGAGTAAACCCCTCTTTGAATTAATTCATGGATTTGTGAATCAGACGTAAAATTATGAGATCAGATGACTAATCCTGCAAAGAACTCGGAAAAAGAAGCGCTAATTTCAAAAGGCGTGGCTGCACGTGCCAGGCAGATCCTGGCGATGTTCGTCATTATGGCGTTGGAGCTTTTTCTGGGTGCAGGAACCATTCACTGGGTGTGGGCCTGGGTCTACCTGGGCATTAGTATCGTTCTCGTTTCCATCAATGCATTCTTCATGCTGCGTAACAGCCCTGAGACAATTGCCGAGCGGGGCAAACCCAAGGAATTGGCAACCTGGGATAAATGGATCGGTGGAGCGATATTACTTATTCAATATGTCATTATGCCGATCATCGCTGGGTTGGATTTCCGCTTTGGATGGACTGGAGATCTTGCCGTACCATGGCAATTTTTTGGTGCGTTGGTCTTTACCCAAAGTATGGGTTTGACCGGTTGGGCAATGATCACCAATGCATACTTTTCCACCGCTGTGCGCATCCAAACCGACCGGGGGCAGCAAGTGTGCCGCACTGGACCCTATCGTTACGTCAGGCATCCGGGATATGTGGGATTCTTCATGCAGGCGTTGAGTGTGCCCATCCTGCTGGGTTCGCTATGGGCGCTGTTATTTGCCATCCCTGCTGGGGTGCTGATCATCATCCGCACCGCAAAAGAAGATCGCATGCTTCAGGACGAGCTCGCGGGCTACCAGCAGTATACCCAGGAAGTGAAGTACAGGTTGTTGCCCGGGGTGTGGTGAAAATGCGAAAAATCCTGATCATCCTGTTACACGCCTTTATCGGTTGGGCACTTTGTACGGCGACGATCGGCATTGGCATGTCCACAACCACACTGCAAAATGCCCTGGTTATTCATGCCGTGGCTGCCCCGATCATATTTTCACTCATCTCTCTGGTCTACTTCAAGAAATTCAATTACACTACCCCACTGCAAACAGCCCTCATTTTCACTGGATTTGTGATGGCGATGGATTTCTTTGTGGTGGCGCTACTGGTCAACAAGAGCCTGGAAATGTTTACCAGCCTGCTGGGAACCTGGATCCCCTTTTTGTTGATATTTGGCTCAATCTTACTGACAGGCTTATTCGTAAAGAGAAAATCGATTTCTGGCAATTATACGGAGTGACTTATTGAGTGTATTGAATGTTATAAGCGCACAATTAATTATCCCGTTATAATATGCGTTTAGTGCTTTCTATCTTTTATTGTGCTTATTATTGGAGATGATATGACCGACCCACGCGTGAGTAAGCTCGCAAAAGTCCTGATCAATTATTCGCTTGAAATTAAACCAGGGCAGAAATTGCGCATCTCAGCCAGCCCATTGGCAAGTGACTTGACTCTGGCTGCATATGAAGAAGCCATTAAAGCCGGTGCGCATGTAATTATTGAACAGCCTTTGGATGAGGCAACAGAGTTATTCTTCAAGTTTGCCTCGGATGAACAATTGGATTTTGTCTCTCCGGTCAGGAAACTAGTCGTCGAAACATTTGACGCAGATCTACGAATTGACGCTTCGCCTAATCGGCGTATGTTGAGTGGGGTTGATCCTGATAAAATGGCACGTAGCGCTAAAGCGAGAACTGAACTCTCGAAAACTTTTTTGGATCGCTCAGCGCGAAAAGAGTTGAATTGGTGTCTGACTGTTTACCCGAACAATGCCAATGCCCAGGATGCAGATATGTCTCTGCGCGATTACACCGATTTCGTTTTTGAGGCGGGCATGCTGAACGAGGAGGATCCTGCAAAGTTTTGGAGAGGGGAGGGAGAACGCCAGCAAAAACTGGTAAATTGGCTTAAGGGTCATAATAATGTGGTTTTAAAAGGGTCGAATATCGACCTGAGCCTTTCCATCAATAATAGAACCTTCGAGCCTTGTGCTGGAAAGTTTAACTTTCCCGATGGAGAGATCTTTACCGGTCCCGTCGAAGATTCTGCCAATGGCTGGGTGCGCTTTAAGTACCCTGCCATCGAACTGGGACAGGAAATACAAGACATTGAGCTGTGGTTTGAAAATGGCAAAGTAGTAAAGGAAACGGCGAGCAAGAACCAGGAGTTATTAACTTCAACGCTCAATACGGATGCGGGTGCGCGCTACCTGGGTGAGTGGGGCATCGGGACCAATTACGGGATCACGAAATTCACCAAGGATATGTTGTTCGACGAGAAAATTGGCGGCACCTTTCACTTTGCAGTTGGTGCAGGCTATCCGGAAACGGGCAGCAAGAACGAATCAGCGATCCATTGGGATATGCTGTGCGACATGGCTGAAAGCGAAGTTACGGTTGACGATGAGTTATTCTATAAAGATGGGAAGCCCGTTATTGATTGAATGGTCACTTTTGGTAAGGTGACTTAATTCAATAGGATATCAAAAACTGGGCGTATACACCAGAGTTTACGGTTCATTTTAAGATAAGAGGTAGTGAAGACATCTTAAGACAACCATTTCCAATGTAGTTATTTGGCTTCCGAAGGCGAATTCATATGAGAAGAATACTCGCATTGAAACCGTTGTGGGTTTTCCTGATCTTCGTCTTTCTCGATATGCTCTGCATTGGGATGGGGATGGGAGTGCCCATTTTCTGCATCCTGTTCGGCTTTCCCGTCGGATGGTTTACGGTCAAGTATGTTACTTCCACGGTCACCTCACTGCCGTTGGTTTTCCGGAGAGTCCTCAACGACGCCTTGCTCACCTCCGCAGTTACCTTCATCGGGATGCTCGTCATCTGGGGACCGACCTTCACATATCTATTCGATCCTGGAAAAGACCTGGCTAATTTCGGAATTCCAATGATCCTGTATGAGCCCCTGGCGAGTTTCATCGGGTGGCAGGTTCTGATGGTCTTGATCTCTCCATTTCTCCAACTTTTGACCACCCTGTTTGGATCATACCTGGCAATCCTGGGATGGCTGAACAAGACTACGGATCTCCAACAAATTAAATGTTGAGCTCCAGAAATATTCCCATGGATCTTCCCAAAGGTGTATGGGTATGCGTGATCAATCAGGGTAGTCGGATGGATGATAACCGGTGATCAAAAAGCTGTTTGACTGGACTCCGCGCGATATCGCATACTGGGAAAAGATCCGCCAAAAAGGGATTCTATATTTCATCAGTTGGTATGGGGTGGTCATCACGGGCGGACTGCTGTTCCTCGTATTTGGTATCGTGACTATTTTCAGCTGGATCAGGCAGGTATCAGGTGCACAGATCACCCAGTTGAGCTGGATCTTCCTGGCATTTCAGCTGATTATTGTTGCCCTGGTGTGCCTGATAGGTGGAATCGCCAACAGCCTGATCACCTGGGTGGTGGAAGAGCGACTGTATCGAAAATATACGATGCGTAACCAGGAAGAACTTTGAGCGCTTAACCATATTCTTTATCAGCTGGGTTGGGAATGAGAGATCAGCAAAATTAGCCGAGTTCGAGGTGTTTTAATCGTAAAAACGGGATTATTATATTAAGAAAGGATTGATGGATGGCTAGGATCTGGAGCAGACCACTAGGTGTAACCGACCCGACCGGACCAGATTATTGGGATTACTTTGGTGCCAGGCTGGTCGAGTATGCTGCCATTTTCAGTGGGGCATTCGTGTTGGATGTGGGTTGCGGTGATGGTTCGTCCCTCCTCCCGGGGGTAAAAAAAACTGGCTCTAAGGGATATGCAATCGGGATCGACATATGTCCGCATTGAATTCCTAGAGCGAGCTCTAGGATAGAGCAACAAAAGCTGGAAAATGTTGCGGTGATGTTCACGAATGCCAGGAATCTAGGTTTCCCAGCTGGTACGTTTGACATCACTTTAAGCGGGTTCATGGGCTGGTATGATTGTTTCGATTTTAACCAGAATAAATTCACCCAGCCGGATACAAAGATCACTGAAATTCACCGTGTTTTACGGGATGGATGCAGGTTCGTCTGTTGCTCCTGGGAGGAGCAGGAGGATCTTGCCTGGATGGAAAAATCCATGCTAAGGTATTATCCAGAATTATTTGAAGATGACCAATACCTGGAACGACGTCCGATCGGGATGGCATATGAGAAGCCAGCTGGATATGAGATCATTTTACGGGCTGCTGGCTTCCGGGATATTGAGATCTCTAGGGAGACGGCAGAATTTGTATCCACTGATGAGGAGGAATGGTGGCGGCAGATGCAATCCGTCGGTTGGGATAGCTTAACTGAGAAGATTGCGCAGAAGAGTGCTGATGCCCTTCGGAGAGTAAAAGAAGCCATTTTCGCAGACCTCCAGCCTTACAAGCAACCCGATGGGATCCATTTCACGAAGAGCGTATTCTTTGTCAGTGGAATAAAATGAACAGATTGGAGAGTTATTGCTTATGGCAAGTCAGATCATTGAGTGGATTGAGCATAAATAGGTGATATGAATAGAATTGGTCCGGATTTCTATACCTCACAACCACCAAGCTGCGTAAGGATTTTGATCGGAATTTGCAGTATTTCGTTGGGTTACGCATAAATCGCTCAACCCAACCTACGGCTTAAGCTAACCATGCTTAATATGCTCAGGGTGCATGATGACCAAAAAAGAAGAATATAAATCAGTATTGCGTGGTATTTCCAATTGGGATGCATATTTGCTGAAGGAATCGGGATTACCCGGACCACGTGGGAACATCGAGTTAGCCCAGGTCGTCGCTGATGAAGGCGACAAACAACTTTTCGAACGCTTTATTGCCTACACCGCTGAAATAGCTCCCGTGAATTCACCCTATGAGTTTCTTGCCTTCTGCGGCATCGTCGGTTTAGGGCGACTGTTAGCTGAGGGTGATATTGACCTCCTGAATATGTTGCGTTGCTCTGCGTCAGACCCGCGCTGGCGACTTCGTGAGGGGGTGGCAATGGCTCTCCAACGCTGGGGAGATGTGGATATGGAACAATTAATTACAGCGATGCGCGAATGGAGTAATGGCAATCCCTTCGAGCAAAGGGCGGCAGCAGCAGGGTTGTGTGAACCGAGGCTCTTAGGTGACGCCCAGCATGCGCACAGTGTGTTGGACATTTTGGACCAAATCACCTCCAGTATTAAGCAGGTAAAAGCCCGTCGCAGTGAAGGCTTCCTGGCTTTGCGGAAGGGGCTGGGGTATTGCTGGAGTGTAGCGGTCATTGCCCTTCCACCGGAAGGCAAAGCGTTGATGGAGAAGTGGTCAACCGATGCGGATGGAGATATTCGCTGGATCATGAAGGAAAACTTGAAGAAAAACCGCCTGGTTCGGATGGATGCTGTCTGGGTTAACCAATTGCGTGGCAAAATACAAGGATGAGGTAATCCGATAAAACATGCAGGTGGTCAAAATGGGGATTCTGTTTCCGGAGAGTTTAATGGAAAAGGAAAGGTAATATGAACATACAAATTGAAACAGATGACCTCGGGAAATGTTACGGAGATGTAAAGGCTGTTGAGCATCTCTCGCTACGGGTGGCGGAGGGGGAAATTTATGCTTTCCTTGGTTTGAATGGGGCAGGGAAAACAACCACCATCCGCATGCTGCTTGGAATGATCAAGCCCACCAGCGGGTATGCCCGGGTAATGCAAACTAGAGTAAGTATTGGACGACGTGAACCCTGGGAATCGGTGGGGTACATGGTTGAGGATCCGCATGCATATCCGGAGCTGACCGTATACGAGAACCTGGAAGTCGCTCGGCGTTTGCATCCAGGCACCCCCCCAAAGGCGGTTGGGAATATGATCGAGCGCCTGGGTTTGGCAGCTTATGCTGGCCGTCGGGCGGGTACACTTTCCCATGGCAATGCGCAGCGGCTGGGACTGGCTAAAGCCCTGATCAATGAGCCCAAGCTGCTCGTCCTGGATGAGCCGGCTAATGGCTTAGACCCGGCTGGGATCGTTGAGATCCGTGAGTTGCTTCTCGAGCTGACAAATGTACAGGGCGGGACGGTATTCATGTCAAGTCACATCCTGGCTGAAGTCTCACGTCTTGCAGGACGTGTAGGTATTATCCACCAAGGAAAACTGCTCCAAGAATTAAATATTGATGAGCTGGAGCGGAATAGAAGGAGGCGGTTGTTGATACAGGTGAGGGACGTTGAGGCAGCTTACCGAACTTTGATGGCTGCCGGTCAGCCTGCTGAAATCCTCCAAAACGGATCCATAGAGCTTACTGATGCATCTTCGATTGAATATCCTGATGACATCAACTGTATACTGGTTAATGCTGGGATTCCGCCAACTCAGCTGATGGTTGAGGAAGAAGAACTCGAGCAATATTTCCTCAGACTGGTTGGAATGGATAAAGGGCAATAATATGAATAACCTTTCAGATATGATCTGGATAGAGCTGCGGAAAGCAATCCGTTCCAGAATGCCTCTTTGGACCTCACTCGGGTCCCTGTTCATGCCTGTGGGTGTCGCTTTATTGATTCTCCTTGCTAAGAACACCGAACTTTCCCAAAAACTTGGTCTGATCAGCGCTAAAGCCAATCTGATGGCATATACCGCCACTGATTGGTCATCCTACATGAAATTGTTTGCCGAGATCATATCAGCTGGCGGGTTCTTTTTTTTCATCCTCGCCATCAGCTGGGTATTTGGCCGCGAATTTGTGGATGGCACTCTAAAAGATATGCTCGCCGTACCAGTTCAACGCTCAAGTATAGTAATAGCTAAATTTAGCTTAGCCACTGCCTGGTGTGTAGCCATGGCTCTGATTATCCTCATTTTTGGCTTGATCATGGGGGCGATCATCCAGCTCCCGGGAGGTTCGCTTAGTGTTATCCTGCATGGTAGTGCCGTCGCAGCAATCACAGTCTGTCTTGTGATCGCAGTTGTTCTACCATTTGCGCTCTTCGCCAGTGTGGGACGAGGTTACATGTTGCCAATGGCTCTAGCGATTCTCACCCTGATCATGGCGAATATGATGATGGTAGTGGGGTGGGCAGAATACTTCCCTTGGGCTTTGCCGATGTTATATGCACAGGGAGATAGCTCACTGACATCGATAAGTTATTGGATCGTCTTGGTTACTAGTGCAGCGGGTATGATCGGGACTTATCTCTGGTGGAAGTATGCCGACCAGAACCGGTAAGGATCATGGTGTGTGATAGATCCAATGATGGAAAGGAAATAGCGTGACTATATGACCGAACCCTCAACGACCAAACCCATTCAGCTGCGAGATGTAAGTTCAGACGATCTGCCCATCTTCTTTAAGCAGCAACTCGACCCGGAGGCCAATTGGATGGCAGCCTTCACCGCCAAGGACCCAGCTGACCGAGGCGCATTTGATGCCCATTGGGCAAAAGTCCTGGCAGATAAAGGAATCACCATCCGGACCATCCTGTACGATGGTCCGGTGGCAGGTTCGGTGTTGTGCCACAACTGGGGAGGCGAACCTGAGATCAGCTACTGGCTCGGCAGGGAATTTTGGGGGAAAGGCATTGCCACGCAGTCGTTAGCACTCTTCCTGCAGGTAGTCACCATCCGACCGCTGACAGCCCGCGTGGTGAAGGATAACATCGCCTCCAACCGTGTGCTTGAGAAGAATGGATTCAGCCTCACGGGGGAGGGTAAATGGTTCTCCAATGCCCGGGGAAAAGAAGTGGATGAGCTGGTCTGGGTATTAAGTTAACGGTAGGGTGGAACGGCGATTTGATTATCTCAAGCGAAAAAGGCCATTGAACGATAAAAAAAA
>Ga0315276_10005435_pt1 | contig 11744 bp, 5 predicted proteins | sample YL17G05_0_MG_FD_204542 | JGI IMG/M metagenome (GOLD analysis project Ga0315276, IMG submission 204542) | Sediment microbial communities from Yellowstone Lake, YNP, Wyoming, USA - YL17G05_0 | ecosystem: Environmental > Aquatic > Freshwater > Lake > Sediment | place: USA: Wyoming | collected... | reverse complement strand
ACCAACCACGACTTGACCCTAACCGGACTGAGCTCTGACACCACCTACTACTACCGAGTCACCAGTACCGACAGCTTGAACAATAGCACGATCACGACAGGATCATTCAAGACCTTTATCGGCAAACTAGGCCATTTGACGGCCAACGAAACCTGGAGCGATCAAACCAACACCTACTACATTGCCGGCAACCTCTTTGTCGATACTGGAGTCACTCTGACGATCCAACAGGGAGTGACCATTAAGATCAAACAGAGCATGGGCATTCAAATCGACGGGACTCTGGTCGCTCGCGGCACTTCAGGTAGCCTCATTTTATTTACGTCAGCCGCCGAATTCCCGGCAGCGGGCGATTGGGGTTATATCAACTTTTCCGCTAGCTCGGGCGATACCACCACCGATGCCGCCTTTCCTGCCGGCAACTATACCGGCGGCAATATCATCGAATATGCGACCCTCGAATACGGCGGTGGTGGCGGCAGTGCCTATGATTCCTACACTCGCGGCATGATCAAAGGCGACAATTCAAAATTTGCCGTGCTTAATTCGACTCTGCGCAATGCCTTATCCTACGACATCATGCTCAGCGGTGGTTACACCGGCAATCTCTCTGGCCTGATCTTGCGCAATTCAGTGTTAACAAGCAGCTACGGCGGCGTCTCCGTTGGAGCGTGCACCGGAGCTTGCACCGGCACGCAGAACAGCGCCGCGATCGACATTAGTAACAACGAGATTTCGAGCCATTTGTTCGCCAACTACTCGACCGGTGACGGCATCGACATCATCAACGGGGCTTGGAACGGCACCGTATCCATCTCCGGCAACACCATTAAAAGCAATCCTAACTATGGGATAAAGCTCCAAAACGTTGGCACCGGTTCGGGCTCTCCGCTGGTGCTTACGCGTAATATCGTCCAAAGCAATGCCTCGGCCTACGGGGCAAGGGGAATCAGCGGACTCTATGTGGCTGGCAGCGTCACGCGCAACTTGATCATCGATAACACCAATGCCATCGAGCCAATTGAGCTCTTCATCAATTCATCTGGGACGACCACCGTTCAAAATAACGTCATATGCGGCAACGCCGGTGGTCTTTACTTAGCCAGCCAGGTATCCGGAGTCACCGCAGCGGTCGCCAACAATCAGTTTTGCCGCAATACCGTCGGCAACTATGACAATGCATCGGCCATCATTGCTGCCAGTAGCACTGGCAGCAATACATTTAATTATACGGCGAATACCTTTAGCGCAAACGGCGCGACCTACACTGTTTCGCTACCTACCGATACCGGCATCACCCATACGTTCCTCAACAACACGTTTTACAGCAACACATCGAGCTATTTGATCAACAACCAGCGCACCAGCGGAGCCTCGCCGGGCGCGGCAAGCAATTACTGGGGATCCACCAATGCATCGGTCATCGATGCGCTCATCTACGATCAAACCGAAAACATCGCTCGAACGAGTGTCAACATGGCCACTCCACTGGCCAATCCGGCCGGCGCGGCACCGATGGCCGTGCCAGCAAATGTGACGGCGACTGCAGCTACTTCGGGCACGATCAATGTATCTTGGAACTCCAATCCGGAAACAAATGTTGCGCAGTACAAGGTTTACTACAACACGGCAGACAGCAGATACCCATACACAGGTGGCTCGATCACGGTGGCACCGGTCGGAGGAGCCACCCAGTCGGCTCAGCTCAGTGGTCTGACTCCAGGACAAAACTACTTTATCGTCGTGACGGCGCGCAACACGACCTCAGTCGGCGCCGACGATATCACCGACGGTAAGGAAAGTTGGTATTCAGCTCCAGTGGCGCAAACCTCGCCATAATCTGCGGGCGCCCCCTGTTTCTGACCAACCAGTAGTAGCCATACGCCGCATCGCTGGTATCGGTTAGCTGTGTGCCCTTGTCTCTACTAAAACCAATCTCGTCATTAGGTGGTCAAAGCCTAACGGCCCTAAATGGCGTGTGGACCGCTGATAGGTCCTTTTGACCCGGGCCGGAGGTCAGACGGTGGCCGAGGCGGATGATCGGTCTTTGCGCCAACCGAAACGATCCTTCGGCGGCCAGCCAGGCTAGGACCCAGCAGGACGACGCCTGTAGGTGCCAGATATTAATCCAGACAAAACCCGCGCCCATGCTCGACCCTTCGAGTTAGCCATCAGCACGGCTAAACTTGAAGCCGAATTCGCCGAATAGATAACACGAACACTATCGCTCGAAGGGAATAAATATGACGACTAAATGTGTATCCGCACGACATGTGCTAATCTCTCTTGCGCTTTTTACGCATGGTCTCGCAATCGCCAACCTTGGCTATGCTGAGCAGTCGAGTGGGGAGAGCGCTACTGATACCTCGGGGCACCTCCTCGCAAATGCTGGCGGACTCTATAAAACTCTAAATGACATCGGCGTTGACCTATCCCTGATCTTTAAAGGGGACCTTAACAAGACATTGGTTGGTGGAGTTGACCACAAGACGACGCAGCTCGCCAACTTAGATCTTAAAATAGGACTTGATATTGAAAAGCTTGGGGGATGGTCAGGGAGCAGTGCATTTATTTACCTCCTAGCCAACCACGGCGGACATCCATCCGAAAATGCCGGCGATGAGATGGGCACCAATAATATCGAAACTGCGGACAAAGTCGCAAAAGTCTACGAGCTATGGGTGCAGCAGGCCATGTTCGAAGGCAAGTTCTCGGTATTGCTCGGCATGCATGATTTGAATAGCGAATTTTATGTCACCGATTCTTCGGGACTGTTCCTAAATGCTTGCCTTGGCGTTGGGACCGAGCTTGCGACAACTGGAGCAAATGGGCCCTCGATCTTTCCCATACCTGCGCCTGCCGTACGGCTAAAATTCGAACCGCTTGCTAGCATTTATCTGCAGGCAGCTGCCTTTGATACAGAAAACACCGACCCGAAGGAACCAGGCAAAACCGATCTGCGCACTAGCATGAGTGATGGAGCATTACTAATTGCAGAATTGGCCTATCACACTGAGGACAGCCCGACTTCAAGAGGCCGCAAGGTTGGTCTTGGCTATTGGAGTTATAGTAAGGCGATTGCTGCGGCATCGACAAGCGTGGCAGCCACAGAGAGTCTAAACGGCCAGTCATCGGAAAAGGCAAAAAGCACTGGTGCTTACCTGCTTTATGATCAATACGTTACCGAGAAGGCGACGGCGTTCTTGCGATATGGTGCAGCATTTGGCAACGCCAGTCCCGTAAGCAGTAGCGCTAGTGCTGGCCTAGTCGCTACGGGCCTCCTGCCATGGCGGAGCAAGGATCGACTTGGCGTTGCAGTGGCTCGAGCACGGACAAGTCCGACGCCCGCTAGGCAGCGGGGCGACTTTAGAACAAAAATGAGCGAATTCGAAATCGCGCATGAACTGACCTATCGTGTCGAGCTGTGGCACGGAGTAGCGATCCAGCCCGACGTTCAGTATGTGGTTCATGCCAAAGAGCCTCAGGCGCCTGCCGACGCCTGGGTGGCCGATATGAGGTTAGAGGTTGCATTCTAGATTCCACAGCTAGATTCGAATAGATCGATTGGTCTAAAATAATTGGTTATGCAAACAAATTACATTCATAGACAAAATCTAGACCATTTAGGCTCGCTTCCCAAAGGAAAGACGTCTCATAAATGGTAAAGTTGAGAGCAAAATGTCCGATAGGATTTGCTAAGGAACCCGCCCCACCCGGCGGGGGCATTTCGGCTTCATTCATTCAAATGAGTCAGAAATTAATAGAACGGACTAATTAATGGTTGATATCGACTTCTTGCCAACTTTTCTGGACGAAGCAAGTGAAACATTGGAGCGATGGGAATCGGTCTGCCTTAAACTCGAAAATAGTGCAAGTCCTGAACTTCTCGATGACTTATTTAGGTCTGCTCACAACATTAAGGGATCATCCAAAAGCGTCGGTCTCGTTGAGTTTGGCGCCTTGGTTCATCGTGCAGAAGATGTCATCACGCGGATGAAGAATGGCGAAATTAAACCGAATCCTTCCGCTATTTCTGCTCTTTTGGAATGTCAAAAATCGCTCTGTGATTGGGTTGAAAAGCTTCGCGATGAACCGACATTTGTCCTCCCAACGCAGCAAATTTTGGCAAAATTATCCGAGTTTCTGCAGGTCAAAGATCAAGAAAAAATGCAGGAGGATTTGGGATTTGGGCTATTTGATGAAGAGCCAGCCGGCAACAAAAGCTTAGCAATCAAGGCACCGATTCATAAGGACCTTGGGACCATTCTGATTGAAGTCGGTAGTGCCTCTGTGCAACAAATTGAGGATGCTGTCAAATTGCAAAGCCGGCGACTTGGAGAGGTTCTGGTTGATACTGGTGTCGTGACGCCGGACACAATCAAGGCAGCATTAGAGATACAAAAAGGCATAGGCCATAAGCAAGACGAAAGCATTCGGGTCTCGCTTAGAAAATTGGACTCGGTCATTCGCCTTATCGGAGAGCTGTCGATTCAACATGCGATCGTTTGCAACGCCAGAGACGTCGGCACGCTTAACGAATTCGCGTCAGTCGACGCGATTGGTCTCGCCCATAAAGTGATTCAGGACTTGCAATCGGAAACTATGTCGTTGCGCATGCAGACCTTAGAATTACTGTTTCAAAGAATGGAGCGTGTCTGCCGTGACGTTGCAATGCAGCAACAAAAAGGCATTCAAGTCGTCCTTAAAGGCACCGAAGTCGAATTGGACAAGACCGTCATCGAGCGAATGAAGGATCCCCTGGTCCATATTCTCCGCAATGCGGTGGATCATGGAATCGAAGACGCTGCAGGACGTGCTCAGAGCGAAAAGCCAGCCATTGCAACCGTTACGATTGAGGGCATTCAGACCGCCGGTAATGTGTCGATTCGCATTTCCGACGATGGGCGAGGATTGAATGAGGAGAGGATTCTGCGCAAGGCGATTGAGAGAGGTCTGGTGTCAGCTAGTGCTAAGCCGTCAAAGGAAGAAATCCATCAAATGATCTTCCTTCCCGGATTTTCAACCGCTGAAAAGGTGACGGATGTATCGGGGCGAGGCGTGGGCATGGACGTTGTAAGGAGAGCTGTCGACGATCTCGGGGGCAGCATCGCTATAGAGAGTCGTCTTGGTCATGGAACTCAATTTCTCATCAATCTGCCCTCGACATTGAGTATCGTCAATGCCGTCGTCATAAATCTTTCGGACAAGCTTTATGCGGTACCCGTTCAGGACGTAGAAGAAGTGGTGGATATGTCCTCTGTTCAAATCGAACGAACCACCCAGCGCGGTCGCGTGATAAATCTTAGGGGTCGAATTCTACCAGTTGAGCGGCTGGCAACATTTCTACCGCCTCACACCCAGGACAGCATCCAATCAGAGCGAAAGTCTGTAGCGATTATTGCCCGCCATCAATCGACGACCGTTGCTTTGGAAGTCGATGGCATTGTCGGTCAGCAGTCCATTGTTGTGCGGCAACTTGAAGGCAAACTATCGCAAGTTCCTGGATTCTCCGGGGGCACCATTTTGGCGAGTGGTGAGCCATCAATGATTATTCACCTGCCGCAAATCGTTAAATCGTACGCGTCGTTAGCAAAGTGAAGGAGTTATTTATGCAAGAATCATTGGGATTGCACACGGTAGTCCCCCTCGAAAGCCAGGGCGATGCCGCCGACGAAAACAAATACATCATATTTGCACTGGGCGAAGAGTACTACGGTGCCAAGCTACTCGAGGTGCGAGAGGTTGTCGAATTTTTGCCGACCAAGAGCGTGCCGAATACCGTTCCGTCGTTTCAGGGAGTATGCAATCTACGCGGGCAAATTATTGGCGTTGTCGATTTGAGAATCCGCTTTTCGATCGACGCTCCCAAAGCGACACGCTCGGTCCTACTGGTATTTGATACCGAGTCGGGCGCGATTGCGTCATCTGTGGACCAAATCGCATCAGTTTCCGTGATCTTGCCGAATGATGTGGAATGGCGACCTAACATCGTCTCGTCGATACCGTCCAAGTATATCATCGGCATTGGAAAACTAGATCAGAAAATGATTACAATCATCGACTTGAAGGCCGTCCTTTCGCATGATGAATTGACGAACATTGAACGATCCAAAATGCTCGTCAAGGAAGCATAGTAGGGGGCGGTGATGAAGCTGAAGTTTTCTCTTGGAATCAAAATGGCCCTTGTGAACCTCGCGTACACGGTTCCCATTATGGCACTGCTCACCTTGGCTATCGTCGAGAAAAACAAGGTCGTTCAATTCGCCGAATCAGAGGCAAAGGGCAATGCCTATTTACGTCCCGTGATAGGTTTGCTCTATGAGATGTCCCGTTATGATGTGATATCAAATATAGCCGCAAAAGATGTTCAGCTTCCTGATGGCTTTAATTTAAATGACTCTGATGCCAAGATTACAAAATATTTTGAGGAATTGAGAGGCGTTCAGGAAGTATACGGTCATGCTCTCCAAGTGACCGAACAAGGACTGTCTAAAAGGAAACGAGACGAAGCCCATCCAGACAACTTGCTTAAGTCTTGGCTCCAGCTGAAAGTCATTAAGGATAATGCCCAGCGGGCAATAGTAGTGCCGAAATTACTCGGGAATTTGAAAGATCTGATCACCCATGTTGGTGACACTTCGAATCTGGTCCTAGATCCCGACTTAAACTCATTTTACCTTATGGATTCGACGGACATCGCCATTCCATCAGCAATAGATCATTTGTACGCACTGACATTCATGCATTTTTCGCTAAGCAAAAAGCCAAAGATAAGCCAGGACGAATACGCTGACCAGAAGGCTATGGCTAGTTTATTTAAATCCGACATGCAACATATTGCTGATAGCACCACCTCGTCTATAAACGAGGACATGAATTTGCCAACAAAGAATGAATTCTTGCAAACGGTGGTGAAGGATAAACTCGCGTCTCTTGTGACGAGTGCTGACCTTGTTCGAAAGGAACTCAGTGGTGCTACCTCGAAGTCGCCAGCGGAAACTATCAAAATGATAGATCGCTTGATGTCTCAGATAGAGGCGACTGTCAACGACCAACAGTCGGCGATGGATCAATTATTTCTGGCTCGGATTGCCCAGGTTGAACATGACAAGAAGCTCGCCTTGGTCGTTGTTGTCGGTTTGTGGGCTGTGACCTGGGCGTTGGCGCTACTCGTACAAAGTTCAGTTACAACGGGGACAGCGCGTATTCTTGCCAAGCTTCGCAGCATCACTGCTTCGATTCAATCATCGAGTGTGACCCTGAGTGCGTCGGCGCAGAAATCCTCCTTGGCTTCAAGTCAAGAGGCAGCAGCAGTTCGAGAGTTTGTGGCGGCTACTGCTGAGATGACGTCGATGTTGGCACAATCGACGAGTCATACCGAATCCGCAAATGTGCTTTCGCGTCAGACATTAGAGCACACCAGGGATGGCGCCGACACCATGCGTGCCCTGGCGTCCTCGATGGAGGCGACAAGCACGGCAAATGCACGTCTTAAGGATATAGTCAAAATTATCGAAGGCATTGCTGGAAAAACAGTGATTATCAATGACATTGTATTTAAAACACAATTATTGGCGGTTAACGCCTCCATAGAAGCGGCACGAGCCGGACATCACGGCAAGGGTTTTGCTGTGGTCGCCAATGAAGTTGCGAGTCTCGCTACTTTGAGCGGTAAGGCTGCCTCAGAAATCCGTATGCTGCTGGACGAATCCCGGACTCAGGTGACAGCTATTGTAAAGAATACATCGGAAAGTGTTGAGTCAGGGCGAAAAATATCAGGGCTGGCGATTCAAGCATTTGATGGAATCTCAAGTGCGGTAAATGAAATCAACGATCGAGTCCAACAGATCTATGACGGGACAAAAGAACAGGAAGTTGGCGTAAGGCAGACGTCACAGGCCATTGGAGAACTTAATACGGCCTCCAGAGCCAATACGGATCTTGCCGCAGAAAACTCCCTCCTCAGTGATCAAATCAGAGACAAAGGCAAGCAATTGGAAAACGTCGAGCGAGCCATGAGTTTCGTCCTATTTGGCATTGAGGATCGAGCGAAAGCAAAGCCAAAAAAGCAGAGGATTAAGGGTGTCGATGCGTTGCTGGCACCAGCACTTACAGAGACTAGCCCGCCAGCAGGCAATGCGGAATCCACACCATCATTTGAAGATCCTCCGAAACAACCTCCAGTGATAGCCCGGGTGGCGGATATTTCTGCATCACCAGGAAAGTCATTATCGAAGAACGCACTTGCCGCAAGAATTTCGAGAAAGGCGGGACTGCGTAGTGTTCAGCCGATAGAGAGCGCAGTGGAACAAGGCCGAGCCCAAGGTGGCCAAGATTCGAGCAAGTCAGGCGGCGCCACCCGCTTTTCTTGGCAACCTGGGTATGATGTGGGTGTCGAGGATATGAACGACGAGCACAAAGGATTGCTGAAGTTGATGGCACGTTTGGAGCAAGAATGGACACGAGGTGGTGCAGTCAAGGAACAATTTGCGATCTTAGAGGAGCTGTCAGCCTATACCATCAAACATTTTCGACATGAAGAAGACTTTTTCGACTCTATTGGATTTCCACAGGCTGATTCGCACAAGTTGATTCACAAGAACCTCATTGAACGCTTAGATGAATATGCAAAAACCTTTAAAGCGGACGGTGCGATTAGCGAAGATCTGTTTGGATTTTTGCGTACATGGTTATCTGCCCATATTATGGGTGTGGACATAAAATATGGTGAATTCGCCAAAGGCAAGCAGTCTAAGGTATCTTGAAATGTCTGAATCATAAAGAGGAGTTAGGATCATGCGTTTAGGTTTGAAGCAACGATTTTTGATTCTGCAGTTACCATTATTGGCTCTAGCATTAACAGTGGCTTCGTTCGCGTACAGGACAATGAATGGCATTGAGTCAAATGCCGACATTGAACGTGTGAACGAACTTGCACTACTGTCTCGCGCTTATGTTGCCGAAATGGGTAGTGCAATGAAGGGCTATCTACTCAATCCAAAAGATGACTTAGAGGCCAAAAGAAAGAAAGAATCTGATGATCATAATGCGGATGCCCTTAAGCAGATGATTGCGCTTACAAAAAATCCTGAACTCGTGGCTGCGATTGCTGAGCTGGGTGAATTAGATGAGAAGAAGTTAAATCCAGCAGAAGATGAGGTTATGGACTTGGTGAAGAAGGGTAAATTGAAGGACGCACAAACTGTGTTTCTGACCAAGTACCTGCCGCTACGTAAGACCTATGATTTGCTTTCGCAAAGGATTTCGGAAACATCGATCAGATTAACAAAGGAGGCACATGATAGTTTTGTTTCAGCTGTGCGGACGAGTATGAAAACTATCATACTTTTGGTGCTGGTAGGTTCGCTAATCGCATCGACCTTCACGATGGTTGCTCTGTCAAAAACCTCGGGTAGCCTTTCAAAAGTGCAATCACATATGAGTAGCGCAACTCAGTCGATGAGGCGCGAGGCTGAGGGAATACTTTCAGTGTCGACGTCACTCGCTGAGCAGTCCTCGCATCTATCAGCAGCCATTCAGGAATCGGTGAGTTCGATGACGCAAATTAGTTCCATGCTTAGTCAAACAACGAGAAATGCATCGGTCACTGCGGAGTTGTCGAAAGATGTGCTGGTGGAGGCACGAGATGGCGTTGCGGTTATGGAAGACATGGCGAGCTCGATGAAGTCGATTTCGAGCTCAAGCAGCCGCCTTAAAGAGATCGTCAAAGTCATTGATAATATCGCGGCCAAAACAAATGTCATCAATGACGTTGTCTTCAAGACGCAGCTTTTGGCTGTCAATGCCTCAATCGAGGCGGCGCGAGCGGGACATCATGGTAAGGGTTTTGCGGTTGTGGCGAATGAAGTTGCGAGTTTGGCCACATTGTCAGGAAAGGCATCCACCGAAATTCGCGAGTTGCTCGGGTCATCTGCGACACATGTGACAGACATTATCGAAGGTACGACCAGATCAGTTCAAGATGGCGAAAGAACCAGCGACTTGTCGTCTAAGGCCTTTAGCTCGATTGTGAAGTCCGTCGAGGCGATTTCGGATAAGGTTGATCAAATCAGTGCAGCCTCGCGTGAACAAGAGTCGGGTGTTTCGCAGACCTCAGTTGCGCTTAGTCAAATGAATCAGTCCACCACGGCCACGAATCAATTGGCACAAAACAATGCCAAATTAGGTGGCGAAATTATGAAGATTTCTGACACCTTGCGGGCCGTGGATAAGAGTATGAAGTATTTAGTGACGGGCAGTGAGATCGATAAGGTTGCTGGTAAGAAAAAGAAGCATTCCCGATTGGAACTCATATTAAATGAGGATCAGAATTCATTCAAAGGTTCAGGCGAAGCAGTCGAATTGGAGCAAGGCCCGAGTAAGTCAGCTCAATTAAATCGGCGGATCCTCGGGAGAAAGGGTCGTCCCCAAGGTAGTGATGGCCCCCAGGATGGTGTCGAATTGGAATCAAAAAAGGTCGGTTAATAGATGCTGACATTTGACGCAGAAGATACGGAAATTATTATGAGCCTGGCTCGAGAACTTACGGGCACCAAGGTTAATAGTACACATCACAGCATTATTGTTCAAAATGTAGCAACTCGGATGACAGAGGTTGGCTGTCAAAATTTGGAAGAGTACCTGGTTGTGGTCGATGCGAATGACGAAGAGATGCCATACCTGCTTTCGGCTGTCACTATTCATACAACAGGGTGGTTCCGCGAGCGCGGGGCTTTTGAAAGGCTGGAGAAGATTCTCTCTGAGAGATTCCAAAACACTAGCGAAAAGTCTGTATTTCGTGTCCTGTCTGTAGCGTGTTCGACTGGCGAAGAGGTCTACTCCATTGCAGCCGTCCTGGAAAATTTCAGGAGAACGCATGCAAATTTTAGCTTTGAAATTGAAGGCTGTGATATCGACCCGATTAGCTTAAGAACTGCTCGCCATGGCGTTTACGACGCCAACCAAATCGACGGAGTTGAGAGTCGATTCTCTTCCTATTTTAGTCAAATTGGAGACATGAGCGGCGGAGAATTTGCGATAAGGCCTAGCATTCGCGCGAATGTACGTTTTAAAACTGTGAATATTTTACAGCCGCCAATCGAAGCCGAAAAGTATGATTTTGTCATTTGCCGTAATATGCTCATATATTTTGAAGCGGCGGATGTTACGAAAATTGTCGAACACCTTTTAGATAGGGTGGCCCCGTTTGGTCATTTCTGTACTGGTGTGAGCGAAACAAGTGCATTATCCGGCTCGCATTTCGTCTCGGTTGGTCAGGCAACCTATGCAATTAAGGGTCTGGTTGGTGGCCAAAATCGTCGTGTTATGGCCGTAGAGGCTACCGTCAAAAGTGTCAAGGTCGGGGCGCGAAGGATTTTGGTCGTAGACGACGACGATTCATTCAAAAGTTTGATGGTCGAGTATCTTTCTACAGAGGGATTTGATGTTTTGGCAGCTTCATGTGCTGAAGAGGCCATGGGCCTGTTAGAAAAGGGCGGCATCGGGCTTGTGCTGTCCGATTTCAGAATGCCGGGGAAAAATGGCTTGGAACTGTGCAAGGCTGCTCATGGCATCGGTTATAAGGGTGCATTTGTTGTTATTTCTGGTTTGGCAGATAGTCGCATGGCTGAAGATGGGTTGCAGATCGGTTGCAGCGAAGTGATACTAAAGCCGGTTAGTAGCTTCGATTTGGTTCGGGTCGCCAAGGCTTATGTTGGTGAGGCTGTGAAAGTGTCTATAGGCGG
>Ga0315276_10005433_pt1 | contig 11746 bp, 11 predicted proteins | sample YL17G05_0_MG_FD_204542 | JGI IMG/M metagenome (GOLD analysis project Ga0315276, IMG submission 204542) | Sediment microbial communities from Yellowstone Lake, YNP, Wyoming, USA - YL17G05_0 | ecosystem: Environmental > Aquatic > Freshwater > Lake > Sediment | place: USA: Wyoming | collected... | reverse complement strand
CGAGACCGCCGTCGACAGTGGCCTCGACGTGTTCGCGCAGAACGTCGAGACGGTGCGGCGACTCACGCATCCGGTGCGCGATCCGCGCGCGTCATACGAGCAGACGCTCGCGGTGCTGGCGCACGCCAGGCGCCATCGTCCCGGTGTACTCACCAAGACGAGCCTGATGCTCGGGCTCGGCGAGACGGACGCGGAGATCCGCGAGACGCTGACCGACCTGCGCGCCATCGGCGTGGACATCCTGACGCTCGGCCAGTACCTGCGGCCGACGGTGAATCACCTGGCAGTCGAGCGCTTCGTGCGCCCGGAGCAGTTCGAGGCCTATCGCGAGCAGGCGCTCGCGGCAGGGTTCCTCGAGTGCGTCGCCGGGCCGCTGGTGCGTTCGAGTTACCGTGCCGAGCAGGCGCTCGAGCGCAACAATGCCGGCCTGGGCGAGGGCGGCGTCGCCGTTCGTCGCTGATCCCCACCATGCCCGCCTTCGACACCGATTCCGCGGTCGACCTGCGCTGGCTGGGTCGCGTCGACTACGAGCCGACCTGGCGCAGGATGCAGCTGCTCACCGAGGAGTCTACGGCGGAGACGCCCGAGGAGATCTGGTTCCTCGAGCATCCGCCCGTGTTCACGATGGGCATGAATGCGAAGGTCGAGCACCTGCTCGCGCCGGGCGACATTCCGGTCGTGAACATCGATCGTGGCGGAGAAGTCACTTTTCACGGTCCCGGGCAGCTCGTGGTCTACCCGCTGATCGACCTGCAGCGGCACCGTCTCGGCGTGCGCACCCTCGTCGAGGGCATCGAGCGCGCCGTGATCGAGACAGTGGCGCAGTGGGGCATCGAGGCGCGGGGCGATCGCAACGCGCCGGGCGTGTATGCGCAGGGCCGCAAGCTGGCGAGCATCGGGTTGCGCATCAGGCGCGGCCGTTCGTATCACGGGCTGTCACTGAACGTCGCGATGGACCTCGAGCCGTTCCGTCGCATCAATCCCTGCGGCTACGCGGGACTCGAGATGACGCAGGTGGGCGATCTCGGCGGGCCGGCCGACGTGGAGTCCGTGGCTGCGGCGTTGGCGCCGCGTCTGCTCGAGTCGCTCGGGCTGCGTCAGAGCGCGACCAGCACCTGGCGGCAGGACGTCAGCGCCGCGTAGACCGCGTCGAGTTGCGCTTTGCTCGTGGCGCGCACCGTGCAGGTGAGCGAGAGATAGCGACCGGTGCTGCTCGGCCGTTCCTCGATCCGGTCGGGCGCCAGCTCACCGAATTGGCGCGTCACGATGCCGAGGGCGAGGCTGCGAAACTCGTCGGTCGCCTGTCCCATGATCTTGATCGGGAAGTCGCACGGGAATTCGAGCAGCGTGTCCGGCGGCGTCGCTTCGGTCATCAGTCGAACACCGGGCGGGCGGCGATCTCGTCGAGGTGGCGCTGCAGCCTGGCATACATCGCCGACCAGGCGCGGCCCGGGCGCCCATCACCCACCGGCCGGCCGTCGATGCGCGTCACCGGCAGTACGCCGCGACCCGCCGAGGCGATCCAGACTTCGTCGCAGCTCTGCAGTTCATCCGCGCGGATCGGCCGCGTGGCGCACGGACGCCAGTCCCTCGCCAACTCGATGATCGCGTCGCGTGACGTGCCGGGCAGGATGCGGTGGCTGTTGGGCGGCGTGGCCAGCAGGCCGCGCGTGACGATGAACACGGAACTGGACGAGCCTTCCAGCAGCTCGCCGTCGCGGACCAGCAGCGCCTCGGCCGCTCCCTGGTCCTGCGCCTGCTGCCGCAGCAGCAGGTTGCCGAGCAGTGCGATCGACTTGATGTCGCATCGGTCCCAGCGGATGTCCGTCAGCGTGACTGCCGCAAGGCCCTTCTCGAGCGTCTCCGTGGACGGCGCTGGAAACGGGCCTGCGAACGCAAACAGCGTGGGCGTCGTCCCGGGTGGCGGGAACAGGTGATTGCGACCGTACTCGGCGCCTCGCGTCACCTGTACATAGAGCAATTGCTCTGCCGCTCCTGCGTGCGCTGCAAGCGACGTGAGCACGTCGGCCCACTGCGCGTGGTCGAGCGGCCGGGCAAGCCGGATCTCGTCCAGGCTGCGATCGAGTCGCAGCAGGTGTTCGCGCAGCCGGAACGGCCTGCCTCGGTGCACCGGGACGACCTCATAGACACCGTCCGCGAACAGGAAGCCGCGATCGAGCGGCGAGACACGCGCCGCGGTGAGCGGCAGGAACTCGCCATTCAGCCAGGCGACCGGAAATGGCTCGGCCACGTCAGCGGAACCAGAGACGCATCGTGTCCCAGGCCCGGCGGAAGAATCCGCCGGCAGGTACGGCTTGCGCCGGGTAGAGGTCGTGAGTCGCGACAACGGCGCCGTCGACGACGATCTTCGCCTTGCCGAGCGGGCGGTCCGCCGGCAGCGGCGCGACCAGGGATTCCGGCACCGCGAACTCGGCCTTCACGCTGCTCACGTGGCCGCGCTGGCTGGTGACGTAGAGGTCGCGCTTCAGTACCAGGCCGACGTCGGTCACCGCGCCTTTCCAGACCCGTACCGTCGCGATCGGCGTGCCAGCGGCGAAGATGCGCCTGGACTCGTAGAAATTGAATCCGTAATTGAGCAGCGCCGCGTTCGCATCCTCGCGGGCCTTCATCGAGTCCGTACCCATCACTGCCGAGACGAGACGCATGCCGTCACGCTTTGCCGAGGCGATCAGGCAGTAGCCCGCGGTCTCGGTGTGTCCCGTCTTCACGCCGTCCACCGTCGGGTCGCGCCACAGCAGTCCGTTGCGGTTCTGTTGCGTGATGCCGTTCCAGCTGAATTCGCGCTGCGAGTACCACTTGTAGTACGCGGGGAACTCGCGGATCACGGCGCTGGCGAGCGTCACTGCGTCGCGCGCCGTCATGTAGTGCTGCGGGTCCGGCATGCCGGCCGCGTTCATGAAGTGCGAGCCTGTCATGCCGAGTTGCTTCGCGTACGTGTTCATCATCTGCACGAACGTCGGCTCGGTGCCGGCGACGTGCTCGGCGAGTGCGACGGTCGCGTCGTTGCCGGACTGCACGATCATGCCCTGGATCAGGTTCTCGACCGTGACCTGCTTTCCGACCTCCACGAACATCCGCGAGCCTTCCTGCTGCCAGGCGTGTTCGCTGATCGTGACGCTGTCGGTGAGCTTGATGCGTCCTTCCTTGAGCGCCTTGAACACCCCGTACGCAGTCATCAGCTTGGTCAGGCTGGCGGGCTCCTGGCGCGTATCGGGCTCGAGCGCCGCCAGCACGCGGCCGCTCTCATGGTCGATGACGATGAAACTGTGCGCCGCGAACTGTGGGGGCGAAGGCACGGCCGTGACCGGCGTCGCCGTCGCCGATTGGGAAGTGGCAGGAGCGGTGGCTGGAGCCGGCGGGGTGCCGCGCGAGCAGCCGACGAAGCAGACGGTGGCCGCGACCAGCGCCGGCAGGAGGATGCGTTCGGATCTCATCATGAGAAGGGTACTTCGCTGCAAGGTGATTCGGTGGATTGGTGCGGATTGCTCTAGTTCGCAAATGTCGTGACGTCGTCCGGCGGCAATTCGCGTGCACGCGCGGTCGTGATGGCTTCGGCCAGGTCGTTGACGGCGCTGGCATAGAGCGCGCTGTGGTTGTAGCGGGTGATGGCGTAGAAGTTGGCGAAGCCGACGCGATACTCGCCGCCGAAGGCGCCGCCGAGGGCGATGAGCATGGCCGGGGATTCCGGCGGCAGGCCGGTCTCGAACCGGATGCCGCGCCGACGCAGCGAGCCGACGGTCTCGGACAGCGCGAGCGTACCCGCCGCGAGGCCCGCGACGTCCGCGCCGGAGATGTCCGCCACGGTCGAGATCGGCTCACCGGACCTCCAGCCGTGCACCGTCAGGTAATTGGCCACGCTGGCGAACACGTCCGGCCAGTCGGCCCAGAGGTCGCGGTGACCGTCGCCGTCGCCGTCCACCGCGAAACTGCGGAAGCTCGTCGGCATGAACTGCGGGATGCCCATGGCCCCGGCATACGAGCCAAGCGGCGCGAGCGGGTCGAGCGACTCCTCGCGCGCCATCAGCAGGAACTGCTCGAGCTCGCCCCGGAAAAAGGCGCTGCGTGGCGGATAGTCGAACGCGAGCGTGGACAGCGCGTCAATGACGCGGTACCTGCCGGTCAACTCGCCGTAGAAGGTCTCGACGCCGACGATGCCGAGGATGATCGATGCCGGCACTCCGTGCGCCGCGGCGTTTTCCAGGGCGTCGATTTGGTCGCGATAGACGGCCACGCCTCGATTGATGCGACGCTCGGTGATGAAACGAGCGCGGTATTCCTGCCACGTCAGCGTCTTCTCGGCGGGTCGGGCCATCGCGTCGAGGATGGCCTGGCGGGACTGCGCCTGCGCGAACAGTGCCGCCAGTGCCGTCGCGTCGAAGCTGTTACGGGCCGTCATGTCGTTCACGAACGACGCCACGTCCTCGCGAGACGCGTCGAACGCCCGCGCCGGCGCCGGGCCAAGCGCCAGCAAGGCCAGCACCGGAACAACGGCGAAGGACCGGCCTGTCGTCTGGCCCGGCGAGGGACGATTCCGTGTCACGTGGAGACCAGCTTGCGGCGGGAGTGGACGGACATGAGGATACCGAAGCCCGCCATGAGGGTCACCAGCGACGTGCCGCCGTAGCTCACGAGCGGCAGCGGTACGCCCACGACGGGCAGCAACCCGGCGACCATGCCGCTGTTGACGAACACGTAGACCGCAAACGTCAGCGTCAGGCTGCCGGCAATCAGCCGCGAGAACGTGTCCTGCGCCTGGGCCGCGATGTACATGCCGCGCGCGATGACCATCATGTACAGCGCCATCAGGACACCGCATCCCACCAGTCCCCACTCTTCGCCGATCACCGCAAAGATGAAATCGGTCGAGCGCTCGGGCAGGAATTCGAGCTGCGCCTGGCTGCCGTTCATGTATCCCTTGCCGAACAGGCCGCCCGAACCGATCGCGATCTGCGACTGGATCGTGTGGTAGCCGGCGCCGAGCGGGTCCGTCTGCGGATTGAGGAACGTGAGCACGCGCTGCCGCTGGTAATCGTGCAGGAAATGCCAGCCGACCGGCACCGCCGCGATCGCGAGTACGCCGAGGCCCAGGATGTAGCGAAGCTGCAGCCCGGCCAGCAGGATGACCAGCGCCCCGCCCGCTACCACGAGCAGCGCCGTGCCGAGATCGGGTTGCTCGGCGATCAGCGCCGTGGGGACGATGATGGCGATGCCGACGACGAGGATCGTGCGCAAGTCCGGCGGCAACGGCCGGTCGTGCAGGTACCACGCGCACGCGAGGGGGACGGCGATCTTCATGATCTCGGACGGTTGGAACCGCACAAAGCCGAGATCGAGCCAGCGCTGGGCGCCCATCGCCGTGTCGCCGACGACCGCGACCGCGACCAGCAGAAGCACGCCGATCGCGTACAGGAACGGGGCCCCGATCCGCATCATTCGCGGGGGAATCTGCGCCATCGCCGTCATGACGACCAGGCCGAGACAGACGCGCGCGGCCTGGCCGAAGAAAATGCCGAGGTTCTCGCCGGCCGCGCTGTAGAGAACCACGAGGCCGGCCGCGCAGACGGCCGTCAACGTCAGCAGCAGCGAGCCGTCCAGGTGCAGGGCCTCGAGCAATCGCCCGGTCAGCGTGATCGTGCGCTGCGTGCGACTCGAGTAGCCGGGGCCGGCAATCTCTCTTCTCATTCGTCGGCTCCGGGAGGCGGCGTTGCTGCCGCTGCGGCGGCGGGCTGAGGTGCCGGCGCCGCACTCGGCGGCAACAGGTACGCGTCGAAGACCTTGCGTGCGATCGGGCCGGCCATGCCGCTGCCGCTGCGCCCGTTCTCGACCAGCACGGCCACTGCGAGCTTCGGGTCGTTCGCCGGGGCGAACGCGATGAACAGCGCGTGATCGCGCAGCCGCTCCGACACCTCGGACTCCTTGTATTTCTCGTTCTGGCCGATCGAGAAGACCTGCGCCGTGCCGGACTTGCCGGCGATCGTGTACGGCGCTCCGACCTGGATGCGGCGCGCGGTTCCGGAAGGATCGTTGGTCACGCCCACCATGCCTGCAATGATGATGTCCCAGAATCCGGGATCGCTGACGGTCACCGGGGGCAGCGCCCTGGGCGGCAGCTTCTCGAGCCTGCCGGACGTTGCATTGCGCACTGCCTGCACCAGGCGCGGCTGGAAGCGCTTGCCGCGGCTGGCGATCGTGGCCGCGACGTGTGCCAGCTGCAGCGGTGTGGTGAGCATGTAACCCTGGCCGATGCCGGCGATGACGGTTTCGCCCGGAAACCACACCTGCAGGCTCCTGCTCTTGAACGTCTGCTTCTTCCACGCGGGCGAGGGCACCAGGCCTGTGCGCTCGCCGAGGACGTCGATGCCGGTCTTCGCGTTCAGGCCGAACTGGATCAGGAAATCGTGCAGCCGGTTGATGCCGATGAGTTCGGACACGCCGTAGAAATACACGTCGCACGACTGCGCGATGGCCGAGTGCATGTTGACCGTGCCGTGCCCGCCCTTCTTCCAGTCGCGGTACTTGTGGCTCGATCCCGGAAACTGCCACACACCCTTGCAGAGGCGCGTCGCCTCGGGGGCGACGACGCCGTACTGCAGTGCCGCCAGCGCGACGAGCGGCTTCACGGTCGACCCCGGCGGATACACGCCGCGCAGCGCCCGGTCGTAGAGCGGGATGTCGATGTCGTCGGCCAGCGCGCGATACTCGGGGACCGTGAGCCCGCGCGCAAAGCCGTTCGGGTCGAAGGTCGGCGTGCTGACGAACGCGATGATGTCGCCGTTGCGCGGATCGATCGCCACGAGCGCGGCACGCTGGCCGGCCAGGGCTTCCTCCGCGACTTTCTGCACGCGGAAGTCGATCGCCAGGTAGAGGTCGTCGCCGGCGACCGGCTCCCTGTGCTCGAGGTCCGGTGCCTTGATGCCGACGCGCTCCACGCGACGGCCCTGCGCGTTCACCAGCAGTTGCTGGTAACCGGTCCGCCCGTGGAGGCGCTCCTCGTAGCTGCGCTCGACGCCCAGCTTGCCGATCAGCGTCGTGCCCGAGTAGTTCGCGACGTCGATCCGTGCCTGGTCCTGCTCGCTGATCGCGGCAACGTAGCCGAGCGCGTGCACCCCCATGCCGATGTTGGGGTAGTAGCGCGTGAGGCGCGGCCGTACCTCGACGCCGGGGAAATCCGGGCGATTCACCGCGAAGCGCGCCAGTTCCTCTTCGGTGAGCTGCAGCTTGACCGGGACCGCGTCGAAGCTGCGGCGCGCCATGATCGTGCGCCGCGTGCGCTCCAGGTCCTCGGCGCTCAGCAGGCCGAGCTTCACCAGCCGGGCCAGCGTGTCGTCCACGTCCGGGGTCTGCTCGCGGACCAACTCCAGCTGGAACGCCGGGCGGTTGAGCGCCATCGCGACGCCGTTGCGGTCGAGGATCAGCCCGCGCGGCGGCGGGATCGGATCGATGCGGATGCGGTTGCCCTGCGAGAGATCGCTGAAATAGTCATGGCGAATGACTTGCAGGTAGAAGAGCCGGGCGCCGAGCACGCCGAGGCAGGTCGCCGTGATCACGGTCGCGGCGATCACCCGCCGGGCGAACATGCGCTGTTCTGCCCAGTGGTCCTTGAGTCGGACGGAGCGCGGCATGGCGTGACGCGGCGCGCGGCTCAGGAGGACCGGCGGCTGAGCGTGTCGCCCGCGGCCACGATCAGCGGCCACAGCAGCGCGCCCGAGAGTACCGGCAGCCACCGCACCGAGCCGGTGTAGCCGTGGCCGGTCAGTCCATCGGTCCAGAAGATGATGAATTGGTAGAGGCCCAGCAGCATCATCACCGTCGCCGCCTGCTGCACGATCGTGAACATGCGCAGGCGCAGCTGCAACCGGTGTGTCAGGAAGGCGACCACCAGAAAGCCGAGCGCATGCTGGCCCAGCACCATGCCGCGCAGCACGTCGAGGAACAGGCCCGAAAGCCACGCGTAGCCGAGGCCGGCGACGCGGGGGCTGGTGAGGATCCAGTAGACGACGGCGAGCAGAGCGAGATCCGGGCGGATCGGGTCGAGCCAGGCCGGCAGCGGCACGATGGCCAGCACGAGGCCGGCTGCGACGCTGACCCAGTACAACAGTCGCCGGGGAAACAGTGTCCGCCTCATTGCGGCGCGTCTCCCGCCGCAGCGGCGCGATCTACGACCGGCGCGGGCGGGGTCGTCACCGCGGGCGCCACGACCGGCGGCTTGAACCAGACCAGCAGCACTTCACGATCGCGGTCGAGCTTGGCGGTGGTCTTCGCCTCGACCAGCGCGAAGGTCGCCGATGCCGCGCGCTTCACCTTCGACACCTGGGCCACCGGGTAGCCGGGCGGGAACACGCCGCCCATGCCGGTGGAGAGCAGCAGGTCGCCTACCTTGAGGTCGGCCTCCACCGTGACGAACGGCAGCGACAGCTTGCTCGAGTCGCCGGTGCCGACTGCGATCGTGCGCACGCCGCTGCGATTCGACTGCACCGGGATCGCGTGCGCGGCATCGCTGATCATGATGACCTCGGAGGTCCCGGCGTTGACCTTGGCCACCTGGCCGAAGATGCCGTCACCATCGAGCACGGCCTGTCCCTTGAACACGCCGTCCAGCGCGCCCTTGTCGAGCAGCACGCGATGACGGAACGGATCGAGGTCCACGTTGAGGATCGACGCGACCAGCGCGCGCTCCGCCACGCCCTGGGTCTTTTCGCGCATGTCGCGCAGCCGGCGGTTCTCGTCCTCGAGCAACGCGAAGCGCTGCAACTGCAGGTTGGCGAGGCGCAGCCGGCCTGTCAGCTCGAGGTTTTCCTGGCGCAGTCGGCCGCGGTCGGCGACCGAGCCGCTCAGCCAGTCCCAGGCGCGGAACGGCAGGTCCACCGCCCGCTGCACCGGATACGCCGCCGCCGTCAGCAGCGCGCGGACCTGGCCGAGCTGTCCGTAACGCTGGTCCGCCACCATCAACGCGATGGAGGCGATCGCAAGTGCAATGAATGTCGCGCCGAGCGGCGGTCCGCGGCCGATGATGGGACGTGAGTCGTGCGTCAGTTCGACCACGGCCGTACGAGGAGGGCGCTGCCCGCGCTCAATCCAGGCCGAACAGGCCCGGACCGTGCTCGTCGATCAACTCCAGCATCTTGCCGCCGCCGCGGGCCACGCAGGTGAGCGGATCTTCCGCGACGACCACCGGCAGTCCCGTCTCCTCCATCAGCAGTTTGTCCATGTCGCGCAGCAGCGCGCCGCCGCCCGTCAGCACGATGCCGCGTTCCGCGACGTCGGACCCGAGCTCCGGGGGCGTCTGCTCGAGCGCCGCCTTTACGGCGCCGACGATGCCCTGCAGTGGTTCCTGCAGCGCCTCGAGGATTTCGTTGGAGTTCAGGGTGAAGCTGCGCGGCACGCCCTCGGAGAGGTTGCGGCCCTTCACCGAGATTTCCATGACCTGCTGGCCGGGGTAGGCCGAGCCGATCGCGATCTTGATGCGCTCGGACGTGGCTTCGCCGATCAGGATGCCGTAGTTGCGGCGCACGTAATTGATGATGGCCTCGTCGAAGCGGTCGCCGCCGATGCGCACCGAGGCCGCGTAGACGATGCCGTTCAGCGAGATCACCGCCACCTCGGAGGTGCCGCCGCCGACGTCGAGCACCATCGAACCGCGGGCCTCGTGCACCGGCATGCCGGCGCCGACCGCGGCCGCCATCGGTTCCTCGATCAGTCGCACCCAGCGTGCACCCGCCCCTTCGGCGGACTCCTGAATCGCGCGCCGCTCGACCTGCGTCGAACCGTAGGGCACGCAGACCAGCACGCGCGGACTCGGCCGCACCAGACGGTTGCCGTGCACCTTGTCGATGAAGTACTGCAGCATCTTCTCGGTGATCGTGAAGTCGGCGATCACGCCGTCCTTCATCGGCCGGATCGCCGTGATGTTGCCCGGCGTACGGCCGAGCATGTTCTTGGCCTCGGTGCCGACTGCCTCGATTTTCTTGCCGCCGCGCGACGGCTCCTCGCGGATGGCTACGACGGACGGCTCGTTGAGCACGATGCCCTTGCCGCGCACGTAAATCAGCGTGTTCGCGGTACCCAGGTCGATGGACAGGTCGTTGGAGAAGTAACCCCGGAGTTTCTTGAACATTTAGGAATTTTGACGAGCAGGAGGAGGGAAGCGCGGTCCCGCGCAGAGTGGCCGCAATTTAACCATAGTCAGGACTTTCAGCAAGGCGACCTGTATGATTTGTGACCGGATTTTCCTGCCCGATCGAGCTTTCCGCATGAGTTTGAATCGCTCCCAGGTCGAGGGGATCGCACACCTCGCCCGCCTCGAGATCACCGAGGCGCAAATGCCCGTCTACGTCGACAGCCTGTCGCGGATCATCGACTTCGTCGAACAACTGGCCGCGGCCGATACCGCCGGCACCGAGCCCATGGCCCACCCGCTGGCCGACCAGGTCCAGCGCCTGCGTGCCGACGAGGTTGCCGAGGCCGACCAGCGCGAGAAATACCAGCGCAACGCCCCGAGCGTCGCTGCTGGCCTGTATCTCGTGCCAAAAGTCATCGAATAAGCGGTTTTCCGATCATGGCGCTGCACAACCTGACCGTCGCCGGACTCGCGGCCGGCCTGAAGGCCCGCGAGTTTTCGAGCCTGGACCTGGCGCTCCATTTCCTCGGCCGCATCGAGCGCCTCGCCCCGGAGCTGAACGCTTTCGTGACCGTTACGGCCGACCGGGCCCTGGCGGACGCCCGCGCAGCCGACGAGCGGCTCGCCCGGGGACAGGGTGGCCCGCTCACCGGCGTGCCGATCGCCCACAAGGACATCTTCTGCACGGACGGGATCCTGACCACCTGTGGGTCGAAGATGCTCGCGAATTTCGTCGCGCCCTACGATGCGACGGTCGTCGAGCGCTGGCGCGCAGCCGGCACGGTCCTGCTGGGCAAGACCAACATGGACGAGTTCGCGATGGGCTCGTCCAACGAGACGAGCTTCTACGGGCCGGTCAAGAATCCCTGGGACCTGAAGCGGGTCCCTGGCGGGTCGTCCGGCGGGTCAGCCGCCGCGGTGGCGGCGTGCCTGGCCCCGGCCGCGAGCGGCACCGACACCGGCGGGTCGATCCGCCAGCCCGCCGCGCTCACCAACCTGACCGGCATGAAGCCGACCTACGGGCGGGTGTCGCGCTACGGGATGGTGGCGTTTGCCTCCAGTCTCGACCAGGCGGGCGTGCTGACCCGCTCGGCCGAGGATGCGGCTTTGCTGCTGCAGGTCATGGCGGGTCACGATCGGCGCGATTCCACCAGCGTGGACGCGCCGGTGCCGGACTACCGCGCTGAACTCGCCACGCCCCTCAAGGGCCTGCGGGTCGGGTTGCTGCGCGAGTTCTTCGACAAGGGTCTCGACCCCCAGGTCGAGAAGTGCGTGCGCGATTCGATCGAGGTGCTGCGCCGCGAGGGGGCCACGATCAGCGAGGTCAGCCTGCCGAGCCTGCCGCTGTCGGTGCCGACCTACTACGTCGTGGCGCCTGCCGAGTGCTCGTCCAACCTGTCGCGCTTCGACGGCGTGCGCTTCGGCTACCGCTGCGATAGCCCGCGCGACCTGCTCGACCTCTACAAGCGCTCGCGCGGCGAGGGGTTCGGCGCAGAAGTGAAGCGCCGCATCATGACCGGCGCCTACGTGTTGTCTGCCGGTTACTACGACGCCTACTACCTGAAGGCGCAGAAGGTCCGCGCGCTGATCGCGGCGGATTTCGCCCGT
>Ga0315276_10005432_pt1 | contig 11746 bp, 8 predicted proteins | sample YL17G05_0_MG_FD_204542 | JGI IMG/M metagenome (GOLD analysis project Ga0315276, IMG submission 204542) | Sediment microbial communities from Yellowstone Lake, YNP, Wyoming, USA - YL17G05_0 | ecosystem: Environmental > Aquatic > Freshwater > Lake > Sediment | place: USA: Wyoming | collected... | reverse complement strand
AACCCGTCGGCGCGCAGCGCAAACGCGGCGCCGCCCTCCTGCGCCACCTCCACCTCGCCGTCCAGCACAAACATGAGGCGCTCGACGGCGAGGGATGGCGGCGGCCCGATGGCGCCGCTCGCGCCGAGGTCGACCAACGCCATTGAGAAACGGGCGCCGCCCGCCGGGGACGCGAGGTGCGCCCACGAAGCGTTCACCCACCCCGCGCCGCCCGCCGGCGCCCACGTGCGGGATTCCGGGGTGATCAAAGCGTAGGCCCCGGGCTTGACCGCGGCCCGGGTGAAGCCGGGCGGCGCTGGGCGAGGGGGGGGTCGGCGGTTGGGGCGCGCGCGGCGCCGCCTCGCCCGGCCCGCACACTCGATGCCACCCACCGTCAAAGGCCGATCCGCGGGCAGTTGCGCGCCCCATGACGGACCCATAGTCGGGCGACGACTGACCGCGCGCCCACAGCGCGGCCGCCGACCGGGGCGCCACGACCGCCAGCACGACGGCGATGGCGAGAGCGGCCGGACGGCCCATCGGACGGGGCGCGCGGGGCGCGGGTGTGGCGCCGATGGGGGTGCCGCCGCTCCCCGCCACACCGATGGACGCCCTGGCCGCCGCCGCGGCGGCCGCCCTGGCGCGGGCGGCCGACCGGCGCCCCCGGCTGCCGGTCGCGGGGCTCGACCCGGCCACCGCGGACGACCTCCTGTTCCGCCTCCGCGGCGTGTGCCCCGACGCCGCCGACGCCTGGCTCGACGCCCTGCTCCTGGCGCAGGCGGCCGCGGACGCGGTGGGTGGGGCGTTGCGCGAGGCGGACGCTGCGGCGTCTTTCTGGGGCGCCACGCTCGCCTCGCCACGCGCACACGCCACGTCCCTGCTGCTGCGCTGCGGCCCCCGAGCCGCGCTGGACGCGGTGCGCGACGCTCTGACCCGCCCTCGAGCCGCTGCCGCCACCGCGCGGCTCCAGGCGCGGGTCGGCGCGCTGCGCGCCCTCGTCACCTCCCTGGAGGCCGCCCTGGGCGCCGTGCACTTGGGTGCGGCCAGCTTGTGGCTCGGCGAGGACGGCGAAGTGCCGGGAAGGGGGGTGTCGGCCGAGGCCCTGTCGCGCGCGGCGGCGGCCGGCGCAGCCGCCGCTGCAGCCGCGGCCGCGGCAGGCGTCGAGGCCGCGCGCGCGGCGCTCAAGGTCGCGGGGCGCGCGGACGAGGGCGCGCCGCCGGCGCCGCGCCCCCTGTCGGCCGCGGGCTTGCGCCCGCAGTCGGCTGCGCCCGACTCGCACGCGCTGCCGGCCACAGACGAGCCGCCGCCCTTCATGCTCCCGCCGCACGGCCCCTTGCGCACTCTCGCTGCGGCCGCGGCGGCGACCGGGGTAGCGTTGCCGCGGCGCGCGCCGACAGCGACGGCGCGCGACGCGCTCGCCGCGCTGCGCCGCGCGCCCTCGTCCCTGCCCGGAACCCTCCCCCCGCGCTTGGCCGCCCCCTCGCGCGCCGCCCGAGCCTGGCTCCCCCTCACGCTCGCGGGCGCGGCGGGCGTGGCGGGGGCCTTGTTCCTGCACGCGCACTCGCGAGCGGCCGGCTCGGGCGACCTGTCACGCTGGACGGCGGCGGCGCGCGACTCGACCGTCACGAGCTGGCGCGTGCACGTGGCCCAACCGTTGGCCGGGTTGAGGGATGAGCTGTTCTCGACCCTGCGCCCGTCCTCCGCCGCCGGCGCGCCAGCCGCCGTCGACCGCGCGGAAGTCGAGTCCGACCGCGCCGCCCTGGCCCGCATGCTGGCCGACTTCAACGCCGACCACGGAGGCGCACAAGGAGGGGATCAAGGGGGGTGGGACGCCCTCTTGGCGGTGTACGAATCCGAGCTGCGGCACCCCCTGCGCGGCCTCGTCGCCGGCTCCCTCGCCCGCGCCATGCTCGTCCAAGTCCAGCAACTCAAGGCGGGCGTCGGGGGCGCGCTGGTGGATTTGGAGGGGGTGCTCCGCTCCAACGAGCTGACCGTCGCGCTCGTCGCCGCGCTCCCCGCCCTCGCCCTCGCCTCCCTCGCCGGCCGCGGCCTGGCCCGCCTCGTGTGCCCCCCCCCGCCCGACCCCGCGGCCGAAGCCGCGCCCGCGCGCCTGGCGTTCGGCGCGGCCGAGCGCGCGCTCGCGACCGCCGCGCGCCGCCCCGGCGACGCCGCGGCCGCCGGCCGCCTGGCGGCCGACCTGGACGCCGTGCTGGCGCGGCTGGAGGCCCTGTTTGGGCGGCGGCGGGCGGCGGCGGCTGGGGAGTTGAGGCCGCTGACGGCCGACGTCGTGGCCCTCGCCGCGCCCACGCCGCCGTCCCTGCGCGCGGCGGCAGCCGCGCGCGCGGCGCGCAGCTATGCGGTGTTGCGGCCGTGAGAGAGAGAGGGGGGGGTGCAGGAAGGAAATGGGTTTCCGCTTCTCCCTCTCTCGCGCCTCACTCGCCTGGCGCTCCTCCCTCGGGCGCCGGAATTGGCGCAGCCGCCACCAGCCCGACCTTTGGCGCCACCGGCCCCGCGGGCGGCGGCACGCCGCCCGCCGCGCGCGCGCGCGCTTCAGCAAAGAGCCGCTCCTGCAGCGCGACCGCCTCCTCCTCGGTCATGGCCGCGGCGGCCGACTTTTTGGCCGCCGCCTTGTCCTTGGCCGCCGCAGCGGCCGCAGCTTTGGCGCCCGCGGCCGCGGTTTCCACGTCGGCCACGAAATCGTCAAACCCCAGCGCTTTCAGCCCCGCGACGACGTGGTCGGGCCCGACCGTGTTTTTCTTGGCCGCGTCGGCCGCGTCGGCCGCTTCCGAGGCGACCAGCTTCACAAACTCGTTCGCGCACGCCGCCACGGCGTCGTGCGCGTCGGCGGCGAGGCGGGTGCCGGGCGCAGCGTCTTTTGCCATCTTGGTGAGGGTGGCTGGGGAGGGGAGAGGGGCGGAGTGCGGGAATTGGTCGGCGACTCGAGATGGCGACTCCGGCGCGGCCCACACCCCTGCCTCTCGCTCGCACATTTGGGGAGGCCCAGTTCGTCGTCGGCCATGGCGGCGCTGGGGCTCAGAGCCCCCAATCCAGCGCCCGCCGCAGCAGTGTGCAGCGGCGTCAGCCTCCTTCTCCACTCTGCCGCGTTCGGGCCGGCCCGCCGCGCGCCGGCCGATCGCGCGACGACTGGCCGCCTGGAATCCAGGTGAGGGAGCGGGCGTTGGTGGGCGGGATGCGGGACGGGGCGCGCCGCGCGCGCCCGCGCTGCCCGCCCCGTGCGCTAGCGCTTGCCGGCCGTCGCCCACGCGCGCTCAGCACATCAACCGTCGTCCCGGGCGACGGCGGGCGCCGTATAGCGCGCCGCCGGCGCCGCCCTCGGGCGCGCCAGCTCCTGGCCGGCGAATCCCAGGGGGGCGCAGCCGCGCTCACGCTTTCCCCTCCTCCCATCCAGCCCGACACTCGTTTGCGCCCACGCATGGCGTCCGCCGGCGATCCCGGCGACCGCCCGCGGTCGGCGCTCGCCGTCGCCGCGCGCGGCCCCGCCCGCGCGCCGCCGCCCGCGCCCACCAGCCGGGGCGCCTACATCGTGCTCGCGCTGGCGGGCGGGCTGCTGTTTGCGATAGGCTTTGTGGTCGCCGGCCGCTCGACCGGCACCGCGTCCGCCAGCGGCTCCCTCCCCGGAGGCTACGTCTCCGGCGTGCGCGCCTCCCTGCCGCGCGCCATGATGCGGGGCGGTGGCGGCGGCGACCGGGGCGCGGAAATGGACCCGACCGCGGGCGACGGCGCGCCGCGGCGCGCGGCCGTCGGGTCGAACGGCGCGGGCGCCGCGTCGGGCGCCGACGGCCCCCTGGCCGAGGTGCGAGGGTGGCGGGGCGGGGTGGAGGAGGCCGCGCCCGGACGGGCGCGGAGGCGGCGCGGCTCACCCCCCGCCGTCGACAGACGTCGGCCAAATCGTGCGACGCCCTGCTCCTGGCGCCCAAGGTCGCCCTCCTCTTCCTCACGCGCGGCCCCATGGCGCACGAGCGGACCTGGTCTGCCTGGCTGGCGGGCGCGGCGGGGCTGGTGCCGCTGCCGGCGGTCGCGCGGCGCGGGTGCGGGCCCGAGGCGGTCGCCGCGCTGGACGCCGCCTGCGGCGCGGCCGCCGGCCGGCGCGCGGCCCACAAGTTTGGGGAGGACAATGGAGAGGACGCGGCCGCGGCAGCCGCTGCCGGCGCGGCCGCCGCGCGCGCGCCGCTCGCCGGGCGCGCCGCGCTGCGCGCCCAGCACCTCTTTACCATTTTCGTCCACGCCCCCCCCGACTTCCCCGGCTACGCTCCCGACTCCCTCTTCGCGGGCCGCATAATCGACACCCGCATCGCGCCCGCGTGGGGGTCCCACGACCTGGTCGACGCGACGCGCGCGCTCTTCAAAGCGGCGCTCGCCGACGCGGCCAACGAACGGTTCGTCATGCTCTCCGAGTCGGGCGTCCCGACGCTGCCCCCGCAGACCGTCTACATGGCGCTGCTGGGGTCGGCCAAGTCGCGCGTGAACGCGTGCGTGGACGACGTGAGTAGAGGGTGGGAGAGCAAGTGTTGGGGGGTAGCAGCAGGCGCACTAGTGCGCCAGCCTTTCTCACCCCTCTCCCACGCCCGACACCCTCCCACCCACCTCTTGTCTCAGAGCACCGACCCGTGGCGGTGGCACCCCGACATGGACCCCGACGGCGCGCCAGACGGGGCGCGCGTCCCGTTTGAAGCGTGGCGCAAATCCTCTCAATGGTCTGCCCTCGTCCGCGCCCACGCCCAGGTGGTCGCCGACGACACCGCGATCGACGCCATCTTTCGCACGGTGTGCCGGTCGCGCGAGTGGGACGAGGAGCTCGAGCGGGAGTATGTGTGCTACTCGGACGAACACTACATCCCGACCCTGATGTCGCTGCGCGGCCTGGAGAACCAGACCGACTGCCTCGGCTACACCGTGGCCGTCGACTGGTCCCTGGGCGGCGCCCACCCGCGCGCGTACGGCGCGGGGGACGTGAGCGCGGGCGGGATGGCCAGCATCCGCGACGCGTGGGGAAACTGCGCGGCGCTCGCCGCCAACGCCGCCGCCTCGTCGCTCGTCGTGCCGCCCGCGACCCTCACGCCCGCGTCCTGTGCGACTGTCGGCGACGCGGGCCTGGCCGGCGCGTGGAGCGACAGGCTGACGCCGCGCGAGTGTTCGCTCTTCGCGCGGAAATTCCTGCCCGACGCCGCGGCCGCCGTCCGCTCCGCCCTCGCCGACTGCCGCGTCGGCGCCATCCTGCCGTGCGTGCCGACCGAGGCGGAAGCGACCGAGGGCGGCGATTGAGAGAGGGAGGGGAGGAGAGCGGCAGCGCGCCGTTCCGCTGCTGCCGCGTCGCGCGCTGTGCAACCGGGGCGTCACAAGCCATGGATCACCTTCACCTCGTCAATGGCGGCCCGCACCTTGTCGGTGGGAGGGTCTCGCAAGAGGGCGGGGTTGTAGCGGTCGGTCGACGGAATCCCCAACACCGCGCGCACCGTGTCGGCCACGTTTTCCCCCAGGTGGCGCGGCGAGTACCCGCCCTCGAGCAAGAACACGAGGCGGCCGGCGCACAGGGCGTCGGCGGTGGCGACGAGGCGGGAGGCGAGGGCGTGAAAGGTGGCGGTCGTCGCTTGCAGCGACGCGAGCGGGTCGGACCAGTGCGCGTCGTACCCCGCCGAGACGATGATGATGTCCGGTCGGAACCGGGTCAACGCGGGCTCGACGACCCCGTCGAACGCTGCCAGGAGGGCGGCGTTGCCTGCGTCGGCGGGGAGCGGGAGGTTGATCGTCGCGCCCTCCCCGTCCCCGGACCCCACGTCGCCCGCCTTGCCCGTGTACGGGAAGATGCCGCCCTGGTGGGTGGACACGTAGAGGACGGAGGCGTCGGCGTGGAAGATGTCGTTGGTGCCTGCAAGAGGGGGGAACGATGGAAAACCCGAACCCCAACCCCAACTCCCAACCCGTCCTCGCCCTCTCTCGCACCGTTGCCGTGGTGCACGTCGAAATCGAACACCGCGACCCGGGCCAACCCGTGCGTGCGCTGCGCGTGGCGCGCGGCGGCGGCCGCGGTGGCGAGCAGGCAGAAGCCCATCGGGCCGGCGCGGAGCGCGTGGTGGCCGGGCGGGCGCACGGCGCCAAAGCCGACCGCGGCCCGCTCGCCGGGCGCGCGCGGGGCGGCGACCGCGTCCACGAGCGCGGCCGCCGCACCCACGGCGGCCAGGGCGGCGGCGTAGGACGCGCCGGTCGCGTACGTCGGGGACGGCTCGACGACGGCCGCGCCCCTCCCCTTTGCTTTGAGCAGCGCGCACTCGGCCTCCAGGCCGCGCGCGTAGCCGAGGTCGTGCACGGTCGCCAGCAGCGCCTCGGACGCGGGCTCAAAGGGGAGCGGCGCGAAGAGCGGCGCGCCCAGGGACGCGAAGCCCGCCGCGGCGAGCGCGGCGTCGACCGCGGCGCCGCCTGGAAAGAACAGGGCGGGCCTCGGCCGCGCCCCGGCCGCCGCCGCCCACCTCCTCCCACCCCACCCACCCCTCTCAACGCTCACGGGCGGCGCACTCGGCGTGCCCAACCTTGTCGTGCGCGGGCGCCGGCGACGACGCGAGCACGACCCGGCGCCCGCTCGCCGCCGCGGCGGCGGCGGAGTCAGGCGGGAGAGCGCGTGGGAGGGATGGCAGGCGCCCGGGCGGCGGCCGCGCGAGCGGCCGCATGCCGTGTCGGTGTGCGGTGGCGCGGGCCGGTCACGCCTCACACCATTGCCGCGGCGCCGCCCCCCCAGCGGTCGCCGACACCCGGCTCGATGCCCACTACAGCCGCGCGCGGCGCCGGCCGCCGCCCCGCGCCCGGCGCCGGTCGCGGCCGAGGCGCGGCGGCGCGCCCCGCGCGCCCCGGCCGGGGCGGCGGCCGCTCGCCGGCGCCTGGTGGACGCGGCGCCGGCCGTGGGGCAGTGGCGGCGCCGGCCAAGCCGCGGCCGCGCCCGACCGCGCCGGCCAAAGCGCCGCCGCCGCCGCCGGCGCCGGCGGTCGACGCGAGCCGCGAGGCGCACAAGCTGTTTGACGAGGTGGTGATCACAGTCACGTACGTGAGGGAGGGTGGTGGGATCGAGGCGGCACGGGGGCAGGGTTGGCAACGCCGACGCCTTCTCTCCCTCCTTCCCCCCTTTAGCTCTGGCAAGGGCGGCCGCGGCGAGATCACAAAGGCCGACGCGGGCCGCGTCGTCCCCAACTTTAAGTTTAAGAAGGACGGGCGCAGCACGAAGACAATTTTCCTCGCGGCGCGCGACCCCGCGCCCGGCGCCGACGGCGGCGCGGTGCTGCTCCGGGCCGACGCCTCCGTGCCCGACCTGCTCCACCTGCACGCGCGGGCGACGTACAAGGCGGCGTCTGGGGGCAACGGGGACGCGACGCGCGGGTCGGCCGCGCCGCGGACCGGGGTCGCCGCCAGGCTGGCGGCCGCGGGCGCGGGCGGGCCCGGCCCCGCCCCGCGCACGCCCCCGCTCGTCCTCCCGGTCCCGCTCGGCACTGTCGTCAAGCGTGCGAAAGGTGGCGCGTTGCTGGGCGAGCTCCTGCGCCCCGGCGACACGGTGTGCGTCGCGCGCGGCGGCGCGGGCGGCGCGGGCGCCGTCGCGCCGACGGCGGGCGCGCGGTCCCGCGCCCGGGCGGTGGACGACCCCGACCTCGTCGCCGACGACGACTGGCGCGCCGACGCCGAGGGGGGGGAGGGGGAGTCGGTCGCGGTGAGCCTCTTGCTGCGCGTCGTGGCCGACGTCGGCATCGTCGGCCTCCCCAACGCCGGCAAATCGTCCCTCCTCGCGGCGCTGACCGCGGCGACGCCCGAGGTGGCGGCCTACCCGTTCACCACGCTCATGCCCAACCTGGGCGTGCTGGCGGCGGGGGGAGGGGAGGGCGAGAGCGAGTTCGGAGACGCCGACGCGCCGCCGCCGCCCGTGCTCGCAGACCTGCCGGGCCTCATCGAGGGCGCCCACCGCGGCCGCGGCCTGGGGCGCATGTTCCTCAGGCACCTGCGGCGGGCGCGGGTCGTGCTGCACGTGGTCGACGGGAGCGCGGGTGAGGAGGCAGGAGGGGACGAGGGGAGGAGCGGCGGCGCGCGCGCGCGCGCGCCCACCCCTCGACCCCTGTCCCTCTCCCCCTCAGCCGACCCCGCGGCCGACTACGCGACGGTGCGCCGGGAGCTAGCCCTGTACAACCCGGAGTACGTGGACCGGCCGCACGTCGTCGCGCTCAACAAGGAAGACTTGGTCGACGGCGGGGGCGGCGGCGTCGGCGGCGACGGCGGCGGCGGCGCGCCGCCCTCGGTTTCTGCCGCCGCCGCTGCCGCGGTCGCCGCCGCGGCCGAAGGCGAGAGCATGGGGACCCCGCCCGCGGCCGTTGTGGCCACATCCGCCGCGACGGGCGCGGGCGTCGCGGCGCTCGCGGCCGCGCTCGCGGCCGCGCTGCGCGCGTGCGACGACGCATCCCCAACCCCTCCCCGGCGCAAGGTGTCGCCGAGGGACCGGGAGGCGCGCGTGGCGCGCGCGCGCGCGGCGGCGGGGTCGGAGGACGGGGTTTGGTAGGAGACAAGGGTGGGGGCGGCGCCTGTGACCCTGACGCTCTCTCGCTTCACTCTCTCCCGCCCCTCGCTCCCGCCGCCCGGCACCATGCGCGCCCCCACCCCCACCACCGCGGTCGCCCTGCTGGCCGCGGCCGCCTGCTTCGCCGGCGCGTGCGCGGGGACCGACCCGCGCGACACCGCGGCGCTCTTGGCCGCCAAGAAAGGTGGGAGGGGGCGCAAAGGTGTCGAGCATGTTATGGTGGGCGCGGTGGAGGCGGCGGTGGCGCGGCAGGCGCGGCGCGGACGCGTCCCGGGACCCACGCGCGCGCCCCGTCTCTCGCAGCCCTCACGGCCAAGGGTCCCGGCTGGACCTCCGCCCTCTCGTCCTGGACCGGCGACCCGTGCGGCCCCGGCAAACAGTTTTGGGGCGGCTGGCACTCGGTCGACTGCCGCGGCGAGGGCGTCTCGGCGGCCGACACGCTGCCGCCGCCCGGCGCGGCCAACCGTGTGACCAATCTCCACTTCACCGAAAGCCACGTGGACGAGTCACCCCTGGAGGACGTGGTCGCCGCGTTTTGCCCGGTGAGAGGGGGCGGGCGGGTGGCCGCGGCCTGAGAGAGGGGAGGAAAGTGAAACACACACACACATTTTGAACCCCGTTCCCGCGCTCCATTCGTTTCAGCTCTCGGCCGTCAAGGAGATGGACATTACGGCATCGCCCCTGACCGGTCCAATTCCCAAATTGATTGTGGATTGCTTCCCGTCTCTGCACAAAATGAAACTCGCCGACCTGCGCCTCTCCGGCCCCTTTCCCGACTGGCTCCAGGGCTTCGCGCCGCGTCTCGATTACCTCAAAGTCAACGCCAACCCGGGCCTGCGCGGCGCGCTGCCGGCGAGTTGGGCCGCCGCGCCGACGCTCTTCTGGCTCGACGTCTCCAACACGGGCGCATCCGGCCCCGTGCCCGCGGGTTGGCCCAGCCTGGGCGTCTTTCGCGCGTCCAAAACCAACCTCACCGGAGACCTGCTGGGGCTGGCCGGCGCCCCGCTGCAAGTCGTGTCCATCTCCAACGCGCCCGGCCTCTGCGGCCCCGTGCCCGCCTCGGTGCGGTGGGCGAGCGGGTACGACCCGGCGGGCACGCGCCTGGGGCGGCCGTGTGTGGGTGGCGGGGGGGAGGCGGTGGTGTGAGAGAGGCGTGCGTGAGGGGGGTCGGGGCGTGCAACGAGACTGCCGCAGGTGAGCTCACTCCTGCGGTCCCACCGCCCCCCCTTTCTCCGCGGCCTGCACTCGCCTATCGCGCGCCCTCGCCCTCGCCCGGCCGCCCCGGCGGCCATGCCGCCCCGGCGCGCGGCGGCCCGTGCGTCGGCGACAGCCGCGTCCACGCCGGCCGCGCCCAGCGCCGGCGACAATAAATCCACCGTCAACCCCGCGGTCGATGCCCTGATCGCGGCCGTCCTAGCGGCGGGGTGGCCGATGGCGGCGGCCGCGCGCTCGGCGGCGGCGGCAGCGCCGCCCAAGAACGCGCAGGTGGGTGGTGGAGGATGCGTGGGTGCAGGCTAGGCGGTGCGCGCGTGGGAAAAGGGCGCGAGGCGACGCCCGAGCCCATTTTTCAGCCGGCCGAGTACGCGTCTGCCCTGGCGACCGCCCCACCCCCCCAACCCGCCTGGCTGCCCGCCCCCGGGACCGCGGCGGCCGCCGCGCGCAAAGACGCCCCGCCGGCGCCGGCGCCCGCGCCGCCGACGTCGCCGCGCTCCGGCCGCGACGGCGCGCCGCGCCCCCCCTCCCCCCTCGACGCCCTCCCCCCCGCCCTGCGCGCCGCGCTCGAGGCGATCCACTCGGGGCCGCAACTGGCGGCCGCGGCGCTGGCGGTGGCGGGCGGGCCGGTTGTTGGGGTTGTGTGCGGTGGGCCCGGGACGGGGAAGACGCGCGCCGCCCTCGCCGCCCTCTCCATCCTGCTGCATGGCGGCGGCACGGGTGGTGGCGGCAGGCCGGCGGCGCCGCCGACGCCGAGCGCGCCGCGCGACGCGCGCGCGCTCGCGGCCGCAGCGCGCGCGGCGGCGCCCTGGTGGTCCGGCGCGCCCGACCCCCGGTCGACGGACGCGCCGGACGCAAGCCCGCCCCCGCCCACCGCGCCACCCGTCGTCGTGTGCGCGGGCGGGCGCCCCGCGCGCGTGCTCGCCGTCGCGGCGACGGCACCCGCCGCGGCCGCGCTCGCCGCGGCCCTCGCCCGCCCCGGCCTCGTGGACGCTACGGGCGCGTCGAGGCCGCCGTCAGTGGCCACCGTGGGCCGTCTCGCGGGCGCGTCTGCCGCGGCCATGCCCGAAGAAGCGTTGCGCGCCGCGCGCGTCGTCGTCGCTGCCCTCGACGACGCCGCCGGCTGGCCGTCCATCTCGGCCTGCCCCCCATTCGACGCCGTCATTCTGGACGACGCGGAATCCGCGGGCGAGCCGGCCGTGGTCGCCGCGCTCGCCGCCGCGCGCGCGCCGCGCGCGCTCCTCCTCGGCGACCCGTCGGCCGTGCCGGGGTCGCTTTTTGCGCGCCTGGCAGCCGCAGGGGCGTCCAGCGCCCGCCTGGAGGTGCAGCACCGGGCGCACCCGGCCATCGCGGCGTTTGCGCGCTGCGCGGCCGCCGCAGGCGCGCCGCTGCTGGAGGACGCGCCCCGCCTCGCCGCCCGGCGCGCACGCCCCTGGCACACACATCCAGTGTTGGGGCCGCTGGCCGTGCTCGATGTGGGCGAGGTGGCGCCCTGCGAGCGCGGCGGTGTCGCCGCCGGCGCCGCAGCCGCGCTCGTCGCCGCCCTGACCTCCCGCTACCCTCTCGCCGCCGCCGCCGGCGCCATAGCGGTCGTGGTGGATGACCCCGCGATTCAGGCCGCGGTCGCGGCCGCGGTCGCGGCCGCGGTCGCGGGCACCCCCGCCGCGGCCGCGCCCCGCGTCGGCCCCGCGGCCGCGTTTGCGGGCGCCGAGGCGGACGTCGTCATCGTGTGTGCGATGGGAGGTGGGAAAGGGAGGAGCGAAGGCTCGAACCACCGGTCGACCGCCGCCGCGCTCGCGCGCGCTGCCGCGTCGCTCGTCGTCGTTGCCTCCCCCCCCGCGCTCGCCGCCTCCCCTCTCTGGGCGGCCCTGCTCACCCACGCGCGGGACACGGGGTGCCTGTTTGAGGCGGGCGTGCCGGTGGGGCCGTGGCTGGAGTCGGCGCTGGCCGGGAAGGGCGCGGCGGCGGCGGCGCCGCGCGCGGCGGCCGCCG
>Ga0315276_10005430_pt1 | contig 11748 bp, 7 predicted proteins | sample YL17G05_0_MG_FD_204542 | JGI IMG/M metagenome (GOLD analysis project Ga0315276, IMG submission 204542) | Sediment microbial communities from Yellowstone Lake, YNP, Wyoming, USA - YL17G05_0 | ecosystem: Environmental > Aquatic > Freshwater > Lake > Sediment | place: USA: Wyoming | collected... | reverse complement strand
TATCGATTCCGCCGCCGATGTCGGTGATGTCCGTGGCGTTGAGGGTTGGGGACTGGTAGACGCCGTACGCCGCGACGAGCGAGCGCCTGTGGTTCCAGAGGGGAGCGGCCGGCGCCGCCTGGTGCGGCGTGTGGCAGAAGATGCAGACCTGATCCTCGTTGGTGGAGTAGTCGGCGATCCGGTTCGCGCCGGCGGTTGCGGACAGGTTGTGCTTCGTGTCCACGACACTGGCCAACGTGACCGATACCGCCGCAAGCAGCAGAGAGGTCACTGCGACCCTGAGACTCTTGAAGAGATTCCGAGACATGCGCGGCCTCCTATGCACGAAACTACTGCTTCATGTATTGAAACACTTGGACTCTTCGATTGATCTGATCCACGACGTAGACTCGATCGCTCCCGTCGATGTGGATTCCTGCGGGCAGCCAGAAGCTCCCCGGCTCCTGGCCCGTCGTGCCGACGTCGAGCAGGAGGTGCCCCTCCGCATCGAAGATCTGGAAGTTGTTGAACGCCGCGTCCACGACGTACAGATGCCCCTGACTGTCCAGGCCAATGCCTTTCGGACGGTGGAAGCTGCCGAGCGCATCGCCCGGCCGGCCGAATGATGAAAGAGGCTTGCCGTCGGGGTCCAGCGCTTGAACGCGGAAGTTCCCGGTGTCCACCACGTAGACGTTGCCCGCCGTATCCACCGCGACATTGGTGGGAAAATTGAACTCGCCGGCAGCCGGGCCGCGTTGCCCCCATCGCCCCTGGAACTCGCCGTCCGTGGAGTACAAGAGGATCTGGTGGAGCTGGGTATCGACGACGTAGAGCCGGTGGCGGTTCCGGTCGATGGCGATCCCGGCCGGGCTCTTTAGCCCCTGATCGCGGCCGAGGGCCAGCACCGCATCGCCGTTCGCGTCGAAGCGGAAGACCTGGCTGAGTCCGGCGTCCGCGACGAAGAGCCGCTCCTGATCGTCGAGAGCGATGCCGATGGGCGTGACGAGCCGGATCCGGCCCGAGTCGCCGATCGTCCGCACGCTGCGCGCCGTGCGATCGAAGACGACGACCGCCCCGAGACCTGTGTCCGAGACGTAGACGCGTCCCGCCGAGTCGGTCGCGACGCCGTAGGGCTTCCGGAGCACGATCCCTGAGTCGGTTTCTGGACCGAGCAAGACGCGCCTCCACCGGCTGGGCTTCTTGTAGTCGGCGGTCCCGGTGAAGGTCTCGACGTAGCGGATCCTCGGGGATTCGGGAGGCAGCGGCCAGACCAGATCGGGAGCGGCCTTCGACGTTTCGGGTTTCCGGGACTTCGCTTCCGCTGACGAGAACGCCAAGGCGACCAAAAGAGACGAGAAGATCGCTGCCACCATCACGGTCTCACACTGATCCCGGCGCGAGCGATCCATTTGCACCTCGAGCCTCGAAATATCTTCGGAAACACCGACGAGGTCAAGGCTCGTTTGTTGTCCCTCGCCAAAACTCCATCCGCCTTGAAAACGAACGGCTCGCAATCGGCGGCGGCTCTCCTTCGCTGGCAGAGAGCGACAGAGCCCATGGGCACTGGAGAGCGCGAGTTTCGTCGAATAGCGCAATTGTTAATCGGATTGCTTAGGCGCGGTGGCGAATCGCGATCGACCTACAAACCGCGCGACGTCCGCGACGATTTGGCGGGAGTCCGACAGGCGGCCAAATCGTTGCCTGCTGAGGACGTGCTAGAAGAGCGTTACGAGTGGGGGCGGTGGCTCCCCAAGCCACATACAGCTCAAACCCGAAGTGGCGAGCTGGGGATCGCCTTACGGTCAGCTATCTCGCGTCGATCCTGGGCGTCGTCCCTTCCAGGCCGGGCAGGTCACGACCCCGAGCTCCCGTGTTCAAGGCACGGTGCGTCGGCAGGCGGCAAGATCAGGCGGAGTAAGGAAACATGACCAGAGGGGAAGGAACGCGCGTATCCTTCCCATCATTCCTGCTTGGGCGCGGTGACAAGTGGAGAGAGGGTGCCTCGGATGACGGACTCCCTGATAGGTAAGAACGTCTCCCATTACAAGGTGGACCGCAGGCTCGGCAGCGGCGGGATGGGCGTTGTTTACGAGGCCGAGGATAGTCAGCTCGGGCGTCGCGTTGCGCTGAAGTTCCTTCCGCCGGAACTCTCGCAGAACGCGCCGTCCCTCGAGCGCTTCCAGCGGGAGGCGCGCGCAGCCTCGGCGCTGAACCACCCAGGCATCTGTACCGTTTACGCCATCGAGCAGTACGACGGGCAGCCCTTCATCGTCATGGAGCTGCTCGAAGGCTCGACACTGGATCGGGTGATCGAGAAGGGCCGCCTCGAGATCGGACAGATCCTCGATCTCGGGATCCAAATCGCCGACGCCCTGGAATCCGCGCACGCCAAAGGGATCGTGCACCGCGACATCAAGCCTGCCAATATTTTCGTCAACGCCCGCGGGCAGGTGAAGATCCTCGACTTCGGGCTGGCCAAGATCGAGAACGCAGGGCAAGGGAACCATGGCGCCCCCGCTGCTTCAGATCTCCAGACCATGGCTCGTCGCGACAATCTGACGGTCGCCGGCACGACTCTGGGTACGATCTCGTACATGTCGCCCGAGCAGGCCCGGGGGCAGCTCACCGACGCGCGGACGGATCTCTTCTCCCTTGGCACGGTGCTCTACCAGATGGCCACAGGGATCCTCCCATTCCGGGGAGAGACCTCGGCGGTCGTTTTCGAGGGGATCCTGAACAGGGAACCAACCCCTGCCGGTCAAACCAACCCGGCGCTGCCTCCGGACGTCGACCGCATTCTCGCCAAGGCCCTTGAGAAGGACCGTACGATGCGGTACCAGACCGCCACCGATCTCAAGACCGATATGATCAGGCTCAAGCGCGATCTCGAGTCGGGCCCGCGTCACGCGGCCGGGATCACCGATTCGCGCAGCGGCGCGAAGGAAGTCAAGAAGTCGATTGCCGTCCTCTACTTCGAAAACCTCAGCGGAGTGAAGGAAGACGAGTATTTTCGAGACGGGATCACCGAAGACATCATCACCGAGCTATCCAAGATCAGGGGCTTGAACATCTTCTCCCGTCCCACCGTGCTGGCCTACCGCGACAAGCAAGTCACCGCCGCGCAGATTGGACAGCAGTTGAGTGCGGCCTACGTGCTGACGGGCAGCCTGCGCCGCGCCGGCAATCGTCTGCGGATCAACGCGCAACTTGTAGACACTCACACCGATTTCCCTCTCTGGTCGGAGCGCTACGATCGCGAGATGCAAGACGTTTTCGAGGTTCAGGACGAGATCGCTCGCAAGATCGCGGAGGCCCTGCGGATCACGCTCTCGCCGCAGGAACGGGAGGCGATCGCCGCCAAGCCGACCGAGAATCTCCAGGCGTACGACCTTTACCTCCGCGGGAAGAGCTACGCCCGCCGGATGACCCGCCAGGAGCTGGAATTCGCTCTGCAGATGCTCGAGAACGCGGTGGCGTTGGACCCCAACTTCGCACTGGCCTTTGCACTCATCGCGAACGTTTGTGCGCAACACCATTACCACCACGGCCGCGAGGCCGTCTGGATGGAACGTGCCAAGGCCGCGTCCGAGAAGGCTCTGGCCCTGCGCCCCGATCTGCCGGAGGTCCAGATCGCCCAAGGGTGGGTCCTGTACGCCGCCGGCCAGTATGACGACGCGATTCGCTTAGCCCGCCTGGCGATCGAGCGGAAGCGCGATTGCGACGGGGCCTACTACCTCTTGGGACGTGCGTTGTTTGCCGCGGGACGCTATCAGGACATGGCGAACATCGTGGACGCTGCGCTCGAAGCGAGCGGAGAGGACTACAACATCTACATTCCCATCGTGAACTGCCTGGGCGCTCTGGGGAAACTGGACGCGCTCGGCTACGTATCCCAGCGGAGAACGATCGCGCTTGAAACCCACCTGCAGCAGGTGCCCGAGGACGCGCGCGCACGCATTCTCCTCGCCAACTGCTATGCACTCGTCGATCGGGTTGACGACGCCCTTCGGGAGGCGAAATTCGCCGTCACCTTGCGCCCGAATGAGGCCACTGTTCTCTACAACGCGGCCTGCACGTTCTGTGAGTTGAAAATGAAGTCGGAGGCGCTCGAGACTCTGAAGAAAGCCTGGGACAACGGCTTCAAGGACGCCGTATGGGCGCGCCGCGACCCGGACCTGGCGATCCTGCACGGCGACCCCGAGTTCGAGCGACTCTATCCGGCGGAGGCGGACGGCGGAGCCTAACGGCTGTCCTTCGCCACGACTCGATCCACGTTGACGTGTCCCTCGCCAAAACCTGTCCCTCGCCAAAACGTCATCCGCGTTGGAACTGAACGGTTTGCACATGGCGTAGTGCGCCGTCGGCTCTGCGTCGCCGTCAGAGAGCGACAGAGCCAATGACCGTTGGCGAGAGCGCCCACCGTCCAGATGCGCGATTGCGATTCGACTGTTTCGGCTTCCTGGCGAATCGCGACCGACCGACAAACCGCGCGACAGGCGCGACTATCTGGTGGGAATCGGACCGGCGACTGACCCACTGCGGCTGACGGGTTGTGCCTCGCCAAAACTCCATCCGCCCCAAGAACGGAGGGTTTTCACTCGCCTGATCCTACCGCCGATCCCGCTCTGTGGCGTCGTTGACCGCGCTCCCGGACCCCTCCATCCCCGTCGAGATGTTCTGCCGAATGACCTCTATGGACAGCGTGCTCGCCTCGATGTCCCCCGACGACACGGCAGCCGCGCTGCGCTTACTGAAGATATTGGAAGAGTGCCGGCAGATGGACGCCGCCGAAGCCGAGGAGTGGCGACGGCGGATCACGGGGTGGGCGCGGTTCAACGAGGTGGAGGCGGGGGCGCCGAGCGCGTGAGGCTCACCTCGATCGCTCCGTGGTCACGCGATCGGCGCAGACCGCGTGCTCACATTGATAAGGATGGGCCTGCCCTTCTCCATCCGGCCGGGACGATTCGCAGGAAGCCCGAACTTCACATGTGAGACCCGTGCTGCGGAATCCCAGTCTCGTCGCGCGAGAACGCCGAATTGGACGTCGGGCGAGTTTTTGGACCATACGGGCTGGACTGCTGAGAAGCCCACACTTTGCGTCCAGTTTCCAACGATGATTATGACGTATAGGTGCCCCACACACATACGTGTCGGGGGTCATCGTGCGCCACACCATTCTTGCCTTATCGATTCTCCTCGCCGTCCAAACCGCCGTCGCTAGCGAGCCGGCGCAGCGCATCCTGACCTTTGAGGATCGCATCCAAGCGCAGAAGGCCATCGAGCAGGTCTACTGGAACCACCGGATTTGGCCAAAGGAGAATCCAGGCGCAAAGCCACCGCTGGTGGCCGTGATGTCCGACACCGCGATCCGCGCGAAGGTCGAGGACTATCTCAAGAAGTCAAACGCGATCGAGGCGTGGTGGCAGCGACCGATCACGGGCGAGCAGCTCCAGGCCGAAATGGATCGGATGGCAAAGGGTTCCCACGACGCCCAGGCGTTAGGGGAGCTGTTCGCGGCGCTCGGGAACGACCCGTTCATGATCGCCGAGACGCTGGCGCGGCAGACGCTCGCGGATCGGTTGATCCGGAACTGGTACGGCTCCGACCCGCGGTTTCAAGGGGAAGTCCGGACGCAGGCCGAGGCCGCCCTCACGGGGACGACGGGCGTCGCCAAGCTGAAGACGCTCGGGGGGGAGTACACTGAGTGGACCGTCTCGCTGCGCCGCGACGTCGAGAACCCCTCCGCTACTGTCCCGGGAAACCGAGCCGTCGAGCTAGATCCCGAGGAATGGAAGGAATGGACGAGCGGCCTCTCTCGGCAGTTCGGGACGATGCCCGACGCAGTCCCTCTGCGGCGATTGAGCCCCCTTCGGGAAGACGCCGACGGGTTTTCCGTGGTGGCGGTGCTGTCTCGCGGCGATGGTGAAGTGGTGATGGCAGCCGTTCGCTGGGCCAAGCGATCGTTCGACTCGTGGTGGTCCACGGAGCGTACCAAGCTGAGCGCGACGGTCGCAGCGGAGCCGGCGGCGTACGTGCTGACGGAGCGCCCGAGTGGTGGATGCGTCGACGACACCTGGCTGAGTCACTTCTACGTTCCGACGCCGAGACAGCTCCACTCGGCGGTGTGGACGGGCACGGAGATGATCATCTGGGGCGGCTGGTGGGGCAGCACCTGGGACGAGTACGGCATCCCGCTGAACACGGGCGGCCGATACAACCCCGCCACGGACACGTGGGCGCCGACATCCACAGGCGCGAATGTCCCTGACGCCCGTCGGGAACCCGTCGCGGTATGGACGGGCACGGAGATGATCGTCTGGGGAGGTGGGAGCCAATCCGGCGGGCGCTACCACCCGTCCACCGACACATGGACTCCGATGTCGACGGACGCGTACTTGCCCGCGGCGGCGGGTGCTACGGCCGTGTGGACGGGTACGGAGATGATCGTCTGGGGCGGTGGGAGCAGTGCCGGCGCGCGATACCGCCCCGCCGCGGACAGATGGATGCCGACCTCAACGGGAGCCGACGCCCCGACCGGGTTCTACTACCATTCAGCGGTCTGGACGGGCACGGAGATGATCGTCTGGGGAGGAGTGTCCGGCAGCGCCACGGTCAACACGGGCAGCCGATACGATCCGTCGACCGATCGCTGGACCGCCACCTCCGTCGGCGCGGGAGTGCCTTCGCCACGGGGTCTCCACAAGGCCGTGTGGACGGGCACGGAGATGATCATCTGGGGCGGAGACGCGTACGCAGGCCATTTCACCACCCTCAACACGGGCGGCCGCTACAACCCCGCCACGAACACCTGGACTGCGACTTCGGTCGGCGCTGGCGTACCCGCGTCGCGGTCGGAGCACACGGCGGTGTGGACGGGCACGGAGATGATCGTGTGGGGTGGCGCGAACTTCAATCTGTTCTCTTCCGGGACCCTGAACACGGGCGGTCGTTACAACCCCTCCACGAACGCATGGACGGCAACCGCCGTCGGCGCGGACGCGCCGTCGGTTCGTTACCTCCACACGGCGGTGTGGACGGGCACGGAGATGATCATCTGGGGAGGTGGCGAGGTGCGCTTCCCGGTATTCGACACGGGCGGACGGTACCAGCCCTCCACGAACAGCTGGGTGGCGACTGCCACGGGCCCGGGAGTGCCCGAAGGGAGAGGAGGTCATACCGCGGCATGGACCGGCGCCGAGATGATCGTCTGGGGCGGAACGGATAATCCTCTTATCCGCAAAGGGCGGAATACCGGGGGTATCTTCCACCCGGCGACGGACCACTGGACGGCAACTTCCGTGGGCGACGGTGTTCCCTCGGCGCGATACCTCCACACTGCCGTGTGGACGGGAACACGGTTGGTCGTCTGGGGGGGGGCCGAAGGCAACGAAGGCGCCCGTCTCAACACGGGCGGCCGGTTCGACCCCGCCACCGGCCTTTGGAGCGCCACCTCGGTCGGCGCGAACACGCCGTCCGCGCGATCCGGCCACACGGCGGTGTGGGCGGGAACGGAGATGATCGTCTGGGGTGGCCAGAATGGCCCGCCGTTCGCAGACGGTGGACGCTACAACCCCGCGACCGACGGTTGGTCCGCGGTGACGACGATCGGCGCCCCCTCGGCGCGATACAACCACACCGCCGTGTGGACCCCGGGCGAGATGATTGTCTGGGGTGGTGCGCCCGTGGGGGCGATCACCGGGGGGCGTTACAACCCCATCACGGAACACTGGATCGCGACATCCACGGGGGAGAACGTGCCGTCGGCCCGCTCCGGGCACGTCGCCGTGTGGACAGGTGTGGAGATGATCGTCTGGGGCCCGGGGCCCGGGCCGGGCGGGCGGTACGATCCCTCGACGGATTCCTGGACGGCGACGTCCACGGGCGCGAACCAGCCGAGTGGATCCGGCGGGAACACCGCGGTCGCGGTGTGGACGGGCAAGGAGATGGTTGTCTGGGGCGGAGGCTTCTGGGGGAATCCATCGAACACGGGCGGCCGCTACGATCCCTCGACCGACACTTGGACCGCGACGTCCACGGGTCCGAGCGCACCGTCGGCGCGGACGGAGCACACGGCGGTCTGGACGGGTACGGAGATGATCGTCTGGGGCGGGTTCCCCACGACGCGAGACCTGTCGCGCTATTGCGCATGCTCCTACCGCGACGACGACGGCGACGGATACAGCGAATGCCAGGGAGACTGTAACGACGCCAACGCGGCTGTGTATCCCGGCGCGCCCGAAATCTGCGACGGTGTCAAGGACGATTGCAGCGACCCTGGCCCCGCCATGCCGCCAAACGAAGCGGACGCCGACGGCGACGGCGTCCGGGTTTGCTCCGGCGACTGCGACGACACACGCGCTTCGGTGTATCCCGGCGCTCTTCAACTCTGCGACGGCGTCAACAACAATTGCAGCGATCCTGCTTGGCCTGCCGTCCCCGCGAACGAGACCGACGCCGACCTCGACGGCTTTAGCATCTGCAACGGGGACTGCAACGACGCGAATCCTGCGATCCATCCAGGTGCTTCGGAGACCTGCAACTTGATCGACGACAACTGCGATGGCGTCATCGATAATCCCGGCAGCGCTCTTTGCAACGACGACAACGCCTGTACGAACGACGTGTGCAACGGTGCGGCGGGGTGCACTCACGTCAACAACACCGCAGCCTGCAACGACGCGAACGCCTGCACGACAAACGACTTCTGCGGCGGTGGCATCTGTCATGCGGGCACTGCCGTGGTTTGCGGCGACGACAATGCATGCACGACCGACGGTTGCAACCCGGCGATGGGCTGCGTCTTCACGAGCAACACCGCAGCTTGCGATGACGGGAATCCATGCACGACGGCGGATGGCTGTTCCGCCGGGGCGTGCGTCGGTGGACCGGCGCTGATCTGCGGCGACGACGGCGACGCATGCACGCCGAACGTCTGCGTTCCGACCAGCGGATGCGTGGCGAGTGACACCAACCTGGACCCGGACCCGGGCGGCTTTTCGGAGGCGCGGGTCGATGGGCGCGATCTTGTCGTCCTGGCCGATGCTTGGAACAGCTGTCCCAACGAACCGAATTACAATGTCGCCGCAAATCTGGACCAAATGACGACGTTGCCGGACGCGTGCGTCGGCGATACGGACTTCCATCTGTTCATGAATGCATTCGGCCACAGCTGCCCACCATGAGTGACCGCGTCGGTGGGGATTGCGGCAGCTATCCGCCGGGTACCGTTGATCTCTGGCTCGCATCATTCAGCGGATTTGCAACAACCTTCGACATCCTTCAGACCTACACGCCGCAAGCGTCGCTAGGCTTCCGCGTCCCCTACATGCCTGAAGGCATGGCTGGTGCCGACCACTTCGACAGCTATTGGGGCAACCTCACGAAACCGCTCGACTTCACGCAGGCGCACCCGCTGCAATGCGGCTACCCGGTCGCCGCGCCGCACGTCGGAGATTACCTGACCGTCGCCGATACGGTGCCGACTCCGGTTCCGGGGCGAGGCATCTACTACGTCACGAGCGCGACCCACCAAGGCGCGACGCGGTACGGACGCAAGACAACCGCAGGGCACCTGAGCGGGCGCGATCCGGCGATGCTGCCCGCCTGCGCGCCGTAGAGCGCCACGCCGCCCCCCTGACCACCACGGTCTACACCCACCCCTCGGACCAGGAGATGGCCGGGAGGGTGCGGGGGCTGGACTGCTGAGCCAGGCCCCCTCTCCCGAGTTCCTAGCAGGACTGCGTAGCTTGGTCCGCCAGTTGGATGGCCGCCGCATAGTGCTCGACGATAGCGGTCCATTTCGGGTTGGAGGCACCGCGGAGCGTGTCGCCGGTCGCCAGCTGCGAATCGGCGCTGCACACGCTCGGCGGGTTGCCGGAGCCGTTGCACACGCCGCAAGCGGCCTCTGCCCGCTGGATGTGCCACAGCGTGATCAAGCGGGCAACGCCGATGAGATCATCCAGCGCGTCCCGCAGATCGAGCGCGTCGACCGACCCCGGCTGCGGTTGGACGTCCATGAGGTGGGAGATGGCCGCTTCGAGACTGCTCGTGAGCACGTTCGCGTCCTGAGACGAGCTGTTGTTCACAAGGTTCGAAAGGGCAAGATTCGCGCTGTTGAGGGCGGAGGCGATCGACGAGGCTTGCTCCGTTCCAGGGCCAGCCTCGGCGGCGAGCCCCGCCAGCGGTCCTCCCGCACCCGTCAGGCTGGCCAGCTGCTGAATGGCGAGATCGCGCAGCGAGCCCGAAGGATCGACCGGATTCGCCGTGATCGTCGGCATCGCAGACAGGCCCACACCTTCGACAACGACGCGAACCGTTCCGGTTCCCGCGATCGACGACACCGCCGTCGCGACGTAGGTCCCCGTGCCGAGATCGGTGATGTTGCCCGTCAGGTGCGCGGGCCAGAGAAGCGCCGAGTCGATCGTGATCGAAAGCCCTCGACCGAGCTGCACGCCGTTGGCGTCCGTCGGAACGATGGTGATCACCGAGAATTGAATGCCGTCCGCACGGATCGACGCCGGCGACACGGCGACCGACGACGCGTTCGCGTTGACGGGAGCCGAGTTCGGATTCCCGTCGTCGAAGCCGATGCGAATCGTCTGGGTTGCCTTGATGGCCTGCACGGAGATGTCGAGCGCGCCTCCGGAGGCGTCGCAGACCCCGTAGTAGTAGTTCACGCCCCCCGCGGCGAGGGACTCGCCGTCGTAGGGAGCGGTCGCGATCGTGGCGACCGGCGGCGCACTGACGACCCCCGCGGCCGTTGTCGCGCGGCGCACTTGAAAGGGCCCGGCAGCCGGGACGCTGGCGAATGGGCACGCCACGAGGACGGCCAGGAGCGCGGTGCGGATCGCAGTGTGTTTTTTCATGGCAAGGTCAAGCTCGGTGCCGCGCAAGGTTGGGTCAACGCCCGACCTCGCCGAAGAACGTCACAAACGCCAGGCCGACGCCTCATGGGCCGCCGAAAGCGACCGACAGCTTCTAGAGAGGGGGGCGAAATATTTATTGATGGAAAACGCCGACTCGATGGGAAAGCTGCGCCGATTCTGGCGATGGAAGCGGGACCGCGGCGAGGGCCTCGCGCCCGACGCTCCCGTGTTCGCCAACCAGTCCCGCCGCCTGTCGCTCGCCAAGACCCCATCCGCGTTGACAGTGAACGGCTTGCACGCGCCGGATCGAACCGCGAATCTAGGCCGGTGGCGCTGTTGACCCCACCCCGGCAGCCCTCCATCCGGTCGCGATGTTCCCCCGAATCGCCTTCATCCTTGGTTGGCTCCGACGTCTCGCAGCGTCGCGATCCAACCTTCTGATCGAAAACCTCGCCCTCCGCCAGCAGCTCGCCATCCTCACGACCAAGCGACCTCGCCCGAGAATGCGGGCGGTGGATCGGTTCTTCTGGCTCACGCTGCGCCGCCTTTGGCCACGGTGGAAAGAGGCCCGGATCGTCATTCAACCCAACACGGTCGTGCGCTGGCACCGGAAAGGCTTTCGGAAGTTCTGGACCTGGAAGTCTCGTCGCCGGTTCATCGGACGCCCCTCGACGAAAGCCGAAACCCGTCGCCTGGTCCGGCGTATGGCGGCGGAGAACCCGACGTGGGGTGCGCCGCGCATTCATGGTGAGCTGCTCATGAAGGCGACCCACCGATCCCGAAGCGCGGCAGCGGTGGCGCAGCTTCCTTCGTAACCACCGCGAGGTCCTCGCCGCGATGGACTTCTTCACCGTGCCGACGGCGACCTTCCGCGTGCTCTATGTCTTCTTCGTCATTCACCACG
>Ga0315276_10005429_pt1 | contig 11752 bp, 5 predicted proteins | sample YL17G05_0_MG_FD_204542 | JGI IMG/M metagenome (GOLD analysis project Ga0315276, IMG submission 204542) | Sediment microbial communities from Yellowstone Lake, YNP, Wyoming, USA - YL17G05_0 | ecosystem: Environmental > Aquatic > Freshwater > Lake > Sediment | place: USA: Wyoming | collected... | reverse complement strand
CTACGCTGCCGCTGAGCAGTCCGGCTCTGGGTAAGACCTACTACTGGCGGGTCGAGTCCGTCAATCCCGACAACCTGTCGGTAACATCAGGGGCGGTCTGGAGTTTCCGCACCGTCAGCAAGAAGCTAAAGGTCTATCTGGTCGCGGGTCAATCGAACGCGGTCGGCTGTTGCTCGGTCAACGGGCTTCCGGCGAACCTGAGGGGTTGTCAGAAAGGGGCGATTATCTTCGTCCGGGGTGAATGCCGCCTGGGTCCCTACGGCTGGGCCTCGCTCAAGGAGGGGCTGGGAAGCGGGTTCGGTGACCATGACGGCCGTGGCACGTTCGGCCCTGAACTTGCGTTTGGCGCCTGCGTGGCGCCGGCCCGCCCGGACCAAGTGGTCGCGATCATCAAGTGCGCATGGGGGGCAACGAACCTCGGCGCCCAGTGGCGCCCGCCGAGTGCTGGAGGCAAGACGGGCGAACTCTACACCGGCTTTGTGAAAGCCGTGCGCGAAGGTCTGGCCGCGCTGGATCCGGCCTTTGAGCCACGGATCAGCGGGATGATCTGGATGCAGGGCGAGTCGGATTCCGCCGACCCGAAGATGGCCGACGACTACGCCAAGAACTTGACCTGCCTGATCCAGGACCTCCGCGCCGAAATGAAGAGGCCCGAGATGCCCTTCGTATTTGCGCAGATCTCGAAGGCCCCGGCGTGGGACAATCCGCCCAATCGCGGCCCCCAGATACGCGCTGCGCAGTTGGAGGTCTCCAAAACCGTCTCGCACACCGCCACCTTTGCGACCGACGACTACAAAATGTGCGATCCCTGGCATTACGATACGGCGGGCATGATATCGCTCGGGGAGCGTTTTGCGAAGGCGATGAAGGAACTGGAAGAGAGCGCCGCGGGCGAGGTGCCCAAGACTGACGAGGCCAAGAGAGCATTGACGGCACAGAGAGGGCCCGCGCCGTGGACGACAAAGGCAGCCCGGTCCTGGGCGTCGGCTACCAGGCCGAACGTCCGAAGGATTTCCGCTGATCGCGCCGCAGCAGTGGCCCATGCACCCTGTGACGGGCGGTCGGCAATCCACAGTCAAGATGGGGCATAGGCCATGGGCGATGAACCCAGGAGCTCGTGTGGGATCCCGCGACAGATCGCATGCCCTGAGGAACCAGGACAAGAGCGATGAATAGCAGAATGGCGAGCTTGGCGGTCGGCGTGCTGGTCGTGATGGCGTGCGGGGCCTCACGCGCAGAAACAGAGATCACGGACAAGTTTGACGCCGCGTCGGTGCCGGAGGGCTACTGCGGGGAGGGCGCGTTGTATGCCTCCCCGGAGGCAGGTCAGGCGTTGGGCGACTTCATGTTGGATTCGCCCAGGCTGGATTACCGCATGAAGATCGACAAGCCCGGCACATACTACGTCTGGGTGCGGGGCACCGGGCGCTACTATTACAGCAACATGATCCAGATCGGTATGGACGGCGCGCAGGCACGCAGTTTCGAGACGGGCTGGCAGAACCTCAAGTATCGGTGGAGGAGCACCGCCAAGGATAAGCCCTTCGAGGTCAAGGAGCCGGGCGTCCACTGGCTCAGCCAGTCCGTCGGCGTCGGCCCGGCCGAGACTGCCGCGCGCAAGCGCTGATGGCGGCCTTTCGCGCCGGCGTGAACCTCCGGCCTCGGCTGCGCCTCGGCCTCCGGTTCACGCCCTGGCCCTGGAGGCGGGGCCATGAAAAAGTCTCGCCCTGAGAGGATCAGAAATGGCGGCACGTACACACAACATGAAGGTTTTACCCGTGAAGGAAACCCTCCGCATTCTCTCGGTTCTCGTCGTCGCGGTGTTGGCCTCAACGCCTGGGGTGGCAGCCGGTTCGCAGGTTCTGGGTAATGCCAAAATCAGGGTGACGGTTTCAGACGGCGGCAGCCTTGAGTCAATCGAGAACCTGCTCGCCTCGGAGAAATACACCTTCGGTTCCGATGTCTTTGCTCTGGACACCGATCTCGGGGTGTTTTCAAACCGCACCACCCAACCAGCCCTTGTGAACAAGGATGCGCAGCAGGTGGAGTTCCGTTACGAGTTGGGTTCAGCGGGAGGTGCGGGCAAGGTGGGCGTGAGCCTGGTTTACAGCCTCAGACCCGAGAACGCCTTCTTCCGCCGCTGCCTGAAGATCACCAACAACACTCCGCTGCGGCTGAAGAACCTGGTTCTTGGGAATACGGCTTTCGCCAAGCCAGCCAGCGAAACCGTCCACTATGTGACCTTTATCGCTGCCCCGACGGTGGAATTCGTTCGCCATGACAAGGGCGGGCTGTTCACCGGCATCGAGAATCCTTTCTTCAACGCTGATCTGAATGATACGGGCGTCGCTTTGAGTTTCGAACCCGGGTTGATCCTGAAGGCCGGCGAGGGCTACACCAGTGAGCCCCAGTTTATGGGGGTGTATAAGAAGTCCGGCGTGATGGTCGAGGATAGCGGTCGCGACTTTCGCTACAACTCGAATGGTTCGGGCTACAAGCCCATCGACCGGAATGAAATCCGGGCGATGCGCGCCTTTGCCCTCGATTACCTGAGCCCGGTGCAGAAGACCTTCCTGAACATCAATTACCAGTTCTTTCATCCGCTCCCTCAGATGCCGCGTACCGAGAAGGACAAAGACTACTTCACCAAGACCATCGACACCTTTTCTGCGATCGGTGGGGACATGTTCATCTTCAAACCGCTGCATCCCTATACTAAGCCGGATGCCAATAAGCCGTTCTGGGATGTGGTTCCCGACGACCCCAATCACGCTGCCAGGCAGGTTGCCGACTATGCGACCGGCAAGGGGATGTCGTATGGATTCTACATGGGCTGCGCTGCCCACGGAGGGGAGGGCAATGCCGCGGGCTTGAGTTTCAGGCCCGACAAACCGGAATGGAAAAAGAGCGATGCGGCAGGCCGACGCGCTCCCGACAACTGCCTGGCCTGCGATGACTATTACGAATGGTGGTTCACGGTTCAGAATAACACCATTCAGAAATACAACCTGGGCAACTGGAGCTGGGACCCAAGTCTCGGCTCAGGCATGAACTGTTATGACGAGTCCCACGGCCACATCGCAGGTAAAGGCGCCTACAAGGGCTGGCGGCGCTGTGTCGAGCTCATGGGGCGCCTGAAGGCCGCGAAGAAGGACCTGTTCATCCAGGGGTTCTATGGCACCAAGAACTTCGGCCTCTGGGGGCTCAAGCATGTGGACCAGCATGAGGTCTATAACGAGCAGACCATTATTGTAAGCACACGGCACAACCAGATCAGTGATGACCGCCAGAATGCGGACGGCCTGCGTTTTCAGAACAACTGGAGTATGCGTTTTCGCTTCACCCCGGCGGTCATCGGCCATGCGCTCGTGCACCGGATCAGCGAGGGCGGGTTCGATCCCGAGCTGGTCAAGGCATGGGATTATTATGGATGGAAGTACAGTGTCATGTCGTCCATGGCCGTGGCCGGCTCCGTCATGCCGACGATCCTGCCATATGAAAGCGAGCTGGTTCCCGGCTATGTCGCGTTCTACAAGAAGTGGCTGCGCTGGGCCAAAGAGAACTTCGAGTACGTAAGGTATGCCGAGCCCTTCGGCGAGCAGGTCCAGCCTGGTGCCGTAGATGGCTACGCCCGGATCGAGGGCGATCATGGATTCATCTTCCTCTTCAATGGCAATCCGCGTTCGTCGCAGATCGCGTTTGAAGTCGGTGACGAGATCAACCTCCAGGTCAAGGGCCAGTACCAGTTCACCGAGCTGTATCCGTCGGAAAAGGGCAAGCGAGTGCTGGACAATGACGGCAAGTCGGTCTTTGTCTTGGGCCAGACCGCACGCATTACAGTTCCGGCCAACGCATGCTTCCTGTTCGAACTGAAAAGAGTCGATCGACGGGCTCTCCCGGTCCTGCTTGGCGCCGAGGGCACCGTAAACCAGCGGGGCGATACCCTTGAAATCGCCGGTATCTCCGGAAAACCAGGCCAGCGTATGCCGGTGCGAGTCCGACTATCCGACCCAAGTGCCGTGAAGAGCGTTACGGTGAACGGCGTCCAGCAGCCGTTTTCCGCATCAGAACAAGAGATCTGCTTGGATCTGCAGTTTGCCGGGGAGAGGTATGTGCGCGAACTGGACGTCTGGACCCAAGCCGACGGCAAGCGCTTCGATTTTCCCTATCACGCGGCGCAGCCCGGACTCAAGCTCACGACAAGGTTCACACTCAATGCCGACGTCAGGCAACTGCTGGAAAAGGCGAGACCGAAGAACTCTGCTGAGATGGACGCGAAGATTGCCGGCTGGCAGAGGCCGGAAAGCAAAAGAAACCCTTCCTACAGTTACCACAACTTTATCTGCGAACGACCGGACCGGCTATGGCTGATCATCCCCTTTCTCAGCCAAACCGGTGTCGATGTGGAGATCAACGGCGAAGAAGTTGATACGCTGCGTTGGGACGGCCCTTCCAGCAGCGCGTTTGCCGATCTGACCGATCGGGTCAAGTATGGCAAGGAGAACAGTATCACGCTGTCCATCAAAGGCATGGCCCCCAACCGGTTCATGGGGCCGTTCCTCCTCTATCCGGAGGAAGCCGCCACGGACCGTGTGCTGCCGGCGCCCGGTCAAATGGACAATCCAATTCTCTACACGCACGCCTTGGTGCCTGTCCCGCCACCTCGTTACCGCAAAGGAGAGGGGCCGAAGGTGGTAGAAGCGAAGATGATGGACAATGTGACGCTGAGGGAAGGGGCCGAACTGCGGGTCAAGGTTGACCTGCCGCCTGAGAAGCTCAGGCGGGTCATGTTTTTCGAGTCGGGCTTTGGATGGATGGGGCAGCATAATCTCGGTTATAGTAAAGAGGCTCAATGCTGGACCGCCGGGGTGACGCCCGGCAATAGAGCCTCTATCCAGGAGAACGAATATATCTATGTCTGGGCCGAAGGCGCCGACGGCTTGCGCAGCGATTACTGTCCGGTCAAAGTCGGCTGGGATTTCACGACGAAGTCGCGAAAGGCGAAGGTTGTGGCCGGCGCGATCGAGGCTGAGTCTCTCAAAGTCCAGTTCAAGAGCAGAGGCAGGGTTGAACCTCAGGACATGGCTCCATACGGCAATCACTGGAGTGGCGACAGCCAGATGGTCTGGTGGGGGGGATTGGAAAAGGGCGACCGACTGGTGCTGGAAGTCCCGCGCGAGAAAGCCGGAGTGTATGCACTGGCCTTGCACGTGTCCAAAGCCGAGGATTACGGCATATTCAGCTTCCAATTGGACGAGGGTCCTGAGAGTGAGGCGATGGACCTCTTCCAGCCAAGACTGCAGCCTCCAACTATCATTAAGCTCAAACCCATGACGTTGACGCAGGGGAAGCACTGCTTGAAGGTTACCTATCACGGGAAGAGCCCTGAATCCGGGAATTCCCTGGTCGGCATCGATTGCCTGGAGTTCAAAGAGGAAACGCATTAAGAATGGATGAGAAGCAATCGCTTGGACAGAATAGGACAAATCGGCACTGGTTCAATCCAGCAGTTGAGCGCCTGGCACTCGGTAAACCGGGGCTCTATCCACACAGAAACTCACAGCACCCGTAAAGGAAGAACAACGCCATGAAGAAGATGCTGAAGACCATCTCGGCGTCGGCGGTCGGCGTGTTGCTCGCAGCCGCATCCGCTTGCGCGGCGGAACCTGCCGCGTCACCCGACGACATTTTCAGGACAGCCGTCGCGGCCTGGCACATGGTCGGCCCGAAGGACGCGTCCGGGAGGAATGAACTGAGGATAGTGGGTGCCGTCACGCTGGGGATCAGATTGGAGGGAAAGGAACTCAGGGATTCGCTGGCGAGCGGCAACGACGGCCTGCTGGCCCGGATGGAAGGCGGCTACCTCGATGCCGGGCAGGGCACCGGCGGAATGCTCAACCTCACCGGGTCCGCCCTCACGGTCAGCGTCCGCTTGCGCAGCCCTTCGGGCGCCTGGGGCAAGCCGTTGTTCAGCAAGCACGGCGGCCACGACCGCCTGGTTTACAACCTGTTCTCGTTCGACTCCGCGATCGGTTTTGAGCTGGGCACCCGGGACACGCCCGGGATGACGCAGGTCCTGGCTCCGCTGGCCAAGATAGGTCCCCAGGACTGGCACGATGTCATCTGCCGCTATGATGGGACCAATCTCCAGATGTTCGTGGACGGGGTGCTGATGAGCGAGGCGTCGCCGGCGGGGCTGCTGCGGGAAGGCAACACCGAGCCGTGCCTCATCGGGGCCGAATCCATTGGAGGTGGCATCAACTCGGCCTGGAAGGGGCTGATTGACCACGTGGCCATCTGGAACCGGGCGCTGTCCGACGCGGAAATCGAGCGCCTGAGCGGCGGGGCGGCGCGGGTCGCTGCGCTCAAGGCTGCCTATACGAAAGAGCCCCCGGTGCCGCCGACGCCGGCAAATCTCTACCGGGAGCACCGTCTCACCGCGGACAAGCGGTATCTGATTTTCCCGCGGGCCAGGGGGAAGAGCGGCCCCGATCGAGTGTTCGTCCACGTTGATGGCAAGCCGTTCCTGTCCGTTTACGACGCGCCCATGGCCAAATCCGAGCCGGACTTCTGGACCTACCTGGACCTCAGCCTGGTTCAGAACAAGCAGATCACCGTCAGATTCGAAGGGCCAGATGCCGCGGGGGTCGAGCTGGTCAGAACGAGCGATGTCATTCCCGGAAAGCATCCGCTCTATCATGAGCCCGGCCGGCCCCAGGTGCATTTCTCGCCCCTCAGGGGCTGGCTGAATGATCCCAGCGGGATGATCTATTTCGAGGGCAAGTGGCACCTCTGTTACGCCAACACCCGTTTTGCCAACGTGATGGCGGGGCCGAACAATGCCTGGGGCCATGCGGTCAGCAGCGACCTGCTGCATTGGGAAGAAGCGCCCCTGTTGCTGAACCCCGTACGCGGGAAATATTCGTTCTGGACGGGAGGAGCGGCTGTGGACGTGGAGAACACCACGGGGCTGGGCCGCCCCGGGAAGCCGGCGCTGGTATTCTCGGCCAACAACGGCAGCGATGCCCCGAACGCCTTCACCCAGTGCGTCTTCCCGAGCATCGACGGCGGCATGTCAGTGCTATGGAATCCGGACATGCTGTTCAAGCCGCTGCCCAAGGAAGCCGCGCGTCGCGGCGGCGGGACGCGCGACCCGATGATCCTCTGGTATGCGCCGGAGAAGAAGTGGGTGCTGGTGGTTTACAACCAGCCGCCGGGCGGCAGGAACGGCTTCTACTTTTTTGAGTCCAGGGATCTGAAGAGCTGGCAGGAGACGGGCGTGCTGGAAGACATGTTTGAGTGCCCGAATCTGTTTGAGCTGCCGGTCGATGGGAATCCCGCCAACCGGCGCTGGGTGACGTGGGGGTCGGATACGGCCTATCGCATCGGCACATTCAATGGGAAGACCTTTATTCCGGAGGGCGGCAAACACCGGACGCATCACGGAGCCTATAGCGCCTCGCAGGTGTTCGCCAACGCCCCGGGCGGACGGATCGTCCAGATTGGCTGGGCCCACGTCTGCGACTATGACACGGAGTTCACGCAGATGGCGTCTTTTCCGCTGGAACTCAGCCTGAAGACAACGCCGGAAGGGGTGCGGCTGTTTGCGGAATTCGTACCTGAGTTAGCCGGGCTGCGCGAAGAAGGCGACAGCAGGAAGGGCCTGGTCGTGAAGCCGGGCGCGCCCTTGCGGCTGGGCGATGTGTCGAAGCCGGTGGAGATCGTGGCGGAGTTTGAGCCGGCAGCGGCGGCGCGAGTGACGTTGAAAGGCCCGGAACTGGGTGTGACGTGGAACGGGCCGGGGAAAGAACTGGAGGTCAACGGCCAGAAAGTCAGGCTGGCGGCGCAAAATGGAGTTGTGCGCCTGCACCTGCTGCTGGACATCCCTTCGGTGGAGGTGGTGAGCAACGGCGGCGAGAACTATGTGCTCAGGGCTCGTAACTACCAGAATCTCCGTCCCGGCAGCCCGCTGGAGATCGAGGTTGAGGGGGGCGATGTCCTGTTCCTGCGGCTGGAGGTCTACCCGCTCAAGTCCATTCATCCCGGCGCCCCTGATTGGCGGGTGGGCATCCCATCGAGGTGTTGACGATGACGGATGGAAATAACATCCTACAAGAAGCCACAAACCCGTCAGTGGAACAGTTCTATGGAGCACTCTTAACCATCAAATGAAACGCCGAATCAGAATTCCCATGGAACACCACGCCACCCGCCGTTGCGGCCTGGGCGGCCCAAGCCGCGGCCTGCATCAAAGCAACAATCGCGGCCAGGCACAGCCTGTTCACGCTTTCCATGATCCTCCGCCTCCTCGCCCAGATGGATGCTCATCGCGAACGCCTCGCGGGCCCTGTGGCGCTTTTCGCCCCTCCCCTCCGAGATGAACCAGCCCATACTTTACGCGAAGGTCGACGCAGGTTCCAGCATGCCTCCCCGGAGTATCATCAGCGCTTCTCAGACTTCTTGGGCGCCGCCGACTTGATCCCATCGTAGGTGCACGTTTGCGGACCGGCCGGGAGTGCCGTCACCTCGCACGCGGGCGTGCAGTTATCCCGCTGCCCAGATGACTGTCTCGAGTACAGTTGGGTCGCAGCAAACCAAGGCATCGCATGGAGGTTGTCATGGTAACGCGATGGCAGCAGGCAGCGCCGGATGGCATCCAGCGTTACCTCACACGCAGAAAAAGTCAAGATTCGGGCCTCAGGAACCATGAGTGGTCGCCGTCGGAACCTGAGCAATGGTGGAAAATCGGTCGTTCGCACACTATCGTGAGGAAAACGGTCCGCGATGGTCGCGGGCGAGAGGTCATCCGGGAAATCCCGAGTTGAACGTCGAGTCCCGCGGCGCGCCGCGGTCTACATGGAGGTCGCCATGCTCAAGCTACTTGTCGTTGTCTTCGCCGCTTCCGCGATCCTCGCGTGCCTCGCCTCGGGCGCGCGGGCCGAGGTCTCGCTCTCGGTCGACCCCACAAAGGTCACCGGGAAGATCGATGAGAAGATCTACGGCCAGTTCCTGGAGCACATCTACCATTCGGTGAACGGCGGCCTGTGGGGCGAAATGGTGTGGAACCGCAGCTTCGAGGACACCGGCCAGCGCAGCGCCTGGGCCGTCGAGGACGGGTGCGTCGTCCAGTCGGGCGGCGACGCAAACGTCCGCCTGGTCTTCGGCGACGCCGCATGGAAGGACTACGAGTTCACGCTCGAGGCCGAGAAGGTCGGCGGCGCGGAAGGCTTCCTCGTCCTTTTCCGCGTGATGAGCAAGGACGATTTCTACTGGGCGAACCTCGGCGGCTGGCAGAACAAGCGCCACGGCCTCGAGCGTGGCGAGAAGGGCTCACGCTGGCACACGGTCGGCAAGGTCGCCGACGGCTCGGTCGAGACGGGCAAGTGGTGCCCGATTCGCGTTCGCTGCGAGGGACCGCGCGTCCAGGTCTGGCTCGACGGCCAACCGGTGCTCGACTTTACCGATGACAAGCCGCACCTCTCGGGCCAGGTCGGCATCGGCACGTGGTCGACGCAGGCCAGGTTCCGCAAGATCAAGGTCGCGGCGCTCGATGGCAAGGTGCTCTTCGAGGGCCTGCCGGAGATCCAGGCAGGCCCTGCGGCCGGACATTTCTGGCGGGCCTATGGGCCGGGCAAAGTCGCCCTCGTCGCAGAGAACCCCTTGAACGGCGCGAAGTGCGTGAAGATCGTCGCCGAGGGCGGCGAGACGGGCCTGCGGCAAACGCCGCTCTGCCTGGGGAAGGGCGAGACGTACGCGGGCTCCCTGTGGGCCCGCGGCGAAGCGGCCGATGGCCTGACCGTGCGCCTGCTCGACGGCGAGAAGGTGATTGCCGAAAAGACGCTCGGAAAGCCCGAGGCCGAGTGGAAGGAGCTTGCGTTCGGGCTCAAGCCCGAGGTGGGCGCCGAGAACGGCTCGATCCAGGTGGCCGCGCGCGGCAAGGCGGCGGTCTACATCGACCAGGTCAGCCTGATGGCCGATGCGTCGAGGAAGACGGGCGGGTTCCGGCCCGACCTGCTGAAGGCGATCGCCGACCTCAGGCCCCCTGCCATCCGCTGGCCGGGCGGGTGCTATGCGTCGAAGTACCGCTGGAAGGACGGCGTCGGCCCGCAGCACAAGCGCGGCCGGTACCCGGACGTGATCTGGGACGACATCGACGTGAACTCGTTCGGCACCGACGAGTTCCTCAGGATGTGCCGCGCGGTCGGGGCCGAGCCGCTCATCGTCATCAACGTCGGCATGCACGCGCCGCGCGGCGAGCGCGACGCGTACTGCCAGGAGGCCTGTGACTGGCTCGAGTACTGCAACGGCCCCGCCGACTCGAAGTGGGGAAAGGTCCGCGCCGCCAACGGCCGTCCCGAGCCGTACAAGGTCAAGTTCTGGGAGATGGACAACGAGATCTGGAACCTGAAGCCCGACGATTACACCGCCGTCCTCAAGCAGTTCGTGCCCGTGCTGAAGAAGATTGACCCTTCGATCACGATCCTCGCCTGTGGCAGCGGACAGCTTGGCCACTTGTGGGGTGAGGGCGACACGACCGTGATCCGCGAGTGCGCGGACCTCATCGACTATCTGAGCGTCCACCACTACGAGGACGCCGCCAAGTACGCCGACGGCCCGGCGGCGGCGGAGAAATTCTGGCGCTCCCTCGGCGAGAAGATCGCTGCCTCGAAGAACCCGAAGGCGAAGCTCTACGTCTCCGAGTGGAACGCCCAGTCGACCGACTGGCGGACGGGCCTCTACGCGGGCGGATGCCTCAGCATGTTCGAGCGGACGAGCGACGTTATCGGCCTCGCAGGACCGGCCCTGTTCCTGCGGCATGTCTCGGCCACCGCCTGGGACAACGCCTTCATCAACTTCGACCACCGCACGTGGTTCCCCGCACCGAACTACGTGGTCATGAAGCTGTGGCACGACCACTTTGCCGCCGACCGGCTCGAACTCGCAGGGGACGTCGGGGGCCTGAGCGCGGTGGCGACGCGGTCGGCCGACGGGAAGAAGCTTTTCCTCAAGGCGGTGAACGCGACCGAGCGGCCAGTGGACGTGCGCCTGGAGGTGAAAGGCGACCTGGCCGACGGCCGGGCGACGCTGGAGCTCGTCGCGCCTGATTCACTCTCCGCCCGCAACACGCTGGAGAAGCCGGACGCGGTGAAGGTCATCGAAGGGGAGATCGGGCGCGACGGCAAGGCGCTCCGGTTCACGCTTCCGCGTTGGTCGGCCGGGGTCGTGACGGTCGCCAAGTGAGAAGGCACGCGCGATGAGCAACGCAATCCGCCGCTCCTCACGCTCTGGGCCCCGGTCTCTCCGTGACCAGGAGGCTCTTCGCGCAGATATCTACGGCCGGCTGTCGGACTTGATTAAGCATCGGCGGAACGCTGGCTCGCGTGAGCTCGAAGCAGTATGGCCACTCGTTCTTGACCACATTCTTGTGGTCTGTGGGAGTCTGAAATGAGTGCACCAGCCCGTTGCCTCTGCGGTGGACACCGGCCAGACTCTCATTCCACCGGGTAAGCAAGACGGGGAAGGGCCGTGCCGATTTGCCTTTGTGCGGCGCCTTCCGGAGCGTCTTCTCCCGCGGATTGCAGGGCGGGCTGAGCGATGAGTTGGCCGAGTGCCGTGGCCGCCCGGCGGTCGAGCACCTTCTGCAGACGTTGCAATCTTTCACGCACGGCAGGCGTCCAGCCCAAAGAGATCGCGTAACCCCGCAGACGGTGGCTCGGCTCTTTGCTGGCCAGCTCATTGCCGAGGCTGATGG
>Ga0315276_10005425_pt1 | contig 11761 bp, 10 predicted proteins | sample YL17G05_0_MG_FD_204542 | JGI IMG/M metagenome (GOLD analysis project Ga0315276, IMG submission 204542) | Sediment microbial communities from Yellowstone Lake, YNP, Wyoming, USA - YL17G05_0 | ecosystem: Environmental > Aquatic > Freshwater > Lake > Sediment | place: USA: Wyoming | collected... | reverse complement strand
CTCCGGAAGCGCAGTGTCTCTGCCAGGCCCACATACGCCGCCACCAGCTTCGGGTTCTGCTTCAGGGCTCGGCGATAGGCGCTGGCGGCCTCGGTCAACCTCCCCTGATCGCTCAGGGCGTTGGCCAGACGGCGCCACGCAGCAGCGGGCCCGCTCTTCTCCGCCACCAGTGCGCGAAGCCGCTTGACCGTCGCCTCCCCGTTCGGCTCAAACGTCGCGACCTGGGCCTCACCGGCGTCGGGCCTCACCCGGACCCTCACCGTCTCCCTCGGACCAAGGTTCAGATACGCCTTGAACGCGACCGTCTGAGCCCTCTCGCGCGCACCCAGAGCCGCTCCCTCCGCCGAAAACAGCTTCGCGTCCACACCGTTGACCGTGACCGCACGGACTGTCTCCCCCCCGCTGACCAGACCGTACACCGTGACGCCCGTCGGCCCCGGCGATGGAACATACCGGCCCTGATCGTCGCTCTGCGGAGAGCTCAGCTCGACCGTCAAGCCTTCCGCCCCCGCGGGCAATGCGTGCGCCAAGATCAACGCAACAACAACGAACACCGAGAGTAACAGCCCGCCTTGGGTCGGCCCTCTCATCCGGCACGCCTCCCTTGTTCGTTGAGCCCCAACACCTGGTCGGCTACCAACATCTCCCAGACGGTCGCAATATACCAGCAAAGCCGCCGGACACGCAAGCTGAACCACGCGCCCTCCGGCCCGGCGGTTGACGCTCTCGCGTGCCTGGCGGCCTTCCCAATAGTCAGTGCTGTCGCGCCTGGCGGCGGACCCTCGGGTCCCGCTATTCCTGCTCCATGCTCACGAGCGAGTCGCCGCTCGCCTTGTCGATCACGCTCGGCAGTTGCATCTTGGCATGCCCGTCCACGAACCCGTAGTTCGCCCCGCCATTGTGCCGCGTGGCTGGCTCGTCGGTGGGCGCCCAGCCGCGGGTGTTCGACTCCGGCCCGCGCGACTCCGTGCCCGCCCCTTCCATGATGAGAATGCACGCCGAGGCATCCTCGACACTGCCCAAAGCCTGGTTGTACGGCGGCGTCGGCGGCGCGCTCGTATCCCAGTGCGCAACGTTGATCGCGTAGCCTGAGTTGTTGTTGACGCCCGTAGGATCGAAGTCCATGCCGCCGCTAAACGCGTTTGCCGTGCGCTTGCTCGGGCACTGGAAGATCTGGGCGTTCCTCACGTACGGCAAGATCCCTGTCCGCCATGTGTAGTCGCCCGCGTCCTGAGTGCCGCTCGCATTAGCGTCATAGACGTTCGACGGAATCATCTCGTCGTAGTCCTGGGCGTACATCTGGCAACCCAGGTCGAGCTGTTTCACATTGCTCAGGCAGCTCGTCTGCCGCGCCTTCTCTCGGGCGCGCGAAAACACCGGAAAGAGGATCGATGCCAGAATGGCAATGATCGCAATGACCACCAACAACTCGATCAGTGTAAAGGCCTTCGTGGTCAAGGCTTTGCATGCCTCCTTTCTAACGGTTGCACGGGCAAACTGGGATATTCCGGCCAGTGCCGTCCAGGTAGCAGCGTCTGTGGAGTACTCGATCGTGACGTCCTTGGCCCCAAAACCGAAAATGGCCTCAAGTGACTGGTTGGAGTTCCAGACCCACATCTGGTGGAGTTTGTAGACCTTGTCGAAGTCATATTGGATCCAGGTCGGCTGCGGCCCGGCAATATTGCTGAGCCACATGGTCGTATCCAGGGTCGAGTGCTGGTCGCTGGCGCTGACCCCGGAGCCGTCGATCGTCTTGTCAGGTCCCATGCCGGGCTGGAAACTGGAGGCAGTGGCCGCGATAGGCCTGATAGCATAGCCCACAGGCTCGGCCGTGAAGCTCCAGACATCGCCCACATCGAGGGTCACACCATCCGCTTGGACCTCATCAACGCGCCAGTAGTAGGTCTGGCCAAATGCCAGACGACCTGCAGGATCGTAGGCCGCGGCATCCTGCCCCTGGCTGACCTGCACACCCAATGTCTGGGCCCTGGTCGCTGCCTTGAGGCTCGCGAAACTGGTGCCGAAGAATATCGGCCCTATGGCTAGAATAATTCACTAGAAGAGATTATAAGTCAACCAAATCTTCCATAGTAGCATATGTGAAAATACGGGTTGGTATCGCATGAATAGCCACTTCAACTGGTTGATTGACGGCAGCATTGTGGGGCTGTATCTGCTGGCCACCATGGTCGCAGGCATCATGGTCCGCAAGTATGTGGTAAAGGTAGAGCACTTCCTCGTGGCCGGCCGCGAGATGAACGTGTACCTCGGCATCGCATCCCTTGCGGCCACGGAGTTTGGGATCGTGACCTGCATGTACACGGCCCAGGCCGGATACACCCGCGGATTCGCAGGGGCGATCCCTGGGATCTGTAATGCCATCGCCATGTTCGCGGTCGGGTACACCGGCTTCTGTGTGAAGAAACTCCGCGACTCCGGCGTCATGACCATCCCAGAGCTCTTCGAGCAGCGTTACGGCCGGTTCGTCCGCTGGCTGGCCGGCGTGGTGATCGTGCTGGGCGGGCTGCTCAACATGGGCGTGTTCCTTCGGGTCGGCGGCCAGTTCCTCGTGGTCTGCTGCGGCATGAACCTCCGGTACCTTGAGCTGGCCATGACCGTGCTGCTGGTCGGGGTCGCGGTCTACACGATCATGGGGGGGATGCTCTCCGTGCTGGTGACGGACTTCCTGCAATTTGTGGTCATGAGTGCGGGGCTGCTGGTGGTCACCTTCCTGGTGCTGGGCAAAGTGGGTTGGGACACCCTCACCCAGACCGTGAGCACGCACTACGGAGAGGGCGGATTCAATCCCTTTGTGGCCAAGAACCTGGGCTGGCCGTTCGTGCTGTCCAATCTCTTGACCAACACGGCGGCCGTGCTCACCTGGCAGACCTGTATTGCGCGGCTGCTGTCTGCCAAGGACAGCAAGACGGGCCGCAAGGTTTATACCGGAACGGCCTTCTTCTTTGTGTGCCGATGGGTGATCCCCGGGATCTGGGGCATCGCCGCACTGGCCCTGGTCACACCGGACATCCTGGCCACGATCGGACTCCAGTTCGGAGAGAAGCACGGCTCCCTGTTCGCCATGCCCTATCTCCTGAGCCAGATCGTGCCCGCAGGCATGATGGGCATCCTGGTTGCAGCCATGCTCGCAGCCGACATGAGCACGGACTCGTCCTACATGCTCACCTGGGGCAGCGTGATCTACAACGACATCCTGGCGCCGTTCCGCAAAAAGCCCTGGTCTGAGAAGAAGGGCATCCTCTGGAACCGATTCATCGTGGCGGCGATCGGCGTGTTCCTCCTGTTCTGGGGGCTGTGGTACAAGCTCGAAGGCAACCTGTGGGAGTACCTCCAGACCACGGGCACCATCTATCTGGCCAGCATGTCGATCCTCCTGATCGCCTGCTGCTACTGGAGACGGGCCAACAACTGGGGAGCGATCGCCGCCATCGTGGTCGGTGCAGCACTGCCCGTCCTGGCCTTGAGCCTGAATCTGTTCGTGCAGATCCAGGTGCCGGTCCTGGACGGGACAGGGCAGCAGGTCATGAAGGACGGCCAGGCCCTGACCCAGACCATGGGTTGGGCCAAGCACCATGTTGGCGATAACTTCGTCAACATCGGGACCTATGCCCTGGTTGCGGTGGCGATGGTCGCAGGCTCACTGCTCAAGCCCAAGACGAACAAGGCATGAGATGGAAAGGGGACACCCATGATGCTGGTCGATATGCTCAAGAGTCATCCCTTCTGGGGTTTGCTGACCATTGCCGTCCTGGTCTGGTACTCCACGGTCACGATCTACGTCGGTATCCGAGGCTCGATCGACATCAAGCAGATGCTCCGACGGCTCAAGGATCGGCAGGGAGAGGAATGACTCATGTCAACGGTTCAGTACCTTCCGCCAAGACCTTAAGATAGCGGTCATAACTGAACACGCGGTTTCGCTTCTGGCCGGTCAGTTCACGCACCAGTCCTGCTCCGATTAGGGCATTCATGACCTTGGCCACTGTGTGATGGGTCAGACCCGTGGCCGTGCATGCCGCAGGGATCGAGAGCACGGGCCGCTGGACCAGCACATCCAGAACCTGCAGGGCAGATCCTGCAACACGACCCAGCGGGTGGACCCTATCCCGGTCTTCGCGAACTATGGCAGACAATCGGTTCGCCGTAGAGACCGCTTGCCGGGCCGCATCCCGCGTGGCTTCGACAAAGAAACTTGTCCAGCCCTCCCAATCGCCCTCTTTGCGTACTGTCTGGAGAAGATCGTAGTATTCCTGCCGGTGTTGTTTGAAATGGAGGCTCAGATAGAGCATACATGTAAAGGAAGAGACTGGTATCCGGGAGAATCGCCGTCATGCCGTCCAAACGGCCAAGCTCCAAGAGTGCCTGATCCATTGAGCTGCGGAGTTCAGGCGAGATCTGGACAGGCGGATCGGGAGGTAAGGGATTTGGGATAAAGGCCTTAGCTGTCTCCCCAACCGTTGAGATCCCCGTGTGTTGGCCTGTAATTCTCACGTGGTTGCCGCCTTATCCAATATTCTACAACATCTTCTAAGTGCGTCACATCGTGCATTAACAAATATTTTTATTGTATGATAGTACATTATCGTGCAATAAGCAATAGTCCATTAATAATAATCCTCATTCGAACCAAGACGTTGAAATGCAACAGTCCCCCTCGCTATAATCGTACATCACCGTATGCAGATACAACGTCTACGAAGATAAATGAACGATTCTGGGGCACATCTCTCTATTACGATCGGGAACCGCTAACGGAGGCGATCCATCAACCGAGCAGTAGGACTCCTGGGCTATGGGGGATACAGCATATCGATCAGGATCAGGGTATGGCGAAGGCAGGAGTGAGAGGCGATTCCGACCTCATGGAACCGCCTTCACCTTGATCGAGTTGCTCGTGGTCATTGCCGTGATTGCGCTTTTGCTGGGCTTTCTGTTGCCCGCACTGGGCAGGGCCCGAGAGAAGGCCAGACGCGTGGCCTGTATGGGAAATATTCGACAGTTCATTATCGGCATCCAGGCCTACGCCGGCGACTACCGGGAGTACCTCCCTGTCGGTTTGTCGGATGCCCGAGAGCCGGAGGACGAGCATACCCCTATCCTTTCCAGGGCGATGCGCACTGCTTTGGTACGCCTCATCGGTGATGAGCGGAGTCTTGCGTGCCCCTGGCTTCGCAAGCCCTTTGATCGGCCCGGTGGATGGTATTATATTTATGAAGGTCAAGACTATGGTTATGTGCTTGGGTACAATTACCTTGGAGGGCACAAGGGCACACCTTGGCCGTTGGTGGGGCCGGCGAATGCCGAATGGGTATCCCCTCAAAGGTCCTTCGAAACACCCTCAAGGCCGCTGGTGACGGAATTGAACGCCTGGTCTACCGGCGAGATGATGACCTTTGCCCCGCACGGGGCCAGAGGGGCGATTCTCGAGGCCGGCCATTCGGGAAATGCGAGTTCCGAGGGCGCTCCCTCCGAGCAGATCGGAGCAGCCGGCGGTCATGTAGGTTGCCTGGATGGATCCGTCTCCTGGAAACACATACAAAATATGAAGATCTATCGAGGATCGCGCCGCTGGGATGAAAGCGGTTGCTTCACGATGTGGTAACCGGGAACACGAGGTTTGTACATGCCGACTCCTAGATTCATGACGATTTCCCTTCTTGCCCTATGGACGACAGGCTTGATGGCTGTCCATGCAAGGGCCGATGACTGGCCCCATTGGCGCGGCCCCCAGCACAACGGTATCTCCCAGGAACGCCACTGGGGAGGTGATTGGGCGACCTGTGAGCCGAGGGTACGCTGGACGCAGCAGGTAGGCACGGGATTCTCGTCGCTGGCCGTGGCCGAGGGACGGCTCTATACCCTGGGTAATCGGGAACTCGTGGTGGGTGGGACCAAGAAGGCCCACGATGTGGTCTTCTGCCTGGACGTGAACACCGGAGCCTTCCTCTGGACCCATTCGTACGAGGCCCCTTTGGCACCCGACAGCTACGAGGGCGGTCCAAGTGCGACACCAACTGTAGCACAGGGCAGGGTGTATACGCTCAGTAAACGGGGCATGGCCTATTGCCTGGATGCCCATGACGGCACAGTCGTATGGCAAAGCAACCTGGCCGCCACGTATGGTGTGCTTGCCCCGACGTGGGGATTTGCAGGATCGCCCTACGTGCACGGAGACCGTGTGATCTACAATGCCGGCACCCACGGTCTGGCCCTGTACACGGCGGATGGAAGATTGGCCTGGAAAACCGGGACCGGTCGCCCAGGGTATTCCACCCCAGTGCCGTTTGATTCAGAGGGACAAACGCTCTTGATCCTTATGGGAGAGAAAACCTTTGCCGCCATCCAGCCCGAAACCGGAAGCATGTTGTGGGAATATCCCTGGGTCACCAGCAATCAGGCGAACATCGCCGATCCGGTGGTGGATGGAAATCGGGTCTTTGTCTCAACGGGTTATCAGAAAGGCTCGGCCTTGTTCGAGGTTGCAGCGGGCCGGGTCACGCAGCTCTGGTTCCAGAAAAACATGCAGACCTGGCTCAACAGTGCCGTCCATTGGCAAGGATATTTATACGGCCCCAACGATAATGGAGACGCCCTGACCTGTGTGGAGCTTGCCACCGGCAAGATCATGTGGAGCAAGGGAGGCTTTGGCAACGGCAGCGTGACCTTGGCCAACGGCACACTGATCGTCCTGAGTCAGTCCGGGGAGCTGAGCATCGCCAAGGCGTCCCCCGCGGGCTACCGGGAGACAGGCAGGGGTCAGATCCTTACCGGCAAGTGCTGGTCCGTGCCGGTTCTGGCCCATGGAAAGATCTACGCACGGAACGCCACGGGTCAACTGGTCTGCATCGAACTGGAAACCACTGGGCCCAAGGTCGATGCGGGCAACAGTATCATCACTTGGCTCAAGGCCGGCACCACAACCGTCGGCTTGGGCGGAGCGGTTGTGGATGATAATGGGGACATCACCACCCTTCAATGGTCCGTGGTTTCGTCACCCCCAGGCTCCGCTGTTCCTATTGCGAATCCTTCAACGGCAACCACTACGGCGACCTTTACCAAAACAGGTTTGTATGTATTGGAGCTGTATGCGATCGATGCAACGGTACAGGAAGGCTCTGACCGAATCGAGGTCCGGGTGTACACCGATGCCTGCGAAGCGGCCAAAAGGAGTCCCACGGGGGCCCATGTCGCTCTGCTGTCGGGTTTTGATAACGATTGTATAGAAGATTTTGGCGACTTTGCCGTGTTTGCGGCCACGTGGTTGGGAGCCAAGAATTTCAACGACCTTGCGGTATTCGCGGCCAAGTGGTTGGAGGATCAATCTCTGACGTCCGATGTCCTCTACGATGCAGGCGAGATCCTCTTGCCGGTCGTACAACCCACGAATCGTTTCTGATCAAACCAGTGTCGGTATCGCGATGTCACTGTATTCTTTATATCTCCACTGGAGGGTCTATTCCGCCGGTGTCAGCCTGATGGATCGGAGGTTGATGGCCTTCCAAGTCTTGGCGTCGCGAGGCCGGACCTTCACCTCCTGCTCACCGGGCTGCTTGACCTCGATTCTACCGAGGTCCAGGGTACGGAAGTCGGCCCACCCGCTGGCCTGCGAGGCCTTGCCGGTCAGGGCCAATGCCGAATTCTGACCTTGACATGGGGATTTTTTACCAGACCTGGTAGGGTTGGGTGACAACCGAAACAACCTTCCTCCCCCCGGCCCCTGTTACCTGACACACGGATAAGGAGTCCGTTGCTCAGGACGTGCCAATGCCGCGAGAAGGCGCTCCGGACAACAAGTCCGATTGCCCCCCGCTGTCTGGTCAGAGGGTTCCCATCTCGGGTCCGCTCATGTCCCGACGAGTCTGGCCAGGCACTTTCTACCCTCTGACGGAGATGACACAGTGGCTTCACTTGACTTGTGGGTTTTTGCCCCTACGGAGGCCCCTTTTGCATGCCGACTTCATCCGATTTGACTTCCTTGGCGGTGCTCAGGTATGATGAGGGCCTGATTCATCCTGGGCAACGGTATCATGAGTGACAAGATAATAAACCGGAAGGTCGTTGTATTCGGCGCCGGGGCCGCGGGAAAAGGCCTTATTGGATTGCTGTTTGCGCAAGCGGGGTACCAGATTACCTTTGTGGATATTAACGAGACTCTGGTCCGGAGACTCCAGCAGGCCGGTCGATATCAGGTCGTGATCCATCGCCTGGACGGTCTGCGCGATGAATGCACGGTGCAATCCTTTCGTATTCTCCCGGCCGCCGACCGACAAGCCATCGCCCAGGCAATGCTGGACGCGGATTTTGTCCTGACGGCGGTATTTGCCGCCAACCTGCCGGACGTGGCCCGGACCATTGCCCTGGGAGTGCAGTACTGCCGCCATGCAGATCGACAAATCCCCCTGCATTGTATCGCCTGCGAGAACATGAAAGACAGCTCGTCCACCTTGGGACGATACGTTGGGGGGCATTTGGGGCCGGAGGACAAGCATTACCTGGAAAGAGTCTTTGCCTTTCCAGACTGCATGATCAATCGGGTGGTGCCCAGCCCCAGCGATCCCCTCCATCTGGAAACCGAAGACTACTGTGAATGGACCGTGGACGCCTGCGAGATGAAGGGACCGCTGCCCACGACCCTCCCCTTCATCGAATGGGTCCCCAATCAGCATGCCCGGCTGGACCGCAAGCTCATGGTCTACAACGGGAGCCATGCGGCCTGTGCCTATTTTGGCTTCCAGCATGGACATACCTGGATTCATGAAGCCGTGGCCGATCCGGCCGTGGCCTCTCTGGTACGCGGTACCAATGATGAACTGGCAGATGTGGTGCAATGTGTCCATGGATTTACCGAGACCGAGATGGCCGGGTATAAACGCGATTTCTGGCGGCGCTGCCACAATCAAGGCCTTCGGGACAGGATTGTCCGCATCGCCCGACAACCCGTGCGCAAGCTGGGACGGCAGGACCGCTTGATTGCACCCGCAAAGTTGGCGCAGGGTCTCGGCTTACCCCGTGACTACATCCTGCGGGCCATTTGGGCGGCATTGACATTTCAACATGCGGATGACCCGGAATCCCTGACGCTGGCCAAGAAACTGCAACAGCAAGGATGGCGACAAACCCTGCACCACATCAGTGAATTGGCCACCGATGATCCCCTCCTCGATGAACTTGAGGCCATGGCTCCCGGCTAAGAAAGGACAACGTCATGCCAACAACCTACCGACCAGCTACCATGCGTGCCTTGCTGCTCAGCGGCACGGGTTTTGATCATGTCGCCCTGCAAGAGGTGCCTGTTCCCCGTCCCGGGCCTGGGCAATTATTGGCCCGAGTCGATGCCGCCGGGGTCTGTACCTCATTGATCAAGCTCATCGAGCAGGGCGCCGAACACCGACATTTAGCCGGATGGGACCCGGCCCGGTATCCGCTGATCCTGGGTGACGAAGGCGCGGTGACCTTGGTGGAGATCGGCACGGCCTTGACCTCCCAATACCAGGTCGGGCAGCGTTACATCATTCAGCCGGCGGTAGACCATCCGCCGATTAACTTCCGCGAACGCTTCCACGATAACGCCCGCGGCCTGAACAAGGTCTCCGTGGGTTACACCCTCCCGGGACACCTGGCCGAGTACATCCTGATCCCCGAAGAGGTATTGGCCGGACGCTGCCTGTTGCCTTGTCCGGATTCCTTTCTGCCCTATGCCCATGCCGCCATTGCCGAGCCCTTTTCGTGTGTGATTTCCGCCCAGGATCATCATCTGCATTTAAAACAAACCGACTGCCTGGGGCCGCGCCAGGCGTACCGGGGTCTGAAGCCGGAGGGAGTCACCGTCATTCTGGGGGTCGGGGCCATGGGGCGCATGCATGTCGACCTGGCCATGAGCTATCAACCGCGCTGTATCGTGGCGGTCGATGTCCTAGAGGCGCGCCTGGCCAAGGCTCGAGAACTCTATGCCGGCCGCGCCCGGGAAAAAGGCATTGCTATCCATTGGGTGAACGGGTCCACCACCGACACATCCACCCTGGTTAACCAACTAACCGAGGCGAATGGGGCCGATGATGTCATCGTTGCGGTCGGTTCAGCGGACGCCATCCAGCAGGGCCAGCATGTTCTCGGACGGGGTGGGGTGCTGAATCTGTTCGGGGGTCTGAAAAAGGGCGAGGACGTCCTGGATTTCGATACCAGCCTGGTTCATTACCGGGAAATTGTTATCACCGGCTCCAGTGGCGGTTCCCCCTGGGACATGGTGCGCACCCTGGAATTGATGGCACAAAAGCAGATCGACCCAGCATCGCATATCACCCGCATCGCCGATCTGGAACATGCCATTGACGTCCTCAACCAAATCCGCAGACGCGAGATTGACGGCAAGGCGATGATTTATCCCCATCGCCGTATTCCTCGAATACAGGAGGTCTCACGTTGGACGGCCGAGGATGAATCACGCTACCTGCAGGACACGGGTAAAAAGACCTTTTGCTCTTAAACGATACGATATAATGCCATTAGGCTCACGATCTGCTATGAGCAACATTGAGTAAGGGAATGAACGCCAGGATCGTCACCATCGGTCTAGCTCCGGCGTGGGACGTCACTTGCCGTGGCCGGGATCTGGACTGGGGTCGCCACGCGGAGATAGACTGCCAGGTCAGTCGGCCGGCCGGCAAGGCCCTGAACGTCTCGTATGCCCTGGCGTGGATGGGATTGAGGAGCGTTGCCACGGGTCTCTGGGGACGGGATGACTACGACCCGATGCAGAGGGCTCTCGACCGGCTGGGCGGACTGATTGACGCCCGAATGACGATCGTGGAAGGCAGGACCCGGCATAACATCACGGTCGTGGACTCGCTCAACCAACGGGAGATGCACCTTCGCCAACGGAGCAGCCTGGCGTCCGAGCACAGCCTTCGACAGCTCGACGCGGATCTGGGCCTGCTCGTTCAAGAGGGCGATCTGTGCGTGTTTTCCGGCGCGATGCCCGCCGGAGAGGCGATGGAGCATGCGGTGGGCCTGGTGCGGACCTGTCATCGGAGGGGGGGGCGCATCGTGGTCGATAGTCATGGGCCCGCTCTCAGGAGCATAGTGGATGCCGGCCTGACGTCGTTGATTTCGCCGAACGTCGAGGAATTGCGCGAGTTGCTCGGGTGCCACGTCGAAGACTCCCCTGAGGGGTTGGTGGAGGCGGGCCGAAGGCTGCTGAATAGGATGGACATAGTCCTGATAAGCCGGGGTGAGCAGGGCGCCCTGGTGGTCACGAGAGGGGGCGTTTGGACGGGCCGTTGCGAGACGCAAGGTCACGTGCTGTCAACCGTTGGTTGCGGCGATTACCTGTTGGCCGGCTTCCTGGCCGGCCTCCGTGAGACGGAGGACCCTTGTGTCGCATTGGCGAGAGGCCTGAAGGTGGCCACTGCTTGCGCCTGGGGCTGGGCGGAGGGTGAATCGTGGGCGAGGACTGACAAGGAAGTGGCGGTAGCAGTCGATCGGATGTAGGAGTACAGCGCGGGGCAAAGGTCGCCAAGGGACACATCATCAACAGCGAAGGCCAGACCGATGACGCTACGTGGGGCAAACGCGCCGGTTGGTGCGACTACTACGGGCTGGTCGGCGGCGAGGTCGTGGGCGTGGCGATCTTCGACCACCCGGAGAACCCGCGGCACCCGACGTGGTGGCACGTGCGGGACTACGGGCTGTTCGCCGTCAATCCGTTCGGCATCCATGATTTCGAGAAGAAGCCCGCCGGCAC
>Ga0315276_10005424_pt1 | contig 11761 bp, 13 predicted proteins | sample YL17G05_0_MG_FD_204542 | JGI IMG/M metagenome (GOLD analysis project Ga0315276, IMG submission 204542) | Sediment microbial communities from Yellowstone Lake, YNP, Wyoming, USA - YL17G05_0 | ecosystem: Environmental > Aquatic > Freshwater > Lake > Sediment | place: USA: Wyoming | collected... | reverse complement strand
GCCGAGGGCGGCAAGGGTGAGTCCATCGAAGGCGTCTACTTCACGAGCTTTGTCATTCAATGAGCACGAACAACCCGGCGGCCGCGATCGCAGACGCGCTCCTGACTGGCGAGCCGGCGCCGGCTGCGGCACTTGCCAACCTGGAGTCAGGGGACGCGGCAGCGGCCAGCAGCGGCGACATCAATCTCGACGTGGTACTGGATATTCCGGTGACGCTGTCCATGGAAGTAGGGCGCAGCAAGCTCAGCATACGCAGTCTCCTGCAGCTGAATCAGGGCTCGGTGGTCGAGCTCAATCGCGCCACCGGCGAACCGCTCGATGTCTTCGTGAATGGCACTCTGGTTGCCCATGGTGAAGTCGTCGTAGTGAACGAGAAATTTGGCATCCGCCTGACGGATGTCATCAGCCCGGCAGAGCGCATCCGCAAATTACGCTGAATCAGGCCGCTAGACGGAAATCCGTCAGCGTCGCTGGCACGGCGGTTGCTTTGTCTACGGACATGCAGACCCTTAGCCCTGTTTCCCGACACTCCGCCTGGCGCTCAGCGCGCTCCTGGCACTGGTACTGTATTGCTGCCCTGCTGGTTCCCGGATGGGTGCTGGCTGGCGCCGGTGATCGGGCTGCCTTTGCTGCTCCCAAACAGTACCTGACCGACAACGGCGGCTTCGGCATGCTGCGCGTCTGCGTGGCGCTGGCCTTCGTGGTCGGCGCCGTCTACGCGCTGGCCTGGTTGATGCGTCGGCTGCGCAATGGCGTGGGCGCGAATGCGCCGGGCCTGATGGTCGTGTCGCAGGTTTCCTTAGGGGCGCGCGAGCGCGCGGTGTTGCTGCGCGTCGGCGAGCAGCACCTGCTGCTGGGCGTTGCCGCCGGCAGCGTGCGACTGCTGCAGGAAGTAACGGTAACTGCCGCGCCAGCTGCCGTGCACACGGCGCCCGCCGGCGAGCGCCCGAACTTTCGCGAGCTGCTGCGTCGCAGTCTGGGCCGATGAAGCCGCGCAGCTGCTGGATATTGCTGCTCCTGCTCGCGCCGCTGGCGGCGCATGCGGCAGCCCCTGCTGCCATGGCACTGGCTGCACCGGGCATTCCGGCCCTGAGCGTGCACAGCTCGGCTGGCGGCCAGACCTATACGCTGACCATTCAGCTACTGGCGCTGATGACCGCCATCACGCTGCTGCCCGCGGCACTGTTGATGATGACGGCCTTTACGCGCATCGTGATTGTGCTGGCGATTGTGCGCCAGGCGATTGGCGCCGGGCAGGCACCGCCCAATCAGGTCATTGTCGGCCTGGCGCTGTTCCTGACGCTGTTTGTGATGTCACCGGTCATCGATCGCATACGCGCCGACGCTGTTGATCCTTACATGGCAGGCACCATTGATGGCGGTGCTGCGCTCGAGCGCGGCGTGGTGCCGCTCAAGACCTTCATGCTGGAGCAGACCCGCGAGAGCGACATTGCCACCTTCGTGCGCATTGCCGGTGGCAAGGGCTTCGATACACCCAAGGATGTGCCGCTGACCATTCTGGCGCCGGCGTTCATGACCAGTGAGCTGAAGACCGCCTTTCAGATCGGCTTCCTGCTGTTTATTCCCTTTGTCATTATTGACCTGGTGGTGGCGAGTGTCCTGATGTCGATGGGCATGATGATGCTCTCGCCAGTGCTCATTTCGCTGCCGTTCAAGATAATGCTGTTTGTGCTGGTCGACGGTTGGGCACTGCTCATGGGTTCGCTGGCCGCGAGTTTTTACCGATGACCCCTGAAACCGTCATGACCATCGGTCGCCAGGCACTTGAAATGACCATGCTGCTGGCGGCACCGCTGTTGCTGGTGGCGTTGGCGATAGGTTTGCTGGTCGGAATCTTTCAGGCCGCGACCCAGATCAATGAAATGACCCTGTCCTTTATTCCCAAGCTCGTGGGTATGGCGGTGGCGCTGCTGGTAGCCGGTCCGTGGATGCTGCGGGAGCTGGTGTCCTACACCAGGGCGCTGATCGAAAGTATTCCGTCCCTGGTGGGCTGAGCGGTGCCGACAATCGAACTGGGCACACTGCAGCATTGGCTGGGCATGTGGTTCTGGCCATTCGTGCGGATTGGCGCCTGTCTGATGGTGGCGCCGGTGTTTGGCGCCCGGTTCGTGCCGGCCCGGTTGCGTGTGGTGCTGGCCGGCGCCATCACTGTGCCGATTGTGCCGTTGCTGCCCGTGGCTCCCGATGTGGCCCTGCTCTCGGTCGCTGGCGCGCTGGTAACAGTGCAGCAGTTGCTGATCGGTGTGGCGCTTGGCTTTGCATTGCAACTGGTATTCGACGCCCTGACGCTGGCCGGACAGCTGCTGGCCAACGGCATGGGTCTGGGCTTCGCCTTCAATCTCGATCCGCTGCGTGGCGTGAGCACGCCGGCGCTCGGTCAATTGTATGTCGTGCTCGGCACGCTGACGTTTCTGGCCCTGGATGGTCACCTGGCGCTCATCAGCACCCTGGTCGACAGCTTCAAGGGCCTGCCGGTCAGCGAATCAGGACTGGATCCGGCGCGTCTGCGGGCGCTAGCCGATTGGGGCTCGGAGCTGTTCAGCGGTGCGCTGCGTATCGCCTTGCCCGGTGTGACGGCGCTGCTGGTCATCAATCTGGCCTTTGGCGTCATGAGTCGCGCGGCCCCGGCGCTCAATCTCTTTGCAGTCGGGTTGCCGGTGACGCTGATCTTTGGTCTGAGCATTGTCACTTTTGGCATGCCAGCGATCGGCACGGCTTTTACGGGTCTGCTGAACGAAGCCTTCAGTTTCATGCGTGCGTTGACCAGCTGAGCGCAGGGCCGTGGCCGAAACAGATCAACACGATCGTACCGAGACGCCGACACAAAAGCGTCAGGAGGATGCACGCCGGCGCGGCCAGGTGCCACGTTCGCGCGACCTGAACGCTGCCGCGGTGACCCTGGCCGGCGGCTTCGGCCTCTACAATATGGGCGCCATGCTGGGCGGTGGCATGCTGCACATGATGCACAGCAGTTTCGAAATCACCGCTGTACAGGCCATGGATAGCAGCTATCTGCTCGCGGCGCTGGGCGCAGCCTCGCTGCGCGCTGCCCTGGCCGCAGCACCGCTGCTCGGCCTCATAATGTCGGCCGCCGTGCTCGCGCCACTGGCTATCGGGGGCTGGAATTTCAGCGCTACGGCGCTGGTGCCGCAATGGCAACGCCTCGATCCCATCGCCGGCATGCAACGGCTATTCTCCCTGCAGGGCTTCATTGAACTGCTCAAATCCCTGGCGCGTTTTTCGGTCGTGGCGCTGATAGCGGTGCTGGTGTTGCGGCATCAGTACAGTCAGTTCGCCCTGCTCAGCACCGAGCCGCTGCGCGCGGCGATCATGCATTCGCTCAGCCTGGCCGGCACTGCGTTGATCGCCCTGGGCGGCGGGCTGGCGGCCATCGCTGCCGTGGATGTGCCGCTGGCGCTCTGGCAGCACAATCGTTCGTTGCGCATGTCGCGCGATGAAATTCGCGAGGAGACCCGCGACAGCGAAGGCAGCCCGGAAGTGCGCAATCGCATCCGGCGCATCCAGCAGGAGCAGGCGCGCGGCCGCATGATGGCCGAAGTGGAGCGTGCCGACGTCGTGATCACCAATCCTACCCACTACGCGGTGGCGCTGCGTTACGACGAGTCACGTATGCGCGCCCCGGTGGTGGTGGCCAAGGGCAAGGATCTGCTGGCCCAGCGCATCCGCGAGCTGGCGCGCGAACACGCGGTGCCACTGCTGGAAGCGCCGCCGCTGGCGCGCGCGCTGCACGCGGGCTGCGAGCTGGGCGATGAGATCCCGGCGCGACTGTATGCAGTGGTGGCGCAGGTGCTGACCTACGTCTATCAACTGCGGGTCGCGCAGCGTACCGGTGTCGCGGCACCCAGTGCGCCGACGATCGATGAACTGCCGTCCTGAATGAAGCCTGGGTGCCTGGCGCCGCCGCCGAGTGTGACGCCGCTCACGCTTCCAGGCTGGCTCCGGCGACGGTAAGCCGACGCATTGCCCACGGCACAAGACTTGCTCCTCTCTCCACAAAAGGAGCAGCGCCTCGCCCTTATCGCGGCGCTTACACGACTACACATGGCAGAGTTGGCACTACCACGAAGCACGGATGCCGTGAATATCCTGCAGCTCATGCGCCGTGGCCTGGGCGCACCACTGCTATTGCTGGCAGTGCTGGCGATGATCGTGCTGCCGTTGCCGCCGCTGGCACTCGATGTGCTGTTCACATTCAATATTGCGCTCTCGGTGCTGGTCGCGATGGCAGTGGTCAATGTGTCACGGCCGCTTGATTTTGCGATCTTCCCGACCGTACTGCTGCTGGCGACCCTGTTACGCCTGGCGCTAAACGTGGCCTCGACCCGCGTGGTGCTGCTGCATGGCCACGAAGGTACCGCCGCCGCCGGGCGCGTCATCGAAGCCTTCGGCGAGTTCGTGGTTGGTGGCAACTACGCGGTCGGCATCGTGGTGTTCGCGATCCTGACCATCATCAATTTTGTGGTGGTCACCAAAGGCGCGGGTCGTATCTCGGAAGTCAGCGCGCGCTTCACCCTCGATTCCATGCCTGGCAAGCAGATGGCCATCGACGCCGATCTGAACGCCGGCCTGATCACCCAGGACGAGGCGCGTGCGCGCCGCATCGAAGTGCGCTCGGAAGCGGACTTCTACGGTTCGATGGATGGCGCCAGCAAATTTGTGCGCGGCGATGCTACCGCCGGCATTCTCATTCTGGTAATCAATATTGTCGGCGGTCTGGCCATTGGTGTGATGAGTCACGGCATGGCCTTCGGTGATGCCGCCAGGGTCTATACCCTGCTGACTATCGGCGATGGCCTGGTAGCGCAGATTCCGGCCCTGCTGCTCTCGACGGCCGTGGCCATCATCGTCACGCGTATGTCGCGCGCCCAGGATCTGGGTGGCGAGCTGGCCACACAGTTATTCGGCCAGCCGCGCAGTCTCGCGGTGGCAGCCTCGCTGTTGGCGGTGATGGGACTCATTCCCGGTATGCCCAATGTCGCGTTTCTGCTGTTCGCCGCACTGCTCGGTGGTGGCGCCTGGATCAAACAGCGACGCAACCAGGCTCAGGCACTGGCGGCCGCCGCACCCGCCGCGCCCCAGCAACTGACAAGTAGCGAACCGCGTGAATTGTCCTGGGACGATGTACAGCCCGCCGATCTGCTTGGTCTTGAGGTGGGCTTCCGCCTGGTGCCGCTGGTCGACAAGGCCAACGGCGGTGAGCTGCTCGCGCGCATTCGCGGCGTGCGGCGCAAGCTCTCCACCGAACTCGGCTTCCTGGTGCCGGCCGTACACATCCGCGACAACCTTGAACTCTCCGCCAATGCCTATCGTGTCAGCCTTGCCGGCGTAGCGGTAGGTGATGGCACGGTGTATCCGGAGCGCGAACTCGCGATCAATCCCGGTCGGGTATTCGGCAAGCCGCCGGGCATCGAAGTGCGCGATCCCGCCTACGGCATGGAGGCGATCTGGATTGATCCGGTGCGGCGCGAACAGGCCCAGACCTTCGGCTACACGGTCGTCGATGCCAGCACAGTCATTGCGACGCACTTGAGCCATCTGGTGCAGAGCCATGCCCATGAGCTGCTGGGTCACGAAGAGACTCAGCAGTTGCTCAATGGCCTGGCCAAGACAGCGCCGCGCCTGATCGAAGACCTGGTACCGAAAACTCTGCCGCTCAGCACAGTGGTGCGTGTCCTGCAGGGTCTGCTCAGTGAGCGGGTACCGATACGCAACATTCGCACCATCATCGAAACGCTGGCCGAACATGCGCCGCGCAGCCAGGATCCGGCCGTATTGCAGGCGCAGGCGCGCGTTGCCCTGTCACGACAGATCGTCCAGGACATTGCCGGCAGCGCCACCGAACTGCCCGTGGTCACACTCGAACCGGATCTTGAGCAGCTCCTGCAGAGCTCTCTCGGCGCCAGCGGTGCCGGCAGCGCCGCACTTGAACCCGGGCTGGCCGAGCGGCTCGCGAGCCGCCTGGTGGAATCGGCGCAGCGCCAGGAGGCTGCGGGTGAAGCCGCAGTACTGATGGTCGCACCAGCACTGCGTGCCACGCTGGCTCGCTTCGCCCGCGCCAGCGTGCCGGGACTGCATGTGCTGGCCTGGAATGAAATACCTGACAACCGGCGCGTGCGCATGATTGCCGCGGTCGGGCGTTGATCACCACCGTTACTCAATGCTCCAGGAAAAGCATAACCCATGAAGATAAAGCGTTATCTCGGTACTGATATGCGCGACGCGCTGCGACAGATACGCGCCGAGCTCGGTGACGGCGCGGTCATACTCAGCACCCGAACGCTCGGCTCAGGTGTCGAAGTGAGCGCTGCCATCGATGCGCAGCTGCTGCAGAGCGGTGTCGCTGTCAACACCAGCAAGCCGACGCCAACGGCAACGCCGATGGCAACGCTGCCGGAAGTGGCGCCGGCGCTTGAACAGCAGGCCATGAGCGATGAATTGCGCACCCTGCGCCAGCTGCTCGAGCGACAGCTGGCGGCGCTGGCCTGGAACGATTTCACGCGGCGTGAACCATTGCGCGCCCAGGCGTTGACTGAATTGACGGACCTGGGACTGGCGCGCGACGTAGCGCTCAAGGTGCTGGCACAGTTGCCGACCGAGGCGGGCCCCGCCACTGCGACCTCAGCGCATTTTGATCTGCTCGCGCAGCAACTGTTGACCGCAGAGTCGCCGCTGGCTCAGGGCGCTGCGCTGGCGGTGATTGGCGCGGCCGGCGCCGGTCGCACCACCGTCATGGCGAAACTCGCGCTGCGCTGGGTGCTTGAACACGGCGCCGGATCGCTGGCCATCGTCACAATCGACGACGAGCACATTGGTGCGGCGGCGCAGGCGCATGCCCTGGGCAGATTGCTCGGCGTCACCAGTTTCTGCTTTGCCGACGCCGCCGCCTGCCTCGCCGCCGCTGAGCGCATCGCTGGCTATGACTGTCTGTTGATCGACGCGCCGGCGCTGAGCTCGAACCCTGAACACAACAAGGCGCTCGCTGCAACCCTGCGCTCCGCAGTGGCGGGGCTGCGCAGCCTGCTGGTATTGCCAGCCACTACCCAGGCGGAGGTGCTGGCCGAAACGCTGCGACGCGCCAGCGCGTTCGCGCCGCTGTGCTGCGCGTTGACCCACTACGACGAAGCCCTGAGCCTGGGCGGCGCGCTGTCAGCGCTGATCCGCACGCAGCTGCCGCTGGCACTGGTGGGCGATGGCCCGCTCATGACTGATGAACTGCGCCCGGCACGTGCACCCCAGTTGCTGGCACGCGCCAGGGAACTTGCGCGGCTGACAGCGAATCATGCCGACGAAGACCTGCTCGCGCGGCGCTATGGAGGAAAGATCAATGCGGCAGCGTAACGTAGCTGTGGGCGCCCGGCCCGCGCCAGGCATGCAGGTCATCGCTGTCAGTGGTGGCAAAGGCGGTACCGGCAAGACCACGGTGGCGGTCAATCTCGCCACGGCGCTGGCAGCCGCCGGACGCAAGGTACTGCTGCTCGATGGCGACCTTGGGCTCGCCAATGTGGATGTATTGCTCGGACTGACCCCGACCGGCACGCTCGAACAGGTACTGCATGGCGAGCGGCGACTGGAAGAGATAGTGCTACGGACCGCTGACGGTGTCAGTGTCATTCCCGCGGCCTCCGGCGTGGCGCGTATGGCGCATCTGCCGCAGGCGGAACTGGCTGCCATTGTGCGCTCGTTCAGCGCGCTGCCAGGCGACTACGACACCATGCTGGTTGACACCGCGCCCGGTCTGGGCGATTCGGTGCTGGCATTCTGCCAGGCCGCACAACATCAGTTGCTGGTGATCCGCAACGAGCCGGCGAGCCTGACCGACGCCTACGCGCTCATCAAGACACTCAGTCACGAACGCAAGGTGCAGCGCTTCAGCGTGCTGGTCAACATGGTGCGTGCCGGCAGCGAGCCACGCAGTCTGTTCCGTCGCCTGCAGCGCGTTACCGACCGCTTCCTCGAGGTCGCGCTCGACTACGCGGGTGAGATTCCCGACGATGAGGGCGTCGCGCGCGCGGTACGTGCGCAGCGCACGGTGCTGGCGGCCTACCCGGGCGGACCGGCCGCGCGCGCCTACCGGCAACTGGCTGTGGCCGTGCAAGCCTGGCCGTCGCAGGGCGATCCGTCCGGCGGCATTCAATTCTTTCTCGAAAAAATGCTGGCCCGTCCGCCGGCACGTCTGCAGGTGGTCAAATGAACGGTGTCCAAGCCTATGTCAGCGTAGCGCCTGCCGGTGACGGCGACGCGCTGGTGCGTCGTCACGCCGACCTGGTCAAGCGCATCGCCTACCATCTGGCGGGCCGGTTGCCGCCGCAGGTTGAAGTTGACGATCTGGTGCAGTCAGGAATGATCGGCCTGCTGGAAGCCGCACAGCACTTCACCGCCGGGCGCGGCGCCAGTTTTGAAACCTACGCCGGCATTCGCATTCGCGGCGCCATGCTCGATGCGCTGCGCAAGCTCGATTGGGCACCGCGCTCGGTACATCGCAAGGCACGCGCTGCGGCAGTGGCCATACGTAGCGTGGAGGCGCGCACCGGGCGCGAAGCCAGCGATGCTGATGTCGCCGCGCAGCTGGGTGTCTCAATCACGGACTATCACAGCATCATCCAGGACGCCCTCGGCTGTCAGCTGCTGCGTCTCAACGATGCCGATGACGGCGAAGACTCGACGCTCGATCGACTCGCCCACGCTGGCCCTGATCCGCAAGCCGAGACCCTGGACGACGCGCGCCGCCGGGCGGTTGTCGACGCCATCAATCGCCTGCCGGAACGCGAGCGCCTGGTGCTGTCGCTCTACTACGAGCAGGAACTCAACCTCAAGGAAATTGGCGCCGTGCTCAAAGTCACGGAGTCACGTGCCTGTCAGCTGCACGGCCAGGCGCTGGTACGCCTCAAGGGACTGCTGACGGAATGGCGAGCATGAGGACTTAGGACGCCAGCGTGGATATTCTCAGCATAGTTGGTCTGCTGCTCGCGGGAGTAGCCATCATCGCTGGCGCGGTCCTCAAGGGTGCCGGCCTGCAGGCGCTGTTGTCTTCGGCTGCGTTCATGGTCGTGATCGTCGGCACTCTGGCCGCCATCTGCCTGCAGACCCCACTGAATGTCATGCGCCGTGCGCTGGTAATGCTGCCCTGGGTGTTTCGTCCACCGGCGCGCGCGCCAGCACAACAGGTCGCCAAGCTGGTTGAATGGAGCAACATCGCCCGCAAGCAGGGGCTGCTCGGACTCGAGCCGCTCATGCGCCGCGAACCTGATGCCTTCCTGCGCAAGGGCCTGCAGCTGGTGGTCGACGGTAGCGCGCCAGACACGATCCGCAGCACCCTCGAAGTGGACATGAACGTGCGCGAGACTGCGGACCTGCGCGCTGCCAAGGTCTTCGAAGGCATGGGCGTGTACTCACCGACCCTGGGCATCATCGGTGCCGTGCTCGGGCTCATGGCGGTGATGCAGAATCTCGCCGACCCGTCAAAACTGGGTCACGGCATCGCCGCGGCGTTTACCGCCACTGTTTACGGCATCGGTCTCGCCAATCTGCTGTTCCTGCCGATGGCCAACAAACTCAAGGTGGCGGTTCAGAGCCACGCTCACGAGCATGAGATGTTGATCGAAGGCCTGATCGGCATCGCCCAGGGCGATAACCCACGCATCATAGAAAGTCGCCTGCGCGGCTATCTGCTGTAGGGCACTGCCATGAAGCGGCGGCGTAAGTATGACGAGCATGACAATCACGAAGCCTGGGCAATTCCCTACGGTGATCTGGTTACGCTGCTGCTGGCGTTCTTTGTGGTGATGTATTCCATCTCGTCCGTGAACTCCGGCAAATACCGGGTGCTTTCCAGTGCCTTGACGGCCGCGTTTCGCGGTACGCCGCTTACTCCACAGGCTATCGCCTTCGGCGCGACCAACAGCGCTGTCAGCGAACAGATGCCCATCAGCGAAGTGAATCGCATCTTTGCCACCGGCATGCCAGAGCACGCGCTTATGCCCCTGTCACAGTCGCGCGGCACGGGAGCTGATGGCGAACAGCACGCTGATTCCGCCGACCCGCACCAGGCGCACAGCAAGGCGCTCCTCGAAGCCGAGGCCGCCCGCGCCAAAGAGCTTGATGCGATCGCCAGCGATGTCAGTGGCGTGATGCGCAGTCTCATTCAAAGCAATGCCGTGCATGTCAGGAAAACCGGCGATGCAGTCGAGGTGCAGATCAGCGCCGATATTCTGTTCGCCAGCGGCATGGCGGAGCCCGCGCCCGCGGCAGTTCCGGTGCTGCAACATCTGGCGGCCGCGCTCAACGCGTGGCCGAACGCGGTCCAGGTCGAAGGCCATACCGACAATGTGCCGGTGCGCAGCGGCGCCTTCCGCTCCAACTGGGAACTCTCAGGAGCACGTGCCGGCAGCGTAGTACGGCTGTTTTCGGAGCACGGTGTCGATCCACAACGCCTGGCAGTCGTGGGCTACGGCCAATACCGGCCCTTGCAGCCGAACAGCAGCGCGGTCGGACGCAATGCCAACCGCCGTGTGGCGATCATTATTCTGGGCTCAAAGCGCGCTGGTGCAGCGCTGCGTCCCTGAGACTGGTACGAATTCTGCTCTTTTCTTTAGGAGGAACTGAACCATGCACTATCTGACCACGCACCTGGCGACCCTGCACTTCGACTGGGCTGCCATTAACACCAGTCTCGTGCTGGCGATGCTGGGCGCCACAACGTTGCTGCACGTAGCGCTGCTACGCGGCCTGCGGCGGCGAACCGCGTGCGCCCTGGAGCGCATCTTTGAACAACTCGATCTGTTGCGTCTCGATGCCATGGAGCACGCCAGCGCGGCGCCTGTGTCGCGCGCGCCGCAAACTGCACGGCACGCGCCCAGCGATGCCGGCAGCGCGGAGTCGGCAGACTATCGCGCCGCTACGCGTCTGGCTGAGCGCGGCACCTCCATCCAGGAGATCGCCGAACGCTGCGGCCTGGCCAGCGGCGAGGCGCGGGTATTGCTGGCGCTGCAGCAGGCGCGCGCACAACGCTCGGTGGCTGCATGAGCGACACGACCAGTGCCGCCGGCGAGCTTGAGCTTACGGCGGCACACGACCGGCAGTTGGCTGAGTTCCTGCAGACACTGGAGCGTGAACTCGCGGCCGGAAAGGTTGTGCTACCTTCGTGGTCAAAAGTTACGGAGCGCGCACGCACTGCACTCGCCGCCCCGGAATTTGCTATTGATGAGCTGGCCGGCCTGCTGGGCGCTGAGGCTGGCCTCGCCGTGCGGGTATTGACGCTCGCCAACTCCGCGATGTTCATGCGCGGCGGTCGCCCACTGTCAGATCTGAAGCTCGCCATCCTGCGCGTCGGTCACGACATGCTGCGCAGTGCAGTCTATGCGCACGCGCTGCTGCAACTGCGGCAGGCGCCAAAACTCCAGCGCCTGAAGCACACCCTGCAACAACTGTGGCGCGAGAGCACGCAGGTCGCAGCGCTGGCGCGCCTGCTGACCACCCGCACCGGCAAGGGCGACCCGGACGCCGCGCTATTGGCAGGGCTGCTGCACAACATCGGCAAACTCTATCTATATGTGCGTCTCGACACTGGCGCGGATGCCGCCGGCAGCCTGCCGGCCTCAATCACCTCGCTCACTGCCTGGCACGCGCGTATCGGCAGCGCGATCGCACGCAACTGGCAGATGCCGGAAGCCATCTGCCAGGCCATTGCTGATCAGGACCTGCTTGACAGCAGTGGCTCGCA